>ERZ1035027.102-NODE-102-length-55234-cov-31.589971_pt1 | contig 55234 bp, 51 predicted proteins | sample MGYA00520604_ERZ1035027 | MGnify/ENA primary metagenome ERZ1035027 (study PRJEB33766, sample SAMN09781743) | gut metagenome | biome: gut microbiome | host: Homo sapiens | place: Madagascar | study: EMG produced TPA metagenomics assembly of the PRJNA485056 data...
AAAAGAAAAAAGAAGGCGAACCAACGGATTTCAAAAAAGAGTTCGAAACCGAGAACCAGTTGTATACCAATCTTCTTCGAGATAATACGAAATTTACAGACAGCCTTCAAAAAGCATATGATGTGATGACTGGTCGAAAAGCGTCTGGTCGTGGTATGACTAAGAACGAACAAGATCTGATCGCAAATATCACATCCGCTCGTTCTTTATCGGCTCAATTAATCGATAAACGAGTGAACTTGAAGAAACTTGCAACTGAGCTTTCTATGAAAGAGCGAAAAGAACTTGGCATTGGTGCTGCTGAAGGAACTGGTCTTGGTGAATTTGGTTCTTCTTACTTGAAGAAGCTGATTGAAGAACGCCATGTATTGGAACAAGGAGGATCCGACGAAGTGTACGATATGAGTGATGATGAAGTCGCAAATGCATTACAAGAACGTGTTGACGCTCCTATTAGTGAGGAAGACATGGAATTATATGCGGATAAAGATCGTTCTGAAGAAAGTGAAGCATACCTTCGTTATGAAAATTCAGATATCCGGGTATATGTTTCTATCGATGAAAACGATAGGGCAAATTGGTATTATATTGCCCGAGACCCTGATGGAAACGAAGTTCCAGATTATCCATTGCCAGTATCTGGTATTGGTTCTATCAACCGTTCCACAAATATCATGACCGATGAGTTTGGTCAGAAATATGAAATTGAATGGAGATAACACACATAAAAGAGGAATCCCATATCACAATGGGATTCCTCTTTAAGCATTCATCGCATGCTTGGAATGGCTAAAATATTTAAAACTATTGATTGTATATGGATCGGGTTTCAGAAAGGAAATATATACTCAATATGCACCTTTTTCACACACACAACAGGTTTAAATTATGTTAAAATAAGAAACAGGAGATACTTCACAATAAAGTACGAATACTACTTATGATACATTTCGTAACCCGATCTAATTAATTGTAATTGCTTTAGTAAAGTATTAGAATGAGGGAGTAGCATAACCTACTCCCTCATTCATATACGAAAGGAAACTTGTAAACGCAACGTGTTTACGGATTTACAATAACAAAAATTATGCATTGTAGTAAAACAAGAAAAAATAAAACAAATGAAAGTTTACGGTAATCACCGTTACTAGTATGTTTTAAAGAGATGAAATATTATTCCGTATCACTAGATCCTCCAAAATTAATATTTGAAATATCTAATGAAAGAATCTCTTCCTCATCTTGTTTCTGTGAAAGTTCGTCCCCTTCACTTAAGTTTGCAACAACTGCCTTTTTGGGGGCCTCATTTTCGGATTGCTGATTGACTGTTTGCTGCGCTGCAATTTCTTCTGCAGTCTCAACGTCAAATACAATACCTTTTGGAAGTACAACAGAATCCGTTACATTATCGACAACATCTACGATGTCTCGTGGTCCAATCAAATTACCATTCTGAATATCCATACGCATCTGCTGAAGCATATTATTCACTTCACCTTTTGAGTATACGTTATTCGGTGTAATAATATTGGAGCTTGCAGACGGATCCCACGGAGCACCAACCTGACCAAGTTCATCCATGTGAGAGTATTTCCCGAGATCAATCATACCTTCTACCACGACGTTCATATAGCTTCCTACAACATCTGTTTGATCCAAAAAATTATCTGGAAGCATTGCAATGGTGTGTAATTCAATATAGAAATCTCTCATTCGATCGGTATTTTCTCCAACGACTCCACCTTCTTGGATGTTTACAAAGGATTGTATCAGATCAAAACTTGAGAAATACTTCATTGGATTGATGCTAAATAGTTCATTCCGTAACATGGTAAAGGGAAGATCTACTTTTACATCAATGATATTGTGTTCTCGGATATTGGATGTACTTTTATCGATCGGGATACGTTTCATCATTTTTACGGTTTCGTTGTTATTCAACCAGATTTTCCATCCCTTTAGTCCCAGGAAATACGTCTGACCAGCTGGTAAAATCGTTACGTTCCCAGTATCCAAATCAGATGGTAAGACTTTTGCCAGACCAAATTTATCGGAAATGGAGTTGGAAGTCAACACGTCCGTTGCACGTACTTTGACAAAATAAGGAACGGTGTAACCTTCTTCATTTTGACATAAGATCCATCCTCTTGGGCATTTCATATCGGTTCACCTCCTTATAAGAATTTTGACAACTCGGCATAAAAATAATTCATACCTTTTGTGTTTTTCATAATTTCATAAATGACAGGCTGGTTTGCAATAAAGCTTCCAAGCATAGAGGAAGTCATTGCAAACAAAAAGTATGGAAATACATCCATACCAAGTACCACGGTTGCCTTATACATATTCATATAATATTCGGTAAAGAAGCGAATGGATAAGGTACGAAGTCTTGGAAAGCGTTCTTTTAAGAACTCCATAAGACCGTCCAAATCCTGTATGTCTGCAGCCTCCCATTCATCCTGTAAAGTAATATAATCCATTCGGTTTGGATTTAAGATCGTACCAATTGCATAGGCATGACTCATCTCGTTACTCTTTAATTCCCAGAGATGCTCTAAGAAGAATCTTGCAACACAATAGCTAACCTGATTATATTCCATAGGCGCTAAAGAGAGTGCATACTCTTTATTCAAAATACGAAGAAACATGTTCGTATACACGGATGTACAAAGCTTCATAAGTCCCAGATTCTTGGAAAAAAGTTGTGGAGCTTTATAATATTCCAGAGTAATATACGCACCTTCCATCAGGGCATAAAGATCTTTCATACCGATGTTAAAGACTTTTTCCATATCTGTTGCACGTCTTGGAACAGCATAGGTTCCATAGGAATTGACAAAGACGTATGCTTTATTATTCCCACCAGCTCCCGCAACAATAAACGGAACGGCTTGAATTACCTTTACAGTTTCTGAATAGATCAATACGATATCTCCTCTTTGGAACGCAGAAACCACGTGCTCTGCAAGTGGAGAGATACGTGTTTTATGAATCTGAATGAGCTGCTCCTCGATATCTTTTTCCGAAAGTCTGGTTCCTGATTTAATTGCCTGCAGGATACGAGAAGTAATTCCAGCACCCTGGTCCATCTTCTTCATCAAATACGAATCACTCACGGTGGTCGTTTCAACGAATACTGACATATCAATTCACCTACTTTCTTAGGATTTTCCTTTAACCAATTGTTTTCAGGAGGGTTTCACAATCCGTACGATACCCATCTATTGGTAATATATTATTTTAGTGAATCGAAGAAATAAAATACATAAAATGTCATCTTCGATCAGAAAAGTGAATAGGATTGAAATAGATCCAAAGGGGTCAAACGATCATCCCCGTCAGTGGACAAAAATGCATGATTCGGTGGAGGTTAATATACCAAGAGCCGTACATGGAGATTACCATGAAAGAAATTAATATGAAAAAGATTAATGCAACTGTAGGTTTATCAAGAAAAGCTTTAAATTTCGCACGTAATTTAATGATCACCTCCATGGTCTCCGGTACGGCTACCGGTATGACCATGGATGTAACAAGCAAAGCGATCGATGGGATTGCTTATGCGATTACCGGTGAGGGGCTGACCGGTAAAGCAAAGACCGTAAGCCTCATGGCATCTGCAGCTACCGGCGTCTATGTCGGCGTGAAAGCTGGACAGATGACTAATTATCTCATCAGTAAGTATGAGGACGACTTGGCACAGCGTGATGCTGCTAAGGGTCTTCAGGATGATGAAGATGAGGAGGAAGAAAGAAGTTTAAGCTCCTGGAGACATCTCTGTGCGACAGGTTCAGGAGTACAGACGGAGTTTAAGGAAACCGATGAGGTTCCGGCTCCTGAGAAGAAGTAACAAAGAGAAAGAAGAGGACTTTACATCCTCTTCTTTTTTTGCTCTCTATTTTCTTTTCAACCTTTTCCTAATACTTTTAGAAAGGTGGTAGAAATATGAATTACCCTTTACTTCATGGTACTGACAATATTGAAAATGTGTATCTTTGGCTTGGGGGAACTTGTGATGAACGATACGATTGGAGAAAAGAGTTTTTAGAAAAGATTAATTTGCCGATTAGTTACTATGATCCGTATATTCGTCCGGGTGATGATATGGATTGGGATAAAGATGCAAGACGAGCAGAGGAGCTGGCAAAGGCATACGCGAAAGTGCAGCTCTATATTATTACCTCTGACATGCGAGGTTGTTTCAGTATAGAAGAAATTACAGAAGCCGTGATGAGGCCGAAATCTTTTTTAAATCGTCATGTATGTGTTGCGATCTTAGATTATCGAGATGGTTTTACCCCAGATATGAAAAGGTCTCTACAGGCATGTGCAGAACGTTGGAAACAATTAGGAGCCCATATATGCTCTACCATGGACGAAGTCATTCAGTATGTTAGAGCTGATTGTTTCAAAAATAGCATTCTAAAGTTATAGCTGTATATTATTTTTTTGATTGATGAAAAAATCATAAACAAAGGAGATTAACATCATGCCAAGAAAAAAGAAAACAGAAGAAAGCCCAAAACCAAAAATCATGGAGGTGGAAGCTTCCTTGGATGATTATGAGGAGGACGTAGACGAGGACGTTGATATTGACGAACCCGAAGAAGCTCCAATCATCCAAAAATTAAAACCAAACAAACAGCATGTAGAGCAGTATTCAATTACTGAAGAACTGCTTCGTTTGGACCGAGAATTACCACAAACGGCACAGGGAAGAGCATCTTGTCTTGGAACCAGTGCAATGACATTCCCGTCTTCCAACAACTCCATGCGTAGTAACATGTTTACCTCTCACATGAATCAGTTTTTGGATCTAGTAGATCCGGAACCTCCGTATATCTTTACGACTGCGGAGAATGTGGCAGGTAAACACAGCAATTCCTATTACAAAACAAAAGGGGATATTGAGGTTTACCGAAAGGTTGTAAAATATGGGGAGCTCCTCGATCATCCGGAAGTGTATGTACTCTTTGTGTACAACCATAAGAAAGAGCAGTATGAAATCATTGAACGTCATCCTTGTGAAAACCTGGTTGAGAATTTCGGTTACGAGATCAACAACGATGTGATTGATCAGTTAAACGAAGGGGATGAGGTCAAGGATGATACGGTTCTTTATCGTTCCAGATCTTATGACGAGTATATGAATTACCGGTATGGATTGAATACCGTTGTTCAATATACGTTAAACCCGTTTACTGCAGAAGATGCCGCGCAGGTGTCTGAATCCTTATCCAAACGAATGGTGTCCATTGAAAATGAAATCATTGAAATTAAGTTAAATGACAATGATTTCTTATTAAATATCTACGGAGATGACAAAAATTACAAAGTCATTCCAGATATTGGTGAACACGTCAATGGAAAAGTCATCGCTGCATCCAGACGTCTTTATAACAACCAGATCTTCTTTGATTTTAAGAAGAAGAATCTAAGTCGTATGATGTCTGGAGATACCAGGTATTACGTGGACGGGGATTACCAGGTTATGGACATTACGATCTTTTCGAATAATGAAACGATCGTTGACAATGCATTCAACGGGCAGATTAATAAATATCTGCGTGCACAAAATGAGTATTACGAAGAGATTCGAGAAATTTGTGAAGAAATCAAAGAATCTGGTCAAAAATATTCCAGAGACATTGATTATCTTTACAAACGTGCAGGGGAAATGATCGATACAAAGAAGCGTTGGAAAGAGAATGATTCGGCATTTTCCAACATGCTGATTAAGATCAGTGTAAAGAACCGCTGTGGACTTCGAAAAGGACAGAAAGTAACAGGACGATATGGTAACAAGTCCGTTGCTGCCGTAATCGTTCCAGATTCTGCTATGCCGATGACTGCAGATGGAAGAAGGGTTGATTTAAGATTGAATCTGTTGGCGATCATTAACAGAACGACTGCAGGTCCAATTAATGAGATTTTGATGACCTCTATTGCATGGAAAGCTCGTCAGCAGATGGCGATTGCGAAAACAATGGAGCAAAAAGAATACATATGCTTTTCATTATTAAAAGATTTTAATCCACCATATCATGACAAGATGTACCAGATCTATCAGAAATTGGATAATGATACAGAGCGTCAGGAATGGTTGGAATCTGCGATTGTAGAAGGAATCTTTTTACACGAAAAACCGATGTATGCAGATACCTTCCTCTTTGATCGTTTACTGAAAATCATTGACAAATATGATTGGATCTTAAAGGATGATATCTATATCAACAAATGGGGTCGCCTCATTCGTTGTCAAAGAAAAGAATTTATTGGTCAAATGTATTTGATCAAGCTGAAACAATCAGACCGTCGTGGATATAGTTCACGTAATACCGGTGCAGTCGATATTACCGGTCTTCCAACAAGACGATATAAGTCCAGAAGTCATTTAGAGCAGACTTCTTCAACAGCAATTCGATTTGGAGAATATGAGACGCTGAATTTTTCTATTGGATTGCTTCCAGAAGATATTGCAATCTTCCATGCTCTATATCGTACCTCTATCAAGGGTCGTGGAGATCTGTTAAAAGCTGTTGTTACAAATAAAAAACTTGGACCTTCTCTCGATGACGTTTATATTTCTCGTGTTGCAGAGATTTATAAGGTTAAGATGAAAGCGCTCGGTATTGGAGTACGCTTTGAAGATGAGGATGAAGACTTACGAGTATTGGACGACGATACCATTTGTACACATCTATTCAAAGGAAAGGAAATATTGTGCACAAATTATCAGTTCTTTGTACTTCAGCAGGAAGATCGAATTCGTGAGGAAATCTTAAAAGAACATCCAGCTATCATGCAGTCTGATTTGACAAAAGAAATTAAAAAACGTATCGATGACGAGTTCTACATTACAAATATCAAGTATAACGAAGATGGAGAACTGTTACTCGATACGATCGCAAAGGAGTATTAAAATGAATTACGATTCTACAAAAGACACTATATCACATATTTATAACATTCAGTGGGTTTGGACAAATCTTGTCCGCCCACAGCTTGATGAACGCTTTGATAAACATGATCAGTCAAAGTTGGAGAATCCGGAAAAAGCTTGCTATGACAAATATATTCCGATGCTCCAGGAAACGAAATATGGAACACCAGAATACTATGAGATCAAGAATAAGATGGCAAAAGAAGGATTACAGCATCATTATGCCGTCAACAACCATCATCCAGAGCATTTTAAAAATGGAATTGAAGATATGAATCTGATTGATTTTATCGAACATATTTTGGATTGCTATGCGGCTTCTTTAAATTCCGATACTGGATTTGACGTCGGCATGCAAAAAAATATGGAACGCTATCATTATCCAAGAGAGCTCATGGAGATCATACATAATACTTCCTCTGAAGTATTTAAAGGGCAAAAACCAACGGATAATCCATATAAGTAAAAAAAAGAACCAGTAGATTAATTTCTACTGGTTCTTTTTTATTAGTCGTCGTTACTACTTAATGCTTGTACTACTTTCAAGATATAGTAGCCAAGTTCCGTCATCCTTTTTGCAACTTCTTGCACGGGTTTGTAATTTTTATAAGTGTAAATCTTTCCTTTGTATGTGAACCCGTCTGCAGTTATTGTAGATGACTCTAAAATACAGTCGCATGCTACCATCTGAAGAAGAGCGTAGTTCCTCACTTCAACTCCCCTTGTAAATTTAAGAAGAGCATCGATTCTATCCGTGATGTCATGTTCAAATGGAGAATATCTTTCTTCTGAAATAACGCCATCCAACGTTGGTTTCGGTATCGACGTTATCTCTCGAATCAGATCCAGATCTGCCTTTGGAATCGTACGTTCGGTGATATCCCTAACGATCTGAAATCCTATTGTAATTGAATGATAAAGTACCGGACGATCTTGTGCAGCAAACCACTCAAGTTCTCGTTTGGTGCACTGTTCTAAACTGATTTCTTTACAATGTAATTTTCCCATATTAGTTGTCCTCCTTATCTTCATTTAGGGTTTTAATGATATCCTGAAGCATGTTGTTAAATGCGTCTGGACTAGAAATCATCTCTTTCTTTCCAAATTCTGTTGCCGCTGCCATCAATGTTTCTTCGATCGCGTTATACTTACTAGCCTTTACCATAGCATAAGCCGCGGCAATAGTCATCAGATAAGACTTTGTGATGGGTTTTCCATTGTGTAAATTCAGGATATCATTTGCATCCATTTGAACACCGCATGCAAGACCACGTCCATTTCCTTCTATATTAGTATCAATCGGGATGTGCTGCGCAAACAACGTACCACGTAACACGTATCTTTGTTCTCCGAATCCACCATTAAATTCAATTGTGGTTTCTCCGGTATCCGTATCGAAAAGTCGGAAGCTGAGTTCTTTATGCTGCTCACGAGTTCGGTCGTAATTCAGTTTCACCATATAAATCCCCATTCGAGTGCAATAAAAATACACGTTGTTACTCATATCTTGCATGACATATACAACATCGTTCATATATGCAATAATATGAAACAGCCTATCCAGAGTCTCATCATCATCTTCCGACACATCCTCTGCCGTTTTCAATAGATTCTCAGGTTCCTGAAGCTCCATATCACCTAAACCAATGATCGCATCTGTGAAAAATGCCTCCTGATCCCACTGTGTTATCTTTTTAAATTTTACATCCTCGTCTTTAAATAATCTTCTCATTGTCGTTTTCTCTCCTTATAATATTTTCGATTGTGTAGTTAATGTCGTCATTTAGTGCAGCCTGAAGCTCTTCTATCATTTTAATAAATGGAAGAGCTTGTTTGCTATTTACGAGTTCTTCGTATTTCCTTACAGAAAACTCTTCTGCTTTTGGCTTTCCGAAACTTTTCAATTCAATTAAAACTCCATCAATTCGGACTTGAACAAGTTCCCTATCACTTGGACGTACAATGGAAGCATAATTTTGATGTACGTGATAGAGTTTTCTCACAGGAACTTTATAAATTTTATCGGTGCGGGGTTCAAATGCAATTGCATATAATTCCGCACACCGATAGATCGTTTTAATAATAAATTTTTCTTCTTCTCCCAGATCCATATTGCTATCTAAACTATCAATATTATAAAAGATTGGAGATGAAGTATAGAACCGATTATCAGAAGTTTTATAAAACTTACTTGTAATCAGTTCGTTAAATGTATACATATTAATATCGGTAGAGTCCACTCCACTCAAACTCTTTAGTATTTCGATCATGATCTACTCTCCTTGCATGTATGCAGGGATGAAGTCTAGCTCCATCCCTCTCGATCTAGTAATTTATCGATGAGGTCACTACAACACCCATCGTCCAATATAAATCCAACGAACTCCAAGGCTTTACAACCCATCTGCAGATATGGGTTTTCCTCAAGTCCATCAAATCCATATTTGGTAAGTGGCATACTATCCCAGAAAATCTGAAATAGTAAATTTGTTTTTCTGAAATCTCCAGGCTCCATCATAATCGATTTTCCGATATAAGCCACTTCATATCGAAAACTATCTCTTCCAGGAACCTTATCTTTATAAGATTTCATTTCCGGAACGTTGATACACCTTCCTGTCTGTGTACAGATAAGAACTGCAAGTTTTAGTACATAATCAACTTGCATATCCGTATCCAATAATGGTTTTGCAAACGGTGTATGATAACATCCGTCCCGTAACTCGGAAATCAAAGTTCGGCTTCCATCAATTAGATTTTCCATTCGTACTTTTTTATTAATTCGAAGGAAATAACTAATCTCCAGAATCTTTAGGATTTCCTCTCTCCAGGAATTTCCGGTTAAGAATTTATTCATAAATTCTTTTACGGTATTTCGAATCTCTAATAGATAGAAATATCCATGTTCGTAGATTCCTACTCCTGGAGACTGGTAACGAAACATCCTCTGACAAACTCTCTCAATATTTGCAGAAAGTTCAGTCAGCAGTAACGTTAAGAATCGACAACGATAAATACTAGTATCCATATCATATGGTCTATGGTCGATCCAACCAAGTTTTGACATATGAATGACTCCTCGTATATCGGTGTCTAACCGAACCCCATTTAACGCCCGGATCACAGAATTTAAGTACAACTGCATATCGTTTGCAGCATTATGAAATTCAAATTCCGGATCGCTAAAATATTTCGAATCGGTTAAGATACACCCATATTTTTCATCGAGTCGATTTACCTGAGTTCTAATGTCATCGAACTCATACTTCTTCATTGGTATCACCTCCTTAACTACAAAAATAATATATAACTTTTTACATCGCTTAAAACATCTTATTAAGGGACAAACATGGTTTGTCACCTTGATTGCCTATAGTAGAGATGTAAACCAAATTTTATCACCATACGGTCTAACTGAAGACCAAAACAATATCACGATCTTGAGAAGAGTCCTGTTTGAGCACAGGAACTCTTCTCAATACTACTATCAAACAGGAAGTTAAGAGGTGAGAACATGTATAAATGGCAAAGAGATTTACAGATGAAAAACGATCCCTATTATCAAATGATCGATGTGGATCAATTAGAACGCGAAAAAGAACAAGCTCATTTGAGTGAGAAGATTGAATACACCAGTATTATGGGAAGTGCTGCCCATACATACGGAAACGTCTTAGCGTTTGTTGAGAAATGGTTAATCGACCTATTTCCAAAGGATTTTTTCAAAACGATTCATGTCAATTCCAAAATTGCACATAGACAAATGATTCAAAGCGATTTACGAGCTCAGAGTAAGAAAATGAATCCGAAGATCATCTTTCGTCCTCGTGTAACGGGTCTTGATGAGGAACGATTTTTAAAAGGAACTGATTTTATCGAACGTCACACAAATACAATGCCAATGTGGGGAACTGGTAATTTACAGTCTTTTATCGAGGATCCTCAGCATGGATTTGAAATAAAATATCAGATGAATCGAAGCGTTATGTACATCGATGTTACCTGTGTTTTCAATACCTACATCCAAATGATCAATATGATGTCGTATCTTCCAAATAAAATTCCGGTCAATTGTCCTGGGAAAATTGAGACTTGTTTGGAAAGCTATATCCCAATGTCCATGATCAATACGATTTCTGATCTTATTGAACTTCCGGTCGTTGATCACGATGGGTGTACAAAAGTGTTTATGGAATACTTAAATGGACAGTCGAAATATCCCATCACATATAAATTATCAGGGGCAACTGGAAACCGAGAATTCTACCGCTATTACCCAATATTATTAGAGTATTGGATCAATGATATCAATGGGGATGAAGGCGAGAAGGTTGGTCAAGTATATGATAAATATCAGATGACATTTACAGTACGAACCGAATTTGAGAGTACTGGATTTTACTATATCTTTGGAAAAGATCTGGAGAAGTTTCGGTTACATACCGTGGATGATGAAGAAATCTATTCCACAGAAGAAGTGGTACCAGTCTTTACCGATATTAGCAATCGAGAAGATTACAACTTAAAACCTGGTTGGCACTTTTACAACCAAGCATCTTGTCGGCTGGATGAAATCAATGACCATATCAATATTCAAGAAATGTTAAATGCAAGTATCTTAAAGGCAGTGGAGTATCATCACAAGAATGGACTCCCAATTATCGAGTTCCTGGATATTAAGATTCGAAGACAAGGAGAATTGTTGCTAGAAGGAAAAGACTATTATATTGATTATGATAAGATGGATGTTTATTTTCATAACGATTCCACTTATTATACGTATAAGATCATAATCAATTTAAATGTAGAATATATCAATGGACTTATCAAAGAGCTCTATCACCTAATTTAAGGTGTGAACGACCCATGCGATTTCCGATTCGCATGGGTCTTATAAAATAGTAACAAAAATTAAGGAGACAAAAAATGAGATTTTCACACTTTACGGTCATAAATCTCTTTTTCATTATGAAAAAAAATGAAAAACCATGAGCCGTTCTACTTGTGCCCACACAAGCAAAACATAGAAGTAGTCCATCTTTGGGAGTAAATCTTTTCCGCTCGTAGGTATGATTGATAAGTTTCAAGAATCAATGACGAATTCTGAAACTAGTGATGTTGTTATATCGGTAAAGACAAGGTAAGGACCAGATAACTTGTCTACATTTTTTGAGAATCACTGAGCATGGCAAAGAACTCGATTCTCGTATATTCATTTCTATCAAATCCATTAGGAGGAATATATGAAAAAGAAAAGAAAGTTTTTTAAGGTGTAAGTCATTTACATATCTACAAATTCACTCCCAAAAATGTATTGGTGATAATCCACGTATATCACCAAGATCTATGTAAACATATCATCCATCAAACCGGTTAGCTTAAGAAGATAAATCCTTCAAACTACGACTTAGCACCTCGCGCGTAGTAACCATATAACACACTGAAGCGTTCTCGAGTTTTGTCGTTTTGAATATGATTTATATATTAATTCATTGGACCTCTTGACAGGCAAGATCCAATTGTTTGATCTTTGATATGGGATTTTAAATGGTAAATAAAGTTCTATTCACCGTAGTTAATAGTATGTTTAAATTTAGAATTTCTAAAACGTACGTTTAATACTAGATAGGAGGAGACTATGAAAATTGTCAAATTAGTTTTAGAGAATTTTGAAGCAGTGAAATACTGCTTAAATACCAATTATTTGGAGCTGGATTTGAGTAAATGCGAAAATCGCATTTGTTTATTAATCGGACCAAATGGTTCCGGTAAAACGACGTTATTATCCTTACTGAATCCATTTTCTACGCTTGGAAACTTGGATGTACGAGATGGATATCATTTGATCATTCCCCATAAAGATGGGAAAAAAGAGATTTGGTATCAGTGTGGAGAAAATTTATACACGATTCAGCATTATTATACCGTTGCAAAAGATACTCATAGTACCAAATCGTTTATTCAGGTAAATGGAAAAGAATTGAATCCAAATGGAAATGTCACTTCCTTTAAGGAAGTCGTCAAAACACATCTTGGAATTGAACTTGGGTATTTAAAGCTTACCAGGCTTGGTCCAAACGTTAAATCGTTGATTGAATCGTCTTCCACAGAACGAAAAACGTTTATGGGAAAACTTCTGGATGATATTGGGGTATACCTAGACTATTACAAGCATGTGAATACCAATCTGAAGACACTAAAAGACATGATTTCTCATACGATTGATCAGTCCAAAAAATTAATGTATACGGATCGTAAATCTTATGAGAAAGATATCGTAGAAACACAAAAAACAATCGATCGTTTAGATGGGAATCTTCGACTGCAACAAGATGAACTTGCGGTCGTTTCGTCCAAAGTTTCAGACATCGGCAATATCATGGAACTTCGAACCAAATTGTCAGATACGGAAAAAGCGTATCGAAAAATGACCAAGACGAAGATTCGTCTGGGAGACGATGCAAAAGACGCTGCCTATTATCGAGAAGCCTATCGAATTGCTTGTGAAGATCGAAGCCAAAAAGAAACGCTTCTTGCTACTACAAATCTTCTTTTAGATAAGGAATTGGAAAATCGAAATCATGTGGAAGATCGCATTCACAAATTATCCGTACGACTGGAAAAAGAATCGGCGATTGACAAAGAGGTTCAACGTCTCACGACACTACTAAACGAGACAAAAAAGCAAATTATCGAACGAGAAAAAATCTTGCATGATTTTGAATGTGAGATGGATCTCGGTGATTTTGAAAAGTTTCTGGTCTATTTAAAATCATCCCAGCAGGCAATCAATCACTGTTATGAGTTTGGGCAAGAACCTCTTTCGGAAGTCGTTAAAATGATTCAAGAAAAGAAAGATGTAGAGCACTACATTAGTAGTTGTATTTTAGAAGAAAGTGAAGTGGGGGAAGAAGATGAGGCGTTCTTACAAGTTCTAAAATCCCTTATGAATCAAGGCACAAGTATTTGTGAGAAACGAAGTTGTGCCGGTTATAAAGTGGTAAGACATTTGGAAACGTTATTGGAAGAACGAGCAAATCGAAAGCATGAAAAAAATCTGGAGTACTATCAGTCCATGCAGCTCATTTATCAAGGGATTTATCCTGTATTGGAAGGATTTCAACCATATGCAGAAACGATCAAGCAGTTTCCAAAGAAAGTTCGAAATGAGTTTAAATTGGTTACCATTTTAAATCGACTGGATGAAGGAAAACCTCTATATGATGTTCCAAAAATGGATCAATTTTATACCTTACTAAAAGAGCAAGATGATTTAAAGAAGCGATACGAAGTTCGAGATGATGTAATGAAGCGGATTGAAACTTACAATTCCTTTTCACAGTCAGCGGATCTAAAAGAAGAATATCAACAAGAGATTTTAGCGTTAGACACCAGTAAAAGTAAAATCGCAGAATACCGAAATGAAATTGCTGATTTATCACAGGAGGTGCAAGATCTTGGATATACGGCAGAATCCATGGAAGATGCGATGAATGTCTGTGAGCATTATGAAGAAACGGAAAAGTTACTAGAAGAACTTCGAGAAACGTACGAACGATATCAAGGTCTTTCTACAAAAGAAGCAGAACTTACAAGATCCGTACAGATATTGCGAATGGAACTTCGGAAAAAACAAGAAGAGATTGGACGGTTAAAAACAGGTCTTACGTTATACTTAGATAACAAAAAGAACTTGAAAAATTATCAAAAGCATTACGACAATATGTCTTTGACTAGACAAGCTCTTTCTGCAAGTAAAGGAATACCTACCATTATCGTAAAGCATTATTTAAGAGATACGGTAGACATTACCAATGATCTTTTAGATATCGCCTATCATGGAAATATTATGTTAGGAGATTTTAATATTGATGCGGATGAGTTTACGATGCCGGTATACAATCGTGGAGCCCAGCTTCCGGACGTGAAACTATTAAGCCAAGGAGAACTTGCTTTAACGTCGGTTGCAATCTCTTTTGCATTGGTCAGCCAGTCCTTAAATGGATACAATATCATGTCTTTAGATGAAATCGATGGTGCGTTAGATACGGATAATCGTCGGAACTTTATATTGATCATGGAACGTCAGATCGAACGAATTGGATCTGAGCAAAATTTTATGATTACCCATAATGATGCATTCTCCAGTTATCCAGTAGATATCATTGATTTATCTGGAGAGCATAATCAAGAAGCATATAAATATGCAACTTTTATACCAATTATAAAAACAAAAAAGGAGGATAAATAAAATGAATCAGTTAAACAATGAACGAGAGGCAATGTTAATTCCAGGAGCCATTATTGAAGATGGTTCCAGAGAGGAATCCTGCACAGATCCCACAATGAATCGGTATCAGGTATGTGGAATTGCCAAAGATAGCCAAGGTGTATATGTTGTAGTATATCAAGCGTTATTTGACGAACGTGAGACATATACGCGCCCAATCCAAGATTTTTTAGGAGGAGTGGATACCATGACCCTTCTTGGAAAAGTCTATACCACTCCAAAATTTAAACTTTGTAAAGAAGTGGTTGACGTATCTCAAAATCTAATCACTTCTGGAATGAAGGACAATTCGATTGCAGATCTTTCAAAAAAGTTTGAAACTCTTCATAAAGAGGTAAAACATATGAATCGTGATTTAAAGAAAGTACAGAAATTAACGAGTCCATTAAAAGAGGTAAAGGTGGTGAAAGGACTGAAAAAAGATGCCCCGATTCCAGCACCCATGCCAACCATTCCGGTATCATATCCGGCAATAACTCCTCAAAATATACCATCAAACCCAACGTGTACTGTTTCAGCAATTAACCCAACGACTACTGGTTCAGCAATTGGTGCTTTGGAGGATTTAAAAAATGAGGCGCTGGCAGCCATCTCATCAGTAAAATATACCATATCACCAGACATGACAGCACAGGCAGCAAAATTATACGACGAATCCTCAAAACCAACTACACAAAAAGAGCATAAAATTCGAATGATAGAAGAGGAGAAGTAAATACATAAGGTGAGAGGAATTTCCTCTCACCTTTTATTTTTTTCTCTACAAAAAAATAGAGGTGAGAATAAAAAAAATACGGGGAGCACGATGACTCCCCAAGATTCTTATCCTAAGTAGGATGGGTATGCATCATCAGAACGGTGTGTATCGATGAATTGGTTATATTCATCAATACCTTTTCCATACTCAGAATTAAGCTTTCCCAATATTTTTGAAGCATTGGTAGGGTCAACGCTTCGTAATATCATAGGAAATTGTTTCAATATGAAAGTATGCATATTCTCACCTCCTTTCAATTGATATCCTATAAATGATATATCAACAGGAAGTGTACAATTACTTAGGAGATAAATACGAAACCACGATGAGGTTTTAGGATGGACATAACTCCTTATAATAATACATATGCTGATGGATTTTTTCATTAGAATAGTACCTTCGTTAATTTCTTGAGAGGACTGCGGCTAGTATGTCGTAGTCCTCTCAAGCCGTCTCTCAACAACTAATTAAAGGGTCCCATAATGTGAAGTGAATTTTGGGACTTTATGTAACTCATTAACCAATCTTATAAGGAAGGGATACAGACAATGGGAGAACCCGCTGGAAAAATGGTAGACCTCTTAGTATCAGAGGAAAGTTCTCGTATTATTCTGATTGCCTTGGCTGTTTTCGTTTTGGCTTTTGCGATTTTAATCGGAGTTGCAATTTATCTGTACAAAGCTGTTAACTCAATTCGGGCAAATTCTAAGACCGAATTTGAAGAGGAACGAGAGCAAAATGAGTATCGGGAAAAAGTAACCGATACACAAGATGATCTGAAATACCTCTCTGATCTTATGGTTCGTTTAACGGAAACCGTAAACGCGAGCAACACACAACTTTCCAACGAAATTAAAAAACTGAACGTAAATATGACCGATGTGCATGTAGGTTGTGCATATGGTCATGAATTGGAAAAGGAAATCAATCATATCAAAGATGATGTGTTAGTTGCATTAAAAGAAAATGTCGATTTGTTGCTAGATTCTGACAAAGAATCGATCAAAGCTTACATCACAAAAGAATATCAATACTGGATGAACCAGGGATTTATAGACATTTATTCGTTAAATGTCTTGGATGAGCGCTTTCGAAAATATACGAAAGAAAAAGGAAATACGTTTGTTGCAGACATGGTGAAGGAATTACATAATTTACCGCGTCGTGCCGCTGCTACAAACTGTACAACTCCTCGTATGATCGAGGAGAAGGAACGTAATGAAGTTTTACCATCTGAGTATTTTCATCAGAAAGAGGCTATGAATGCAACTATTATTTCCGTTGAAGATCCGAAAGAAGACGAAAACAACTAATCCGATTAAGAGAATAGAACCAGGTTAAACGATGATAGGGATTCTAAAAACCCCTATCATCGTTTACTTCTGTCTATGTTTCCGGTAACGTTTAATTTCTAAGTAAATACGAATGGCACGTCCAATAAATCGAATCGATACCAATAACGTAATGAAATAGTAAATAAATCGCATATACCATGGATGATTAAGCGCATAAGGAATAAATAAAACATATTGTGCAATTAATATAATGGTGGTTGAAATTGTCTCAGTCAATACAATTCGTTTCTCCCGTTCCCATCGATCCTCCAAAATATCTGACAATTCATATTCTTTATTGGTTTTGGTTTTATATAATTTCTTAGCCAAATTATCAACCTGCATCCAAGCAGGCAAATCATAATAGTGATCGTACGCAGCAATACACTGGATCGGATTGTCCAAGGTGACATGTTCTTCTTTTAACATTGTCATGACATAGGACATGTTTTTATACAAAATAAAGTGTTGTCCCTCTTTTTTATACAAAATACTTTCTCCAGTAGTATCATCTGCCATGTGAAGAGCATCCGTTAAAATACTAGGATAATACAGCTGCCCATCTCGAAAGGTCTGTTTCCGTAAATTTTCATCATAATAATGCTCATCATCGATAATCGCCGTAAAAAAAGAACTTCCTGCTTTTTTCAAAACACGTTGTCCAATTTCTTCAATACTTCCTTTTTCAATCTGCAGCATAATACTCTCCTTTTTTAAAATTTATTTGTCTTTCGGTAAGTATCCTCGATAAATATGTCCGATATAAAAAGCATATCCAATTGTAACAAGTACCCCAATCAGAGATTTAAATGGAGCCTTTGCAATTAAGAAAATTTCTCTATCGAATGCATGTATGACACGATAGGATAGAGAAAATATCATGATATCGATAAATACAAACCCTGCATAAGTTTCTGCATTTTTAGCTAATATCTTTGCCTCTTCTGCTCGATTCTTTATAGAATCGTGAAGTTTTAATCCATGTCGGAATAGAAATTCCTGGTAGCATAAAAAAGAGATCCAGCTAACCAATCCACCAATACACGCCGTTACAATCGCAAGAATTAAGAGTAGGAAAAACCCAGACTCGTTTCTTGAATTTAGGCAAAGATTTAAAATGGCATCACATTCATTCGATGCAAGAAGCACCCCAAGTACAAAAAAGATCGAAAGCAACCAAGTCGATCCTTCTGAAATACGATATTCATCTTTCATATAGTTATATCCTTTCCTAGTTTTATAGTCTTACATGGTTGTTTTTACCGTCTGGAAAACAAACCCATAACCAGGAAAGGAGGAACGATCTATGAAATATCGAAGAGACCCCCTGATTTATGTAGACGAAGCCTATTATGGTCCGTATTATCAGATAGGGGATACGTTATTCTTAGAAGATTACAAAGACGAAGATATGTTAGCTTTATTTGAAGCTGCAGATCTTTCTACTTCCTATATTATTCGTGATAACTTATATCCAAAGATTCAAGCGGTATTAAAAACGCCAGCTGGGGATATGCGATTCAAACAGACCGTAGGCCGTTATGTGGATAAGAACTCCCAGAAACTGCATACTCCAGGTCCACAGTATCTAGTACCCTTTGGAGACATTGACAAAGGGATGTTTTATAAGGTGTTTGATATTACGGAAGAGGAAGTCAACGGGTATGTGAAGCAGATCATTGCCATCTTAAAAGGCTCTGCTACAACCACAAACTTCCAGCTCTTAAAAAATAACCCGATTTTCTTTGTTTTTTATTGCTGTATTCGATACTACACCATCGAGACCAAAGATATACGAGGATTAAATACTGCACTCATTATTTATGCATTATCGGTATATCCTTCGATCTTCTCCAAATATTTTAAATATGGAGTAAGTGATGTTGGAGCAATGCTCTATACGGTTGATAACTTAACGGAGAAGTTTATCTTAAAGAAAACCGGTCATGTATTTGGTATGCTGACAACGTCTATCCAGTCTTCGTATTCTTTCTTAAAGGATTTTATGAAAGATGGTTCCGATAAAGAGGTTGTTCGATTTATTCAGCGAATTCGTAATGACCAGAACTCTCTGGTGAAAAAAATCTGTGACAATTACACAAAGAACCATGTCGCTGGTCGAGTGGTAAAAACTACCAAAGATCAGTTTGGAGATTCTCCTGTCATGGATGGAAATGAGAATAACACGACTTTAGTAAGTACCATTACGTCTAAGGTTACCATTCCATTAATCACCAACGGGATTGATTTAAAACGTGCCGAGATCTGTGCGAAGTTGGCTAAGATTAGTATCACTGATACCCGGTTTTACTTAACGAAGATTATCACAGGAAAAAATGAAAGTGATATTCAGGGATTTATTGAGTCAATTTTGTTCTTGTTTTTATACACAGATCAAAAAGAACCAGTAGACATTAACAGCTCCTACTTCCTTGTATGGGCTGCTGAATTATTTCGAAAGACAAATTCTAACGACGCCAATATTGGGCGCATCAAAGGAATTTTGGACAAGTGGGGAGAAAGTTCTGGTGTACATGCCAAGTTTAAAAGAGAAGCTTCTCGTGTCAATTACAAGAAAGCAATCTTCTTTTACTTTGTGTTATCAATCCAGGCATACAATAACTAAAACGGTAGGGAACTTTTTGTGAGTTCCCTACCGAATTATTTTTTCTTAAGCTAAACCGGTCAATGGAAGATGTCCTCATCGACCTTACTAATTTGTTTTCACTTAAATTTCTCAGCAAACACATCATAATCTCCGATTACTTCCGGACCTTCTTCAGATGGGTAAACCAGATAAATACGTCTCTTACCAGAAAGATCTACGTAATCTTTCTTAATCTGATATACCACATCTTCATAGATGATACGAGTGGTACCACGATCATACGTATTTACTTCAACCAAATCTGGAAAGTTTACCAATCGTCCTTCGTTTTTCTTGATATAGCTATAACCTACTTTTGTAGGTGTATGCGCTTCGGAGATGGTTAATGGAAAAATAAAATACTGCATCTTTAATCCTCCTTTATATCCGTTAGAAGATTGTCGAAAAACAAAAAAAGAATTGTACCCGTAAGGGTAGGGACCAAGACGAATGTCCTAGTCCCTGAGAACGGGCTATTAAACCTGCCCGTTCTCTGTAAAATCGTCTCCTCTGAGAGTTCTGGTGATTAAATCCAGAGCCTCCTGCTGCTTTCGGTCAGTATATCCTAACTGACCTTTTACAACCTTTCTAGTGGTAGTGCCGGCTGCAACACCAACGCCGGCACCCATTGCATAAGAGGTTACACCCACAGCAGTATCAATTGTCTGCTTGTGGTCAAGAATGAAGTGGTTGGTTTCCACTTCCTTAAACTTCTTGCCCTTTGAAAGGGCTCTGAAGTACTTGTCTTCGGTCATCGTCTTGCGACGACCGAAAGATTTCTTCACCGTAACCATCCGCGGGTTACGTTTGCCGATCTCATTGTCGGCAATATTGATGGCGCTACAGAGGGCGCCATTTACCAGGTTACCAACGGCCATCGTTGTCACGATGCCGATGGCCCCGCCTGCGGCATCTGCAACGATCTCTCTAGCAATAGATTTTGTTCCATTGCCGAGAGTCTTGGCTCCGCTCTTCAGAGCCTTTCTAGGCGCAGCGGCAGTGGCCTCTGCTCTTTTCTTAGCATTGGCAACCCCCTCACTTCTCTGTTTTGGGGTCTTTACCACACGCTCATGGTTCTGAGGAGTGGCGGTATTAATAACTGTAGCCTCCTCAACCTGTGCTGCTGTATTTGTCTTATTCTGTGCCATGGTATTCTCCATGCGGCTCTTGGTTATATACCTCCACCGGATCATACATTTTCGCCCATTGGCAGGGATGATCGTTTGACCCTTCGGTGACCATTTATTTCATCACCTATGAACTTTTTTGATCAGAGATTGCTATCTTATGTTTATTTTATTTCTCTGATTCACGGAAATAGTATATCACTTTTCAGACCTATTTTACGGATTTACGCAGGAGACAATTTTCTAAGAAAGAAGGTGTCTTATGGTTCGAGTGGGAAAAATCAAATTTGTTGATATCTATGCAGAAAATCAGACCGCCAAACATCGAAATGAGATCTATGTGGTCTATAATACCAAGAAGAAATTCAATGTTGGACATACACATGTAAAAAATTACAAAACTGCAGAGTATCTCGCAAAGTTAATTGTCTCTAACCAACTTCCAAAGAATTGTCGCAGTACGTATTTATTGGAATCGTTAATCCGTTTAGAGACAAACCCGGATCATATTAAGATTCTACAGGGATGGGTAAAAAAGAACAAGAAGCATTGTTAAATGCTTCTTGTTCCATCTTTTATCGTTTCAAGAATTTTCCTATTCGAGATAAGAGTTTACCAAGTAAGTTACACGCCCATCCATACATCGTTACCACCTCCCAAAATGAATGTGATACAATAATGCCACATGTAGTATAAGTAGTATTTCGATGATTACGAACATCATCTGCATCTTAAAAGTATCCTCTTTTTGTATTTTTTTCGTATACCGTTTCTTTCTTTTTAGTTGTACCTGTCTCCACGTAATGAAACACATATACATTACGATTATAACCATACATACAAGTATGATATTATCGATCACATTATCCATTTTTAATCCCTCATCTCAAGATCGTATCCACACCCGCTTAATACATATTATAGATCTGCGGTTTTCGATCACCTTTATGCTTATTACGATCTCTTCTTTCTGTTGTCGTTTTTCTCTTTGGTTTATGTGTGATATCATTCGGATCCAAACGATAGTAATGAACCAATTCCCTCTCAATCTGGCAGTATTCTCTACTATAAACGTCGGCCGGTGTTTCTCCTTTAAAACATCTTCGCATAATCGGAGAATTAAAAATGCGAAGATAGTATTCAATCAAAAGGATCGTATGTAATGGTTCGTCCAACCATTCCGCTCCTTCAGATACCTTAGCCCAGTTATCATTGCTATAGATGGATGTTACCAGGGAAGGTTTTCCGTGATCGTATAAGGTTGCATTCATCAATTGATCGGTAAAATCCTCAGTAGCCTCTCCATATTCGGTAATCACGGTATTTTCCCCGATGGTATAATTTAACAGCATCAAAGACGTGACATATACCATACTGCTCATGATCACAAAAATTCCAACTTCAAAAGGCTCGGTCTTCACGTCCATACCCATAGCAGACAACATGATCACATCAATCAGTGCTACCATTAACATTGTCAAGACATGAAATTTTACAACCAAGGAACGCCCTTTTTTCACAGCTACACCTTCCTGGATCAGGACTTTCTTTGCCATATCTAAAAGACCTGTTTCCTGAATGACGTTCATTCGAAAGATTGCTTTACGAAAACACTTGTTGTTTCTGATACAATCAGCCATCCCTGATGGAGAAACAGATTTCACATTTAATTCCCCTCTATAAATGCGGTTTAATCCTTTTTCATCAGGTACAAATCCAGCTTCTTCAAAATCATACAAACACAATCCAAGCTGGTGTAAAATTGCAAAAGCGGATGCTTTGGTATTTTTCATTTCTAGTTCTCCTTTGTCAGTCATTTTTATAACTCAATTGGTTCGGTAATCCCTTCCACTTTGATGGATGGTTTAAACACAATATGAGATTCCAGTCTATAACAGGCGTAGTCATCACTACGGCGTATCGTATCCGTGATCGTATTTGTAATCCGTTCTCGTCGATAGCAGGCAATCTGTGTTTCTTTATTGGTTAAGTAGAACATTTTAATCTTTGGCAGTTGTCCAAACTGATGACAAAAACGAATGTATGAGATGAGCCGTTTCTTAATCTCATCCGTTAGCAATTGATCATCATCAATCTCATCGGATAGTACGATACTGGATTCAATTGAGGCTCGATAATCCGAGCCTCTAAATAATTTATCAAGCTTTACCACAGACGCATACGTGGTATCGTCGATACAAACTAGCGTCAAGGTCGATCCTGGAACCACCTTCTTTTTTGGTAGTACGATACGTTTGCTAAATTTTCTGATCAATTTCGTATCCGATGTGCAATGTTCTTCCCCTTTAATTAGAACTCGGTAAGGTTCTACGTGTCCCTGATAAAACATGGTATCACACCCTTTCTTTTGTATTAATCGAAGAATCCCTTCTTAAAACCAACGAACTTATCTAACACTCCTTCTTTCACAGATTCCTTTGGTTCATTGCCATCCTCATCTGTTTCCTCAATGTCTGTTTCTCCAATCATGGAAGTTACAAAGTTATCAAAGGCTTTAAAGAAGTCTTTTTTCGTTTGATTCACTTTGTCGTATCCATAAATTAGATTAAGATTCTTAGCAATTACTTCTTTATAGCGTTCGGAAAGCCATACCCAAAGTTTTGGATAGCGTTCTCTAGCGATACGAAATAGAGCATAATCATCTGCCGTAATATCTGCCCCATTTTCAATTAAAATTTCAACTGTGGATGGCTTGGTAATGTCATAGGAACGTACGACGTAATAGGCATTACACAAATAAGTACCATTTGGCGCTTTGTGTAAATACTGGTTTTGTAACTCCTCGTACTCAGATTTTACGGTATCCCATTTTAACGGATGGGAAGTCACGGTTACATCCGAACCGGTTCCTTTATTCTTGCTCTGTTTAACATCAACCTTCACGATATCCGGAGTTTTGTTATTTTCTACGTGATCGAATGCACTAAGATGATAACCCATGAAGGAACACTCATTATACGCTTCAATGGCTTCTTCATCCACATCCCCATATACCGGAAAGATGTCCGCTACAATCGATCCTTCATTTAAATGTGCGAAGATCTCTTTAATGGGATAAATCGGCACTACATTGGATCCTAATTTCAGTTCACCGGTACCGATCTTTTCATGTCCTAGAAAACCAGTTGCATCGCACATAATACAGTATTCCATAGATGGAGTTTTGGCGATTTTAAAATTCCATTCGGTTGTTTTTAATTCTTTCTTACTCATGACTTTCTACCTCCTGTACATCGCTTTCCGGATATGCCGGATCTTCTACAAGTTTTGAAGCTTTCCTCACAACATTTGGATATTCTGTGCGAAGCATTTTATATACTTCTGGATAATACTGCTTTGCCATTCGAATTACTTTATAATTCTCTGTAGAAATATCAGCACCCGCATCAATTAATAACTTCACAACCTTTGGTTCGGTTGCATTAAAGACCGTTCCAATACGAACCTTAGTCATTAATAACATCTGATGATGCCTGTCTATTTCTTCCGGTAATAGTTCCGCCCACTGTTTCCATTTTTCCAGATCTTCTGGTTTTTCTGGGGCACAGCATGCAAAGAAGGCTCCTTCCCCATATCTTGCAAAGATATTTTTGATCGAATACACATGAAACCAGTCATCTTGTGCAGCTGCATCTGTTGTTAACAGATCTCCTGGTATTGCTTTTTGATGTGTGATGGGATCTTCTAAAGTACTCATCACCAACATCCCAAACTGCATTTCTTCCATTAGCTCTTTTCTTTCTTCTTTTGAAGTCATTTTTTACTACCTCCTTATATTCTCCTTTTGTTAAAAAAATTAATATTACCAGGAAAGAAGCTCCGTATTGGGAGAAGGGAACTTCTTTCCTGGCTGGCAGAAACAATCTAGCCCAAAGGAGTAAGCTAGATCAAAACCAGTAAAGAATGCGACGTAAGACTTCCAAGATCCAGGAGGGGAACCTAGAAATGAAGCCTTTGATATGACTGTAATCTTTGATTTTAAAGCAAGTTTAAAATCCTTTTTCTTTTGTAAACGTCACATTCTTACATGGAAATAATATATCAGTAAAAGAGAGGAGTTCTTCATATCAAAGAACTCCTCATAAATTACGCTGATGCTTTGATTTTAAAACGTTTCTTAATCTTAGCACTTGGTTTAAATGGAACTCCCGATACCGATTCCATTCTTGGAATCTTAATCAGCTCCTCCGGTTCCATCTGATACTTCAGCGTCGGCTGTTCCTGAATTACCACTTTCTCTTCCCATGGTTGTTTCGTAAGTGGTTCGTCTGGGAACGTTTCTGGAGTATCATTTTCCAGTGCTCCACAAGTCGCAAAGTAATACAGATCAATCTTCTGTGACTTTGTAACTGAGAAATAAGAATTCAAAAGTCCCGTATCTCTCGCAATGATCATTCGAGTGATCGGGTTGAACTTTCGAAACATGTACTTGATTGCAGGATCTACAATTGCAATCATATTTAGGATGTCACCATCGAAATCCAAAGTTCTTATAACTTCTGACTATATCTTCAAACAGTTAGTCTATTACCAACTAACGATCAGCCTCCCGTTTCGGATTTCTCCTACAATACTCGCTTCGTGTAAGTATTTCAACTTACCTTATTTTCAAACCACCTGAAATAAATTCATTTATGTATTTCTACAAATATGGTTGTCTAGCTTTTTCTAGTCGATGAGCCTATATCTTATCTTCGTAAGATACTTCGCTGCGGATTGGTTCTACTATTACCTTTTTACGATACCTTTGGCGTTACCCATTGCCCTTATCTCCATCACTGGGATAAGTACGTAGTAATAGATGATCAAACCTTCCCCGCAAAATTAGAGAGGTTTTATAACACCCATTCAAATAATTTATCCTAAGCGTTAAGTCCTGGCAAGCCTGCCTTGTAGACTATATCTTCGTTTCAATATATTGAAACGCTATCCGTTTCGGATTTCTCCTACGATACTCGCTTCGTGTGAGTATTTCAACTTACCTTATTTTCATTACTTCTAAAAGTAATTTAGCTTTCTCTAGTCGTTGAACTCATATCTTATCCTACTAAGATACTTCGTTGCGTCGATTGTTCCAACTTTAACCTTGATTACCATATCTCCGGAGTTACCCTTTGCCCCAAGCATGTCACCATCCTTGGTTGGTAGTTAAAGTCTTTTACTAGAATTTCCCGCAATTAGGATAGTTTAATGTCGACCTTGTCAGTTTGGACTAAGCAACTTTGTTGATCGACAGTGGTACACTTAAGCAATAGTCGGTTCCACTTCTCTTTACCCGGCGTACCTTTAACAGAAGCATTGAGTAATAATTCCAACATTCGAATACAAATGCCTGACTATCTCTTTTAGTAATTTCCCTATCACCAGTTCATTACTAACCTACCATTTCGGATTTCTCCTACCTTTCGTCCATAAAGAACCTACTCACTTCGTGTAAGTATTTCAACTTACCTTATTTTCAATCTACCTGATTTCTCATTTATGTATTTCTACAAACGTAGATGTCTAGCTTTCCTTAGTCGATGAGCCTATATCTTATCTTCGTAAGATACTTCGCTGCGGATTCATTCCAATCTGTTTCCCTTGTTACGATACCTTTGGCGTTACCCATTGCCCTTATCTCCATCACTGGGATAAGTACGTAGTATAACAGATTATCGGAAATTTCCCGCCATTAGATAGGTTTTACGACACCAAATTATGGTTAGCGTCGGATTCCTGTTAATTAGAAGCGTGACTTCTTCTTTCTTAACAATCATCATCATGATATCATATACCTTCTGATTGAAGATAAATGAATCTTCCCAAATGTCTTCTGCTTTGCTAAGTGGTATATCTTCATATACCTTTAAGTAATTGATGATTTTTGGTTTAAATAATTCTCGGAAAGTATGATAAGACAGATCGACTTCGTTGTCTCGAAGCGTCGGATCTGGTACGATCACGTTCCTAGCTGTATAATTGAGTGAGCCACCTAGCAACATATCTCGAATGATACCTTCCTTTCCATGCATGGAAGCAAAGTCATAATCCCAGAGGGCATTAACTTTAATCTGTAACCGTGCTTGGAAGTTATCCCACTCGATGTCATCGCAGTTCTTTAACTGCTCAGACAGTTTGAAGATGACGTTGATCATCTTGTCAGCACCCTGGAAATAGAATGTATCCTGGGTGATGGACTGTGGACGTAAATAAGTAGAATACACCGGAATGTGGTGCGTAAAGACCTGGTCTTTTTGTGCCAGTAAGATCTGAAAGGTTGTGATTTTATTTTTCTTATTTGGAAGCTTCATATAGTACTCTAAAACTTCTTCATAACGATTATAAAATTCCTGGATTCCAATTCCATAAAATGGATGGGTTGGAACAAAATCCAAATCTCCTGGTTTTAAAGCTGTCTGAATACCATTGGTGTCTACTTTCTTTTTGCAATTGACAATCTCGGAAAATTCTTTGCCAATTGCCTGTGCAAGGATACGGAAGTACAGAGGCTGGATGACAAATGCTCCAGATCCATTTAAGGAAATCCATCCACAGATGTTGATGTTGGATCCTCTTGCTTCTACTTTTTCCTTACAAAATGGGCAGGTTTCTCCTTCGTAAGCTCTGGAACGAAGTTTTCCACATTTACAACGATAACGTTCGGTGAACTCTCTTTCATCCCCATAGGTGGTACCATACAGAGGAGATTGAGGTCCGTATAAGGTTTTCTCCTTTGAACCATCGAGTGATACTTCTGCTGGTTCTGTAATTTGAAAACCGATCCCGCTCGCCATGTCGCTATAAAAACATGCGTCCCAATCCATACGATAGAGTACGGTTCGTTTCTTTCCCATTTTTGTTGTCCCCTTTCTCATTGCCATATAGTATTTCTGATTTTCGAAAATTAGAAATAGCTTTCGATACCCTTATAGATTTACCGACGTTTAATCTACTTTGGTCTAAAGCAGAAAAATAATATATCATGAAAATCTATAAGGGCATTAAGTAGGTGTGAAAATAAAAATAAAACTTCAGGATTCCAGCTTAAAACAATCGGATAAGAAAACTCGAAAAGGGGTGTAAATTTTGCGTACCAATCAGCAAATAGACGACCTCGGGTTTGTATATCTTTGCGAAAGTACGGATGAATCCGTCAGTCATATCGGAGATCTTAAAATATATGATAAAAACCATATCTTCTTTGTTGAATTTGAATCCGTGTTACAGTCTTTCGGGGTACAGAACCGAAATCACCGGTATTATACAGCAGAGAATGTCTGGTCTGCAATTAACACTCCGAAGATTCAGGATCTTCTGGCACATGATTCTTGGTTTGGGGAACAGAATCATCCAACTCAGGAATACCAGGATAAGAAGTTAAGTCCCGAACGTATTCGAGACGTTTGGCCCGATAACCGTTCTCATAAAATTATGAATCCTAGAATCGAAGGAAATCTGTTGAAAGCAAAAATTCAGACGGATGCTGGTACCGATGCCGGAACTGGATTTGCAAAATCCGTTATTCAGGGTATGGTCCCGCGTTTTAGTTGCAGATCCATTGCTACCTTAAAGCAGATCAATGGAAAACCAACTGTTGTGATTCGATTATTGGTAACCTATGATTGGGTCTTTTATCCCTCTCATCCAGAGGCAGAATTGATCGGACATATTGAAAAACCGGTATTGGAATCCGTTCAACCGGAAACTCGTGCGATCATCACTCCAGAAGATACTTTCATTCCTCTGGGAGAAATTTTAGACCTGGTTGCAAATAAAGACATTAACACGGAAATTCTAATGGAAAGTTTTGATCTTGGATTGGAAGATTTGGTTGGATTTAACAAAGAGCGTACGCACGCAATCATCAAAGATGACGACAACATGATTTATGCAAAGATTCGACCTGAGACAAAAAAGAAAGTGGATGAATTTTTCGCATCCTTTTAAAGAAGAATAAATACCATACACAGACCAATCTGTGTATGGTATTTTTCGCTTATCCCCACCAAAATGGGATTCCATCCAGATGATAGGTATCGTCCCATCTACTAAGAAGTTCCAATCGTTCGGATTCTGCATTCTGCCAACTATCAATTGGAAGACGTAACGTACCGTAAACGGTGTTTTGTTCCACAAACTGAGCCATCGTTGGGTATAGGTTTTCCTTTACATCCAAGAGAGCTAATTGTAAGAATGAAGTTAACGCATCGTCTGGAATCGTGTTTAAAGATTTGGAATGTTCGAAACTCCAATCCATTGTAACTACGTTTGACCAAAATGAATTGTACAGAATTAACTTTCTTGGCGCTTCAAAATGAAACGTCATTTTTGGAACTGCTTGATTTAAGAGCTGGGCGGATAGGTTATTCAGCATCATCTGTCCAATAAACGAAGTATCTGTCATACCCATTGGGACAGTTCCGGCATAATATCCTAAGTTTGTTAAAGCATCTTCGTTATAGTAAACATCATTCACATATAACAGCTTTGGATTTTCAAAATCCGGAAGCAGGTATTCCGTAGAAGACGTAACACGATTTACCATTTTAAATGCTTTATTCAGTTCAACTCGACATAATCTTCTATCCGGACAATACAAAGAAAATACAGGAACGGTAAAATCCTGAATAATCTTGGTGATCATTTGATCAATGTCATCAAAGGGGACTGCAAGTGTAGCAATCCCCAATTTAAATTTAATTCTGGATACGATGTTGGATAAGTTTAACATAGTATCAACTCCTTATCAATATCAATATGGTTCTGTAATAATACCATGTTCGCGAGCCAGTGAATCCAGTTTCCGATTCTCTTTTTTCAGCTTTGACAACTTCATACTGATCTTCTTCTCTTTGTCAAGTAGTTGCTTCATGGTAGCCGGATCGATGTCTTTTCGACGTTTCATACAGATAATATCATCTAACATCAATTTGAGACGTTCGATCTCTGCTTCATTTGCTGCAAGTTTTGCCTGTGCCTGCTGTGTACTTGGTTTTGGTTTTAACTGCTCCGCTTTTTTAGCAATGTCGGAGAAGATACTTTCCATCATAAGATCCAGATCTTCCTGAGACATTTCATCAACGTTTACACTCTCGTTGGTTGCAACGTTCACTTTTACAATCTGTTTCTGGATTCCACGATTCAGATCGTTGATTCTAAGGATCTCTTCACGAAGTTTTTTCGCTTGATCTGAAATTTTTGCTCGATTGCTGGCACCATCTGTAGCACCAAGCTTTACGTCCAAACTCTGGATTTGTTCCTCCAGTTGTTTGATTTTCTTTTGATTCGCACCATATTGTGCGATTAATGATTTTACCTGTTTATTGGTACGAGCAACATCATTGGATAATTTTTGCATTCCAGCAGCTGCATTGTTTTTCTTTTTGAAGAGGTTTCCAAGAACACCCTCCATCATAGTTTCAATGTCATCTCCAAAAAGACGATCGCGTGCTTCAATAAGAGCAGCCTCTCTCATTTCTAGAGTAATTTCCCCTGCTGCATATTTATCCATCAGCTGTTTGCGTACCGCAGAATAGATTCGATCATTGTCATACTCGATGCCAGCAGATTCTTTCGCAATCTCTGCTTCTTTTACAGATTTTGCCAGCTTTTCTTCCTGCTCTTTTTTCTTTTCTGCTTTTTCAGCTTCTTTTTTCAGTTCCTCGTACTCTTTCTTTAAATCTTTTGCGAAAGATTTAATTTCTGGAGTAGAAACCTTGAACTTCTTCAACATCAGAGCTGCTTCATAAAAATCCTGATGTTTCTCAGCTTCTGGACAAAGAGATTTGTAATAGAATCTATATGGAGAAGACTCAACGGTATATCCATTATCTCCTGTACTAATAGATGAAGATTGCTGCTGAAGACGAGCAATCACTGCAAATGGTTTTCTCTTATATTTTACAAGATAACATTTGCCTGTCACACGCAAGTCTTCGGAAAGTAATTTTGCAACTTCCGGAATATATTTCGCTGCAGTACCAGCAACGCTCATTTTTGCAATATCCAATTCACTGTATTTAATAGCGTCTGGATGAATATCTTCATAAGCTTTCACAACGTTGCTGCCCTTTTTCATATTAATTGCTTTTCCAATTGGAATGGATAGAATAAGAGCAATACAAGCCAAAGTACTTACAATCAAAGTCGCATTTGTAATCTCGCAGATTTTATCAAAATCATCTGCAGCTCCCTCTTTGATGATTTCTTCTCCATTATTTTCAAAATACTGCCAGGTTTTTTCTACAAAGTGATCCAATGCGTTTAACCGTACGCCAAGATCACTACCTTCTTCAGCAGATTCTTTAAACTCCTGGATAGCTCCAAAATAATCATCCATTCCAGAAACCATAAGGTCAATCATAGGATGATCCACTGCCTCTGTTAAAGAAGCAACATGCTCTCCAATAGAGATATCGTAGATGGTACTTAAATAATCTACCTGCTCTGCAGCCATGTCAAGATCAATAGCACCTGCTTCATACAATCCTACAATTTCATTCTTCATTGCATTGTAACGATTGTCGATATGAGTACCATTAAAATACAATGCCTGTTCCGGGTTTTCTTTGTAATATCCTGTTAAAATCGTATCCAGCTCATCACAAGTCAAAGTTCCTTCACAGAACTCTTCGATTGCATTTACAATTTCACTTGTAAAATGAGTTGCAGACTCTGTATAAGAAGAAAGTTTCGCGATTGCAGCCTCTCTTTCTTCTAACGTAATTTCTCCTGCTGCGCATTTCTCATATAATACTTTACGGATACGCTCTCCGTTTTTAACATATTCTTCGATTGGAGTATCTTTCATCATTTTGTGTTCTTTCTCCTTTCTTTTTTGATCCGCCACAATTCGAAAAACTTGACTCATTTCAGATAAAAAATCCTGATGAGTACGGTTCATTTTAATCTTAAAGTCCAGGATTTGTTCTCGATATTTATTGAAGATCGGTCCCCAGGCGCCTTCATCGTCTTCATCTTTTAGATCTACCATAAAGGCACGATATACTTCTGCATATCGTTGTTGTTTTGTATAGGAATCCAGTTCTTTATATAAATTCGTCACCTTTTCTTCTTTTTCTTTAAATTTGGCTTTTAATCGATGTTCTTCTAAAGTATCTCCAAACCAAACTTCACCACCCATCTGATGAAGTTTTAAATGGATATCATGCAAACTCTGTAAACGATCAAATGCATAAGATACAACACCTTGAATTTCATCTTGCATTTCCCTCGCATAATCCATACGAGATCTAATTTTTGCCAAGGTTATAGCCCCCTTTCTTTATTAATAAAAAAATGAGGGAGCCCTCATTTCCGTTAATCGACTGTTTTTAAGGGGAATAATAAGGCACGGAAGACTCGTATGAGCTTTCCGTGCCTTATTTAAAAGTTATTAAGTCGTAAATACAAGAGAAAATATTCTTCTTAAAGGAGTGTATAAGAACTACAACTTTAAACTTCTTTAATTGGAATAGTAATAAGATGGAAATCCAATTGGAAATCCTAAGCTCTGGTCATCTACTGGAAACTCTAGCCATTTTCCATCATCGGATTCTAGTGATCGACCAGAAAGTTCTTGGTATAGCATATCCGCTTTTGGATATTCCGTTTCTCGAAACGCTTCCTCATTTAGAAGTTCCAGATCACCATTGGTACTTTCCGCATAGTATAAATCAATATTTGGTACTTGATTGGTATTATGATTGAGAGTGGTGTAAGCATTTAGTAGTAATAATCGTTCATAAGGTTCAATTCTTACAAATGTCTGATCTCCAAGATAACAAAATGAGATGATTCGTTCCGACTCATCATAGACAAGCATATCTAAAATGCGTAATCGGACATAGTAATCATACATACTATTTGGAGAGCATTTTGATTTTAATACCTGCAAATATCCAAAACTGGTAACGTGCTGATTTAGTGATGGTCCATAGATTTCTTTAAATTCTTCAAGTGTATAATGCTTCCGTTCTTTCATACCTTTTCGGTTTCTCTCTCCTTATCTTTGTCTTTCTTGGTATGATCATGTTTGCCAATATCGAAGAACGTATCGCGGACTTCACTATCATCATTGAATTGCTGGGTTGGATATCGTTTTACCACCTCTCGTTTGATTGCATTGGTATTCCCTCGTTTATTTGGTTGATTCTCTGGACCAAACTCCGTGCTAAGAGAAAGAAGTCCAAGTGGCTCATCCAAATCAATATCATCTTTGAGTTTGATTTCATTTCCTTCTTCAAACGGCTGGTTAAAGTAATCGAGCTGTCTCATCTTCTCAGTTGTCTCAGAAGAACGATAACGACGTTTAAGAAGTTTGAATACCATGAAAAGTTCACCCGTATCTTTCTTTCTTTGTGGATTGATGATACAGGTCCAGTCAGAGTTTTCTTGAATTTCCCAAGCACCTGCGATATTTTGAGAACCTACCAACCGAGTTACATCTTCTTTGTTTAGCTGTAACGCAGCATCTACAACCGCAGCTCCTTCTCGGTTCAACTGTTGTGCTGTAATAACCGGAATATCAAAGAATTTTGCAATCTCTTTCAATTCATTTGAAATATTCTTTAATTCCCCTTTTTCATTTTCTGCATATTCGGTTGGACGAATACGCTTCATGTAGTCGAGAATCAGTGCACAAACCTCAATTCCTTCATCAGCAAGATCGTTGATAATGGAATAGATATCATCCGTATTGATTTCTCTATTCTTGTATTCTTTGATAATAATATCAATGGAGCAATCTCCAGTTAACTTTAAACCACCTCGATCTCGCATATACTTGATAACCTGATTTGGAGTATAGTTTCGAATATCTTCTGCAGATACGGTCATATTAAACATACGCTCAATGGTCTCAGGAATATCATTCTCTAACGTAAGGAATAGAATCGCTGGACGCTTCTCTGGATCTTTTGGTTTAAAGTTTGGATTGTACTTTCGCATATCCAGAGCAGATTTTAACAAAATCGTAGACTTTCCTTTTCCTGGAAAGGCTAGGTATGTATAGAGTCGTTTGGACATATACCCTGGAGAAAGTAATGCATTTAAGTACGTCGATCCTGTAATAAAGATTCGGTTTCGATCTTTTAATTTAGCAACCGCATCGGCAATTACAGATTCAAATCGATCTGTATCCAAACTAAATGTCTGGTCAGCATCCAAACTTCGACATTTTCGATTGATATTGACAATGGTCTGTGCAATGGTATTTAGGTCATTTGCAACCTTTTCATAACTTGCAAAATCTGTTGGATCGATGGAATCTAAGATTTGCTGCATAATGGATCTTGCGGTAATAACATAGCTAAACTCTAAAATCGAATCTACCTTTTTGATCATATATTTACTTTCTGCATATTTGATCGTTAAGGTATTCATTTTATCAATTAATTCTTTGCTATATTCATCTTCTGCATGATCTCTACAATATACTTGAATAAATGACGGTTCTTCAAACCGTTCTTCTAATAAACAAGTTGTAATATTTTGAATAATATGAATGCGGGACTCCAACTCTGGATTTCCCTCATAAACATCGGGATCGATAATCCCCATTAATTTATCAATATTGCTAATTGATTTTCTTGTACGTAACGTGCTGTCTTTTAATAAGAATGCAATAATCATATCCAGCATCTGTATGTCAAGAGCTACTGGAAATTTTGCTGCCATCAGTCCAGAAACACTAAGCATCTTCTTCCATGATACTTTTGATTGTGTCGTATTTTTGACTAACTCGTCCTGGACTCGGTATTCTGCGAATTGTTGTGTTTTTGCCATTTTCACATGATCTCCTTTTTTATTCTTACTGAGATGTCTTCGAGGAGATAATACATTACCGAAAATAAAAAGTAGAGTTTAGGATGTTTGGTCCTAAACTCTACTTGATTTTAACTATGTGTTGTCTTGCTTGGATCAATTTTTGCCCATAAACAAGCATGATCCGGCTTTGATTCAGACAAGTATGGAATATCGTCTGTCAAAGCAGTACCTGCGTTCTTAGTTTCAACCTCGTCCTGAATAAACTGGTTTAAATCATGCTGAACGCCACTTTTATCTTTATATACAACTGCTTCCGCCGCAGTACGAGGAAGCAAATCCAATCGCTCCCCATCTTCTAATACCGGTGACTGAAAAGTTGTAATGACTGCTTTTCTTTGAGCCATGATAAAGCCCTCCTTTAAAGTATATTTCCACACATCAGACGAATGGCTGCTACAGATAGCTCCACATCATCGGTGTGCAATAACTGAAACGGAGCAGAACTCTTTACAGTATCTGCTGTCACAAGTGCTGGTGCTCCTACAATATTCTGATATCGAGTAACCGGAAAACCGATGTATTCGACACGATCATTTGGTTTTCCGTGAATCAAGATATCCGCCATAGGTAAATTCGGAATTTTCGCCATGTCTTATTCCTCCCCTGAAATATCATCTTCATCTGGATCATAGATATATACAGTTGCAGTCATAGGTTCATCTGCAGGAATATCATATGTGGTTTGTTTTCCTTTAATTCCAGCGTAAAGTTTATTATTGACACCTGCAACTTCTCGTTCGGTATTCACTAACTGACAGTTGTGAATGCCACCTCGAAATGCTTTGGTGACCTGTGCAGTAGTAGCGGCTTGATTTACCAGTCGGTATTCATAGGTTTCTCCCATAGTTCAAACCTCCTTTACTCGTTAAACGAAATCGTAATACGATCTGCAAGTGGGAAATGATCTCGTTTTGTTTCATCAAATGTGAATCTACCATGGTGAATTCGATTCGGTCCAAAGATCTCCTCAAGTTCACGCCAACGATCGGAATTTTCCGATCCCGTGTTTTTCACATCGCCATTAATATCGATGGTACGGATCATTTCTGCCCAAACACCATTTACTTTCCATTCATTGGAATAGGGTCGACGTACTGAGAAGATAAAATCTCCATTGTCGTTTAAGGTAGCAACTTTTCCCATATACTCAAAGAAGTATGGGGTATCCATAAAGGCAACCACGATTTCATTTCCAAGTTCTTCCCAATCTTCTGGTCTGTCGACAAAATACATTACATTTGCAAGCTGAACTTCCAGACGGCTGTCTTCATACATATACTTCTTCAGCAACGTAGAATAGTTTCCGCCAATCAATCCTGCATTTTTAAACATGAACTGTAACTTGTCAAATGTAATCTGATCGATAAAGATCTCCATGCTTTCAGGGTGACCTCCAAAATCGGTCATGATATCCAAATCTGGAAGATCAATGAAACAGTGCTCATTCATACGAACATAATCTTCACATTCGTAAATCTTAGTCATTCCACCCTTGATGCACTTTACACGGTAACGAATCGTAGCGTTCGATTCTTCCCATTTGGTTTTGTTGAATTTTGCTTTCTCAGCCAAAAATAGTGCAGAGTCTCCGACATAATTCTTCATAAATTGATTGTAGTAATTCGTCGTTACTTCAATCGCAGGTTTGTCACAATCTCTGGAATCTACTTCCATGAAGAAGCCGTTACAAACGTTGCTTATTTTAAAGTGATACGTATAAATGGACTCCTTATTACTATTATCAATGCTCAGATTGCTGGTATAAATATCCAGTAACTTTTCTTTATTTAACAGAGTTAAATCATAATTGGTGCTAATAAAGAAAGATGATTCGGTATCTGCTGGATACCGAAATCCCATATTGGTATTCAGTAAGATTCGTAGTTCCAGAACCAAATCTTGTATCTGCTTCTTATTTTGGAAGAAGCTGACAACTTTTCCATCTTCTTTCCGTTTATAGAAGATTTCACCGGTGACCTCATCTTTTAAAATTTCGCCATTGACGGCTTTGACACGATATTTTGTGCTCAATGCCGTAGTCGCAAAACGCTGATTCGGTTTACTGATTATGGTCGGAACTTGTCCTGGTAGTACCGGTATTGGCATAATCAATCACCTCCTATGTTATACTTCGAGTCATTGATGATAACCTCTTCATCTAAGAATTCTTCCGCATCATCAAGAGGATGCCCAACCATATAGACATAGGTTAAATCTTCTTCGTTTTCTCCTTGTATGGTCAGGTCTGGGTCTAACGCCATAACCTCTTTTTCGTTTTTCAACGTCTCTTTTTCATAATCGGTACGTGCATAACTATTTCCTGGATGCACGTAATTCTCATAGATAATCGGGTATTCGGTTGAAATTATGCTCTTATTGAACTGTAACACATTCGGGTTCACGAAAGTCTTTGGAATCAGTTCATTCCAATAAAACGCCATAATAAGGACATAACGTCTCTCATCTTTCCAATCTTGTTCTGGTTCCTCATCCGTATTCGGATAAAAATTGATACGAGGATCCTTTTCTGCATTTACGATATCATCCACCAATTGTTTCTTTTCTGCCTCAGAAATCCAGTCTTTTTTGAACAGGTCATCGGGAGTAAAAAAGTAAATCGGTTCTTTGTAGTTTAGTCCATAATATTCCCAATCTCGTTCTTTCTCATAGATAGTCAGATGATAGGAACTTTTTAAGTTTTTAAGCTTAATTTCCCATGGAGTGATTGAGAATAAATTTGGCATGCTGAGTTTTCGTCCATTCAAGTATACGTCGTAGTATCTCCAATCAAATGGTTTTGTGACAATATTTCGAAGGTCATGCATCAACTCATTTTGATCGATTCGTTCCTTATGATAGATCATTTTATACCGGAACGGGGTAATGTCAAAATAAATAGTATCTCCAACCTCAAAATATTCCATTAACTGAATACGTGGACATTCAAAAGAAGAATAAAATGCCCATTTTACATTTGGAAGAAGTCTTCCGTTACGGAATACTCGAATATATTCAGCACTGTAGTGAAATTTATTTTCCGCTCCAACAAGCTGCAAATACGGATAACCAGCCGTTGTAATCTGGAACGGAAGTCCCATTGGATGCTTATTGATACAAAGATTTAAATCTTTATTTAAGATGCTTTCATCGGTCGGTTGTACTTTAAACTTACGAAGACGTGTAAATCGAAGTGGTTTCCCTGCTTCCTCATCTTCTTTCGTAGTTACAACGTCCCATTCCCCTTCTTTGTATACGGAAGTGATCTTAAAGAATTCGGATAACGAATTTTCGTAGAGATGTTGATAATCGTCTCCGTCAATATCCTTAGTCATGACATAAGCATCTGCATAAGTCGGCCAGATATCCCCTTCATCGGGTTCTACGATCGTAACTTCATGTACATCATTCATGGATGTAAACCGCATAGGTTCTTTAAAATCATACCTTGGGAAAACTTCCATTTCCAGATAACTATCTTCCGTTACCATGGAAACTGGAATGTACAGATAGTCCATAAATAAGTAACGATCCTGATACATTTTCTCTGCAAATATTCCATCAACAAAAAAACGAATATCCATGTAAACTGGATATTCCCGTGTATTATTCATAGCGAAAACGTACATGGGTTCATCGAACTCATAGTCGTAATGCAATTCTGTATTGGTATTTGTTCGATACCGACTTTTTAAATCAATTTGGTTGGTAAACAGATGATAACTCATCCCAACACGTTTTTGTTCCAATACATAATCTCTAAGTAACCATGGATCATCTCGAATCCATTCTTTTAAGCGACCTTCTTTGTACATAAAAGGTTCCCCAGTTAAGTGATCAAGGTCGTAAGGATGAGATCCATAATCCAGATGGTTGTATAAGAAATCTGTTTCGGCGTATTTATAATGCTTATAAAGATAGAACAAGATCTGCTCAAAGGTTTTGATGAAATCTTGTTTTTGAATCTCTGTCATTCCATCATATTTCATTTTGCCACGCCAAATCTTATCTACAATTTCTTCCATGGTAGATCCTTCGTTTAAGAAATGAATCTTCAGGAAGCGATACCAAAAATCATGAATGCACGTGTATTTCAGGTACGTGTTGTAGTGGTAAAAGTAAAATATTTTATAGGAATCCCCATCTTGAATATCGCGATTGCAAATACGATAAATATTTGGATAATAAAGTTTGATCGTCTCATGGTTTGGAATAATAGAAGGAACGTCTTCTCCTTTTCTAGTACGGAACACCATAAAGTTTTCCACTGGAATTGGAGATGCGTAGGGTTCAAAATCATCCCCGCGATTTAAGATCATCAAGTTCGCTTCATGACCAGAGACCGTTGTAGTATCAGAACCTGTATACCAAATTTTTCGATGTAGTTCGTTTACGTAAACAATCGTTGTCCAGATTTCTTTTGTATAAGATCGAATCTTTTTGAAAAGGGTATCTGGTAAAATTGTGGTAAAATAGGTTTCATACTCATAAAGATCTACAAGCTGGGTACATAAATAGGTCGCCTGTGCTCCATCTCCCGGAAATGAGAATGTTACAAAAAAAGTACCTTCTTTATTTTCACCAGGAAGTGGTTTCTTTAAATATTCTTTTGGGATATTGATACGATGACTTGCATTATCCATATACAAGTTCATACGATTCAATACCACTCGCTCATAATAATCATTCTGTACGACAAAGAGTTGTACTTTATGATCAATATAGATAATCTCATCCGTAACTGGATCACGTTCATTTTTCAAAACATATTGTCTACGGAAAGGTTTTGGCATACGAAATTGAATCGCATCTTTAGAAATTACTTTAATTTCCCAATCCCAAACCACCTGATCATCTATGATTACAATCGGTATCCATTGAAAAATATGCCCATCGTTAATCATATCTTCCAATGTAAAATACCGTAAATAATAATTGGAACGCTTAAACTCTTCTCGATCGCATACATGAATAATGTCTTTGTCGATATCAAAACAAGCACGGATATTCTTATCTAAATATAAGTGTCCAATCTTTGTTGCTGTTTTGCCAGTTTCATCATTGGAATAGTAATGATATTCATCATATAAGATCTTTTCAATCTGTAACCGATAGAGATATGAAAATGAATTTTCCCACGCTTTATGAAGAGCGAGATGGGTGGATGCATGATCATATGTGTTATTTAAAAGCGCTTCTCGAAGCTGTTTTTGTAGAGTTTCGGTATCCGTCAAAACATATTTCCTCCTTTCTACAAGCGTTTCAAGTTTATAGGACTGTTTTTAATAGGGGTTTTCACGCCATAAGAACAAAAAAAGAACCCCTCTTAGTAATAGGAGGGGTTCTTTTTATTAATCTGCTCTAGCCAACGATACGGTTCTACGTGGATTGATTGATGTAGAATCTGCAATTACCCTTTTTCCTTCACCGGATGTGTAGGTTGTGGTAATTCGATTTTCGGTTGTATCTGCTACAACAGGTTCTGGTTTTGGAGCAGTTACAGAAGGGAACTTACTGAAGAATTCTTTCTGTTCCTCTGTAAATGTCACCCCACTTTCCAAAAATTTCCGATATCTTTCTTTCACTATTTCATTACCGTAATCGATAATAAAACGCAACTCTTTAATTGGAAACATGTAATCTAGCGCATTTATTGAATCAACCTTCGTCACATTTATGCGCTTGTTTATATGAATCGTACCACCCGCCTTCTTGAACTCCGCATTAATGATCCCGAGAATAGATTCACGGAACGCTTTTGCAGTGATCTTTTCGCCGCCATACAGATAGATGAGTAATAATCGCTGCGCGTTCCATTTCGTCCAAGAGAACTGTGTGGAAACATAAGATCTTAGATATCCGACGCTCTTAGAACCTAAGAGCTTATCGAGCCCTCCCTCTGTCAAATCCATTCCTTTCATGCAATACCTAGACATGATATAGAACAGATTTTGTTCATCCCTTACCAAAGGATGATTTTTATACTTTTTCTTCTTTTTCGGTTTAGCAGCTTTTGGTTCTACCTTCACCGGGGTTTGTACCGCATTCACATTCTTCCCAGCTATCTCTTGATCCAAAACTTCTCTGTCTAAGCAACCAAAGAATACCGGATCACTGAAGTAGTTTTTCAGATCCTCATATATTTTGTCGAGGATCGGACTGCTGAGCTCAATTTTATGAAGATACATCTGTACCTTTTCTGCAGCTGCCAGATAGAAAATATCATCGGTATCTGCAATTTCTGCACTCTTTTTACGAGCTCGAACCTTCAGATACATACTCGAAATGGTTTGAACAACCATGTTATCAAGGATCATCTTATCCAGACTCTCCTTGTCCGTTACATTGAGTTTATATGTTTCAAAAGCATAACACAGATCATGCCATGCTTTTTTTGCAAACCATCCTTCATTGTTTAAATTAGTATCAGCCTTTTTAAAAAGGCTGATGATGTAATTGAAATTATTCGTGTGATTATTCTGTGTCATATCTACTTCCTCCTAATTAATAATCATATGTAACCTATTCCCACTCACTTTTGTCCCAATCATCTTTCATACGATTCAGTTCCCCATCGCTGAAAGATTGGAACTTCCGTTTCAATTCCTCAAATTCCGGAATTCCAGGAAAATCGAAATCATAATCCAGCTCTTCTGGAAGCTGACGAATCCACTCTTCAATTTCATCAATCATATCATATTGGATTTCATCATGAACTTCATAGGAAGTTTTAATCCAATCGTAAATACGATGGAGATAGGTAGATACTGCTTCCTGCGTATCAGCTTTGATCTTCTGGATTTTTAGCTGATCTGGAGTTTGCTGTTTCACAGGGACATCATACGGAAACGTCTCCTCCCATTTTTCAATCTCCTGTAAGAGGAACAAAACATCTTCAGTATCCATTTCTCCCTCTTCTGTGACACCTTCAATTTTAAGAAGGCGCTGCTCCAGATCTGCGATTGGAGCTGGTTGTTCCTTTTTGTAATAATTCCACCTCGGCATAATTATTACCTCCTTTGTAAATTTATTGATATTCCCATATCAAAGAGATATTACATAACTTTGATACGGCATTCATTCGGATATAAAAAAAAGAACCCATCTCAATATTGAGATGGGTTCTTTTGAGTGGTTTACTTCGTAGGCATAAATTCATTTACCATACGATCAACCATAAATGGAGAAATTAACTCCTGATCATCTTCCAGATTTTTTGCAATTGCAGAATCTGGAAGTGTATATACAACGTCAGCATCCTCTGCGTTTTTTACGATCATACCACGAACCTGTGCATGAAGCCAAATCAGATCTCCGCAGTAAAATCTTGGTTTCTCAAATAGTGCCCGAATTTGAGTTCCCATAGAAAGTTCAGTTGCGTTTACGTTGTTACCACGTGGATTAATAAATGCTTTGCATGGGCTTTTATCAGCATTCTCTGCATAGTTATCAATCGTTGCTGCACCAATAGCAGCGAAAGAAAGATTCATCTGTTTCATAGGGATATCGGAATAATACACCACTCCATCATCCAAATTTATTACCGCAACTAAGATGGAGGTATCATTGGATGCTATATTGGAAGTAAAGAGTGTACGCTCAGATTTTACAACGGCATGCATGACATCGCTGCGTTGTGTTCCCGTACCAATCATTCTACAAATATCTTCCATCTTTGTTGCGCCAACAGGTTCTGCTAACGTTTCAAATCCAAAGAATGTGTTTGCAATAGAGAATGGCTGACCACTATAACAATGGACTGTAATTGCCGCATAATGGGCACCACGCTGTAAAGCAGATTGACGACGAATCATAACAAATTCGGATACGCCTTCTCCATCAACGGGTCCTCCATCAGTCCAATCTCCTGAATGCGTTGCATACATCCGTCTCTGGTGTTCTGTATCGCATACCGTCATGTTACAATAATAACATCTATCCAGAACATGAAGCTCTTCATCCATAAAAACGGCAGACAGATCCAGATCATAGGAACCAGACCAGTGAATGTATGGGACATACACATCTTCATACATGCCATCTCCAGATGCCTTTGCAACTTCATTTACAGAGATCATTTTAAAGTAAGACCCACGACCAATGATATGTAATCCACTGTCGTTTGCTTCTCTGAGTTCTGTCGGTACGACAATTCCGCATGCGGTAGGATCGATATACACTTTTCCAAGATATGGAAGTTCCTTAAAGCGATAGGTAATCTCCTGTGTTAAAATATTTAAAATTTCAACATAGAAGTTCTTTAAGTAAGTCTTATCACACAGACTATCCGAAATCGGAAGAAGAGGAACATATGTACTTTGTCCTTTTGGTTTCGCATAACGGATATCCTTTTTATGATTTTCCAAGTTATGAAGTCTCTTATAATAAAGCGTCATTAACTGGCAAAGCATTTTTGTGGACTCCGCATGTGGAACAACCCGATGTAAGGATTGGCAAACCATGTACTGAAAATGCCTATTTTCTCTTGAGTCATCGCTGATTTTACTTCCATATGAACGTACGTATTTGTCAAAATGTCGTAAGTACATACCTGGGAAATTTTCCAGTTTCTTAAGCCCCTGCTCAAAACTAGACAATGAATCTCCGCCATGTGCTAGAATCTTTTCCACTAATGCATTCGTTGTCTGTGGTTTCTTACCTTTATAAAGATTATCTGCAGCTTGACGAATCTTTTTGTATTTCTTTCCAAGGCATCGCTGTGGTTTTATTCGTTCAAACGCACGTTTCCAAATTTCTGGATACATAAAGATATCGGTTTCGACGTGCGGTGCATGGCAAAGTAAATTCATAAAGAATTTTGTCTCGGCAGTATTTAAATGATTCTTAAATTTTGGAGCCTTTGATAAAGAACCATCATACTCCGGATCCGAATAGATGGCAAATGCACGAAGAACATCGGTTGCGTTGTTGATATTATTCACAAGCGGGGTCGCCGGATAACCATTTTTAATAAATTCCGTAATTAAGAAAGCAAGAGTTTCTTTACACGGAACGGTAAATTGCATGGAATATCCAATTGCTTGTGAACCTAAGTCCGTTAAACAAACGGAAATAAATTCACGAACCTGTGATTTCATCTGATTGCTCATAGGATTGTTACTTTCGATTAATTCCATGAAAATATCCATTGGTACATGCTGATTGCGAGATACAATGTCGAGTCTCTGGCCATTCCAGTCTGGAAGTTCTTCTGGAAAAATCTGCAACACCATCTTTAAAATATCTTCTTCAGAAAGTTTGGCACAATCTGCCATTAGAGTAATAAATGATTTTTTCGGTTCATACACGTCTTTCGCATGTGCATGGATTGTATCCAGTACAGGTGTATCGACTCCATCATATACGTGCATATAATGCATCAACTGATACACATAAGGATCTTCACCCATATTTCGGATGGTATCTGCAAAAATACCATTTCCGAATAATGTCTTATATGTATATTTTGCTTCCTGACTTCCTAAGATCGTTTCAATTTCGGTTAAAATGATTTCGATCTCTTTGTAGGAAAATCTTGGTACATCCACATAGTCTGGAGAAGTCTGGAAAGAAGCTAGTAACTTAAGGGATTGAGATGCAGGAATATAATATCCCAAATCCCGAATATTCATTAAAAACTCTATGAAACGGAAAAACAGCTTTGGATCAATCTCGCTCGTTTCAGACGTTTCATAAGGTTTGGATTCAAAACTTCCATTATCTATCTCAATGGCATTGCGATAGGTAATGGAAAGTACGTTATTAATTTTTACAATGTTTCGAAATTCTTCTGTTGTTGAATAAGTTGGTATCATGTTGAGTTCTCCTTTTTATTTATTATTTTTTTTAGATCGGAGAAAAAAGAACCCATTGAGCAAGCATAACCTCTAAATATTCTGCATTGTTTTCAATTTAGTAGAAGGAAGAAGTTAAATACGCTCAATGGATCGTTCTTTTTCTCAAGGTTTTTGGTAGTTCTTTTTTGACAAGCAAAGTCTCTAAGGTAAACAGTTTTTGCAGAACTGTGGATTGGCGTCCATAGAAGGAAGAAACTTCATACGTCATGACTACCAGATGTAAGTGTTGCAAGCGAGTTCGGTCTATATCAAATGAGCCTACTAATTTACACTGAAGAAACTAGATAGGTTCATTTGTTGTATTTTCTTTTAAAATAGGTTATATACAGAAGGAACCGTACTCATACGCAACTATTATGAATGAGGACATGCTATCATAGGTCATTCCCGCGATCACACTGATATTAATAGATTAACAATCTATTCCGCATAATTGGTATTAGAAGGAAGCGCGATCATTCGAATTCCTAAGTAATTACCTCATTAATAACTCTGTTACGGTTAGAATATTTTTCTAATCGGTAAAATAAGGTCTACCAAGTGCCATCCCCATTCGAATAGTACAAGGTAGACCACCGTTCTTATAAAAACCATTCCCCAATAGCTACAAAGACGGCTTTAGTTATATGTTAATAATCCAACTCTTCTTCTGGAATATCATTGTCATCTGGATTGATGGTAGGGATTCGGGCATCCAGAATTGGAATAATCTGACTATAAAGCATATGATAGAGTTCTCGGTCATTACGAAAATCTTCATTCATATTCTTTAACGTAAACTTATGCTCTTTTCCATTTTCCAGATTTGGGAAGTAGTAGCCGCCACGGTTACCTCCAAGCAATCCATTTTCTCTTGCAAACTCTACAGAAGTACGAAGAGAATCAAAGCCATGTACTTTGTCATAGATAACATGAATATCCTGACCGTTTACGGATGTACGAGATTTGATGACACGAATCTTTGCACCAAATCCATCAAAACCATCTTCTTCTACTGTCTTCTTTTCACCACCAATCGCAATGAACTTCAGAAGCTGATTTGCAAGGAATTGAGGAGCAAGTCCTCCAGGAGCCGTTTCGTCCTGACCTAAATACATCATCTCAGCTGGGGATGGGATTACTCCCATATTACCACGTTTCTTAATCTGGTTGATAGAGATCACTATGATATTGGCTTCCTGCTGATAAGGTCCAATCTCTCCATAGAATCTGGAAATCTCACCGGTTACTCGCATACGGTCTGCCTGAGAAGAAACATCTTCTACTTTTGCACGATCTTTCTTTTCCCCAAGATTCACATCGGTAGAAAGCTGTGGAATACTATCGATGATAACGACGGTTGGAACGTATAATAAGATCGGGTTTCCAAACTCATCCAATTTTCCAGTATCATAACGATACTTGTTTGGATCGGACACTTTTTCCATGTAAATCTGCATGATGACTTTTTTGATATCCGAAATGGAATAGCTACCCTGTTTTAAGATGTACTTTCCATCATTTTTGATTTCGGACATTTTAAACCGAGTTAAGGTAATAATACGGGTGTAGTTCTGCGCTTGCTCAAGATCAAAGTGATAAACATTTGCATTTGGAACTCCACGTACGATTGCAGCAGCTGTTTGAACTGCCCAAGTTGTTTTTCCGGTAGACGGTTTTCCAATGCAACAAACCTGTTTCCCTGCAGCAATTCCAAGAGACGCATAGGTGTCAGTCACCTCATCATTGTCATCAAAGACATTAACGCGATACCCTAAGGAATAATCAATAACCGGATTTCCTGTTTTATACGAATAGGACGTGGAATCCGGTAGGTATAAACGGGCATCTTTTGGGTTTGCTTCAATTAAAGCTTGTACAATTGCATTTCTCATATCGTTACATCAAACCTCTCTTTCAGTATATTTTTGGACATCATCAGACATTTCATGAATAGAGCTGATTTCTGTCCAGAAGATAATACATCGTTATTCTTCAATTCTTCAAATAACTTTGTGAATGTATCGTCAAAACGTTGATACAATAGACCTGGATCACTGACACTGTCTAGTTGTTTTTGTTGCTTCTCTTGAATTGCTTCTTTAAGCTCTTCTTTTGTTTGATGTGCGAGAGAAGCAACAGACTCTACCGTACCAGTTCCATATGACTTATCTGGGTATAAACTAGAGCACGTAATACTTGGTTGCTCTTCCTCCGTATACAAGCGTTGACTACCCCATTTCGATGTTTGAATTAATTTTGCACCATCCTCTACGGATTCGGTTTCTTCAGTATTAGAAGTTGTGGATGTATCTGGAAACGCCAACTTCTCCATTTCTTCTGGAATCTGCATCTGTGTAAGAAACTCTTTAGGCATTAATGTCGTCGTGTATTTTGAATCCATTGGATGATCTAAGATATTATGAAGAGCGTCGTAGAGTTCGTTTACTTGCGTCATATCTAACTCTTCTTTTTTCGGTTCTTCTTTTGCATTTGGATTATCAAAGATTCGATTGGGAACTTCACATCCATTTTCATCGGTTCGATATGGTTTGTCTTTACTAATCGGACCACGTGTAATTAACTTGTCTGCCAAACTATAAGGACTACTAAGTCCAGTATTTTCTTCACTCATAGGTTCTCCTCCTTTCTAAGTGTGTAATTAATTGTCGTAAAGGAGATAAAAAAATTGGGGATATTATGTATCCCCAATTTTACTTTTAAAAGTATCCCCATAATAATAAAGAAATAATCCAAGTTGATCAACCTTTATGGAATAGTCTTCTAATACTCCAAATCCATCAAATCCTGAAAATAGGTGTTCTTCGACTGTCATATTAGGATCTTGAAACATCCCTTTGTAAAAATTCATAATATCTTCATAATGAAGAACTTTTAAACTTAGTTTTACAAGTGGATTGAAGCAGTTATATAATGGATAGAATTTCACTCCTTCTTTCCCAAGTTCATGAAAGACGTGATCTGTTTGTAAGAAGACTTTCTCTTCTTCTTGATACGTACAAGGAACTGTAACATCCAATTGGCGTTTCATCAAAAGTTCCGGATTCGATGTTTCAAACGTACACATTCGTAAAATGGTAGGTTTATAACGGTCTTGAAATTGTAACACAGAATCGACGTACGTATCTTTTCGAATAAAGAAATTCATATCCCGCTGTTGCTCGAATTTTTTAGCTAGTTTTGCATCATCTGTACTAGCGTATAATCTTGGGACCTCATAAGCTCTAAGAGGAGTTCCGATCCGATAATATAAAATAATTTCATGCTTTTCTGATTTCTTTTCTTTTTTCATAAGTAAACCTCAAAAAAGAAGGGTTGAGAAAACATCTCAACCCTTCCATATTATTCATAAATACTGGTTCCAATTTTATCTGACTTAAGAGCCATCTTACCTTCGATTGCTGGACGAATGATCACTTTATCCACTCCGTCATCCTGCTCTGCACATTTTAAGAAGAAGCAATTACAGAAATTGATTTCAAACTCTGTCTCTTCTCGTTCCCTACGAATTGTCTTCATGTAGTTTAGTGCAGATTCATAAATTGTCACAAATACCGGGAAGATCAGTTCTGCAGATCCAATTCGAATTTTGATATTATTTAACATTTTCAATGCTTTTGTTGCAATCTCCATGGTATCCTGCGGATTCTCAATCATATTTTCCTGGTTCCAGTTTCGAATGTACTCTCTACTATGTGACTGAGATTTTGGACCATCATCTTCTTTTACAACGTAATTTGGAATGTCTCTTATGAAGATCATGAAGTTTCCATTTTTCTCATCCTCATCACAATCGGAATTGGTAAATCCGATACTGAGTCGATTTGCAATATTTATCTGATAGCTTGCGTTTTTCTCACGTTTTTCCATCAGATAGTTTACAATTGCCTGATAAGTATAGATAAAGATCATGGCGGTCATCTTATAATAATGGAAGAATGGATCTTCTGGACGTGTGATATTGATACGGAATCGATCATATAACATATTTCCTGCAGTTTTGCAAATCAATGCGATATCCGGAATATCTTCATACACATATTCATCGAATGCATCGACTAGATCTTTCCAATCCTCCGGGATCTTTTCATTTCTTCGTTTTTCCAGTTCCTCCGCCATTTCATCTACAGTAGTACTTTCATTCTCTGATGTCTTCGCATCCATAATTGTTGGTTTTTTCCTTTCAGCCATAATAAAAAAATCTCCTTTGTTATTTTATTTGGTTCCTCCAGTTTACATTGGATTGCACCATAGAGATAATATATCTCTGATGGCACAATCCGTAATTTAAATTATTTTGTTTCTTCGCATGCTTCCGTGACTTTATCTTTGTCTTTTGCATGCTTTGTATTTAGCTGCTGGATCTTTTTCCAAGTGGAATCCAAGATGTGGGGCAAATAGGTTTCGAATAACTTATCGAACTTATCCAATCCATCGTTCGCATTATACAGCGGACGGAATCCCTCACAAGGATCACTTGCAATTGCTATCGTTCCACGGCGCCGATTCTTGTCACAGACCGCTGTAATGAGGAGATCTTTATAACGATCATCCATGATATGAATACGTGCTGTTACAAGACCATATTTCTCCTGAAGAGTATTGATATTTACAATAACCTCCAGTTTAACGGAAGCCTTCTCAGCGTATGTATCTTTTAAATACTTTTCCGCCGCATCTGCAACTTTCTTTACAAATATAGAAAGCGCATGTTCATCACCTGGTGGCAATGGTTTCTTAAATGGACGTTTGCCACCTTTGCCGACAAACTTCGATCTGTTGTTTGCTGGACGACCTTCGTAAATTTCCGGTTTCTTATATGGAACCTTTCCATCTTTTCGATCGGAATAAGAAGAAGGACGACTAGAAGTACGTCCCTCTCCAGAAGCTGATCGATCAAAGGGTTTTTTACCACCATTATTACCTGGTGATACTGATACTGGACGATTCGCCCATTTAGTGCCAATTGGTTTTTTAGGTGGTTTTTTTATTTTACCCATAGTATTTTTCCTCCTGGATTTTTTTTTTAGTTACTACTATTGTATTGCATGAATTAACTTATCATGCTTCGGAAAGATTTTGGTCTTCCTTCTTCTCGGTACCCTGAGCTACATCCTGTCCTTTAATGACATCCGCACGAAGCTTATTCAGTGCTTTATGAGTTTCTTCTTCCGTTGCATTCTTATACAGACGGAAAGGTGCTTTCCATAAGATATTTTGCAGTTGCAGTATCGTTTCGGGTTTCCCATCTGCATACAGATTCAAAATTGCTCTTAATTGATTCAACTTGAACGTAGTATCGTTCACTTTCTCATCTCTCAACAATTCATACTCACGGCGACTCACACCCTGTTTTTTCAGAGAAGATACAAATGGATATCTTCCATGTTCTTCCTTTAAAATACCTTGAACGAATGTCATCAAGGTACTAAGGGTAATAATGGATCCTGGTTTACTTACAGCTGTTGTAATGTATGCATTGAGATAATTCATTCTCAAAAATTCTTTGTCTGTAAGCTCTGGAGTCTCATCGTTAGTAGTATTGGAAGATTCCTGACTGGTGGTATTTCCATCCAATTTCTTCTGCATATCTCCAAGTTGATCTTTAAGCTTTGCATTTTCACATTTCAGTGCAAAGATTTCATCTTCCTTTCTCTTCACGGTTTCTGTTGCTTCGTTATACCTCTCGAAATTCTTATTCAATTCTTCACTCGTCTCGGCTAAATAATTTTTCAATCCACTGTTACGATAAGCCATTGCTACCAAGATTTTATAAAGACCAAACTTAGCAGGATTCTTTATCGTGGACGCATCATAGTACATACCATGATCTTCATAATCCTGTACGATTAGTTTTATAATCGTGTCCATAGTGCTGCTCAGTAATAAATCAGATTGTTCGCTAAGATCTATATCGGTAATCTTCTTTGTAGTTCCTTTATGGAACGTATCAAGATATCCCTCAATCTCCTGATCAAGATCAGACTCTGTCACCACAATACCACTGTGGGTAACATCCACAGATTCGATATCATCTTCCACATCTTCGATTAATTCCTTTTGCATATTTGCATATAAAGGAACTTCTTTATTGCTATCTTTTGCTTTTGTATTTTCCGGATGAGAGACATCGTAAAATGTGACCGAAAGTTTCTTGCCATTATTCACATCATGCTCTTTTACCACTACATGATGTTTCAATTTTCCAGTAATGCCAAGAAGTTCATATCCAGATAATTCCAATTCGGAAAGTGGATCTTCTGACATATCGATCAGGTTTGCCTGAGATGTTTTCATACGAACTAAAAGTCCGTTCTGTGTAGAATATACTCCAACGACCATGTCATCTGCATATTCGTAAAACTTTGTATGTCTGAGAAAGCGTTTTACCGCTCTTTCTACACTCTCAGTTACTTTTGCCATTTCTTTTTTCTTCATGATAGTATTCTCCTTATTTCTCTTCCTGACTGGTTTTGTTTTCCCGAAGATTCTCATTATTTTTGATTTCTTTATCTTTTGTATCGGGATCGGAATCAACATCTTTTTCCTCGGTCTCCTTTTTATCTTCATCGGAAACCGCTTTCTGATGCAGCGCTTTTTTGATTGTGTGCTTGGCTTTCATAGAGGTTTCGAGATTTCTATCATCGACCTCTTCCCAATTCTTGATATAAGCCTTCGCTGTTTCAATTGCGGCATGCATATCTTCTGCCGGAATCCAATAATCACGTCCTTCAGATCCATCCATAGGAACGACCTGAATTCTAGCACCATAATACAGTCCATTTTTACTATTTGCTGTATAGTAGGATTTATTTTGAACCAGCCAATCGTTCAAATAGTATTCCATAGTTGTATTATCACTAGGTATTACATTAATTACAAATATTTGTGCCGGTGATGCAGAGTCTGCGACCATCGGGCTAGGGATAGGACTATCATCATACACAAGCCCAGAGACTCTGTAAGCTACCACCAAATAGGTTCCAAAACCATTTCCTCCATAGATTGGAAGCAGGGTATCCTCTTTGAAATATTTGATAATAGATCGGATTCGTCTATCGAACTCTTCTTTCGGATCATACTCTACCTCAAACATATTTTCGCCTAAAACCCGATACGGCGCAAGGGGTTCATTGATTGTAAAATACATTAAACTAGATAACTTAGCTATGTTCTCTGGACCCTCTTTTAAAGCTTTTAAACGATGTTTACAGCTTTTCTTATGAGAATTCATTCTGGATTTCTCATCCTCCCTTTTCTCCTTACTATTGTTTGGTCTTACCTGATAACACTTCATATTGTTATCCTCCTTTGTTATTTTTTATAAATACATATCGTCTGATATGTATTTATCAGTAAAATAATATATAACTTTTTAATAGCTTAAATGCTAGTAACGAGAAGAGTATATTTCTATACTCTTCTCTTATCTTTTTATGGTCTTGGTTTAATGCGCTGCACAAATTCTTCCGCCGTATAAATCGGAATCATGTGATTTTTCGCATACAAGACCTTTCGACTGTTGATTGCTTTATCTGGAACGACTAAGAAATTTGTAGAACTTGAAATCATATCTCGAATTGCACCATCTAACTCTTTTACAATTTCTTTTACCTTTTCTTTTCTTGGATCTTCTTTTCCAAAAGAGGAAAATACCAATTCAAATTTTGGAGCCGTATTGGTAAATCGTTCCACTTTCAAATGTTTTTGTAGGTACTCTAACGTTTTTCGTACATCTTTGTCTTTCAATCCTTCGACGATCCAACGAGCTGTTGTTTCTCCAATTCCAGAAATACTCTTAAGTGGACCGTAGTCTTCATTGTCTACCGCATCTAGTAGTTCCTCCACCGTTAATCTGGAAAAGATCTTTCGAAACGTTGTAACCGAGACGTATTTAATGCTAAGAGATCCAAATAACTGGGCTTCGTCGATTGTCGTATTTTTTACTTCAAAAACAGACGCAGCAAGACGTTCAAACTTCTTCTTTCCAAAGTTATCTAGTGCTAATAGATCCGATTTCTTTTTCTCTAATTTATAGAGATCTTCAATCTTTGTGACAATCCCACTCTGATACATCTGTTCAATCAGACTATCGCCAATATATGCAATATTCATACGTTCAATGTGAGATTTGATTCGTCCCATAATACGAGCTGGACATTTTGGATTTTCACAAGTAGCGGTTACTTCTGTAATCGTTAATGGTCCCTCACACAATGCACATTTTTGTGGAATTTGAAATCTTGGTAACATGGAATGCTTACATGCTTCATCATTAGAATCAAATTCTGCAACTGGGATGATATCATAGCCAATCTTGATAATATCACCCATTCCCAAATCCAATTCTTTTAACTTCCCAATGCTACCAAGAGAAACACGTTTGACTTTATTCCCTTTTAATTTAATCGGATCAAATTCTACAACAGGAGTGATGTTTCCATACATTCCAACGGACCAAGTAATTCCAGTGACATTGGAATATCCATATTCTTCTGTAAACTTATAAGCAACTTCAAATTTCTGTTTTTCATGCTCTCTTCCAAGTATTTTTTGAACTTTTGGATTTGTGAGATAGATGACAGCACCATCACAGCGAAGACCATTCACATAATGATGATCTTGTGCAAATTCTTCAATTTTATCAATTTCCTTTAATTTACAATAGATATGAGGATATTGAAACGCCTCGGAATCAAGAGCTTGCCAGACATCGTCTCCATGCTCATAATCCGTTCGAAGTGCAATAGGTCTTAAATATGGAATGACTTCAGATAAATCGTCAGTCACCTCTCCATTCATAATTCCAGATGCAAATGCTCTCGTATTTTTATATGGCTTCTTTGGATGTTCCAGATTGTATTTTGTTAAATCTTCTTCTGAAGTCATAATCTCATACTTGGTTCCAAAAGGAACTTTATCCGGATAAGGATTCATCCGAACCGTGATGGTTTTTCGTGTTTTTCCAAGTTCTTTAAAAATGGGAGTTACGAGAATGGCTTCATTTAATTGGGTATATCCTCTTGTAAGAGCACGCTGTAAATTTCCGTCCGCATCGTACTCCATCACAACAGAAACACCATCCCACTTTGGAAAAACATAGATATACTCTTCCCATAAATTTATGGACTCTCCAGAACTTTGGAGTTTTCGTTCACATGTCTTTACCCAATCTTCCAAACTCTTTCGATGGTCTTTCTTCTTACTTGCATCTGCTAGATAATAAATCTTATCCAACGTTCCGCGAAGAGATGGATATAGATGATATCCTTTTTGTTTGGTTGTGACAACGGGTTGTGTAATGGAAATTTCTCCTTGCATATCTTCCAAGGTTCCAGCCAATTCCCACAAAATATCATAGGTGGTGTCATCAATTCCAGTATCCATACCACCGACGGTATAAATTAACTGGGCAGCATTGATAATGGTGATCAGTTCCATTTCAAGATCCTTATTATCTCGAAGTACATCAAGTTGAATGTCTTTAAAATATACCACAAATGGTTTTACTTCTTTTACAAAGAATTTTTGCAATTCCTCTATTTTTGTAGGATCTTGAAGTGCCTTGTTGTACCTTTGTTTAATTTCGTCTATAATTGGATGCATATCTGTCTCCTTTCATTTTACTATAGAAATAATATATCGTTAAACAGTAGTAGACCGATACACCATTCAGTGTATCGGTCTACAGAGGGTAATAATGATAAATTTTCCAAAAAAAACTTTTTTGGTTTGTTGGAAGGTGAGCTCGCCTCATCTAAGCGAACGTAATTATGGATAGAAAAAAATTCTCAAAAACATACTAACTGTGTTAGGAGTTCAGTATGATAAGAATGACCTAATATCATCCTTACCTGATAGTTACTCTAATATTAAAAAAATAAAATAAGAGATCCAGGAAATAACTCCTGGATCTCTTCACTGAAAGGATAATCGGTAACCTTCACTCCGGTTGTATGTAATTACGAAATCTTGTTTAATGACAAAAAGAGAACGAGCATAAACAATCTCTATTCTCTAACCTATTGTAGATGAAAAAATATTCCTCTAAACCAACTCATGTCAGTTTAGAGGAAGTTACCACTGCATCTTAGTGGTGTATGTACATAAGTATCATTCTTGTCAATTAAATAAAGGATTCATTAATATGAAAAAGCTACTTCATCGCAGTAGCGGATAACGAATTTAGCTATGTCGAAAAGTAAAAAATAGCTAAGGATATTAAAGGGTAGCAAACAAAAAATATGTAGCCATCATATGTAGCGTATATTTATACGCTTACAAAATAGTTTGGATGATATTAAAAAATAAACGGACGAAACCGTTTCCGATCCGTCCGCGCATAATATCCTTATCTTATATACCTTCACTATCTTTATTTATTCTTTTTATTACACTTTTTTCCCTTATATATAGGAATTACAACGGTGACCTTCGTCCCCGTATAAA
>ERZ1035027.103-NODE-103-length-55075-cov-12.148782_pt1 | contig 55075 bp, 43 predicted proteins | sample MGYA00520604_ERZ1035027 | MGnify/ENA primary metagenome ERZ1035027 (study PRJEB33766, sample SAMN09781743) | gut metagenome | biome: gut microbiome | host: Homo sapiens | place: Madagascar | study: EMG produced TPA metagenomics assembly of the PRJNA485056 data...
CAATTTCTTCTTTTATCAAACTTCCTACACTTGAAAAGTGCGAACATAAAAACAGTTTCATCCATATCCTCCTTAATAAATCTCGATTTATTGTGAAAAACAAATCGTTTTTCCTTACAAATCATTATACCATATCCATACTGAAAAATCAATTCCATTTTCATAAAACTGCCGCCCAAACTGCGCAATAACTGCGCCGAGAACAGATAAAATAGATCTATCCTCAAAAAGCATCTCACGCTGAGGCGTGAGGACAAAATCACCGACAGAATGTCGGTGAAGAATTCGCTGTAAAACAGCGAAAGCCTGAGCAAAGAAAAAATGCTCAGGCAGAAAAACGCACGACAGTGCGACAAAAATAGCAAGCATAGTATTTTGTGCCGCAAAACGTCAAAAATACATATGCTTGTTGGGGAAAATCCCCAAGCCCCTTATTACGGCTGATGCCGATGAAACAAAAAGGAGAAAACAAAATGCAAAACGAAAAAAAGCATCGTGGCAGACCACGAAAAAATTCACTTGCCGAAACAAGAGGAATGACACATGAAGGAGCAGTCAATTATATCCTTGATAAGGAAATCAAGTCAGAGCTTGAAAATCAGCTTTCAAATAAGTCCAAACCCCTTACCGCAGAAGAAAGAAAATATCTTGAATCAAAGCACAGCAATCATTCCAAAACGCTGAATATCCGCTTTACAGAAAGCGAGTATCGGGAGATTGAAAATAAATGCCAACAATTTGGCTACAGAAGCAAATCTACATATGTTCGTGTCTGCGTAAAAGCCAGGGTTGATCTTATGGTTGACAAAGCTGACTTTTCAGAAACAAATCGGTTAATCAAATCAGTCAGCAATAATATCAATCAGATTGCTGTCAGACTTCACAGCACAGGGCGTTTCTATGCAGAGGATTTACTTGAAATAAAGCGAGGTGTAAATGAGATTTGGCAGTTACTTCTATCCATTCAATCAAAGCAACAGACTGGGCGGCTATCCGCTATATCACAGACGGAAATAAGACCGTCAACGGTTTATATGTCCAGTCTTATGCTTGCAGATCAGACAGTGCAGGAGCCAGTGAAGATTTCCGAACTGTCAGAAACAATGGAACGGGGCGAACAAGAATCCTCGCACACCACATAATTCAAAGTTTTGAACACGGTGAAATCACACCTGAAAAAGCATTGCAGGTCGGCGAAGAATTGTGCGATAGATTCTTGCAGGGAGATTATCAGTATGTGCTTGCTGTTCACACAGATAAAGAGCATATCCATTCCCACATCATTTTCAATAATACAAATTTATACAGCGGATTGAGTTTTACCACAGAACATAATCAGGGAAAAGTCAAAGAAAGAGCATGGGCAAAACTTCGTCAGATTTCAGATGATATTTGTGAGAAACATGGTTTGTCCGTAATAAAAGAACCTGAAAAGGGACAGGGGATTTCTCACTTTGAACATGAGCATGAAAAACTGGGAACTTCATGGAAAGCCAAACTGAGAGAACTGATTTCTGAAATTATTGCATACAGCAAGGATTTTGATGACTTTTTGCGGAATTGTGAGAACAGTGGAATTGAAGCTGTTTATACTCCACATACAAAGAATAAACTGAAATTTCGTATGCGGGGACAGGCACGATATACAAGAGCCAAAACTCTGGGAGAAAGGTTTGAACCTAATAATATTCTTTCTGCTATAGAAGCAAACAGAAGTCAGCAGAACTCTCTTGTAAAGACCAATGAAAAAATCAAGGCAGAAAGCACAAAACAATCTGATAAAGATGTTTGGGCATCTATCAGAGGAATGCGTAACTCCGATGAGATTATCAGAAATCTTGAAGCAGCAGGAATTACATCATTTGCTGATTTCAGCACATTCATGTGGAATATGAAGCATAATGACGATCATACCGAAGAGCTTGATCGTCTCCAAAAAGAATTTACTGCCATCGATAAACTGACAGAGAAAATGAAACATCGTGAAAAACTCCTGCCTGTTTATAAAGAATATCGGAATTTATCGGGCTGGAAACAGAAACGTTTCAGAAAGAGAAATGCGAGTGATATTGATGATTTTGAAAAGACAAATGCCTATATCAAACGGCACATTCAGGATTATAATCTTCCCGGAAATACAAATAAAATCATTGAATTACAGAGCTTATCAATAGAACTGAAAGAAAAGTTCAACGCTCTTGTATCTGAACATAACGCATTTCTCATAAGGAAGGCTGCGGCAGTTCAGTATATAAAGGTGGTTCGTCAATATCTTCATAAGCAAAAAACGGAAGAGTCAAAGGAACAAAGTCGGGATAGAACATACAACAGACAAAAAGACAAGCAAACACTGGAATGACAGAAAGGAATAAATTTATGAGTAAGATCGGATACATAAGAGTTTCAACGGAACATCAGGAAACTGCCAGACAGCAGGAGATCATGAATAGCTATCAGGTTGACCGTATATTCTCTGAAAAACTTTCAGGAGCGATTACAGACTGCCCACAGCTTAAAGCAATGCTGGACTATGTGCGTGAGGGTGATACGCTTTATGTTGAGAGTATCAGCCGTCTGGGGCGTTCTGCAAAGGACTTGCTGAACATCATTGACACGCTGACCGACAAGAAAGTAACGCTGATCAGTCACAAAGAAAAAATTGACACAGATACGCCTACAGGAAAATTCATGCTGACGGTTTTTGCTGCGCTCTCTCAACTGGAACGTGAGCAGCTCAAACAACGGCAGCGTGAGGGCATCGAGATCGCTAAAGCACAAGGCAAGTACACAGGCAGAAAGCCGATTTCAATTGATTGGGACAAGTTTGCTAAGTTGTATGATGAATGGAAAGCCAAGAAAATCACGGGCAGGGATTTTATGCGAAGAATGGAGCTGTCTGTCAATACATTTTACAGACGTGTGCGTGAATACGAGAGTCGAAACAATCTTGCAGAGGTTCGCCAACCTTGACAGAAATGCTGTTAAGTCATGCCGACGGTGAGAAACTCAAGGACAGCTTTGATTTCTCACACGTCGGAGCGTTTTATTGTAGCATTTCTCTCAGAATCCGTCAAGGTCAAGCCGCCTATGGCGGTGGCTGCCATTGCCTCTGGTTCAAAATCTAAAAACAGCTCTGCTTTTGAACATGAGAAAAGCACTCCTTCAAAAATGAAAGAGTGCTGTGTGCTATGCCATTAGGGTATGTGACAATTATGAAATGTATCAGAATTTCTGTTTTGAATCCAGTGGAACAAGATTTGTGTGTTTCAATAGGCTAAGAGGTTTAAAACGATTTGAGAATACCGACAACAACTTGCCTTTGCGCTCCATCATCAGTGCATGATATTACTGTAAGTCTATTGTCTCCAAAATCATCTAACACCCAAGTATCATTAGGATCGATTATTTTGTACTCTGTGACAACATATAGATAGCGTGTTCTGTTTTCGTCAGTATCGATTAGATACATTTTATCACCAATTTGTATTTGATCAAGATCATTGAATATCTCGGCATAAATCGTACTATTATGTCCTGCAATGCAATAGTTGCCGGAGCCAACTGCTCCGGTATTTTCAAAATGTCCAGCAGCAGCGGAAAATACTTTTTTGTCTGTGCCGTCCATAACCGGAACTTTTATATCCAACGATGGTATTTCAAATACGATACATTCCAGAAGCAATTTTTGCTTGTACAATTCACGGCTGATGCGTTTATATATAAAAACTGAAAGTATTGCAAATCCAATTGCAAAAAATATTATTCCTACTGAAAATAAAAGCTTTTTGTTCTGCATATTCGCATTGCCTTTCCATTTAACAAAACAAATCATTATTCACTTCTTTCTATGATTTTTACTCATTAAATACAAATCATAGAAAAGCGTCATGCTTGACGCAATCAAAACATGACGCTTTTTCCGATTTTACAATTACAACTTATCTTCTTTTCTTCTTCAATGCGCCCGAACCAATCACCATTATTCCACCAATTCCAGTCATGCATATTGCAAATGCGACAATTGTCCGATACCATTTAGAATAACCGGTTTGTGGTAGGTCAGTTGTTGTGGTAGTTGTTGTAGTAGTAGTTTCTACCGAAGAAGTTTTTGATTCTTCTCCAATGGTTGTGGTGGCTATTGTAGTAGTTTTCACCGAAGAAGTTGTTGTTGATTCTTCTGTAGTGATTGTTGTTGGATTTGTTTCTTCTATACTAACAGTAGTTGTGGGTGTGGTGAAAGTTGTTGTGATCTCTGTTGTTATGTTGGTTGTAGTTGTTGTAGTTTCAGTTTGAAAGGGGTCAGTAATAGAAACACCTCCCAACGCACCACATGAATATTTGAATGCATACGTCTTGCCGGTAAAGTTGATAGAATCAGGGAAAATCAAGCTGTAAGGATATTCTTCCGTTCCGCACTCAGAAAGATTTACTAAAAGTTCATAAACCATAGAACTTTTCTCTTCAAAGCTTGCTAATGTATAATTTTCAGACTCAACAAGAGCGTTTATTGCTTCATTGACAGAATTCATTTCTGAAATTTGAATATCTGTAATTCGTTTTACAATTTTTATAGAGATTGTTTTAGATCTAACACCGTCTTCTGTAATAGCATAAAATGATAAAATCTTCGGACTTTCATAAGTTGCACCGTTTGTATCCAGTTCAATTTTGGCTGAGTATACTCCATCATATGGAAGGTCATCGCCGCTTACAGAAAATTTTCCATCGTCAAGCATTGTGTACTCTGTCAAATCGTCAGCATTTACAAGGGTAACACTCTCACCTTCATAGTCAGTTTCCGCATAGAAGTATGTTGTTGTATCCTCTTCATCGTCAAAGTAATGCGTTGAACTACAGGTTAAATCCAATTCATATTCATAGTCACTGGAATTTGCAGAAGCAAAAATCGGAAAGGAAGATGTTACAACAAGACTTCCGATAAACATAGCAACAGCTTGTTTGATTCTTTTCAACCTCATGCAACTTTCACCTCATCAATCAAAGCGATACTGTCATAAATAGAATCTCCGGCATCATAGATGCAGAAACGGAGTGTTACATAAGTTCCTGCATAATCACTGACATCATAAGAAACTGTTTGCCAGCCCAAGGTGTATGTTGTGTCATCTCCACCTTCAAAATCAAGATCAGGAACAAGTGTCCATCTATCCGGAGATGAATTTTTAATTGATTCATAAGCAAGTTCAGTAACTTCTGTTCCATTCGTATTATATAGCAGAGCCTTAAATGTATCATCATACTGTGTACCTAACCATTCAAGTGGTTCTTCAGAAATGATATTATACTTAAAGGACAAAGTAGTTGCATTTTCAGGAACTTTAAATGTTTGAGAAATAACACTTCCCTCAGTAGCGTTCATATAGTCAATTTCCTTAGAACCAATTCCAGTGGAAATATAGCCCATACGACTTCCACTTGTTGGTCTAAATGTGCCAAGTCTTTTTATAGCTCTTGTATCACCTTCATTTTTCCAATAAATTGGAGTGCTTGCTTCATCAAATCCACCGTTACTAATGCCATCAGAGTGTAACATTTTGCTTGTATTGCCATCAATCATTGGATATGCTGGTGAAATAGCCGAGGAATTGTTATCATCATCTCCATAAATTGATTTAGCAATATCAAGAGCTTCTCCTGTCGTGGATCCAGCAATTAATTCATCAACCACTTTTTTCATTATATTGCGAGAATACGATGCCAGAACGGAATTATGAAAACCAATAACTGTACTTGCCCCACTATCAATTAATGCTTCGGACATACTATAGCAAACATCATCATCTTCCCCATAAAAACAGCAAGATTCAGAAAAGATGATGGTATCATTCAGTCCTTCTGAAGTGTAATTATCCGTAAAAAATGACGGGAAGAGGGCGTAATGTTCATATGCCTTAGTAATATTACCGCAAGCTAAATCTTCTGCATACAAAGCATCTTTTTCGGATGAAAACGATTCATATGTTACAAGTACTGGATTGTCAGTACTGTAGTAATCACCATGCATTGAGAAAACAGCTATATCCACAGAATCAAGATGTTTAAAATCATCTACTGTGACTTCAGTATCTAAGGTAACATCTAGTCCAGCTTCTGACCATCTTTCTTCCATCTGAGTATAATAAGGATAACGCCAGCTTGTCGTATCGTCAAATGCATACATGATGTAAATGCTGCCAAGTAAACCATCAGTATCTAATGTTATCCCATTCGTCTTAGCTGTATTTATCTGTAAATTAACATCATTCGATTCGTTATCCAATTCTTCACTCTGTAAGTCGATAGTATTTGTTTCATTATTGCGTTTTTCAACGCCATTTTCTGTATCGTTGAAATCTTCAATTCTTGCTGTTCCTAATACACCACATTTATAAGTGAATGTATACAAATTGTTACCATTGAATATAATGGAGTTTTCATAAATTAAGCTATAGGGATAAGTTGCTGTTCCGGACGTAGCAAGAGTTTTAAGCAACTGCAAAACAGTGGTTTGCTTTTGTTCAGTAGTCATTGAATTATATTCTGTCTGACTATATAGATTGCTTATAGCGGTATCAACTGCGCTCATTTCATTAAAATCTGTGGTGGTTAGAGGAACGTATACTTTGATACCAGTATAGTTCGAAATGGAGTTTGTAATCGTACATTTTGCGTAATAAGAAAGATATGTACTTTCAGAGTTGTCAATTGACATCTTACAAGAATAAACGCCATCATATGGCATATCATCACCATGTAAACTGTACTTTCCATCATCGTACATGGTAGCAACAACCTGATTGGTTGCAGAATCTACAAGTTGAAGCTCACTTACTTCCAAATCTGTTTCTGCATAAAAGTAAACAGTGGTATCCGTTGCTTCTGTGGATATTTTCTTTTTGTTGCATTGCAGAACAATGTCAAAAGCATTCAAGTCCGCATAAATAGCCGTCATAGAGTAGTCGGAAATTTGTGGCGTTCCGTCCATTATCCCGGTAAAGCCCAAAGAAACACTGGAATTAGCCGGAATATAACTTGTATAGGTGCCTTTAAGCTTATAGCTATACGGTTCTAACTCCGTAACGGTTGCTGCCCAGCTGTTCGTAATTGCCGTAATGGTGAAGTTAGTATCAACAACCAATTCCCATGCCTCAATCGGTTCATCTGTCAAATTTGTGATAACGATTTCGCCATTGAAATTTGTTCCCCAAGTTTCGTTAACATTCAGCGAAACAGAATAATCATTTGTGGGTACATTTTCTCGTGACTGGACAAATTCGTAATCAGTCGGAACTGCTGAACAGTTGTCAATTGCATATGAAAATGTCACTGAATCGCCAACAGAAATATCAGCATTGTATCCAGCGTTTTTAAAATAAGTAACACCATTATCGCTATCCGTAACTTGAATCGCATTGTTTACATACTGAATATTACCATTTGGAGTAAAATAAAGCATCCAGTCTTCAATAGTTGAACTACTAGTATTAGTGATCGTCATCGATACAATCTCAGTATTACCCCATGAGTTCGTTACATCATAGACAACTGTATAGTTATCATAAACATATGTTATTGCAGTATTTTCATCTGCGGATACAGGAAAATTTGCTAATGGTATCGACATCATTGCAACGCTGAGCAGTCCTGATAATATTTTTCTAACCTTTTTATGTTCACTCATATTTACCATCCTTTCTGGATTGCAACAAATCTTAAAGTTATTTGTCATTCATAAATTTCCTCAATTCTTCTGGTTCAACAGGCTGTGCAAACCAATGGTAACAAGCCCCAGGAACAGAAGTGGTAGCTATTACCAGAGCAAGAGCCGCCAATGTAGTAGTAGCTTTCCTTGCGATGCTCATCAACTTTTTCATTTTAAATCCCTCCTTTCATATAGTCCATGCAGATCGGGTTCTTTTGGCTGATAGAATGTGATACCGCAAACGCTGCCGTTTGAAATATACAGTGTCAGTTTAACAAGAGCGAGAATTACAATCAATATAATACTCCGCTTTTCTCTTTCCTTGTCATTGTTTACTGTTATCACCCCGATTCAAGAAGAAACCGAGTAGTGCCATGATTGCCGACAGTAATAATCCACTTGATACATAAAGGCCTAATTTTTGATAATGGAATATAAGCAATGCAATTACAACAACAGAAAGAACAGCAGCGAGGATAATACTTCGTTTTCTCAGTCTGATACCCTTTTCCGCTGACATCGGTTTATTTGGATGCGGAACGGGAGTGATACAGAAAATAATAGGCAAAGCCATTGTAATGAAGCTGATGCTAAATACCTGAGCAGTTTGTCCACTTATATTGCAAATGCCGTAAGAGAAAACCAACATTACCATGACAAGTGTGAGCATACAGCTCAGGTGACTGTTTGCGTGGTACCCTCCTACAAATCTTCTCAATACCATAAATACAGCAATAAATATTATAACTGCGGGTAGTGTATGGGAAATCAAAGCAATCATCAAAACAATAAGAGTATTCAACACATCAGAAATCAGAAGCTCCATTCCATAGGCATAGATTACCTCTTTAGATTCCTCAGTTATGTTCTTGACTACAAAAAAATGTGCTATGTTTTTTGCAAGTTTTGAAATCATTTCTGAATCACTTCCTGCAAAAAGCATAGCATCAAGTAGAATTATTTTCAATAGATTTTGCGCAAAAAGGTCTCAAAGTGTCCCCAAATGTCACTTTCTCGTCCCGAAATACAAATTTGAAATAATGAATTGTAGTGAACATCATGTTATTTTTGATATTCACTACAAATTTACAAATAACAATTTTGGACCATAATGTTCACTTTAAAAATTCCATTTTCATAATCAAATTTCAAAAGTCCTCCCAATCTGTCAACAGAGGATTTAATACTGCTTACTCCTATCCCGTGAAGCCCTTTTTCCTTCTTTGTTGATGATAAAACAGAGGCATCTACCTTATTAGAAGTGTTTGTAATAACCAAAAAGAGCTTCTCTTGTTCTTCAGTTATACTGATCCATATATGCTTATGAAGAACATCACATCTTAGGCAACCCTCTATTGCATTATCAAGACAATTTCCAATAATACGACACAGTTCTAGCTCATCTGCTTTAATACTAGTTATAATATTGACCTTGCAAATAAATTCTATATCATAAGTTTGTGCGAGAGAACCTTTGATATTTACGATTGAATCAACGGTATGATTTCCTGTGCAGCACGGTCTGTTAGCAAGTCTTACAAATGAGCTTAACTTTACAAGATACTTTTTTGCAGCATCAATGTCATCATTTTCCAACATATCATTCAAAACAGAAAACTGATTTTCAATATCGTGCTTAAATTCTCTGACTTGTTTATAAGACAGCGTAAGCAGCTTGTAGTTTTCTTGTTCCTGTTGTTTAAGCGTTTCCAAATATTTTAATTTAATCTTGTCCTCATAGCTTTCAAAAAAATTGAACATAGCAATGTTTATAAAGATAATTCCTGCAAGGGAAAAAGCTAATGAAATATAATTATGAGAACTGTTACCAACAAATCCGTCAAGCATTGTCTGTAGTAAAAAAATACTTATGATTGGTATCAATATTATGAGAATCCAATATTTAACAGGTAAATCGCGGATTCTTTTGTTTATGATTCGACACATCAAACCAATAAACCATAAATAGATAAGGTCTGTGCCTATCATACCGAGATATCGCCCCAATCCGGATTCTAAAAATTTATCGGGTGTTCCCATATTTGCAACACATAATACTCCAATCACAATTGGTTCAGAAATAGATATGATCAGTAGATATATAACAATCCAGAATATTTTATGCCTGATTGTATCATCAAAGCATAAAAATGCAGTTATTGAAATTAGGATTGTTGTTGTTGCAAGGTTCAGAACAATACTATCACTCAACAAAACAATTGTGGAAAGAATTCCAGTAAACAACAAGAAAAAAAGAAGCAAAGAGATTTTTTTGATTTTTCGTTTGCAAAGTAAAGAAAAATACAGAAAAATCAAAAATATTTCTACAGCCACATTTGCAATTTCAATTTCATTTTGAAGCAATATAGACAATCGCATCATCTCCCCGCTGCAAAATCAAGGTAGCGTGATACAACCTCTTCTTTATATGTCCTGCCAATAGGAATTTTCTTGCCGTTTGAAAGAATGATGTCAGCTTTGCTTATATTCTGAATCTGCTCCAGATTTACAAGCAATCCACGATTGACAAGGATAAAACTGTATTTCAGAAGTTTACTGCATACTTCTGTAAAATCTCCGCCATATTCCAATTCGCCTGTTAAAGTGAAAAGAGAAACTCTTCTTTTATGTCCCTCAAAATAAATAATATCTGTAAGTCTAAATTTGAAAGATAGATTTTTATTGGTAAATGAAAACGTTTGAAAACGCTGCTTACACTCATCAATAATTGAGTTAAGCTGTTTCATATACATATAGTCTGGCTGATTTTTCAAAATATACCGAAAGGCGCCTACATCATAGCCATGGACAGCAAACTCAGCATAATTTGTCAAAAAAGAAATAATCACAGATTTATCTATCTGCCTGATTCTTGCGGCTGTCTGCAGCCCATTCATTTCAGGCATCTCTACATCAAGGATAACGATTTCATACATTCCTTTGACATAAAGTCTTAATAAATCCCTACCGCTTGTAAATTCGTGAATTTCGCAATCAGGTATCTTCATGTCGGTTAATTTTTTATACAGCTTTTTCAAGAATACAGGCTCATCATCGCAGATAGCAATATTCATAGCAATCACCTCACGATTGGTCATGCTTTATGTATCAATTATTATTATAGCATATCTGGAAGATTGTTTCAAGAGTGAAATAAAGCATTTTATTAAAAAAATACAGATACTTCCAAGACAGAGTGCCTGTATTTCATAGCCTGCTGTATTTGTCTTACAATATTTTCTTAAAAGCTTCTATACACACATTGTCCTAAATCGCAGGGCATGAAGCAGCTGATGGCTGGTCTTGGACTGATTCTCCTTGCAATCGTCCTCGTTCCGGTTCTTCAGAGCATGATGACAGGTGCCGTTTAATCTGACTGAATTTTTTAACGGCTGCGTGGCGGGTGGTGTGTGGGCAGCCGGCATAAGGAAAGGACGGTGAGAGAATGGGCGTCATAAGTGATGCGATCGACAGCTTGCAGGAATGGTGTGAGAATCTGTTCAAGGACGGTATCAAATCGCAGTTTGACAGTATATCCGACCTGATGACGGAAACCTTTCACAAAACTACAGAAGACGGCGGTCTGATTTCCACATTTCTGACAGGACATCCTGCAAGTTTTTCCGGTTCTGCAAGCGGTGGAACAACCATATGGTCAACGATTGAAACACTTTGCAATAACGTGGTAGTCCCCATCGGCGGTTTCATTCTTGTCATCATATTGCTCAATGATCTGATACAAACCGTAATTCGTGGAAATAACTTCAAGGATTTTGATGATTCCATCTTTATCAAATGGATTATCAAAGCCTTATGCGGTGTCATTTTGGTATCGAACGTATTTTACATCGCATCTGCCCTGTTTTCGTTTGGAACAGACGCTTGTGCCAACGGTATTACAACGCTGTTCGGTACAGGAGATTTCCTGTCAACCGACTTGGCACTCAAGAAATCGGCTCTGAACAGTCTGGGACTTGGTGAACTGATAACCGTCTGGTTTATCTCGCTGATTGTTCACTTGGGTGTAATGATTATGATGGTTGCCATTGTAATTGTGCTTGCTTCCCGTATCATTGAGGTCTTTATGTACTTAGGCGTTGCACCGATTCCCATGGCAGCCATGCTGGATAGCGGTGAATGGTCGGGAATCGGAAAGAACTGGATCAAACAGCTTCTGGCATTATCCTTTCAGGGATTCTTTATCATCATTGCACTTGGTATCTTCAAGACGCTGTTTTCCAATGCCATTGCATCGCTGAACAGCAGTACAGACGGCATTATTCTGCAAATGGCAATGCTTCTGGGATATACGGTTGCACTGATCTTTACGATACTCCGTACAGGTGCTGTTTCAAAATCTATTTTCAATGCACATTGATTTTCGGGAGGTTATGAATGGCACATTATGTACAAATACCAAAAGACCTAAATGACATCAAGCAGAAGTTCATGTTCGGACTAACCAAAAGACAGGTGGTTTCGTTTGGAATCGGCGGTGTACTGGGGATCCCGCTGTTCTTTCTGACACGCAGTACCCTTGGCGTTTCAGGAGCAATCTTTGCCATGGGTGCAGTGGCAGCACCTGCCCTCATCTGCGGATTGTATAAGAAAAACGGGATTTTTTTCGAGCAGACCATCAAAAATATGTTCCGCTATTTCAAAAGACCGAGAAAGCGAACTTACAGAACGGTCAATCTATACGAATGTATCGAAAGACAAATAGAATATACCAAGCTGAAAAAGCTTTTGGACAAGATAGAAAGGAGCAAGTAGGCTTGAAAAACAAGAAGAAAACAGATCTCAGATCAGGTGCGAAAGCTGCCGCTGAAAAGCCGATTTCTAACATTGACAAAAATGATAAGGCAGTCATTCTGGCACGAATGCACGAGATCAAGAAATATAAGGACGATATTTCGTCCACACAGAATACGATCGGCTATACGCAGATGTTCAAGGACGGCGTATGCCAGATCGATGACCATAGATTTTCAAAGACCATTCAGTTCTTTGATACCAATTATCAGCTTGCTGAATTTGAGGAACAAAACGGCATTTTCTCAAAGTACTGCGATCTGATCAATTACTTTGACAATACCGTCACATTTCAGCTTACATTTGAAAATCAGAACAGAAGTCAGGACGGACTGGTCAAGCAAATTCAGATTCCTGCACAGGAGGACGATTTCAACGAGATTCGTGCAGAATACTCCGAAATGCTGACATCAAAGCTGTTGTCGGGCAAAAATGGACAGTCATGCAGAAAGTTTTTGACTTTCACCATTGAGGCAAGTTCCTATAAACAGGCAAAGCCAAAACTTCTGAATATCCAGACAGAAATCATCAAGATGTTCAAGGGCTTCAATGTGGAAGCCAAGGCACTCAGCGGAAAAGAAAGACTGGAAACACTCTATTACAGCCTGAACCCATTTCAGAGTGCCCCTTTTGTCTTTGACTGGAACGAAATGCTGAAAGCAGGCTGGAATACGAAAGACTTCATTGCTCCGTCCAGTATGAAATTCAATAAGGCAAACTTTGAGATTGGTGCTTCTTTCGGTGCGATCAATGGAATGAACATTCTTGCAGGAGAACTGCCGGATACGATTCTTTCCGATTTTCTCGAATTACAGCACCTTTTCTGTGTCAATCTGCACGTTACACCGCTGGATCAGATCACGGCACTTAAATTTGTCAAGACAAAGCTGACTGCTGTGGAGTCTATGAAAATTGACGAACAGAAAAAAGCTTCCAAAGCAGGCTACGATCCGGATATTCTTCCTCCGGCAATCAAAATGTACATTACGGATCTGGAAAAGCTGCTGGATGACCTCAACAGCAAAAATGAACGCTTGTTTCATATCTCCATTACGATACGAAACTATGCAAGAAATAAGAAAGACTTAGGCTTGCAGCTGGAATTGTTAAAGCGTATCTGTCAGAAGAATAACTGTACCCTGATGCCTTGTGACTACTTGCAGGAGGATTATCTTTCCTCATCACTGCCGCTGGGTATCAATAAGATACAGGTTTCCCGTGAGATGCACACATCGGGAATTGCGATATTTGTTCCGTTCACCACACAGGAACTCTTTCAGGTCGGTGGCACATACTACGGTTTGAACACCGTTTCCGGCAACATGATCATGGCAAACAGAAGCAGACTGAAAAATCCGAACGGGCTGATTTTAGGCACACCGGGTTCCGGTAAGTCATTCAGCGTAAAAAGAGAGATCTTAGACAGCTTTCTGAAAACAACTGATGACATTATCATCTGCGACCCTGAAGGCGAATATTTCCCGTTGGTACAGCATCTGCATGGACAGCTGATCCGAATTGCAAGCAGCTCAGAACAGTATATCAACCCGATGGACATTAACTTTGAAAACAACATGGATGAGAACCCGATCTCCACAAAGTCGGATTTTATCATTTCTCTTTGTGAGATCATTGTGGGCGGCAAGTATGGACTGACTGCGGAGGAACGTTCTGTCATTGACCGATGTGTTCGTGCTATCTACATGGATTTTTTTCGAAATCAACCGTCCAGAGAAAAAATGCCGATTCTGTCCGATCTGCACAATGCTCTTGTCAAAGAGGGAGAAATTGCACTTCGTGTAGCAAACTCTCTTGAAATGTATGTCAACGGCTCGCAAAATCTGTTCAACCACAGAACGAATATTAACTTGAAGAATCGTATCATCTGCTTTGACATCAAGGAACTGGGCAATCAGCTGAAAAAGGTGGGTATGCTGATCGTTCAGGATACCGTGTGGAACAGAGTGACACGCAACCGTGCGGAACGAAAAGTTACACGCTACTACATCGATGAATTTCATCTTCTGTTAAAGGAAGAACAGACGGCAAAATATTCCGCTGAAATCTGGAAGCGATTCCGTAAATGGGGTGGCGTTCCGACCGGCATTACACAGAATGTCAAGGATTTGCTGTCCAGTGCCGAGGTGGAAAACATCTTCGACAACTCAGACTTTGTATATATGCTGAATCAGGCAGCCGGTGACCGTGATATTCTGGCGGAAAAGCTGCACATCAGTCCGCAGCAAATGGAGTTTGTCACCAACAGCGGACCCGGTGAAGGTCTGATTCGCTATGATAAGATCATTCTGCCGTTTACGGATCATTTCCCGACCGATACCGTGATGTACAGCCTGCTTACCACAAAACCGTTGGAACAGCAGCTGAAATAGGCAGGAGCGATGTGCGATGGCAAATTTACAAATAACACATCATCAGCTGGCAAAGGCTGAAAAGAAACTCCGGAAATACAGCAGATCGCAAAAGCAGTTTCAGGTGCAGTTTGTTCGCAAGCAGCGTAAAAACGGCAAATTCAAAACAACTGCCCGTATCCGACGTGGAGAAAAAAGCAGCCGATATACCGGACATGGTCTGATTCACAGAGCAGTGAATCTCAAAACGAGGTTTACAGGCGATAAACCGTCCATCACGAAATCTCTTGACAGCTTAAAGCCGAAAACATTCCGTGGAAAAGTCCTGAAACGATCGGCACAACTGATCAACCGCATTGCCCATACGGCATGGCATACCGCTGAGGGTTCGGCACTTGGTGCGGAAACAATTGCTTTGAAAACCGGCAATGCAGTTCAGCGTGATGTTCGATACAAGCTGAAACAGAAGTATCGGCAGGAAGCGGTTGACGATATGCATCGCGGCACAATTGCGACCCTTGTCATCGCCAAAGATGCTGTGACAGGAACTCGCAGGCATTTCAAGCAGAAAAAGCAGTTCAGACTGGAAAAGACACGTTACCGCCTGCAAAAAGCGGAATATAAGCTTTTCAAGGGCGGACAGTATCAGCCGAAGCTTGCGAAGTCACGCAAGGAACTGAAAGAGAAAAAGCAAATATTCGGAGAATGTAAGAAATCATTCAAGCATTTCAAGAAAAAACAATTATCTGATCCGTTCAGCAAAAATGTTGCCGTACTGCGATTCCAAAGGCGAAAAAAGCAGTTCCAGATCGAATCCAAAACAATCAGAACTGCATCTCAGAAATTGAAAAAGGAAAAGCAGTTTCAGGCAAAGACACTCAAAAAGCAGCGGCGAATTGCTGATTTAAGCCGTCCTGCACCGCTGGTCTTAAAGCCTGCCAACTACACGGGCAAACGGCTTGCAGCAAGCGGCTGGCAGAAAGCAGTCCATGCCGATGAAAACAACGACTTTCTCTCTGCTGTGGAAGCTATCAAACGGCATGGCGTGGAGAAAGCTGTGGAAAAAATACAGCCGCATCACCTGAAAGAACGGAATCAGAAAAAGAAAGAGAAACTGAAAAAGAAGCAATCGGACAACCGTCAACGTCTGCAAAAGCGTGAGGACAAGCTGAAAAGCAAGGGTGAACAGGTAAAACGCAGAAAAAAGCCGAAAAAGCAGACCAAAAATTCTTTTGGGGACAGACTGAAAAATGCACTCAGACAGGCTTTTCAATTTATCAAGAACATCTACAACAAGGAAGCAAGAGCCGTTCTGCTCGCCTGCCTTGTCCCGATTCTCATTATCGCTCTGGTGCTGGCATTCATTCTCATGATCTTTTCCGGCATTTTAAGCGGTTCGGGTTTTGTCCTTGGCACATATGCGGCTCAGGACTACGACTTGTCGGAAGCAGAAAAATATTACACAAAACTTGCCTACGACATGAATGAGAAGATTCTGAAAGTCAGCAGTGATACAGACTGGAAAAACGGTCTTGCCGCTTTCGGAGCAAACAAGCGTAATCTGAAAGACGATCCCGACAATTGGTACTGGGGACGTTCTTCCGTTTATGACTGGGATCCGGTCTATGATTTTGACGTGTACAAGCTGTGGTCGTTCCTGTGTGCCTATTACTATGACTTTGATACAGACAGCAACGGCGACATCAAGTATTGGAGCTATGGCGGTGACACAGAGAATCTGCTGACAGAAATATTCAATGCAGAATATGCGTTTATCTACTGGTATGACAATAAATCCCGCTGGGAGGAACTTTCCAACTACAACTACTGGGGCGGCGGAAGTGCGGAAACCGGTACGTATTACAGAGCCGAAAAAGATGCCTTTGTCTACAGCGACAGACCATACAAATATCGTTTCAAGCCCATTGCCTATACGTCTGAACTGAGCAAGTACTTTGACAGTGAGGGCTATGTCTGCATCAATGCGGACTACCGGGTGCTGAATCCGAACGATGACTATGCTCTGACCGGCTTCATGATCATGGATCACCGCTATTATTCCGGCATAAAAGAACCGTTTTACTTCATCGACAACGATGCACAGAAATTTTTCTTCATGAAGGGCGACACCCGGTACGACCGTTCTTTCTGGGGCTGGAATGGGAATGATGCCTGGTTTCTGGTTTCGCCCGCCGATACGCATATCTGGAATGACACCATCCATGATGCCTGTATGTACGGCTATTACGAAAAGTACTACTGGAAAACGGAGTGCAATCTCTATTACAACGTCAGGCAGAAGAAAAGCTTTGATCAGGTGATCGAAGATAAGCTGAAAAGTCAATCCCATAAGGAAGAACGGCTGGAATACTACAAGCTTCTTGCAGGTCAGGAAAGCGGTTCGGAAACGCTCTATGGAAATCATCAGACACTTCGCAATATGCTTTCCGGTGATACCATTCGGAATTATTTGGTCAAACAGGCGTTTGGCTACGATATGTGGGAATGGAACCGGACAAATAATGGTCTGTATCAGGGCATCAAGTATTACTGCAATACAGGTACAAGGCTCTATGCACCATTTGACTGCAAGATCAAGGACGTGGACACGGCGAATCACAAGATCACCCTGCGAAAAGATGATGTGCAGTATTGGTATGACGGTTCCGGCGGAACAAAGCGAGATACAGAAGTGACGATCGCCAATGCTGTTCTTTTGAATGGCTATTCGGAGGGTGATACGATCCATGAGGGCGAAATGTTTGCACAAACAACCAATACGAATGTCAATTTCCATATTGAGATTGACACGGACGGTTACGGCTGGGACTACATTGACCCAAGACTGGTACTCTACTAAGGAGCATGAAAATGACAAGAAAAGAAACCGCTTTGGATGCTCTCAACAAGAAAATTCCGAAGCTTGAAGAAAAGATCAATCAGGACAAGCAACTTCTTGAGGAACTGAAAGCCAAGCGAGAAATGCTTGAAGTGGAAGCACTCAAAAAGTTTTTGCATGACAACGGCATGACCACGGAGGAGATTATTGCGAAGCTGACTGCTTCTTCTTCCGTGGTGCATGAACAAAAGATCGTGATGGAGGATAGAAAAAATGTGGAACACTAAAAAATCGGTTGCGGCAGTATTTTCTGCAATGGCTTTGACCTTGGCAAGTATAGGAAATGCCATTCCTGTACTTGCAGAAGAAGCAGATACAACAACATCTGCTGTCGCAGCTACAGATAATTCGGTATCGAACATGGAACTCGGTGAAGAAGATATGCAGAAGTTGGTTGATGAGATTCAGCACAACAAGGCAGCAATGGAAAACAGCGATGATGAAACTGATAACGCAGGACATGACTATTATGCAGATGAGAATTATGACACAGACGGCAACGCTACGCTCATTAAGCACGAGAAGATCATCTATGACAGCGAAGAAATGCAGTTTATTGCCGTCACTACCAAAGACGGCGATGTGTTCTACATCCTCATCAACTATTCTGCGGAGGGTGATGAGGACAATGTATTCTTTCTGAACAAGGTAGACGATTTCGATTTGTATTCTCTGCTCTACGCAGGCAACGAGGGAGAAGAAGAAAAAGATCCTGCGGAACAGGCAAAGAAATATGCCGATGCAGCCACCAATGGCAGTATGACGGCTGATGTTTCTGCCCGTGTGGAAGAAACCACCGGTGAAACAGAGCGTGCAGAAGAAAAATCTACCACCAAACAGCCGTCATCTATGAACAGCAATGCACTCATTCTTGTTGGAGTCGGTGTACTGGCTGTGATCGGCGGTGTTGTTCTTGTGTTGAAAAAGGGCAAATTCGGCAAGAAGAAAAATACCGGTGCTGAGGATTTCGAGGAGGATTACGATGATGACTACGGCAGTGTGACCGATGAGGATGAGGAAACATGAGAGTACTGAGCCTTTTTGACGGCATCTCCTGCGGCATGGTGGCACTGGAACGTGCAGGCATTCCCGTGGAAGCTTATGATGCCTTTGAGATCGACAAGTACGCTGTAACAGTTTCAAGCAAAAATTATCCTGAAATCATTCATCACGGAAATGTGTTTGATGGAGATTTCAGAAAATTCAAGGGATATGATCTGCTTTTGGGTGGTTCACCCTGTACATACTGGTCTATCGCAAAGCAAGACAGAGAAACCACAAGCAACGGTGAAGGCTTCAAGCTTTTCAGTGAATATGTGAGAGCCTTACAGGAATCGGAGTGCCGATATTTTCTCTATGAGAATAACCACTCCATTCATCAAAACATCAAGGACGAAATTTCAAAACATCTCGGTGTTGAACCGATCGTGATCAATTCTGCATTTGTTTCCGGACAGCACCGTAAACGATGTTACTGGACGAATATTCCTCATGTTACACAGCCTGTGGACAAAGGCATTCTGCTACAGGATGTACTGGAAAACGGCATTTCTTGGCAGAATAAAAGCCACTGTGTCACAGCCAGCTATCAGGGTGCCGCTTTTCATAACACTTTGGAACGAAAGCAGCGTACTATGGTAGCTGTCCCTGTGGAAACGGTAAACGGCAAATCCCATACCATTCCTGCAACTTACTACAAGGCTGGGACTAACCTTTTTCCGGTTTACAAAGCAGAGAAAAGCCGTCAGAAGATCGCCGTTCCCATTCGCATTGGTCAGATTGGCAACGGCGGACAAGGACAGCGAATTTATTCTGTTTGCGGCAAATCGGTCACAATGACGGCAAACGGCGGCGGAATGGGTGCGAAAACCGGACTTTACAAGATAGACCTGCCGGACGGTGATTATGTGATCCGTAAATTGACACCTGTGGAAGCAGAACGTTTACAAACATTGCCTGACAACTACACCGCAGGAATCAGCAATACACAGCGGTACAAGTGTATCGGCAACGGCTGGACAGTAGACGTGATTGCACATATCTTGGGAGGATTGAAAAATGTCTGAGGCGTTTGCATCTTCTCTGGATACCAAGAATTTTGCCATTATTGACGGTTATGCAAAGGCAGTCAGCGTTCTTTCCCGTTCCCATACACCGCTTTGCAGTATCAGCGGAGGCAGTGACAGCGATATTGTCCTTGACGTGATACAGAATGTCGATGAAAAAAAGAAAGTCCGCTACTTCTGGATTGATACCGGACTGGAATACCGTGCTACAAAAGAACACCTCGACGATCTGGAAAAGAAGTATGGTATCGAAATCGAACGTATCAAGGCTTGCAAGCCAATTCCAGTCTGCTGTAAGGAATACGGTCAGCCCTTTCTCTCCAAATACGTCAGCGAACAGATCATGCGGTTACAGCAGCATGGATTCCAATGGGAGGACAAACCCTTGCCGGAATTGTTGGAGCAATATCCGAACTGCAAGATTGCCCTGCAATGGTGGTGCAATGCCTATTACTCCCCGGAAAACGGTGTTGTAAAAATGAGCCGCTTCTCTATTGGCAGAAACAGGTGGCTGAAAGAGTTTATGATGGCAAATCCGCCGGATTTCAAAATCTCTAACAAATGCTGTGAGTATGCCAAGAAAAAGCCTGCAAAGCTTCTGATTCAAAAATACGATGCAGACCTTGAAATTATCGGTGTGCGAAAGGCAGAGGGCGGAATTCGCTCTGCCAGCTACAAGACGTGTTTTTCCGAAAGCAAATCCAAAGGCTGCAACTCCTATCGCCCGGTATTCTGGTACACGGACAGCGACAAGAGAGCATATGAGGAGTTCTATGAGATACGTCACTCCCGATGTTATACCGAATATGGACTGAAACGCACGGGCTGTGTCGGCTGTCCATACAATCCCAGAGTGACAGAAGAACTGGAGATCATCCGAAAGCATGAACCAAAACTGTACACCGCAGCACAGAATATATTCGGAGATTCTTATGCATATACCCACAAATACCGAGCGTTTCAGAAAATGATGAAAAAGAAAGCAAAGGAGAATACGAATGCTTAAATTCCTATTAGGCCTTATTATCGGCAGCAGCATCGGCGTTTTCACAATGGCAGTGATTCAGATCAACAGAGGTGAACGAAATGCCCATTAGTACAATGTTATCCGGAAAACTGGTCTCGGTCGGCACAAGCCTCTTTATGGTGCTTGGCAGCGGTCACTACGATCTGGATCAGGCTACACAGGAAGCAGATATTGCCGTTCCTGCAACAACACAGATTACATCTGCAATGCCGGTGGATTCCGTTCCAAGTTCAACTACTACAAGTACAAAACCTGCAGAATCAACAACGTCAGCCTATGCGGAAAATAAACAAATAGATGCTTTTACGCTGACGGCAGCGACCATTTCCGTATCCTGCATCAAGCTGGAATGGAGCGGTGATGCAGATACGGAATATACCGTAACCGCAATACAGAATGTGAATGATGACTATGTGGACAACATCTATTTTGAGTTCAAATCTAATACCCTTTGTTATGTGACAGGACTTCGTGAAAATTCGGAATATACATTTGAGCTTTCTGATGAGAATGGAGAAATTCTTGCATCTGCGGTGCAGAAAACCGAAGCGGTAGAAGTGATTGAGGAATTTGACTACATAGATGGCTGGACAAATTGTTTTGCCTATGAAAGAGCAAGCGGTCTGACCAGAGACCCGTCCTATTCGGCAATTCAGGGTGCTGTTCCTGATCCTGTTACCAACACAGGTATCATGCGTGATGAATACGGCGATTACTGCTGTGCCATGGGAACTTTCTTCGGCTACTGCGGTGACCGGTTTCTTATAACGCTGGAAAATGGAACACAGTTTACTGTAAAGATCTGTGACAGCAAAGGCGATCGTTGGTATCACCCGTTCGGCGGTGACGGCAAGTGCATCGTGGAGTTTATCCATGCCGATGGATATTTGCCGGACTGCGTTTCTTTCACAGGAAACTACGGCTCATACAACTGGTATGGTTTGAATTTTGACAACATTCAGAGTATCAAAAAGATCAATTACGGTACTCCAATCAAATATTGAAAGGATGAATTTACATGAACAGGATTTGCAAAATAATCGGTGCAGTTGCAACGGCAGGAGCCGCCATAATTGCAGGAACAATTTTTTACCGCAAAGGTTATGGAAAGGGATACAACAAGGCACTTCGTGACAGCGATGAGATAGGAGATGATTTCGTATGAGTATTCTGGTAATCGGCGAAAAGCCTTCGGTCAGCCGAGAATTCGCAAAGGTCCTCGGTGCAAACACCAAGAAAAACGGCTGCTTAGAGGGAAACGGCTATGTTGTCAGCTGGTGTTTTGGTCATCTGGTCGGATTGCAGTTTCCAGACGAGTATTCTGAAAATTGGGCGGCAAAATGGAGTTTTGCACAGCTTCCCATGATTCCGGAAGAATGGAAATTTAAGATTTCTGAAAGTTCTAAGGATCAGTTCAAAGTATTGAAGCAGCTTATGAATGACAGAAACATCACGGAAATTATCTGTGCAACCGATGCTGACCGTGAGGGCGAATGTATTTTTCGATATGTATACAATCTTGTAAAGTGTCAAAAGCCTGTGAAAAGGCTTTGGATCTCCTCACTGGAAGAATCGGCAATCAGGGACGGTTTCTATAAGCTGAAAAGCAGTTCTGCGTATGACAATCTCTATCAGGCAGGCTTCTGCCGTGCAAAGGCGGACTGGCTGGTCGGCATGAATGGTTCAAGGCTGTTTTCGGTGCGATACAACGCCCACTTGAACACCGGCAGAGTACAAACACCGACTCTCGCTATGATCGTGAAGCGTGATGCGGATATTGCAAACTTCATCAAGCAAAAGTATTTCACGGTAGATCTAGATATGGGTTTCAAGGCAGTCGGTACAAGGATTGACGATGAAAATACAGCTGATAGACTGGTTTCTTCCTGCAACGGCAAAACCGCAACGGTAACAGATGTGAAAAAAGAGGTCAAAAGTGTATCTGCTCCGAAGCTTTTTGATCTGACTTCCTTACAGCGTGAAGCAAACAAAAAGTTCGGTTACACGGCACAGCAGACCCTCGACTATATGCAGTCCCTCTATGAGAAAAAGCTGGTCACCTACCCCCGTACCGATTCTCAGTACTTATCCGATGATATGGAACAGACTGCCTATGCTCTCATTCCGGCAATCAGCGAACATTTTGGATTTGGAAGTGTTGCAGAACCGAATCTCAGGGCAGTCATCAATAATCGCAAGGTCACAGGACATCATGCGATTATTCCAACGGAAAGCGGTGTGAAATGTGATATATCGGCACTGGCTGTGGGAGAACAGAATATTCTGAAACTGGTTGCACTTCGTCTGCTTTGTGCTTCAGCTTCTGCATATCAGTATGGTGCTGTAAAAGTAATACTTAGCTGTGAAAATACGGATTTTACTGCATCAGGCAAAACTGTCTTGGAATCCGGTTGGAAAGCATTAGACGGCAAAATCGGAGAAGCAGAGAAATCGGACGAAAAGAATCTGCCTGATTTGGAAAAGGGCATGACTTTTACGGCAAAGGCAGTAAAATCAGAGCACTTTACATCTCCGCCAAAATCATTTACCGAAGATACGCTTCTCTCTGCCATGGAACACACAGAGGCAGAAGATTTTGATGAAAATGCGGAGAAAAAAGGACTTGGCACACCTGCAACAAGAGCCAATACCATTGAAAATCTTGTAAAGCACGGATATATTCAGCGTGACGGCAAAAAAATCATTTCTACTGACAAGGGCAGAAATCTGATCCGTGTCATGCCCGATGAAGTCAAATCTGCACGTCTGACTGCCGACTGGGAAAATAAGCTGCTTGAAGTAGAACATGGCAGTCTTTCTGCGGATAGCTTCATGAATGAAATCAATCGCTTTGTGACGGAGCTTGTAAGTAAATACGGTTCTGTTGATGATTCCGTGTCTTTTGGCGAAAATCAGCCGAGTATCGGAAATTGTCCCAAGTGCGGCAAGCCGGTTATCAAGGGCAAGTATGGCTGGTACTGTTCTGCACGATGCGGAATGAATCTTACCAAAGTGTATGGCGTAGAACTTTCTGAGGGACAGTTGAAGTCACTGCTTTCCGGTAAAGAAACGTCGTATATCAAAAGCGGCAGAAAGACCATTGTTGTGCCAAAAGTAGCGGAAAATGCGTTTAACGGCAAGACGTATTACAATTGGGCAACAAGAAAGGAATCATCATGAATATGGAAACATTAAGAAAAGCGGCAAATGTTCTCGGCGTTCTCACTGACAGCCTGCGTTCATTTCCGGAAGAAATACAGGCTGAAATATGCGATGCCATGAAAAGCTATGAAGCAAGTGACGAACTTTCGGCACATAAGCAGTATGAAGAAATCAAAAAGCTGTGGCGAAAAGGAACACTCATTCTCGGTATGCACGAAATTGCGGAAAATACAGGCATGGAGATCAGCAGCCTGATGCAGCTTTCTGAAAATGAAAAACTGAATCTCATGTATGAATATGCGATCGGTACGGATAAGAACGAACTTGCCAGAATGGTCAATGAGCGATGAAGCCATATACAGAGGAAATGCTTCTCTTTTTGTCTGAACCGGACAGTAAGTACTATGCACGGCTGTTGCTTCCTGAAATTGCTGCGGTTTTGGGCGTAACGGTCGCACAATTGGAAAACAAGCCGATTGACATTCAGATCATGCTTGCACAAACCTATATCAACTGTTGGCACAGCGATAATTGCAGCATAAAGAAAGCACTGGAACAGGATTTGTATGTAGATGACAAATCTTCAAGAGAAGCTGAAATTGAGAATCAGGAAAATATAAAGCAGAAAAATCATGAAATGGAGCGAACAAGATGAATCATGTAAATATATTTCTTTGAGGGGTGACATAAATGCCGATACAAGATAACGAAGTTACAAAACAGCCGGAGCTTGAAGCAGATGCACACAAGAGTGAAACGCTGCTGCCGATTTTTCATATGGCTTACGGCAGCCATATGGACACGCTGGATCATCTTCAGGAACAGAAAGCTGAAACACAGGATCAGATCAGCAAGAGCGAAAACAGAATTGCGGTGCTCGAAGAAAAAGCTGCAAGACTTGAAGCGACAAATGCGATGCTGCAGGACTTAATGGACAGCGGTAAACTTCCCGGTGCTGTATCTGCGATCATCAGAGCAAATGAAACAAAAATCAATGCAAACCATGAAAACCGTATTCCGAAGATTGAAAACAGCATCAAAAAGGCAGAAAACAAAATTTCCAAACTGGATGACCGTATCGCTGTTTTCAGGCTGAAAGCCGAAAAACTCAGAAGTTTCAGCAACGTCATTCAGTCGTTCATGATACCAAATCCGCAGAAACGCAGAGAACTGTTCAAGGAATCCATGGAAAATTTGCGGAACAGCAGCAAAGGTCTGCTGTGTATCAGCATGAATGCAGAAAAGAGCAAGCTTTCCAAACTGTTTGAACAGTATGAAAAAAGTGATTCCATGGCAGAAAAATTCAAGCTTGGTCAAAAAATCGAAGCAGTAAAATCAAGTATCTCTGCTGTAGAAGCGAAAATCCATAAGCTTGAAAATGCTCCTGAAATGGAAAATGCAAACGATCATATTGTTGACAAAGCCATTGCACAAACAGAAGCCGAAATCGAAAATACGGACTTTTTGTCAAATGGCGATTTGTCTGATTTTGACAAACCGATTGAAACGATAACGCTTGATTCTGCTGAATATCTTCGTAATGCGGAAATGTCCATGGAAGATGACTTCAATATGATCGATGGCATCATCAACAACGGCAAAAAAGAGGAACGTCCCGATGTGCCGCTATTTCTGGAAGAAATCGATTTTAGCACTTGTGATGATGCCACACTGCAATCGTTTCGGGAATCTGCAAAGGCAAATATGGAATGTGCAAAGGAGATCTCACAGGCACTTTCCCAGAATTATGATTACGAGCGATATACCCTGAATTCTGAACAGGCACTAAGTGATGTGCGTGAGAAATTTTCTGATGACCGTATTGCCTTTGTTCTTGCCTGTGCGTTGAACGGTACAAGTGACGGCAGAATCGCAAAAGAAGTCAAAGATTTTGCAAGAGATACGCTTCAGAATGTGCCGGAACTCTACACGAAAAGAGGTCTTTCCCTCAGTTCCCATGCAGGACTGGTAAATCTGTTTGCGAAAACTGTCATGAAATCACAGCCGGAAAAGCAGATGGAAAAACCTGTACCGGAAAAGAAAGAACCGCAGAGATCCCGTTCGGGAGTACGAAAAATCAATCCCAACTATTACAGGCAGATTCCACCGGAGGACAGAGTGATTACTAACGAACCGGCGAAGGTGGGTGCAATCATAATGACAGAGTTGGAAAAGCAGAAGATTCCTTTTTCGGCGGTGGAAACCGATAAGGGTGTTACCATTACCGTTTCCAAGAAAAATGAGCGTGCTTTCCACGTTGCGGAGGAAAAAGCGAAGGATACACACGTTCGTCTTGTAAATCCCGAAGTGTTCCGACAGATTCCCAGAGAGGACAGAGCAATCCAGCCAATGTCGGAAAAAGATGCACAGGAAACCATGCAAAAGCTTGAAAAGGACGGCATTCCCTACTCTGCAAGATTGGACGGCGACAAATCTGCCGTAACCGTAAGAAAATCAGAAGCACCGGCTTATTTCAGCCGAAAGAAGATGAAAAAACTTGCGCAGGAAGTGAAGGCAGAAAGTCCGAAGCAAGGGGGCTCTAAAAGCAAAGGACAGGAACTTTGATGCGAGTTACGCCGGAACAGATCGAACGTGCCAATCTTGTTAATCTCCCTGATTTCCTGAGAAGTCAGGGATTTTCCTTAAAACAGGTCGGCAGAGAGTATATTCTGCAAGAACATGACAGTCTGCATATCAAAAATAACGAAGCCGGCGAGGTTGGAAAGTGGTTTCGCTTTTCCGAAAACAAGGGCGGCAACAACATCCAGTTTGTGCAGGAATTTATGGGACTTGACTTTATTTCTGCGGTGGAGTTACTCAGCAATGAAAAAGCAATTCCGTTTCACTCCCACAGTATTTCAAAAGCTGAACCGCCCAAAAATCGTGAAATCATACTGCATGAGAGCACAGATTTATCTAGAACCATGCACTATCTGCATGATGTTCGTGGATTATCTATCGCATCTCTTGAGAAATTGACTGCTGAGGGAAGATTATCACAGGAAGAAAAAACAGGCAATGCAGTATTCAAAATCTTCGACGAGAATGGCTTACTGGTCGGTGCGGAAAAGGTCGGTACGTCAAATATGCGTTTCAAATCCTTTGATAAAGGTGCAGCAGACGGCTATGGCTTTGAAATAGTCAGCGACAAACCTGCCAATACCTATTTTTTCGAGAGTGCGATTGATGCAATCTCATTTGCCGATCTGCACTCTGAACAAAGTGATTACAGGTTGGTTTCCATGGCAGGCGTAAAGCCCTCTGTGGTAACGGAAACGATGAAACGATATGCAATATCACCTGAAAACATCTATCTCTGCACCGATAACGATAAGGCAGGAAACGAGTTTGCCGAAAAACTGATTGCTCGGTATCCTATCATGAAAAGAGTAACACCAAATGGAGCAAAAGATTGGAATGACATATTACAAGGGAGAATGAACAAAATGAAGCGATACGGCAATCCTTATTGGCAGGAATCAACGGATAACAGAGATAAAACCGTTGCTGTCATGCGTGAAGATACATTTCAGCAGATACAGCAGGCACTTGATAAATCAGGGCTGAATTACTGTGCATACAGCGATGGCAGCAACACGATGATTGCAGTAAACAGTTCTGAAATTGACCACTTCAAGAATGTTACAGGTCTTGATGAATCCCTTTGCAGATTACAGAAGTCGGGCAAAGAACATATTCCGCAGGATAAAAATGTTATCGGCAATACAGACTACAAATATATTCCCCAGAAATCCTATATCAGCGAGGACAGAGAAACCATTCTCAAAATGGCGGAATTGGCAAACAAAGCGAACATCTCGTTTTCAGCAAGAATCTATCCCAGCGGCAAAGGGGTAATGACTGTATCTCAGGCTGATATTTCTCAGATAAGTGCTATTCAGGATGCTGTAAAGGTTATGAGAAAACCAATGATTCAGAATAGCCGACAGGCTTCACAAGAAATCATCGGTAACAGACCATACAGAGAAATCCGAAACCGACAGTTTATGATTTCGCCCTTGACACCTGACAAGTATCATAAGATGGAACCGAAGCTTTACGAGCGTGGTGCAGAATTTTCAGGACTAATTCGTGACGGCAAGGTTATGTTTACCACAGAAAAAGAGAATGCACCGCATTTTCAGGCAATTCTTCGTCAGACGATCTGTGAAAATCAAATTCTTGAAAATTTACAGAATATGGGGCTTGATAATCAGCAGATACAGGCTCTTTCTTCCTCTATTGAAATTGCAGCACGAAACAACATGGCAAATGTCATTGAAAACTATGTTTCTAAGGATTATGACATTACACATCTTGGTACAATGAACGATCTGCTGATTGGTTATCTCGACCAGAGCGATACCAGCCGATTTCTTGATAACGGCAGACAACTCGATTTACTTCTGTCTGCCAAACAGGAGTTTGACTTGCAAATTGCACAGCGTGAGGAACTGATATCAGCTGAAGAAATTATTCTTCCGGAATCGCCTGTAATTGCAACAACAGAAGATTATCTCTCTGACAAAGCACAGTCTACAGAACTGTCTGATTTGGATATTGCAAAACAACACATTGCCGACTATTATGACCGAGAATTCGGTGAGTTAGCTGAGTTTTCTGATCTTTCAAATATCTCGCTCGCTTATACAACAGACGAAGAACATAATCTCCCCATACAGGTGTATGCAGATCTGGAACAATACAGGCTCATATTTGAGTATGATGGCAATGTCGTTCGTGATGAGCAGTATAACACCCTTTCAGAGATGAATGAAAATGCTCTGTCGGTACTTGATTTTAATGATTTGGTATCGCTTTCTGATGATAAGATCGTATCGGTTATTCCAACAAAGGCTTCTGATTTGCCGTTCAAAGTTGGCGATAACATTGAATTTCAGGGAAAAGAGTGGCATATCGACAGCATCAATGAGGACAGAGGAAGAATCATGCTCTCACGAGATACCGGCAGTGTCATCATGCCACAAGAGGGACTGGAAACGTTCTTGTCTGAGGTTGTTGAATCTGCCAATCGTCATGCAGGTATTGAGAATTTGGAACAAAGTGATACCGAAAAAGTGCATAAAAGTATTGTAGATACAGATACACTTGATACGACTGACAAGTCTATTGCAAATGAAAAAGAGTCTGAACAGAAATCCGGTTTACTTACTTTCGACGTATATATCTATGATAGAGAAAGCGGTACGAATTCACCGATGCGTTGTCAGGCAAAAAATACAGCAAAAGCGAAAAAGATAGCTGATGAATATATCAATCGTTGGAATCTGGTCGATGCGGAGATTACTGATGTTCAGCTTGTAGCACCGAAAAAAGAACTTGTGAAAGATGAATCAATCACCGAAAAATCTGCTGAAACTGAAATTTCCGATGATGCACCGCTGTTCTCTGAAAATGCCATTGCCGATGCAGGGCTTGGATTTGTAGCGGATGACAAGGAGTTCAAACCTTTTGGAAACGGAAAACAGGAATATGAGCAGCTGACTCTGTTCGGAGAATCAGAACCTGTAAACCCGTCCACATCTGCACAAACCATTACACCTGTACAGTATGGCGAACCTGTTGCAAATGTAAACCGTTTTGAAGAACTACACAAGGAAATCATGCGTGGAAGCGGATTTGAGGGTGGTAAATTTCGCATTGTAGAATTTTTTCAAGAAAATAGCCCAAGCAATCAGGAATTTGCTGACTTTCTGAAAAACGAGTATGGCACAGGTGGTCATACTGCTGACGGCAATATCTTCTCCGTTGCCCATGACTCAAAAGGCATACAGTTTACACTCCGAAGTATTGATAATGGAATCAGCAAGGAAACATTTGATTTCAGTTGGACAGAAGTTGCAAAACTCACTGCTGATCTTATTAAACATGATAAATATATCACGCAGGACGATATTGACCGCAGGAATCAGCGTGGATTTAAAACAGAAAAATCGGATATTAAGCCGGAAAACATATCTGCTCCCGATGAAAAATCGGAACAGCAAATTAAGGCAGATGAAAAGACGCAGAATTTTACCATAACCGATGACAATCTCGGTGAAGGCGGTGCAAAAACCAAGTTCAAAAACAATCTGCTTGCCATTCAGACATTAAAGCAAATTGAAAGTGAGGACAGAACGGCTACTCCTGAAGAACAGGAAATTCTGTCAAAATACGTTGGCTGGGGCGGTCTTGCACAGGCTTTTGATTCTGAGAATGAGCAGTGGAGCAAAGAGTTCGCACAGCTGTCTGACGCACTTTTGCCGAAAGAATATGAAGATGCAAGAAAATCTGTTCTCGACAGCTTTTTCACATCTCCTGCAATTATTGATGGAATCTACGAAGCATTGGATAAGTTCGGCTTCAATGGCGGCAATCTCCTTGAACCGTCCTGCGGTGTCGGCAATTTTCTCGGTAAAATGCCGTCAGAAGTGGCTGAACATACAAATATCTATGGCGTTGAAATTGACTCTATCAGCGGACGAATTGCAAAACAGCTTTATCCCGATGCTGACATTCAGATAACCGGTTTTGAAAGTACCCATTTTCAAAATGGCTCTTTTGATGCTGCGGTCGGTAATGTGCCATTTGGAGATCTGAATTTTCCGGATAAACAGTATGGCACAACCAAACTGCATGATTTCTTCTTTGCTCAGACTCTGGACAAGGTGAAAGAAGGCGGTATTGTTGCTTTTGTCACTTCTAAAGGAACGCTCGACAAGAAAGATGAGAGCTTCCGCAGACAGTTAGCAGAAAAAGCAGATCTGGTCGGTGCTGTTCGATTGCCAAACACTGCCTTTAAGGCGAATGCCGGCACAGAAGTAACTTCGGATATTCTCTTTTTACAAAAGCGTTCCGCACCGCCGGAAGAACTTCCTGACTGGGTGCATCTTGGCAAAACGGAGGGCGGACTCCGGGTAAACAGCTATTTTGCTGAAAATCCTGAGATGGTACTTGGTACGATCGTAGAGGGCAACAAGCTTTACGGCAGAAATGATGATACGATGTGTATTCCCATAGAGGGTGCAGATCTCCGTCAGCAGATTCATGAAGCGGTACAGAAACTGGATACGCAGATTTCAGCTGTAAAAACGAATGAGGTATTCCGATTCAGTGATAAACAGGTCACAATGACAGCTGCTGAACTTCGCCCGTTCAGCTTTTTCAAAGATGATAAGGGTGATATTTATCTCAAAGGCGGCGAAAGCAAGCTTGGAAATTTTGATGTTTCCAAAGTAATGGATACAAAATCGAAAGACTACGACCGTATGACTGCATTTATTGATTTGCGAGATACGGTTCGTGAACTTCTCAAAGTACAGGCAGATGACCGTCCTGAAAATGAGATTAAAGCGGTTCAGCAAAAACTCTCTGTTCAGTATGATGATTTTTACAAGAAGTACGGGCTTTTGCACAGTCGTAAAAACCGTCAGGTTTTGCGTGATGATTGTTCCTATAACCTGTTGCTCACCCTGGAAAAGGAATTTGACAAGGACAAGCTGATCGCAAAATCCGATATTTTTACCAAGAGAACGATAAGACCATCAAAACCGATTGAACACGTAGATACAGCACTGGAAGCACTTGCAATCTCTATGGCGGAAACGGCAAAGGTTGATCTTGAATACATGAGCAAGCTGACAGATATGTCACAGGAACTGCTGATTGCGGAGTTAAAGGGTGAGATTTTTCTTGTGCCGAACACCGGAGAATATCAGCCGGCAAGTGAATACCTGTCCGGCGATATTCGTCAGAAGCTGGATATTGCAGCAGCTTATGCTGAAAGTGACAGCCGTTTTGCTGAAAATGTCACGGCTCTTGAAAAGGCGATGCCGGAGCCGTTAAAGGCAGGCGATATTGATGTGAAGATCGGTGCGACATGGATTCCGAAAGAACTGTATCAGCAGTTTATGTATGAGCTTTTCCAGACACCGAGAGAAAATCGTGAGGACGTAAAGAAAGCGTTCTGGGTGAAACCAAAAAATATAACGGTGGACTATTCTGAACACACCAACACCTGGCATATTGAGAACAAGAAGGCGGACAGTTCAGTTTTGAGCCGCAGGGATTTTGGCACGAAGAATATGAGTGCCTATGAGATCATGGAACAGCTTCTGAATCTGAAAGAGCCAAAGGTGTATAAGTCGGAAACCTATCTGGATCTGAACGGCAATGAAAAAGAACGCAGAGTGGTCGATATCAAGGCAACGAAGATCGTTCAGCAGAAAGCTGCAAAGATCAAACAGGCTTTCAAAGACTGGATCTTCAAGGATCCGGAACGTGCCATTCCCCTTGTGGAACAGTACAACCGACAATTCAATTCCATTCGTCCCCGTGAGTATGACGGTTCAGCTTTAAGATTTCCGGGTATGAACTCTGCGATCACGCTGAAAGAGCATCAGAAAAACGCTATTGCACACGCTTTATTCGGCGGCAACACGCTGTTCGCACACTGCGTTGGTGCAGGCAAGACGTTTGAGATGATCGCAACAGCAATGGAATCCAAGCGTCTGGGCTTATGCACAAAGCCGTTATTTGCCGTTCCGAACCACCTGACAGAACAGATTGGTGAAGATTTTCAGAAACTCTATCCGGGATCAAATATTCTGGTGGCAACCAAAAACGACTTCAAGAAAGAAAACCGACAGCAACTGTTTTCCAAAATTGCCACCGGTGATTTTGATGCTGTGATTATCGGTCACTCACAGCTTGGCATGATTCCACTTTCTAAGGAAAGACAGGTATCTATTTTGCAGGACCAGATCGATGACATTATGGCAGGCATTGAAGAACTGAAAAAGGCAGAAGGTTCTCGTTTTCAGGTTAAACAGATGGAGCGTACCAAGAAATCGCTGGAAGCAAAACTGGATAAGCTGGAGAAAACACATGACGATATTCTTACCTTTGAAGAAATGGGCATAGACAAGCTGATCGTCGATGAAGCCCACGAATTCAAAAATGTTCCTACTCAGACAAAACTGACCAATGTGGCGGGTATTTCGTCCTCTGCTTCACAAAAGGCACTGGATCTATTTATGAAGTGCCGCTATCTCGATGAAAAGACCAGCGGCAGAGGTGTGATTATGGCTACAGGCACGCCCCTCAGCAACTCTGTAACTGAATTACATACCATGATGCGTTTTTTGGAGTATGATTTTCTAAAAGATCATGGACTTAGTAATTTTGACAACTGGGTAACCGTTGTCACCCACCCAAAAGGACAACCATTTATTGCTGATGAATTTCCACGCTATTCTGCGGAAGTAAGAGGTTTCTGCTGTCTGCGATGGGCTTGCTGATGAACTTGTAGTAAATGTCCACCTTGCGAGGTGCATTGCGTTCTTCGGGACAGGCGTGGACTACAATGAATTCGATCAGGTCTAAGCACAGCTCACGGGTAAGGCAAGGTGCATCGCTCCACTTCTTCAAACGCTGAATGAACTTCTCAACGTCCAGTTCGTCCTGCTGTTCCTGCGCTCTTGCCTTGCGATACTGCTCCGCCTGCGCAGTAAGCTCCCTTTGCTCGGCAGTATACTTTTCAAGCATTTTCGCACTCAGATCTTCGGGCAGCTTACCGAGCATTCTTTCTTCGTAGGTCTTGCTGATGATCGTGTCAAGCTCCACCAGACGACTCTCAGCCTGTTTCAGAAGTCGGCTCTCGTCCTCAGTCTGCTGTTTACGTTCGTTTGCCTTGATCGCAAGATAACGCTGTCTCTCGCCGTCCTCGTCCTCAATGACACGCTTTGCTCTTGCACGAATATCCTCAAGCACCAACCCCTCAATGATACGCTGTAAAATTGAATGCGAGGAGCATACCTCCTTGCCGTGGTTCGCATAAGTGTTGCAAATATAGGTGACGAGCTTGTATTTGCCACGCTTTTTTGATTCATGGAACGTAGTGTTGTTTTTCAGCTTCGCCCCACAGTCGGCACAGTACATCAGACCGCCGAGCGGAAGGATCACTCCGCTTTTTGTGACCTTGCCGTGACTGCACGACTTGTTGACCTCCTGCACCTTATCCCATAATTCCTTGTCCACGATAGGCTCAAAGGCATCTTCAACGACGATCCATTCATCAGAATCTCTGATATACCTTTGGTGATTTTTGTAGGAAATAGTGGTGTATTTCTGATTGACAACACAGCCCTTGTAAATGGGATTTTCGAGAATATCACGCACCATTGCGGCATTCCACAAGTGGTTGGATATGTAGGGATTCGGCTTGCCCAAACGCCTGTATGTGTAATCGGACGGAGTGATAACCCCCTGAGCGTTGAGTGCCTTAGCGATCTGCGGAGAGCTTGCACCCTCGGAACGCATTTTATACATCATACGGACATAGGGAGCGTTCGTTTCATCGACTACGGGCAATCTGTCCTCAGTGTCTCCCACAAGATAGCCAAACGGTGCAACAGGAGCATGATACTTGCCCTGCTTTGCATTGGACACCATGACCGCACGAATTTTCTTTGAGGTGCTGGCGGCGTGCCATTCGTTGAAAAGATTGACTATCGGCATCATGTCCATAGCCGTGCTGTTGCGTTCAAGGGTATCCACGTTGTCGCTCAGGGCGATGAAGCGGATATTGAATGAAGGGAAAACGTAATCAACATACTGACCGACTTCGATGTAATTACGACCGAAACGGGAGAGGTCTTTACAGAGTATCAGGTTTATCTTTCCCGACCTCGCATCATCGAGAAGTTTCTGGACACCCGGACGGTTGAAGTCAGTACCCGAATAGCCGTCGTCCTCGTATATCTCCACCAAATTCCAGCCTGTTTGCTTGCTGACGTACTCCGTCAGCATTTTTTTCTGATTTTCTATTGAAATGGATTCTCCTGCGCGCTCGTCCTCCTGCGATAAACGCACATAGATACCCACGTTGTAATGTGACTGCTTTGTCATAATAATTTACTCCTTTCTGATAAAAACAAAGCAGCCATATTCGGTATATCTCAAAGAGCATGGAATACCGAATATGGCAGTAAGGACTACGCTGTTTCGGGTTCTTCCATTGCTCTGTGAACAGCATGATCGTGAAGCACCTTGTCGAGATTTTTCTCTCCAACAAAGTGGGCGGTGACAATAAAAGTCTGTCCCTCGATCTCATAAGTCGCTGTGTCGGTGGGCTTGTCTTTATATCGCTCCACCTTTTCAGCAAGTGTCTCTTTCTTCTGCAATTTTCTCCTTTCCGCCTGCGATCATCTATCTCTACACGCATAGGCTTTTTGTTGCAGGGCGTTACTCCTGCACAGTAATATTATAGCGCGCACCGCTGAGACTTGTCCATAGGTATTGCGCCCAAAGTTTATGTATCTGATTTGTGCGCACCAGACAGCCTCAGACGGAATTGCTATAATCGTTTTGTTGTCGGATATATTTTAATCCGAGTAAGGATTTTTCTTCTCAAAGAAAGAAGTCTGACCGAGCATTTCTTCCTCGTCAGCTTCATCGTGAGAGCTGATATCCGACACAGGTTCATCATCAGCACCGGACGTAACCGCCTGCTCATGTTCTCTTGCGATCATATCCGCAAGAGCCTGCCCCTCACAGCTATACTGTTTACACAGCGACTGATAGATCAGCAGAGCTTTCTGCTCACTGAGCTTTTCGCATTCTGCCGTGTCGGTCTGGATACGCTCTTTCAGTTTGCCGATCTTCTCATCGAGCTTCGTGATCTTCTTTGCAATGTCAGCCATATCATCACCACCATTCGTTTCTGATTTCGGAATCATACCCGATGATAATATTATAGCGCGCAATACCGTACTTTATCTATTGGCAGTGCGCATGAACTTTGGTGTGTCAGATGAGTTTTGCGTTCGACAAATTGTTATGGGGAATTTATTTTGACATCAAAATCACACCGCAGAGATACAGCTTTCAAGCATCGGGAAAATGATTATTCAATAAAAGTCGCATAGCTCCAACCGCTCAGATGAGCGCCTGAGCGACTATGAGAGTTCGCTCAGACATATTTTCACGAAAGCGATAAAAATTAACCGCTCCGACCTCAGCGGTCGGAAGAATATTAAAATCAAACCCAGCAAGCACGGTATTCATGGGGTACATTTTGAAAAATGCCCCCCTGAATACAACAGCTTGTTAGAGGGTTTTGCACCCCTAAGACCCCGCTTGAAAAATGAAAGAAAAAGTGATATAATAGACAATGAAAATGGGCGAATACTATGATTTTGGAGGTTTGTCTATGAACGTAAAATCAGACGAGGAACGGAAGTCAAAGGTGCTGAAAGTCCGCTTGAACGACAAGGAGTTTGCCAAGCTGAAACAGTACACAGAGGAAAGCGGTCTGCGCTCTATGTCAGAATATATTTTCAACTCGATTATCGCCACTCCCATAATTGAGTTGACGGACGAAGAACTTGCACCCGAAAAGGCAAGGCTGAAAGAAATATCCGATCGCATAAATTCCATAGCTATTCAGGTCAATCAGACGGGAAATATTTATCCCGAAGATATGCAGGAAATACGTCAGGGAGTTGAGGAAATCTCGGCAAGGCTTGCAGAGTATCAAACAAAATTGGAACGCTTTGCCGTGACACCGCAGACGTTCAGAGCGATAGTCGATAAGGCTCACGAGGACGTGAAGAAATAAGAGGAAAAATGCACCGAGGAAAACGCTTTTATTGCTGCGCCCTGTACAAGAATTATTACAATTATCCCGATATGCTGGACTTCGGTCGTTTTATCGGATATAATGGATTCACGATAAAACTTTTGGAGGTAACAGCTATGTTAAAAACACCCGAATTGGCAATGCCAAGATCACGCAAAGTCACTACCGTATACAACGGCAAGCGTGAGGTCTGGACAGACTATGAAGAGGCAAAGGCATTTTTCCTTGAAATGATGATGTCCACAGAGGGTGAGGAGCGTGACCGTGCAGAGTGCGTATATATTCAATTAATTCATGGACTTGATGAGTGCGGCGACGAAGATGAATAATAAAAAGCCGGGTAGAAACCAATCATTCTACTCGGCTCATTTTCTTATTTCACTTCATGGAAAGAGACTATTTTTTCATTTGCTATTACTATAACGTTCAACAACCAATTATCTTTATTCCCACCAAGTATTATTAGAATGGGCTCAGGACAATTGAGTTTTTTATCATGAGAGAGGGAGAGCATTTGCTCAATATCTGAACGACTTGGGGTGGGCGATGAATTAGGGTGATAATGCCATTCTCCTAAGTAATATTGGTTATCTTTCCATAGCGTATCCAGCTTTATTTGCAAGCCATTTATTCCTCTTTTAAACTGTGTTTTTTTCTTAACTGAATCATCAGGAGAATTAGTGATCTCAGAAATATGAGCAGTAAAATTGTCACCTGAGTAACTACCTATTAAAATACCTCCTGTTTCATATGGATTTGATTTATCACACAGGTTGTGCATTATATTAAGTTGCTTGATAGGCAATTCTATTTTCAGATGAGTATCAGAATTAAAAAACACCATACTAATCACACTCACATTTATCAATTAAGGAATAGCTTTCATAGTAGTCATTTTCTTTTTGCTCATATACCAAAGAAATTTGCTTCGATTGACCTGTATTAATGTATTTTTCAATATTCTTTACAGAAACGGCTGCTGCCATCCATATATCATCGCTTCGGGCAGGAAATGTGGGGTGCCAACAACCTATGCCATCTCTTGGTAAAGTGCTTTCATTTATATCTCTCAGATCATCTTTTGTATATGGCAAGATAAATTCATAAAAGTTATCAAAATTATATCTTGTATTGTTCTGCATATTGATGTACAGTTTTCTTGCACCAAATCCTACAGATACAGAGATTAAATAATGAGGATGTTTCAATTCAATGCTACTGAGCGTATTCAAAACACTGTCTTCACCTGTACAATCAATAATTATATCAAAGCACTCTATGTCAATATTTGTATGTGGAACAGCGCTATCAGAAGTCAACAATAGTTGATTGGTAATTGGTTTAATTTCAGCGTGAGGTGTTATTGTATTCAAGTGTGAGCAAAGTGAGGTGCATTTGTTACTTCCTATAGAATTAAGATTAAGTGTATGCCTTGATAAGTTTCCGACTTTGAATATATCACTGTCAGCTATTGAAAGACTGTATATTCCAGCTCTAACTAGTATTTCAGATATAGAAGCTCCGATACAGCCAGCACCGATCAAAAGAATTCTTTTTCTTTGAATTGTTTTGGACATTTTACCTCGTTGAGAGATTTCTTCTTGACTCCAATTCTCAGATAAGATCCAATCTATCTGCCTATAATTTTTTAAAATCACAGTAACATCTCTGTGCCAATAGCCTTTTTCATTTTTTCTGAAACCTTTGGGAACTTGATGCCCACATGATAGTGTCGGCAGTAGAAATGCTTTCCAGTAAATAATCTCGTTTTCCTGAAACCAGTATATCGGTATCGGAAATCCAACCAAGAATAAATGGGGCAAACCATCGCGCAAATATCGGGAACTTTTTTTGAGTATTGCTTTGATATCGTAGCCCTGAGATTCGCATACTTTCTGTAATTCTTCCCATGTTTCAGGGACTTGCCAATTTTTTAAAACAGGAACACTTTTTAATAACAACCATGGGGATTTACTGATTCTATCTGAATTCTGTTTTTCTAATGCTATTCCCCAATGTAAGTGATGGATAGGCTTATTTTCAAATGAATAGAATGTTTTTGGGTAAAAGATAGTTGGTTTTGATTTGTAACAATCAATATCAACTAAACCATATCTATAATCAACGTCCTCCCATTGCATATAAGTAACTATATCTTCCGAAAAGGCAAACTGACAGTCAAGAAGAATGTTATCATTGAATTCTGGAAGTTCAAATAATTCATTACTGCTTACCAATCTGTTGTTGGCGGCAGATTCCAACCATTCCACTGCTCTTTGTACATGAAATAGCAATCTATCCTCGACAGAAAATGGCTCTGGGTTATGGGAAGAAAGAGTGTTGACATCAACGCATAATGAGCCACTTCTCCACAATCCATTCTTACTAATGAAATAATTGTTTGCCTGATGGTATAACGTTGTTGTAATGCTGTTATCAATGTCGGGAAAAATTTTAACTTTACCTTGAGGATATGTGGGTTCGACCACAACATACCATTGAGATGTGATTGGGAAATACCTATTTTCCGTTTCAACCGAAATTGATATATGATAATACCACAGTTTATTTGCGTTATCATATTTCCAGTCATCTATCATTTGTACCGCAGGGTACAAGCTATCAAGTTCTCTTCGAGCTATTTTTAGCCGCTGGACCACTTCATCTTCGTTCATTTATGCAAATCGCCCTCTTGGAATCTCTGTTGTTCTTTCTGTACGCTTACTAAAGCCGTTCATGGAATTATTCTCTTTAGTCGGAGGCTCAGGAAACATCGAACCAAATAGATTTCTCCATTTTGAAACACTTTCATGTAGATCTTCGCAATCATATGCTTCTCTTGCTTTTTTAGCAGCATCACAAACAGATACATAAAAATCGCTATAATCATCGTCTGACAATCTACCAAAAACATCATGCTCAGGAACTCCTCGATCTGCAAGGAACGGCTTTGTCGGATAATAGTTTACAATTTTTTCAAGCGTTAATACAACACCCTCTGCTACGCTTACTATTCCATCCGGACAACAATCTCCAATGAAGTGTTCTAATGGATAACTCTTGGGGTGTTTCATGTCAGGGCACATAACCTTTTTCCACCATTTCAACGCTTTTACGACATTTATATAATGACCATTACATCTCTTGTTTTTTTCAACAGTCCATCTGATTTGTTCGAGAGGGTGAGTTTTATCCCATTCATCGGCTTCACGGTCAGGGATTAATAGTGGCTCGTCTTTCCAACTGCTATCTTCTGAACTGCTAAAAAACGTAAAGTTTTCTTCAATCGTGGACTCAGAGATCAGCTCTTCAGAACTCAGTTCTTCTTGAACTGTTTCACTCGGAGCCGAGGTAGGTACTATATCAAGATCAACATAGCTTAAACTTATTCCAAGTGAACGACCTTGCTTACGATACTTTCCTGCGTAATGCTTCTCCAAAAAAGGTATAAACTTATCCAATGCCTCTTCTGGCGTTGTGATTTCAGAATCAAGATTTGTGACAACAATTATATCCACATCGGACTTATTGCCATTCTTTGGCTTTACTGCGGTTGATCTTCGATAGCTTCCTTGCAGAAATGTGCTTACTATTATTGGCGATAAATCTTCATCTGCCAGCAGTCTTTTTCTTAAAGTAGTATGTCCTGTTTTCAAATCGCTGACCTGGTTGTCTGATAGACGGATAGCTGATAAAAAATCAGAAAAATATGTAGGCGCAGTTGCCATAATTATCGTCTCCTTTACGGTATATTTTTAAACGAAGTTGAATATGTTCCAGTATCTTTAGCTTCTAAATCAAACTCATATAAAATACAATTGCCAAATCCTCGAGATCTCTGACCAAGAAAGAACATAAAAGCGTTAGGGGCTGAAGCGAATATATGAATATTTGCCCTTCTTTCTGCGGTAGTTCGTTGAGCAAGAGATGAAACAACCTGCTGAACAAGATTTATCGCATGGTTGGCATTTTGTATAGAGTCAAAGGAAGGACCTTTTCCACCAATTGTCAGTGTGATCATTCTCCTTATTTTAAGCCCACTCTCCGAAATGTATTCGATTACATTATCTTTTATATCACGAGTGACGCTTATGATAAGGCAGGTATCAGATCCGTTTATATCAATACGTTCATCACTGACATCAAAGTTTGTAAATGAAACATCGCTTGAGTCATCTATATCCCATACTTCTGACTTGTGCGATGGATCGGGATTACTGGGAAAGGCAGATATTCTGGATTTAGGATCGAGTATTCTGCCAGCAACGAACGCAATTGATAATGGCACTTCTATCATTAATTGATAATTATAATTTACGTTGGTATTAATCTTCAAAAAGCTATCTAATTCTGAATAAATGTCTCTGTCCCAATCATATTCTGATTTGAGCTTTCTGCCATCGAATTTGTCTTTGAGTGAAAGAATCGTTTCTGTAGCACCTGATAAATATTCAGTTCCACGTTCAAAACTAACGATTCCTATTGCCTTGAAGCCAAAACATCTATTCTTCAGCATCAATACATATTCTTCAATTTGAGAATCAAATATTGATTTCTCTATACCCGAACTTTTTAATGATGAAAGGAAATTATCTGTTACTATTGCTTTCACGATTAGATTCAACTGATCATACATCAAGGCAAATCCTTTTGTCGAAAGATACTTCAATAAAGATGCTATCAATAAATCAGTTAGTATATTTAAGTCAAAAGGATAATTAATTATCCTGAGAGTCTTGTCTTTTATGAGAGAGGTGTCGAATGTAGACAATGCTTCTTTATGTCCTTTTCCTAACTTTGTCTTATCATTATTATTATCTTGTAAAGCAATGATGGCATTTTTGAATTCAATCGCCTTTTTTCCTAATTGTCCAATTAAGAATACCTCGCATTCAGCTGCACCTATGTCGTCCTTAATCAAATCATTTGCCCAATTAATTATATCACAGCGATCAAAAGAGTTAACATTTGATTTAACCTGAATGCTTTTAATGACACTTCCATTGCTTTCCAAAGCTATGTCAACCTTGTCGTTATCGGAATTATACTCAACATATATCTTATCCCAATTATCTTGGCACAACGCTTGAAATATCGAAGCAAATGTCTGGTATAGATATCCTCTGGATCCGTCTTTTCCGCCCAAATTTATTCCTCCTTTGATCAATCCTTTACTACAAATTTCTTTGCAATCATCATAAATGTCGAGTTGGAAAATATCTGATTTGCAGGAATAAACAGATACTTCCATGGCTTAAATCCGTTTGCTTCGCTCCAATGCGTTACAGTCACGCAGTAGAGGATACCACGCTTCTTTTTGGCGATAACATCGGGATCGTTAAGGTCTCTCTCAGCCTTGACCTCAACAAGATAGATTGTGTCCTCAGTCTCTACCACAAAATCAGGTTCGTAATTCTTGCCGTGATTATATGTGATGTTAAACTCTTTAGGTGAGGGACGAAGCCAGTTCAGTACATCTGGATCACGTTCGATGATACGGGCAAAAGACAGCTCACCCTCGGCACTATCAAATTTAACCTCGCTGAACACGCCCTTTTTAATGTCCGTAAACAACACAGTACGCACATCTCCCGTGAAATTGCCATATAGAGGAACGGAAGATCGGTAAGTATAGCTCGAAGTAAGATTATATTTCCGTGTGCCGACAACCTCCTCCTGAATAAGACCGTTATCACAATAGAAGTGCTGCATCATCTGCTTGTAAATCCTGTCGGCTATATCACGCTTATACATCATAACAATATTCTGCATACCGTTCGTGCCGTAGTAATCTTCATATTTGTCAGTAACCTGAGTAATCAGCTTGAAAAGGAGCGATTTGCATTTATTATAGTCTATCTCAGGCTTTTTACGAAGCTCACCGAGGATAACACGTTTCGGCTCATATCCCTCAAAATCAATGGCATCTGCACTGACACGCTCCTGATCGGATTGATCTTCAAGGTTCTGTATCAGCATTTCGTTTGTAAGCGGTTCATGGCTGAATTCGGATAGGTCAATATGGAAATCCATAAACACATATTCCTCTGCACCTGCATCGGTTATGCGTATCTGCGGAATGGGGATAAATTTCTTTTCAGCAGCTCTATGTACCTTTTCTGTATGTTCCTCTGTCCAGCGAATAATTGCAGGAATACTATTTTCATGAAATGTCTGAGCAAGGTCTGTATTCTCAGTTACAGCACTTACCGCCTTTTTAGCGATCTCCTTGACCGCAGTTGGTGTTACCGTATGTGTCGGAGCAGTCTGTATTGCCTGATATACCTCTTTCTTGACAGTCTCCTGAATAGCCTGCAATGCGGTATCTGCCTGTTCTGAGCACTCTATGCCCGTTGCTTCATAAGCAGAAGTCAGTACCTCATCAGGTTCTTCTTCCCATTCAAACGCAAGCTGGGGAACAGCGATTTCTTCCGGCTTTATCTCCTCGACCTTAATTACATTTCCAGCCTTGAAGATAGAATCGCCCTTCTGTGCTTCCGCAAGAATATCGCTGAACTTGTCATGTGCCGTCAGCATAACAGAGTCAATCTCCTTATCGCCTGTACGCTCGCCGTAAGGCAGACGCAGACCTCTGCCGACCATTTGCTCACGCAGTATCTTTGAAGCGGCAGTACGAAGCGGAACGATAGTATAGAGATTGTTTACGTCCCAGCCCTCTTTCAGCTTATCGACATGAATGACGATCTCAACGGGATTGTCAGCCTTTTCGACTTCAAGGAGCATCTTTGTATTTGCTTCGGACTCAGCAGCACCCTGTTTAGAGTGTACCACTACTACCTTGCTCTTATAAGCTCCGTTGCAGAAAGCATCAGACTTTATGTATTCTTCTACCCATTTTGCGTGATCGGTATCTTTGCAGACAACAAGTACAAAGGGTTTTATAACGGGCTTCCCATTATTGGCGGCATACACCTGTAACTTCTGCCTGATACGCTCATGACAGATAATACCGTCCTGCAACATAAGCTTGTCTATCTGCTCATCACCGAAATTATAGAAATCCACATCAGAACGGGTAACAGCAAATGGCGTTCTGGTATAACCGTCAGCAATAGCCCTTGAAAGCGGATATTCATATACAACATTCATAAACGGAATCTGCTTGCCTTTGCTTTTCTTTGCCATAAGCGGTGTCGCAGTCAGTTCCAGACCGAGGAGAGGGTGTAGCTCGTTGAGAGCCTGTTCGCCCTTTTCTCCATGATAATGGTGAGATTCGTCCATGATCATCACAAGGTCAGGGAGCTTTGCAAGCGTTTCAAAGAAAGAATCGCCGTAATACTCGTTGACCTTTTTCATATTAGCGTTCTCTTTATCAAACTTGCTAATATTGAAAACGAATATGCGGACTTCACTCTGGAAAAGAGACAGGGGCTTGCTTCTGTAATCCTCACCCGTAATGACCTGCGGAGCATTAACAAAGCAGCTCAGTCCACGAAAAACATATTTTGGACTGTTATTATCGTTCAGATCACGGCAGAGCTTATTGTAAATAGTCGTATTCGGAGCGACAACAAAGAAATTCTTGATATTGTGCTGTGTATAGAGGTATGCGATAAATGCGCCCATGAGCCTTGTCTTGCCGACACCCGTTGCAAGAGCAAAGGTCAGCGACATAAAATCTCGCTCAAAATCGGTGCAAGTCGGGTAGAGAGCCTTGACCGCACCAAGGGCAGCATGCAAATTCATACCCTTTTTGAGGTTTACACTGTTTACGATAATGTCAAGGATTTCAAGCGACTTCTTCTGCGGTTTACGCAAAGACATTACTCCGCTGATATATTCAGGTGTGTAAAGAGTAAAATCAGCCCTCATCGTCGCATTCCTCCTCATCATCGTACACAGGCGGATGAATAATATTCAAGTTATAATCAGCTTTGTCAAATTCACAGCGTTCAAGAAGCATCTGCGGAATTTTCTTGACCGTGATATGGGGATTCAGCTTGTCCATACCCTTATCGAACGAACAGCAGGCAATCACAAGGTATTCATCATCTTCCATATCGCCGATGATAGAATCCATAAAGGCGGTGTTCAGGTGACGGGTAGTAACAAAGAGATAGGATTTCTCATTACCATGAGACTGTTTCCAGAACGCAGAGCTGTCAGGCTCATAAGTAAAGCCTTCATGCAGAGCCATAGCCGCCGCAAGCATATCAGCACTGTAATCGGGATTGATAATGTATTCACCAAACTCGTCTTTATTGATAAGTGTCGGTGCAAGCTCGTAGAAGCGGTATCCGCCGCCATTTTCCCACTTAACAGCCTTTGAAATACCGCCCTTATCTTCACCGGATACGACCATATCAAGGCGCTTTTTGCAATGGGTATATGCGTGTTCTCCCATTTCGATACCGATATAGCGTCTGCCCATTTTATGAGCAACAGCGGCGGTTGTGCCTGAACCGAGGAAGCTGTCAAGGACTAAATCGCCTTCGTTGCTTGCAATTGTGAATACACGTTCAATTAAATGCTCCGGCTTGGGTGTCTGGAATGGATCATCAGGATTTAGAGCTTTTACTTCTTTTTTAGCATCCTGCGTTGTTCCTACTTCCTTATAAAGCCATGTTGTCATAGGAACAACACCACCCTGAACTTCACTTAAAAATGTCTTTTTACGTGGAACATTATTTCCGTCTTTTCCGAACCATATACGATTATCAGCAACAAGTCTTTCAAATTCTTCTCGTGACGAAATCCAACTTCGGCTTTTGGTGGGCATTACCACTCGTCCGCTTGGAGTTGTTATAGGATAATCAGTGCTTGCACTATAAGTCCTTGCTGTAAAATCACTTGATGTCCACGGTCCACGGGGATCATTATCAGGATTCTTATATCGACTATCCATATCTGCTGTTCTTGGAAGCAAGATAGGTCGCCAAATATCTTTGTTCTTGGCATACACCAAGATAAAATCATGACTGTCAGACATCCACTTAGCATCATTTTGAGGTGAGAATTTCTTTTGCCATATAACAGTGCTTATAAAATTTTGTCTGCCAAAGATTTCGTCACACAGCACTTTAAGATAATGTCCTTCATCATCATCAATGCTAATCCAAATAGAGCCGTCATCTGAAAGAAGATGAAACAGTATGTCAAGTCGTGGACGCATAAGATTCAACCATTGACTATGTTCTAAATTATCGTCATAGTGAGAAAAGGCATATCCAGTATTATATGGCGGATCGATATAGATGCACTTCACCTGACCTGCATACTTGCTTTCAAGTGCCTTTAACGCAAGCAGATTATCGCCGTGTATCAGCATATTCTCTGTGTCCGGTGCAGCGTCTGTGTTTGACAGTTCAGGTTTTTCTATCAGCAGGCGAGGTTCGACACTTATCTCCTTGTCTTTACCGTACCATGTCAGTTCAAGTTTGTTCGCCATTGTGTACCTCCCAAAAAAGAGTATAATAATCCAGTATATCTATAATTATAGCACAAACCGCACAATTAGTCAATCATCGAATCGAGTTTTTTCTCCGTTTTCACCAAGGAAAATACAAAAAGCGTTTCAACCTATAAGGCTAAAACGCTTCACTGTTTATCATATTTGATTATATCGGCAGGAGAACATTCCAACACATAGCAGATACGGGCGAGAATATCCAAGTCCATTTTCTCTACAACACCATTGTACCACTTGTTGATGACCTCAAAGCGAGTATTGAAGATCCTTGCAAGGTAGTTCCGTGTGATACCCTTGCTGTCCATAATCTCTTTCAGGTGTATGCTGATCTTACCGTATTCCTTTATCGTAATGACCGATTTAGAGCCGTCCATAACATCACCCCTCAATAATATTCTATCTTGATTGTTACCTCTTGACAATATACATATTAAATGTTACTATGTATAATTATCTAGAGGGATTGAGTTATGAACATCTACACAGTTTGCTTTTTCGGGCATAGATACATAGAGCGTGGAACGGAGATAGAAAACCGCCTTGACAAGCTCCTGCATGATCTGATAACGCAGAAGGAGTATGTTGACTTCCTGATCGGACGGGACGGAGATTTCGACTTGCTTGCTTCTGCTGCCATCAAACGAGCTATCCGCAGTTACGGTTACGGCAATACCCATTCATACATGAAAGCAGAGTACCGTGACAACGAAAAGGAGTACCTTGACTATTATGATGAAGTCGAGGTGTGTGCTGAATCGTCCGAAGCTCACCAAAAGTCCGCTATCCAAGTCCGCAACCGAAGTATGACCGACCGAGCAGACCTTGTGGTATGCTGTATCCAACATAAAAGCGGTGGAGCATACCGCACGATACAGTATGCTGAGAAACAGGGCAAGGAGATAGTGAACCTTGCAGACGAAAACTGAATAAGCATCTGAAAAAAAGAATCAGGGCTATGCCTTCCGTCACATACGGTCACGGAGGACATAGCCTTTATCATTTATTATACCGAAATATAGCTGTTTTGCTATCACTTAAATTCCGTTCTGCCATTTAGGGCGGCGGCAGTATTCGGGGAACAGAAAACGGAATGGGAGCTTGCTCCTGCCGGCAACAAGTTTAAGGAACGCACCCGTATCGCCAACTATACGGGCTTGCCGGAACTGATGAGTATGTTCAAACAGGTTGCTGATGTGCGTACAGCAGACACGCTCGACCTTGCTACGCCGGAAATGAAGTATCACATTGAGAACATCGAAGCAACAGAGTTTCAGAAAACACTTGTACAGGAGTTATCCGACCGTGCTGATGATGTACAAAGCGGAAATGTTGACCCTTCTGTGGACAATATGCTCCGTATTACTTCCGACGGCAGAAAGCTGGGACTTGACCCAAGACTGATCGACCCGTCATTTGAGGATAGCCCTGATACAAAGCTGAATCAGTGTGTCAGAAACGTTACGCAGATCTATCACGATACAGCAGAGGAAAAGCTGACCCAGATCATCTTCTGCGATTTGGGTGTTCCAAAGAAAAACTCACAGTCAACGGATAAGGGAGAAAATGCTGATGAAAAGTCAGCTTCTGAAAGAGAATCTTTAGAGGAAGAATGTGATTTCTGCGTCTATGATGATATTCGGGATAAGCTGATCGTAAACGGCATAAAACCGGATGAGATCGCCTATGTACATGATGCAAAAACCGAACAGCAGAAAGCTGATCTCTTCGACCGTGTGAATAAAGGTGAAGTGAGAGTTCTGCTGGGCAGTACAGGCAAAATGGGTACGGGTACAAACTGTCAGAAAAAGCTGATTGCATTGCATAATCTGGATATTCCTTGGCGACCGAGTGACCTGCAACAGCGAATCGGACGTATCGAACGTCAAGGCAACCAGAACAGCGTGGCTCATGTCTTTAACTATGTGACAAAAGGCAGTTTTGATGCGTATCTCTATCAGACACTGGAAGCAAAGCAGCGTTTCATCGGACAGATCATGACTTCCAAAACGCCTGCAAGAACTTGTGAGGACGTAGATCAGCAGGCACTCAATTATTCTGAGATCAAGGCACTCTGTACAGGAGATGAACGTATCAAGGAAAAGATGATGCTGGATAACGAGGTAAAGGAACTGAATCTTCTGAAAGCGGAACATACCAATACGGTATTTGATATGCAGCAGACAGTAGCTGTCACTCCTGCAAAAATTGAAAATGCTGAAATAAGACTTGAAAATCTCAAAGCTGACCGTGAAACACTTCGTCAGCTTCCGATAGATGAAGAAACAAAACTACCCGTATTCAAAATTACCATTGATGGCACGGAATATACGGACCGTAAAGAAGCAGCACAGGCTCTTGAAGATGCGGTACTGGATTTTGTCAAAAAGAGTTCCGACAGTGAAAAAGAAATCGGTGAATTTCAGGGATTCAAGCTATCCGTCAAGGCGGTGATGTTTGGCAATGAACCTGACATTTCCATTACCATGAAAGGCAACGCTGAGCATAAATGTGCTTTAACAAGCAGCTTTTCTGCCAATCTCAAGCGTATGGAATCTACACTCTACAAAATTGACCAGACGATCAGTGATGCACAGAACAACGTGAACAAGCTGAAAATGGATTTGGAAAATGCACAGCGTATCGTCAATACACCATTTCCACAACAAGCAGAACTGGAACAGAAAACAGAACGTCTTGCTTCTCTTACTGATGAACTTAATCAGGCGGCGATTGAAGCCAAAAAGAATGCTCCTGAAAAGAAACGAACCTGTTACTTTGAGAGGGCAAAACTGAAAAAGGAAGCATTTAAGGACAGACAGAAAACTACTAAGCCAAAAGAGAGAAGTCAGGACAAAAACGAAATAGAATGATAAAGCAGGCACTTCCAATTATTAAGAAGTGCCTGCTTTCGTTAATTCATATATTGCTGCACACAGCTTTCATAGAAGACTTTTGTGTATCGTTCTTTCAGTCTGATCGGACTTATGATCTCCACCTTTCCCCTGAATGAAAATATCCAGGAGAAGAACGGCTGCGGATATTCCGCTTTTACGGGGACATGAATGATAAAGTGATTGTCCGATTTCTTGTCCCTGAGCATGAGAACCGACTTTCCAAACCGATCAATCACGATGTTACAATATTTATTTTCCAGCGGCAAGCGTAGCGTAACGTACTCACTCTTTCCGCTGAACATAGAAAAAGATGATTTGATGTATTGCTCCAGATCCAGCTTTTCATTCGGATATTCTCTCGCTGAATTCACAAGTCTGATGTTTCGCATTCGATCAAGACGAAAATTGGTGTATGTATTGGCATATTTTTCATAATAGGAAACAACGTAATAGCATTCTCCACTCATCACCAATGCAAATGGAGAACAAAGCCGTTTCTCTCCTCGCTGAACCAAATGCTTGTTTATATCATAATCGTAATAATCAAAGCTGATTTGCTGATTGTTGCGGAAAGCAGAATTTATAACGTCAATATTGTCGAGGATTTGCTCGTTATCCGACTTTACACGATTGGTCAGCATGATTTTTCTTCTGAGCAGAGATGCTTCGTAAATACTGCACAGGCTTTCCAGCAGTTTCAGCAGCTTTTCTGAATCATCGACTGTAAGAAATCGAAAAGATGCGATTGCATCGGCAAGGATTTTCAAAATGCTGAGTGAAAAAGGGCGTGATCTCAAATGATAGCCTTTGTTGTGAATGTATTCAATGTCGTATCCCATATATATCAGTGCATCAATATCTTCTTTGATAGTTCTTTTTCCGGCCGAAAAACCATTTTTAGCTAAATTTGCTATAATCATTGACATTGATAGATAATGCTCGCTATCTGTCAGTTTTAGAAACATCTTTTTCAAAAAAAGCACTCTATATTTCCCATTCATTCTTTCTACCTCGTATTTGCTGTGGTTTATAAACTTATTCTATTATTATATCATATTTTAGTTATTTTTCATAGATATACGCAAAAATAATCATATATTCTTAGAAACTGCAATAAAATGCTTCATGTTATCATTTTGAATTTTGATATGGATAATTGTCAAAGTGAAACATAATAAATATGTTGTTGCTTAGTTGCTTATCATATCTCATCAGAACCATACAAATGTCACAAGAAAGTCAAGATAAAAGAGAAAGAAAAATACTTTATTACTAGATGTCCTTTTTGTTTGTGCTATCCTAAATAGTTTCATTAACTGTTTAGCGTAATTAATTTAAACATATACAACAATTTACTTGACATCAAACTATATAAATGATATAATATACAATAAGAATAGGCTTGTAAAGCAAAAAATGATAATAATATTGAGATGAGTGTACAGGAATACTGTATGATTTTATACATAAGAAATGATTTTATTCATTTTTTGTAAGTAAAAAAAGGAGGTTAAATTATGTCCGATACAAACAAAAAACTTGATGCCAATATGGCTGCTATGATGTACTATCAAATCGATAAACTATTTGGTGCAGGAAGTCAGTTGTTTACAATGGAATATCCGGGAAGAACTTTGAATCGTTTAGATTACGCTTATCCTATCGAGGACTACAACAGCAGCAGTTTATTAAAACCATATGTTGTTGCAGAAAAGGAATTTCGTTTATGTGATAATATGCTTGATTTGTCACCAATCGTACAGGGACCAAATGGTTCAAATTTGTCAGTAGTTTATAATACTGCAATAAATAATTATACTCCTAAGCTTGAAAATGTAAAAGATTTTGTCACTGACAAAATGGAACTTCGCCTTTTCTTGATGGAAAAGATTACTGATGAAATTGATGGTGAGCTAATAACCTGTAGTAGAATGGAGTTCTGTCAACGTACATATCTGCGTTATCTTGAAAAAAAGTACAAATGGGATCAGGAAAAGATTGATAAACAAAAGGAGTATACTACCAAAGATGAATTGGATGAGTATGCGAAATGGCTCTCAACCACGGCATGGACTAAAGACCACGAACTTGAATGCCTGTTTAATGATGCTGTGGTTAGAGGTTTCTATCATGAAATTATGACAATCCTTGGTTTTTTGGATGTTGCTTCACCGGCAGAACGCCTATCGTCTGCTAAAACAAACAGAAGAACTTCTACAAGACGTTCATTGGATGACAGCATGGATATTCTTCCTGTTCAATTTCAGCCGAGCAACTGGTTTCGCTCCCTTATGCCGAATTTTTCACCGCAGGATCTGACTTTGGGTACAGATTATCTGACGTTGGAATACCGTTCTAAAAAAGCACTGCTTACCAGTCTTGAATCCGAACTGCGAACTCTTGTGTCAAACAACATTGATTCCGATACTATTAAGCAATTAGAAGAACAAACGGTAGCTTTAAAAGAAGCTATGATTTCAGATGAAAAAAGTTATTACAGTGCATTTACAGATGCTCAAGTCAAGGCTATAAAGCTTGCTTTTGAAATAGCTTCCAAGGGTGAAATAGTTGGGTTCATAAGCGGAGGAAGTGCGGAAGTATTAAGTGCTTTAAAAAACGTCATCAATAATGTCGATTTTGCAGATTTGCTTGGAATTGATACTAAGGATAAAAACAACAATGGAATAATTACCGATCTGATAAACTGCACATACAATCTGTATGAAAAGCATCTTAATTATTTCAAATCGTTTGATAAACTCATGGATACACAACTGGCTCTGACAAATGCTCAAAGTAATGATTATCAGGATCAGATTGAGATTCTGAAAGAGAAAATCAGACTTTTAAAGCAGGAATTAAATCAGTTAGCTGTTGTATTAACCAGCAATGCCGTAAATAATCCCTATGTCAGTCCCGTTCAAAGTACAAAAACTGCGGTAAAAACATCATCTGACAGCAAAGGAGATAATGCTGAAAATTTCAATGAAGGTATCAATATTCTGGGCGATGACGGTGAGAATGATACAGATATTGATACGAGTATTCTTCCTACGTCAAAGTATGATGAGGATACTACATTTACAGATATTGTCTTTAACAGTTCTGATATAGAAACACTCAGCAGTGAAAACCAGAATTCAACCTATGCTAAACTTGGCGGCAGTATGGGAAACTTTTTCTTCAATTCAAGTTCAAATGTAGAATACTCTGCATCTTCTTCTCAGTTTGTGCAGGAGATGTACGATGAAGGATTTACCATAGGAATGAGGGTTACAAAGGTAACTATCGACCGGGGCGGTTGGTTCGACCCATCAATTTTTGAATTGTCATCGTCGTTTATGAGGCTGAATCCGAAAATATTCTCCGGCGTGGGATTAACAGTAAATCAGGTGCTTGAAGCGTATAACAGCAAAGACAACAAATATGACCGTGGTAATTATACGGAGATACAAAAGCTGATAACTACCTCCGATGGCGGAAGATATATTATCCCCGCATTTCCGACTTCATTTATAATAGTCAAAGATGTGGTTATAAAATCAACCATGAAAAACTTTAATGAAGAACATTACAAGGAATTCAGAAAAACTACAGCCAATACCACCTCGCATATTTTCGGTTTCCGTATGTCCGGCGGTTATACAACACAAAGCTATATGGGGTATAATAAGAGTTCAGATGATACTGTCAACTTCTATATGCGTATTCCCGGACCGCAGATTCTTGGTTGGTTTATGGAACTTACGGCTAAAGATAATGCGTCCGATTATGAAAGTCTTTCTAAGTCAGATTACTTTACTGACATTATGGTGGCTTTAAAGGATTACAGGGAGAAGTTAAAAGAAATAAATGAAAAGTCGGACTTCGGCAATATCACTATAGCTAGGAGTTAATAATATGGTTACTATGGATTTTATTATGAATGTAGTGGAAAATTACTTGATGTACAATGCCAACAGAGTGATGTTCAATTGGGCTGCTAATGGTGGGTGGGAGCGCTGGTTTCAAGGTGAATTAAGTTGGATGTTCTCTAAAAGTATTCCTGTAGTTGAAAATGAAGTTAAGCCTGACACTCTTGTTGATGTCGAAACATCACAACGAGTTGATATATCATTAATAGATTACTATAATAGTATTGCGTATATTGAATTAAAATGTTTTTCTTTTATCCAAATCACAAATGAAAATATAGAGCATTTCTATCAATCTGTGATAAATGACTGGAAAAAATTATGGTACATGGAACACAAAAAGTATAGTTTGGTTATGATTCCTAATGATGTTAACGGAGTAGGGAAAAGGTTGCAAGAACGATTAAAAAATATCGCTGTAAGTAATCATATTCATATTTTAATAAAATTGTGTAACAGCAATTATTGTAATAAATATATGTATGTGTGTTTATTTGAAATTTCCAATCAAAACATAAACATATTAAATCTTTAAAGGAGGTACTACATGACAAGAAAACTAAAACGAACCATCGCCGCATTGTCAGCAATAGCAATGCTGTTTGCGACAACAACGGTTCTGCCAGAAAAACTTCCCGTCGGAGTCGGAATAACGGCAAACGCTGAGAATTCTGAAATTGTGGAATCGAATTCATGGCTGGAAGTCAGCTGTGCCGAAAATAATTATAAGACGATAGACTATACATCTTCTGATGAAAACACTTACACTTGTTATGTGTATTCTTCCACGGAATATAGTGCGGTTTTAATCAGCGTTAACGGTTGGAGTTATAACCACCATAACGGAGTTTTAGGATATGATAATCAGGTAGCGGATTTGGCATCAAAAGGAGCTCGTATGCCCAAATTTGCGGAACTTCAAATTTTGCTTGACGCTGGTATGAATCTAAAAATAACCGATAATTTTAACTGTCAGGAATATGAAGTGGCGTGGGTTGAGAATGGAAAATGGAGAGGTCAAAAGGGCAATAATAAATATGCTGATAGTACATATCATGCAGTCTTTGAAATTAACCGCAATCCTATAGAAACGGTTTCGGATTCCATTTTTAAAACTGACAGCAGCCCTACCCTCTCCGCAGTAAAAGGAGAAGATTTTACTTGGCAGGGCAACTGTGATATAGAAATATCTTACTATAATTCAGACAAGACAGTATGCGATTCCGCTCCGGCAGCTGCAGGCAATTATTATGTTAAGGTTTCCACGCCTACGATTGAGGCTGACGAGGATGGCAATACTGTAAGGTATGAAGCAAGCGAATCTGACTATATTCCATTTACAATAGTTCATAATTTCCCAGACACTTTCGACAGCAACGGTTTCAAAAATTGCCCGAAATGCAATGCAACCGTATATCAGCCTGCCACTGAAACAACTGACAAATATGACATTGACGATGACAGCATGAAAGAGAATGTTTACGAGATCAGCAATGCAGGTCAGCTGTACTGGTTCGCAGGACTTGTAAACGGCACTCTTGATGGAGTTGAACAAAATACATTAGCCAATGCAATTCTGACAGCCAACATCACAGTAAATGAAAATCTTCTTGATTCCTTACAATACGATGCAAAGAACAACGTTTCCAATGGAAGTGATTTTATAAGCTGGACACCGATTGCAGATTGGATGGGAAATCGTACAACACAGTATTCAGGAACGTTTGACGGAAATAATAAAACCGTAAGTGGTTTGTACTTTAATGGTGATTCAACATGTATTGGATTATTCGGAAGTTCAGAATCCGATGGCAACATAAAAAATGTTGGAGTCGTTGATTCCTATTTCAAAGGGAATGATCATGTGGGCGGTGTGTGCGGAAACAATGCTGGCACAATCACAAACTGTTATAATGCAGGGAATCTTACCGCTATTGAGTCATCTGCTACTATAGGCGGTATATGTGGATATAATAATGGTGGCACAGTCACAAACTGTTATAACACAGGAACTGTTACTGCTACCGGCTCAGTAGCTTCTGTAGGTGGTGTGTGTGGTTGTAGTATTGAACTAATTTCAAACTGTTATAACATAGGAACTGTTACTGCTACTAGCTCAGGTGCTGATATAAGCGGTATATGTGGATACAATTTTGG
>ERZ1035027.104-NODE-104-length-54759-cov-19.277457_pt1 | contig 54759 bp, 48 predicted proteins | sample MGYA00520604_ERZ1035027 | MGnify/ENA primary metagenome ERZ1035027 (study PRJEB33766, sample SAMN09781743) | gut metagenome | biome: gut microbiome | host: Homo sapiens | place: Madagascar | study: EMG produced TPA metagenomics assembly of the PRJNA485056 data...
GCGATGCCCTGGGCTAGGAGCTTTTGGGCCTTCAGCCCGTACTTGAACCACATGCGAAAGTTCAGTTCTTCCCTCTTCACTTCTACTACGCCGGAACGTAAACCAGTTGCTTGTCCTGACTGAACCATTCTTCATCGAAGAAAGTGCTGAGCGGAGTGATTTCTGAAATCTTGAAGTATTGCTTCAGTTCTTCTTTCAGATTACCGCCCTTCAGACACAGAAGTCCGTTAGGCAGAGCGTTTTGTCCCTTCTGCTTAAAGTTTTTCTTGATAATCTTCATCAGGTCAGGAAGCTGCATTACCGCACGGCTTACCACGAAATCGTACTTGCCTTTTTCGTCTTCTCCGCGCAGATGTTCAGCCTTGAGATTCTGCAGATTGATGGCCGTAGCCACCTCGTTGCAGACTCTTATTTTCTTGCCGGTTCCATCTATCAGCTTGAACTTGCATTCAGGGAAGAGGATGGCGAGCGGAATGCCCGGGAAACCTCCGCCGCAGCCGAAATCGAGAATCTCCGTACCCGGACGGAAATGGATGGCCTTGGCTATAGCCAGAGAATGGAGCACGTGGTGCTCGTACAGATTATCGATGTCCTTGCGGCTGATGACATTGATCTTGCTGTTCCAGTCGCGGTATAATGCATCGAGTGCCTCGAACTGCTTTTTCTGCTCTTCCGCGAGGTTCGGGAAGTATTTCTCTATTATTTCTATCATATAATTATATGTATTCTTCTTTATTTCTACTGATTTTTCTGCAAAGGTAGTGTAAAAAATCGGAAAACACGTAATAAAAACATCAAAATCTGTCAGATTATGCTCGTATATTAAGTTTTTTGCGTAACTTTGCACCCGTTTTCAATATAATTTAAGCAAAAATAGATAAAAACAGACAAGAAAATATGATAAAAGCAGCACTCTTCGATCTGGATGGCGTGGTATTCGATACAGAATCACAGTACTCCATCTTCTGGGGAATGATAGGCAGGGAGTATCATCCGGAAATGCCCGATTTCGAATATCGCATCAAAGGACAGACTCTGGTTCAGATTTACGACAAGTATTTCACCGATGAAGCCGTCTTCGCCCACATCGAAGGTTTTACAGGCGCAAAGGAGGAACAGGCTAAGATTACAGCCCGACTGGATGAGTTTGAAAAGACCATGCAGTATGAATATATTGCAGGGTTCGAAGACTTCATCAGCGACTTGAAGCAGCATGGCGTAAAATGCGCTGTGGTAACGAGCAGCAACGTTCAGAAGATGCTGAATGTCTATGAACGTCACCCGGAATTCAAGGCTTATTTCGACCGCGTGCTGACAAGCGAGGATTTCGCCGAGAGCAAGCCTCATCCTGACTGCTATCTGAAAGGTGCAGCCTATTTCGGTGTGGAACCGGAGGACTGTGTAGGACTGGAAGACAGCTTCAACGGACTGAAGGCGGTGAGAGCCTCAGAAGCCTTTACCCTAGGTCTTGCCACAACGAACAGCAGAGAAGCCATCCAACCGCTATCCGACTATGTGATAGATGATTACAGAGGTTTCAGCTTTGCTGACTTGCAGCGCATCGTGGAGAATGCGAAATAGATTCAACGCAGAACAATAAATAAATCAAAATAAAAAAATGGGATATTTATCTACTGACAAGAAGAAAATTACCACCAAGACCTTCGCAGAAATGAAGAAGGCTGGCGAGAAAGTAACCATGCTGACAGCATACGACTTTACAACAGCCGGGATTATAGATGCTGCAGGAATTGACTCTATATTAATAGGTGATTCGGCCAGCAATGTGATGGCAGGAAATGCAGATACATTGCCGATTACCGTTGACCAGATGATTTATCACGCCCGCAGCGTGGCACGTGCCTGCCAGCATGCTTTCGTGGTTTGCGACATGCCTTTCGGCAGCTATCAGATTAGCAAGGAAGAGGCGCTGCGCAATGCTTGCCGCATGATGAAGGAAACGGGTGTAGACGCTCTGAAACTGGAAGGCGGCGTAGAAATCTGCGACACGGTTAAGGCGCTGGTTAATGCCGGAATCCCGGTTCATGGTCATCTCGGACTTACCCCGCAGAGCGTGAACAAGTTTGGCGGTTATGGCATTCGTGCCAAGGAAGAGGCTGAAGCACAGAAGCTTATCAGCGACGCCATTGCGCTGGACGAAGCAGGCTGCTTTGCCATCGTGCTGGAGAAGGTTCCTGCTAAGCTCGCTGCTGAAGTAAGCAAGAAGGTGAAGGCTGTAACGATTGGAATCGGTGCAGGTAACGGCTGCGACGGACAGGTTCTGGTTTATGCTGATGCACTCGGAATGACACAGGGCTTCAAGCCTAAGTTCCTGCGCCACTTTGCACAGGTAGGCGAGGAAATGACCAAGGGTGTGAAGGCTTATATTGATGCGGTGAAGACCGTAGATTATCCTAGCGCTGAAGAGAGTTACTAACATTAACTCTCTTTTTAGTGAATTCTAAGAGAGTATAAATACGATAGATTCATAAAAGAGTTTAGAATAATGGATACACAAAATACTCCAGTACATATCAAACTGTGGCACAAGGACTTCTGGCGATTATGCTTTGCCAACCTCTTGCTGATGTCGAGTGTGTACATGCTCGTTTTTGCCATTCCTTATTTCCTGAATCAGGAGAATTTCCAGCAGTGGCAAATTGGGTGTGTGCTTCTTGCATACGGCTTGGGACTGTTTCTGTTTGGCGGCTTCTGCTCTTATCTGGTGCAGCGCTACCGCAGGAATATGGTCTGCCAGCTTTCCATTTTAAGTGTGGTTGTTTGTCATTCGGTTCTTTACTATCTGGATACGTTCTGGAACATCAGGTTTTCTTTTGAGATTCTCCTGGCGGTCCGTTTTCTGTTGGGAGCATTTCTGGGACTGGCTCAGATGACGCTTGCCAGTACACTGGTTATTGATTCCTGCGAGTCGTTCCAGCGCACCGAGGCTAATTACATTACCTCCTGGTTTGCCCGCTTTTCGATAGCTGTAGGACCCTTGTTGGCATTTTTTGTTTACAACTATTTCGGCATGGGTTATGTTTTCCCTACGGCTTCGTTGCTGGCTTTGGGAGCCTTCGTGCTGGTTTCTCGCGCTAAGTTTCCTTTTAAGGCGCCTGCCGAAGGAATCAAGGTTTTCAGCCTCGACCGCTTCTATCTGCCACAGGGAACTCCGCTGTTTGTCAATATCATCCTGATTACTTTTTCTGCGGGATTATACTTTTCTTTGCCTCATTCTTCTGGCATTTATCTGATGATTTTCGGAGGATTGGTCTTGGCGTTTCTGGCAGAAAAGTTTGTCTTTGCTGATGCAGATCTGAAGAGTCAGATAATCGTAGGTCTGATATTGTTGGCTTCTGCTGAACTGATTTCGTTCGGAAGTCAGGAGTTTGCTGTAGAAATCGTGGTTCCAACCTTGCTGGGTTTCAGCTTGGGAATCATCGGAAGCCGTTTTCTGCTCTTCTATATCAAGCTTGCCAAACATTGCCAGCGCGGCACGAGCGTGAACTCGTTCTTCCTGGCTTGGGAATTGGGATTGAGCTTGGGACTCGGTCTCGGATTCCTGTTCCATAATCTTCCGGCGAGAGTGCATTTTGACGTAGATCATCCTTTATATGATATGGTTGAATCAGGGATGTTACACTATGCGCTTTTTACAACAATCGTATCGTTGCTGGTGTACAATTTTCTGGTTCATCCTTGGTACATGAAGCATAAAAACAGATAAAATATTTGAAATCTCGTTTGTTTCATAAAAGCTATTCTTTAAAAGAACCTAAAAATAGCTTTTATGAAACATTTTTAATATTATTTAGATAGGTTTTTTCGCTTTTGTGGCTTAATTTGAGTACTTTTGCGTTTAGTTTTGGAAATATATTGTTTGAATTAAGAAATTAAACGTAAAAATATAGAATTATGGCAGAAGCTATTGATATCCGCGAATTGAATATCCGGATAGAACAACAAAGTCAGTTTGTTACCAACCTGGTAATGGGCATGAATAAGGTAATCGTAGGTCAGAAACACCTCGTAGATTGCCTTCTTATCGGTCTTCTCTCTGATGGTCATATCCTGCTTGAGGGTGTACCTGGACTGGCGAAGACACTTGCAATCAAGACATTGTCACAGCTTATCAGCTCCGACTATAGCCGCATTCAGTTTACTCCTGATCTGTTGCCTGCCGATGTGGTGGGTACTCAGATTTATTCACAGAAAGACGAGGCTTTCCATGTAAAGCGCGGTCCTGTCTTCGCCAATTTCGTTTTGGCAGATGAGATTAACCGTGCTCCAGCCAAGGTGCAGAGTGCGCTGCTCGAAGCCATGCAGGAACACCAGGTTACCATTGGCGATGAAACCTTCAAACTGCCTAGTCCGTTCCTGGTAATGGCTACACAGAACCCTATCGAGCAGGAAGGAACCTATCAGTTGCCTGAAGCACAGGTAGACCGTTTCCTGCTGAAGGTAATCATCGATTATCCTACACTGGAAGAGGAGAAGCTCATCATCCGTGAGAATATCCAGGGCGGACTTCCTGAGGTTACTCCTGTAACATCTGCCGAGGAGATTCTGAAGGCCCGTAAGATAGTAAACGAGGTTTATCTCGATGAGAAGATTGAGCAGTATATTGCCGATATCGTCTTTGCTTCACGTTATCCTGAGCGTTACGGACTGGGCGAACTGAAAGACATGATTACCTTCGGCGGCAGTCCTCGTGCCAGCATCTCTCTTGCCAAGGCAGCCAGAGCCTATGCATTTATCAAGCATCGCGGCTATGTGATTCCAGAGGATGTAAGAGCAGTAGCTCATGACGTAATGCGCCATCGTATCGGCCTTTCTTACGAGGCTGAGGCAAGCAATGTGACAAGCGAGGAAATCGTAAGCCGCATCATTAATAAGGTGGAAGTGCCTTGATTCGGTAAGTGAAGAGTGAAGAACGAAGAGTGAAAAATTCGCTTGCTTCACTAATCATAAAGTTCAATGTTCAAAATTCAAAGTTCAAAGTAATAAGTTGGATACACAAGATATCTTAAAAAAGGTTCGGAAGATAGAAATCAAGACTCGCGGACTGAGTCAGAACATCTTCGCAGGTCAGTATCATTCTGCCTTCAAGGGCAGGGGAATGGCCTTTGCCGAGGTGCGCGAATATCAGTACGGCGATGATGTGAGAGACATCGACTGGAACGTGACCGCCCGCTTTCATAAACCTTATGTCAAGGTGTTTGAAGAGGAAAGGGAACTTACGGTGATGCTGCTCGTAGACGTCAGCGGGTCGCTCGATTTCGGTACGATGAAGCAGATGAAGCGCGATCTGGCTACTGAGATTGCTGCCACACTCGCCTTCAGTGCCATTCAGAACAATGACAAGATAGGTGTCATCTTCTTCTCTGATCGCATAGAGAAGTACATTCCGCCTAAGAAAGGAAGAAAGCATATTCTCTATATCATCAGAGAAATGCTCAACTTCCAGCCGCAAAGCCAGCGTACCGACATCGGCTGCGCCCTGGAATATTTCACCCGCGTGATGAAACGCCACTGCACGGCTTTCGTAATCAGCGACTTCTACGATCATAAGGATTTCCAGCATCAGCTGCAGATTGCCAACCAGAAGCATGATGTAGTAGCCATCCAGGTTTACGACCCGCGTGCCAAGGTGCTGCCTGATGTAGGACTGCTCAAGGTGATGGACGCAGAAACCGGACACGAAATGTATATTGATACAAGTTCTAAGAAACTGCGAATGGCCCATACCCAGCAATGGCTGATGCAGCAGGAGAATCTGAAAACCGACTTTGCAAAAAGCAAGGTCGACTGGACTTCGATTGCCACTAACGAGGACTTCTCGAAGGCGCTCCTGATGCTTTTCAAGCAGAGGGGCTGATGATGCTCAGTTATCTGAAACACATTGCTCTATGGCTTGGAAAACGAAAGTTCAAAGCTCAAAGTAAAGAAACTATGTTTAAAGTAAAGAATATCATATTGTCGCTCGCTCTCCTGGGGTGCTCAGGCTTAGCTCAAGCCCAGCAGGTAGAGCAACGCATCGACTCGCTGCAGATACTGATAGGACAGCAGACTGTGCTGCATCTGAAGGCTTCGGTCAAGCAGGGCGATAAGGTGCAACTGCCATCTTTCAAGCCGCAGCAGCAAATTACGCCGGGAGTGGAAGTGGTAGAGCAGAGTAAAGGCGACACTTCGCACATAGGCGACGACCGAATGGTGGTGAGTCGCGACTATACGCTGACTTCGTTTGATGAAAAGGTGTATGCGATTCCTGCGCTCAATGTGAAGGTAAACGGCAAGAACTTTCATGGCAACCAGCTTGCGCTGAAGGTGCTCACCGTGCCCGTAGATACGGTTCATCCCAACCAGTTTTATCCGCCCAAGGATGTTCAGGACAATCCTTTCTCCTGGAGCGAATGGAGTGCGCAGTTCTGGTTGAGCCTATTGCTGTTAATCCTCTGTGGCGCATGGCTTTATCTGCGCAACAGACTGAAGAACAACAAGCCAATCATCACCCATATCCGCATCGTAAAACGTGTTCCGGCTCATGAAAAGGCGCTGAATCAAATCAACGTCATCAAGCAGCAGCACGTTGAGAATCAGGAAACACAGAAGGCTTACTACACCCAGCTTACCAATACGCTGAGAGAATATATCGTGAGCCGTTTCGGATTCAATGCGATGGAAATGACCAGTATGGAAATCATCGAACGTTTGCGCGAAGCAGGCGACCCGAAGATGATAGATGAACTGAAGGAACTCTTCCAGACTGCCGATCTCGTGAAGTTTGCCAAATATGAAACCCTGGTGAATGAGAACGACGCAAACCTGGTGAATGCCATCAACTTCATCGACCAGACCAAGACAGATGAGAAACCTACTGAAGAAAAGGTGGTTCCGCAGCTGACCAATGAAGAGCAGAAGACGCAATCTCAGCGCCGCCTCATCAAGTCGCTCCTCTGGATAGGAGCCATCGTAGGTCTGGCTCTGTTGGGTTACATCATTTACCAGTCAGCCATGCTGCTGATGTAAAGCAGGGTGTTCTTATGAAACGTTTCGCCGGGCAAAGCGGTTTATTCCGAAACTCTTAGCCTGGCTATAAATAGAAAAATATAGAAATGGAATTTGCAAGTAAAGGCTATTTTCTGTTGCTCCTGTTGCTGATACCTTATATATTATGGTATTTCCTCTACAGGAAGAAGAGTGCGCCAACCATGCGCATGAGCGACACGAAAAAGTATCAATATGCTCCGAAGAGCCTGCGTGTGCGTCTCATCCATCTGCCGATGGTGCTGAGATGCATCTGTTTCGTGCTCATCGTCTGTGCGATGGCTCGTCCGCAGACGCATACGGCTTGGGACAACAAGACGGTGGAAGGCATTGACATTATGTTGGCAATGGACGTTTCCACCTCTATGCTTGCCGAAGATTTGAGACCAAACCGTATGGAAGCGGCTAAGGATGTGGCAACAGAATTTATCTCGGGAAGACCGAACGACAACATCGGTCTGACTATCTTTGCAGGTGAAGCTTTCACCCAGTGCCCGATGACAACCGATCATGCCAGTCTGTTGCGCCTCTTGCAGGCAACCCGTACGGATATTGCCGCCCGGGGACTGATTGACGATGGAACTGCAGTGGGAATGGGACTCGCCAATGCCGTGAGCCGACTGAAGGATTCTAAGTCAAAATCGAAGGTTGTGATTCTTCTTACCGACGGCAGTAACAACATGGGCGAAATCTCGCCAATGACCGCAGCAGAGATTGCCAAGAGCTACGGAATCCGCGTTTACACCATCGGTGTAGGAACCAACAAGGTGGCTCCTTATCCAATGCCTGTGGCAGGAGGAGTACAGTACGTCAATATTCCGGTAGAGATAGATACGCAGACGCTGAGTGATATTGCTCAGACAACCGATGGTAATTTCTATCGCGCAACGAACAATAATGAGCTGAAGAAGATTTACAGGGACATTGATAAACTGGAGAAAACCAAGTTTAATGTCAAGCATTTCGCTAAGCGCTATGAAGCTTATCAGCCATTCGCCTTGGCAGCTCTCCTGGTATTGCTGGTAGAAATCCTGCTCCGCATCACCTGGTTCAGAAGAATTCCGTAATCCGGATACTGAGCCATTACTGATTATCGGAGATATTTCGCTATCTTTCGGAGATATTCTGCTATCTTTCGGAGATATTTTACCAGTTATCGGAGATATTTTACTGATTATCGGATAATCGAATAGAAGATATAATTAGAATAGAAAATGTTAAGATTTGAAGATCCTATATTTCTCTGGCTGTTGTGGATAATACCAGTACTGATTCTGATCAGACTGATAGGATGGAGAAGAAGAAAGGCTAAACTGAAGAAGCTCGGCGATCCGGAACTTCTGAAACAGCTCATGCCCAACATCTCCAAATATCGCCCTACAGTTAAGTTTGTGCTGATGCTCGCAGCCTTGGCGCTTCTCATCGTGATGGTAGCTCGCCCGCAGATGGGCAGCAAGATTTCTCACGATAAGCGACATGGTATTGAAACCATCATCTGCCTCGATATTTCAAATTCCATGCTCTGTCAGGACGTGGTTCCATCCCGTTTGGACAAGAGTAAGATGCTTATCGAAAATCTGGTCGACAACTTTAACAACGACAAAATCGGACTCATCGTCTTTGCAGGCGATGCGTTCGTGCAGTTGCCAATCACCACCGATTATGTTTCGGCAAAGATGTTTCTCCAGAACATAACCCCAGGTCTTATCCAGACCCAGGGAACCAATATCGGCGAAGCCATCGATTTAGCTTCCAAGAGTTTCACCCAGCAGGAGAATGTGGGCAGAGCCATCATCGTTATTACCGATGGCGAAAACCATGAGCCTGGCGCACAGGAGGCAGCGGCTGCTGCCAACAAGAAGGGAATCAATGTCTTTATCCTTGGCATAGGTAACACCAAGGGAGCACCAATTCCTATGGGCGACGGCTCTTATCTGAAGGACAATGCGGGCAACACCGTAATGACCGCCCTGAATGAGCAGATGTGCAAGGAACTTGCCCAGGCAGGCAAGGGTCAGTACATTCATGTAGATAATACCAGCGATGCGGAAAGAGCATTGAATGATGATATTGCCAAATTGCAGAAAGGTGATGTAACGAGTGTGGTTTACAGCGCCTATGATGAACAGTTCCAGGCTGTAGGTATTCTTGTCATCCTGTTGCTTATCATCGAAATCTGTCTGCTTGAGGTAAAGAATCCTCTGCTCAGAAACATCAAGTTTTTTAAGAAAGACATCAAGAAGCCTTTCTGATAAACGTTTATACATTATTATATAATAAGAATGAGATATTTAAGATATATATTGGTTTTTGCCCTGATGGTGCTGGGCTTGGCGAAGGTGGGAGCACAGAACGACCGCAACTTCATCCGCCAGGGAAACCGCGCCTATCATAAACAGAAGTGGGCTGCAGCCGAAACGCAATATCGCAAGGCTATCTCCAAGAACCAGAAGAATGCGCAGGCTGTCTATAATCTGGGTTGCGCCCTGATGATGCAGCAGAAGGATTCGATGGCAATGATACAGTTTGAGAATGCTTCGAAACTGGAAACGAACAAGATGCGACGCGCCAGAAGTTACCACAACATGGGTGTGGTCATGCAGCAGCATCAGCAATATGCGCAGGCCATAGGATGTTATGAGAACGCCCTGCGCTGCAATCCGCAGGACAATGCAACCCGATATAATCTTGCCCTCTGCAAGAAATTGCTTAAAAACCAGAAGCAGAACAAGCAGAACGATAAGAACAAGAACAACAAGAATAAAAACAAGGACAAGAACAAGCAGAATAAGGATCAGAACAAAGATCAGAATAAAGACAAGAACAAGAACGATAAAAACAAGAACAACCAGAATAAGAACAATCAGCAGAATCAGAACAATCAGGACAAGATGAGTAAAGATAATGCTGAACAACTCTTGAACGCCGCCATCCAGCAGGAGAAGGATACGAAGCGCAAGATGCAGAAAGCGATGAGTCAGCCTCGCCGCAAGCAATATGAGAAAAACTGGTAAAAAGTAAAATAATACAACGAGCATAATAGATTTAGAACATGAAACATATAGGTTGGTTTATTATTATATGGGCAATGCTTCTGGGCTTCAGTTTGCAGCTGAAAGCCCAGCATATCAGTGTGTCGGCACCAACACACGTGGCGGCGGGAGAAAACTTCCGTGTGGCCTATACCATCAATACACGTGATGTAGAGGAATTCCGCCTGGGCGGAGTAGGAGAAGGACTTGAGGTAATCGCAGGTCCTTACACCTCATCGCAGTCCAGTTATCAGATGATCAATGGTCATACTTCCTCTTCATCGTCGGTAACCATTACCTATACGCTCTACGCAGCTAAGAACGGAACCTTTGGCATTGGTGCCTCTCATGCCATCGTAAATGGTAAGAAACTCTCTTCCCATCCGGTTAAGATTACAGTTTCTGGCCATGCTGCACGCAACAACGGCGCTCCTTCCATGCACGGACAGAATGATTATAATGAACCACGCATGCGAACTGCCGGATCCAGAATATCAGGCCGCGACCTCTTCATCAAGGTTACAGCCAACAAGCGACGTGTTCACGAACAGGAACCGGTGCTCCTTACTTATAAGGTTTACACGCAGGTAGACCTTACCCAGCTGGAAGGCAAGATGCCTGACCTGAAGGGATTCCACAACCAGGAAGTTCCGCTGCCTCAGCAGAAGACCTTCCATACTGAAACCGTAAACGGCCGACCTTACCGATGCGTTACATGGAGCCAGTATGTCATGTATCCGCAGATGACGGGAAACCTCACCATTCCAGCCATTACTTTCAAGGGAATCGTAGTTCAGCAGAACAGAAACGTTGACCCGATGGAAGCTTTCTTCAATGGCGGTTCTGGCTATGTTGAAGTAAAGAAAGATATTATAGCTCCTAGTGTGAAAATTCAGGTTGATCCATTGCCTCAGCGCCCTGCCAACTTCTCGGGCGGTGTAGGTAAATTCAACATTACTGCTTCCATCGACAAGAAGGAAGTAAAGGCTGGCGAACCAATCACCATTCGTGTAGTGGTAGGAGGAATCGGAAACCTGAAGTTGCTCAAGCAGCCTGTCATTACCTTCCCTAAGGATTTTGACAAGTACGATGCGAAGGTGACAGACAAGACCCGCCTTACAGCCAATGGCGTAGAAGGCAATATGATTTATGACTTCCTGGCTGTGCCTCGTAATCAGGGAAATTATACCATTCCTGCGGTAGAATTCACCTATTATGATACTTCGGCTAACAAGTACAAGACAATCAAGACCCAGCCGTTTACGCTGAACGTAGAGAAGGGCGATGGAACATCAGACAATGAAACATCAGATTTCAGCAACAAGGATAAGGACATTCACGCGCTGAAACTGGGCAAGTCTAAGCTCCATGATATTGACGATATGTTCTACGGAAGCTTCGGCTACTGGACCAGTCTGCTGGTTCCATTGGCAGCCTTCTTTGCCCTGCTCATTGTTTTCCGCCGCCGTGCTCTCGAGAATGCCGACCTTGTAAAGGTTCGTTCCAACAAGGCAAACAAGATAGCAACCAAGCGTCTGAAGAAGGCTCATCTGCTGATGCTCGGCGGAAAGCAGGAAGAATTCTATGATGAGGTGCTCCGTGCTTTGTGGGGCTATGTAAGCTACAAGCTCAACATGCCAGCCGAAAAGCTCTCACGTGAAAACATTCAGGCTATGTTCGAAAAACATTGTGTAGATGAGAGAACTATCGAGAAGTTTACAACGGCTCTCGATGAATGTGAGTTTGAACGCTATGCGCCGGGCGACCCTGCGGGCAATATGAATCGTACATTCGAATCGGCAATGACTGCTATTATGAATATAGAAAATGCTATCAATGCAACGCGTAAGCAGCGCAAGAAGAGTGCAACAGGATATTCGTTCGTCATGATGATCATGGTGATGTTGGGCTGCTCGGTTTCTGCTGGAGCTGTTACCAAGAACAATGCTGATACGGAATATCAGAAAGGTAACTATCAGCAAGCCATACGCGACTATGAGGAAATATTGAACAACTATGGTGTTTCTGCCGAAGTTTACTATAACTTGGGCAATGCTTATTACCGTACAGACAATATTACCAAGGCTGTGCTCAATTATGAGCGTGCCCATCTGCTCTCGCCAGGTGATGAAGACATCAGCTTCAACCTGCAGTTTGCACGTAGCAAGACCATCGATAAGATTACTCCGGAAAGCGAAATGTTCTTCGTAACCTGGTGGAAGGCGCTGGTTAACTTTACGAGTGTTGACTGTTGGGCTAAGACAGGCATCATAGCCATCATCATGGCGCTGGTTCTGGTTTTGGTTTATCTCTTCGGTTCGCATATCGTGTTGCGCAAGATTGGTTTCTTCGGTGGAATCTTCTTCGTGGCAGTCTTCCTGCTGAGCAATCTCTTTGCTTACCAGCAGCGGCAGATGCTCATCAACCGTACGGGAGCCATCATCATCGCTCCTTCTGTTAATGTGAAGAAGACTCCAGCCAAGACGAGCGTTGACCTCTTCCTGCTGCATGAAGGAACCCGAGTTGACATTACCGATAAGGCGATGAAAGGCTGGCGTGGAATTAAGGTTGGAGACGGCAGAGAAGGCTGGATTGAAACCAAGGCAATTGAGGAAATCTGATTAAGATAAAATCTGATTAAAATAAAGAGAATGGATTTTAGTAGGATACAAGATTTTGACATGCAGCTGTTGCATGTGTTTAACGGCAGCGAGAATGTCTGGCTCGATCAGATGGCGATGGCGCTTACATCGGGCTGGACATGGATTCCGCTTTATATCGTCCTCTTCGTTGTTGTGATAAGAAACAACGAGATGATGGGCCAGATTGCGCTCGTGGTTGGAGGAGCGGTGCTCTGTATCTTTCTGGCTGATGGACTGGTGGATGGAATCATCAAACCGCTGGCTGAAAGATGCAGACCTTCCAGCGACCCGATGTTCAAGTATACGGTTCAGGTGGTTGACAATATGCGCCTCAAGAGTTTCAGCTTCTGTTCGGCTCATGCGGCTAATACGCTTTCGTTAGCCATCTTCTTCTCGTTGCTCATCCGCAGCAAACTGGTTACGTGGACCCTGTTATTATGGTCGCTCGTAAACTGCTGGACCCGTCTTTACCTGGGTGTTCATTATCCGGTCGACATTCTTTGCGGTCTGGCTATCGGAGCTGTGGTAGGAGTTGTCGTTTATCTTATCTACATCAGGATGTATTACCGCATCTCCCCAAAGATTAAGTATATTTCCAACCAGTATACGAGTACGGGTTACGACTATGATGATGTAGATAAAATCATGACCATAATGATATTTACCCTTATCATGGTTGTGTTTTATGCCACCTGTCAGATGGCTTATCTTTAGTACAGAAATAAAAGTTCAAAAGTAAAATAAATAATGGATACAAAACACATTAAAATTAGTGATTATAACTATGATTTACCGGATGAGCGCATCGCAAAATTTCCTATCGCCCAGCGCGACCACAGCAAACTGCTGGTCTATAAGCACGGCGAGGTAAGCGATGATGTTTTCCATCATCTTCCCACATATCTCCCTCAAGGAGCCTTGATGATATTCAACAATACCAAGGTGATACAAGCGCGTCTGCACTTCCGCAAGGAAACAGGTGCGCTTATTGAGGTTTTCTTGATGGAGCCTGCAGAACCTACTGATTACGAACTCATGTTCCAGACCACCGGACATTGTTCCTGGCTCTGCATGATCGGTAATCTGAAGAAATGGAAAGAGGGAAGCCTGAAGCGTGATTTCGAAATCAAGGGCAATAAGCTTACGCTCAGCGCCACTATGCGACGCGGAGATGCTCTCGGTTCTGAGGCGCAGAAAATGGTTGCCAAAGGCGGAGGAACCAACTATTGGGTTGACTTTGATTGGGACAACGACAAGGTGTCTTTCGCTGAGATTCTCGAAGCAGTAGGTGAGTTGCCTATTCCTCCATATCTCAACCGCAAGACCGAGGAGAGCGACAAGACTACCTATCAGACGGTTTATTCTAAAATCAAGGGAAGTGTGGCTGCTCCAACTGCCGGACTTCACTTTACCGATGCGGTTCTCAAGGATCTTGATGCGCATGGAATCGACCGCGAAGAAGTAACCCTGCATGTAGGAGCCGGCACATTCAAACCGGTGAAGAGTCTTGAAATCGAAGGTCATCAGATGCATACGGAATACATTGTTGTTCATCGTCGCAGCCTGGAAAAACTCATCAAGCACGAGTGCCGGGTCATTGCCGTAGGAACCACCAGCGTCCGTACCATCGAGAGTCTCTATTACATGGGCGTTCATCTACTGAAGCATCCTGAGGCAAATGAAGAAGATTTGCACGTAAAACAGTGGGATCCTTACGAGCTTTCAGAAGATGGCAATCTGGTAGATGGAATCACTCCGATGCAGGCTATCCAGGCAATCATCGATTATCTGGACCGCAACGGCTTGGAGGCTCTCCATTCCAGCACGCAGATTATCATTGCTCCTGGCTATCAGTATAAGATTGTGAAGATGCTGGTCACCAATTTCCATCAGCCTCAGAGTACACTCCTGCTTCTGGTGAGTGCTTTCCTCAAGGGCGACTGGAAGAAGGTTTACGATTATGCTCTTTCGCATGATTTTCGTTTCCTTAGCTATGGAGATTCATCCCTGCTCATTCCGTAAAAGAAGTTAGGAAAACTATAAATTATTAATTGTAAATTATAAATTTAAATAGATGATTTCAGTAGAAGGACTGAAAGTAGAGTTTGGCGTTAAGCCTCTCTTTCATGATGTAAGTTTCGTCATCAACGACCGCGACCGCATTGCCCTGGTGGGTAAGAATGGTGCGGGAAAATCTACTATGCTCAAGATTCTCTGCGGTTTGCAGAAACCTACTGACGGCGTTGTGGCTATTCCTAACGAAACCACTATCGGCTATCTGCCTCAGGTGATGAAACTGCAGGACGATACGACCGTGAAAGAGGAAACCCGCAAGGCTTTCGCCCATAATACCGAGATGAAGGCGCGTCTGGACAAGATGCAGCAGGAAATGGCCGACCGCACCGACTATGAGAGCGAAAGCTATGCTCAGCTCGTAGAGAAGTTTACCCAGGAACATGAACGCTACATGATGATGGGTGGCGAAAACTATGAGGCTGAGATAGAGCGCACCTTGAGCGGTCTTGGCTTTACGCGCGATGATTTCGAACGCCCTACCAAGGAGTTTTCCGGCGGTTGGCGAATGCGTATCGAACTTGCCAAGATTCTGTTGCAGAAACCTGATGTCCTGCTCCTCGATGAGCCTACCAACCACCTTGATATTGAAAGTATCCAGTGGTTGGAGCAGTTTCTGGCGCAGAGTGCTAAGGCTGTGGTTCTGGTGAGTCACGACCGTGCATTCATCAACAATGTAACTAACCGTACCCTCGAAATTACTTGCGGAAGGGTAGAAGATTATAAGGTGAAATACGATGAGTATGTTGTGTTGCGTGCCGAACGCCGCGAGCAGCAGCTCCGTGCTTACGAAAACCAGCAGAAGGAGATTGCCGACATCAAGGATTTCATTGAGCGGTTCCGCTACAAGCCTACTAAGGCGGTTCAGGTGCAGAGCAGAATAAAGCAGCTCGAGAAAATCGTGCCTATCGAGGTGGATGAGGTTGACAACAAGCAGATGCACCTCAAATTCCCTCCTTGTCTAAGAAGTGGCGATTATCCTATCATCTGCGATGAGGTGCGCAAGGATTACGGCGCACACACCGTCTTCGACCATGTTACCTTTACCATCAAGCGTGGCGAGAAGGTGGCTTTCGTGGGTAAGAACGGCGAGGGTAAGTCTACCCTCGTAAAATGTATCATGGGTGAGATTCCTTTCACCGGAACGCTCAAGATTGGTCATAATGTGCAGATTGGTTATTTCGCCCAGAATCAGGCACAGCTCTTGGATGAGAATCTCACCATCTTCCAGACTATCGACAATGTTGCCACAGGAGAAATGCGTCTGAAGGTGAACGATCTCCTGGGCGCCTTCATGTTTGGCGGCGAGACTTCAGAGAAGTTTGTCAAGGTTCTGAGTGGAGGAGAACGCAGCCGACTGGCGATGATCAAGCTCCTGCTCGAACCGGTGAATCTCCTCATTCTCGATGAGCCTACCAACCACCTCGACATGCAGTCGAAGGATGTGCTGAAAGAAGCCATCAAGGCTTTCGATGGAACAGCCATCATCGTGAGCCACGACCGTGAATTCCTCGATGGTCTGGTAGATAAGGTCTATGAGTTTGGCGGCGGTAAGGTTCGTGAGCATCTCGGTGGTATTTACGATTATCTCCGTGCCCATAATGCCGAGAACATCAATCAGGCTCTTGCCAACCAGAGCATGGCTTCTGCCGGTTCGCCTTCTGCCAATACTTCCGGCTCTTCTGTCGCATCAGGTTCTACAGCCGACAGTCTTGCCTCTGCCACATCCGGCAAGCAGAGCTACGCTGAACATAAGGAACAGCAGAAGAAGATCCGTAAGGCTGAGAAAGCCGTGAAGGAATGTGAGGCGAAGATTGAGAAACTGGAAGCGAGAAAGAAGGAGATTGATGAACTCCTGATGAAACCGGAAAATGCAACCAACATGGAACTCGTGACCGAATACACCGAACTCATGAAGGGTCTCGATGAGGAGAACGAGCGCTGGATGCTCCTTTCTGAAGAATTGGAAGAAGTTTCGAAATAAAAGTAACATTAATATATAAAAAAGAGAAGAAAATGAAAATGAAGATGATCTTACCGATGATGCTGATTGCAGCTCTGCCATTAGGCGCTGATGCTCAGAATAAATCGGGTCTTGTCATGAGCAATCTCGACAAGACAGTAAAGCCAGCAGACAGTTTCTATCAGTTTGCTACAGGTGGATGGCAGAAGAATAATCCTCTTCCTGCCGCTTACAGCCGTTATGGCAGTTTTGACCAGCTGGCTGAGAACAACAACAAGCGCATCAACACCATTCTTTCTGAACTCCAGAAGAAGACTTACAAGGCTGGAACCATTGAGCAGAAATTGTCTGATTTCTACAAACTCTCTATGGATGTTGACAGCCGCAACAAGGCTGGAATCGCTCCTGTAAAGCCTCTTATGGATGAGATTGAAGCTGCCAAGACCAAGGACGAGCTTCAGAAGCTTCAGGTTAAGTATGCATGGATGGGTCTCGGTTTGAGCTATGGCGCAGGTTTCGCTGCCGATGAGAAGAACGTAACCATGAACATCTACAACCTGATGCAGGGCGGTCTTACTCTCGGTGCCAAGGATTATTACCTCAACAACGATGCTGCAACCGTAGCTATCCGTGAGGCTTATAAGACTTACCTCAGCAAGATGTTCCAGCTCTATGGTTTCTCTGCTGATGAAGCTGCCAAGAAGGCTTCTGCCGTATTCCTTCACGAAACAACGCTCGCTACTTTCTCAAAGAGCCGTACCGAACTTCGTGATCCTCAGGCAAACTACAACAAGATGACCTTGGCAGAATTCAAGGAGAATTATCCTAACATTCCTCTCGAGGTACTTGCCAACGCCGAGGGAATCAAGAGCGAATATCTCAAGGAGATGATCGTAGGTCAGCCTGCTTTCTTCGCCGGTTATGACAAGGTGGCAGCTGCAGAATGTGCAGGCACATTGAAGGCTTTGATGGAGTGGGACATCATCAGTAGTTCTGCTTCTTACCTCAGCGATGAGATTCGCGAAGCCCGTTTCGAATTCTTCGGCAAGACTATGAGTGGCCGTAAGGAGGATTATCCTCTTTGGAAGCGTGCTACTGCTCAGGTAGAGGCTCAGTTGGGCGAGGCACTCGGTCGCATCTACTGCAAGCGCTATTTCCCAGAAAGCTCTAAGAAGATGATGGAGGCACTCGTGAAGAATCTTCAGATCAGCCTCGGTCAGCGTATCGATGCTCAGACCTGGATGAGCGATGCTACAAAGAAAGCTGCTCACAACAAGCTCGACAAGTTCTATGTAAAGATTGGTTATCCTAACAAGTGGACTGATTTCAGCAAGCTCAGCATCGACCCATTTAAGAGCTATTATGAGAACGTGTTGGCTTGCCGCAAGTTTGCCAACGATAAGGAGATTGCTGAGAAGGCAGGAAAGCCGGTAGATAAGGATGAGTGGTTCATGACTCCTCAGACCGTGAACGCTTACTACAATCCTACTACCAATGAAATCTGCTTCCCAGCCGGTATTCTCCAGTATCCTTTCTTCGATCCTAAGGCTGATGCAGCATTCAACTATGGCGCTATCGGCGTAGTAATCGGCCATGAGATGACTCACGGATTCGATGATCAGGGTCGTCAGTATGATGCTAGCGGTAATCTGAAGGACTGGTGGACAGCTGAAGATGCAGAAGGTTTCAACAAGCGTGCAGATATGTATGCTGATTTCTTCAGCAACATCAAGGTGTTGCCTGATCTGAATGCCAACGGCCGTTTCACCCTCGGCGAGAACCTTGCCGACCATGGTGGTTTGATGGTTTCATACAATGCCTTCAAGAATGCTACAGCCAAGAAGCCATTGAAGAACAAGGATGGTTTTACTCCTGACCAGCGTTTCTTCCTCGCCTATGCAGGTGTTTGGGGACAGAACATTACTGATAAGGAAATCCGCAACCGCGTAAAGGATGATCCTCATTCTCTCGGCAAGTGGCGTGTTGATGGTGCGCTTTCTCACATCGATGCTTGGTATGAGGCATTTGGTGTAAAGCAGGGCGATAAGCTGTTCATTCCTAAGAACCAGCGTCTGGAGCTTTGGTAATTCCGGAAGGAAGTTCTTCCGAATAGAATTTTTCGGGAATGGTTTTCCGAATAGATAGAAAAAATAAAGTCCTGATGTTTCGTAAGTTTGAAACATCAGGACTTTTTTTTATGCTTTTTATAAAATGCGGGTTATTGCTTCTTCTCCAGTTCCTGAAGATTTTCCATCTTCTTCGATTCCAGAAATTCGTAAATACCGCAGAGATGTTCCCGGACGCGACCATGACCGAATTCATAAACCTTGCTGACAAGACCATCGAGGAAATCACGATCGTGACTAACCACGATGAGCGTTCCGTCGAAATCAAGAAGTGCCTGCTTCAGCACATCCTTGGTCTTCAGGTCGAGGTGGTTGGTAGGCTCATCGAGAATCAGCAGGTTCACCGGCTCCAGCAGCAGTTTGAGAATGGCAAGACGGGTGCGTTCACCTCCCGACAATACTTTCACCTTCTTGGTAGAATCCTCTCCGCCAAACATGAAGGCTCCGAGCAAATCGCGTATCTTGTTTCTGATTTCACCCTTGGCAACATCATCGATGGTCTGGAATACGGTGAGTTCGCCATCGAGCAGAGAAGCCTGGTTCTGGGCGAAATAACCTATCTGCACATTATGTCCCAATTCCAACTTTCCTTCGTTCTGAAGCTGACCCATGATACATTTAACAAGCGTTGACTTACCCTCTCCGTTTCTTCCCACGAAGGCAATCTTGTCGCCTCTTTCTACGGTAAGATTCACGCCGCTGAAAATCTTCTTGCCATCAAACGACATCGCCACATCGCTCATCTGAACCGGATAAGCACCGCTTCGTGGGCTCGGCGGGAACTTGAGTCGAAGGCGACTTGTATCTTCTTCATCCACTTCGATAAGTTCCAGTTTCTCTAGCATCTTCACGCGGCTCTGCACCTGGAAGGTTTTAGAATAAGTGCCTTTGAAGCGTTCTATAAAGTCCTTGGTCTCGGCAATCATCTTCTGCTGTTCCTCATATTTCTTCATCTGCTGTTCGCGGCGTTCCTTACGCAGTTCCAGATATTGGCTGTAAGTGGCTTTGTAGTCGTAGATGCGGCCCATGGTTACTTCGATGGTTCTTGTTGTAATGTCGTCAACGAATTTTCGGTCGTGGCTGATGACAACTACTGCTTTCGAACTGTTGATGATGAAGTCTTCGAGCCAGCCGATGGATTCGATGTCGAGATGATTGGTTGGCTCATCGAGCAGCAGTACGTCTGGCGATTTCAAGAGCAGTTTTGCCAGCTCAATCCTCATTCTCCATCCTCCCGAAAACTCGCTTGTAGGGCGGTTGAAATCAGAGCGCTCGAAACCGAGACCGAGCAGCGTCTTCTCTACATCTTCTTCGAAATGAGTCATGTCGATGGCGTAGAATTTCTCTGAGAGAGAGGATACTTTCTCAATGAGCTGCATGTAATCATCGCTGTCGTAATCGGTACGGGTGGTGAGCTCGTTGTTGATGCGGTCAATCTCAGCCTGCATTTCGTGCAGATGGGCAAACGCCTGACAGGTTTCCTCGAATACGGTTCTGCCGTCTTCGGTCATCAGATGCTGAGGCAGATAGGCGATGACGCAATCCTTGGGAGCAGAAACGGTGCCACGAGTAGCATTTCTCACACCGGCGATGATCTTGAGCAATGTGCTCTTTCCTGCGCCATTCTTTCCCATCAGGGCTATACGGTCCTTCTCGTTGATCTGGAAGGAAATGTCTTTGAATAGGGTGGTGCCGCCAAATTCTACGGTCAATCCATCAACTGTAATCATATTATTTTCTTCTTGTTCAAATTTTTGTTTCTTTAAGCAACTCCCCGGAATGCCCTGTTCCTGCCGTTTTCGGGTCTTCATTGATGACCAGCGCCTGCCATCATTTATGACCCGTGTTGGTCTTAAGAGAAGACCTAAGCAAGGTGCAAAAGGCTGTTCTTTCGATTGCCGGTGCAAAGATACAACATTTTTGGGCAGAATGCAAGCTTTTACCCTGACTTTCTTTCGGAGAAGTAGTGTAAGTGATTGATTGATACTGATTTCTATTGGTTTTCTAGCTGAACTTTACTGCAGGTTAACTGAAAGGGAGTGAATGGGGGCATTGAGAACTGGAATGGCAAGCGGTCATTTTCGGTCATGGTCATTTTCGGTCATTTTCAAAAAGAGTTTGGTCATTTTGAGCTATAGTAAATATAAATATTATTTATATTATACTATAGATGACCATTTCTCCCCCGAAACCAAAATGACCGAAAATGACCATGACCGGAAATGACCGGATTGTAATAATTGAGAATATGTAAAATGATGAAAGGTGAGATATGCTAAAGTCTTAGTTGTTAGTACTATACGTGATTTATATATAGAATTACTTTAATAGCATCGCTGTAGGGCAATCTACATCTGTCACCATATTATTATGCCTTAATCGTACTCTAATGTCCTCTATTTACCTCTTGTTTCGCTCTTGTCTCGGTCAAAAATATCTAAAATCGGAAGGGCTTTGGAGTCCGAGGAGGGGCATTTTTCACTCCTAGTAGAGGGGGTAAAACACCTTTCTAACCCTCTTATTTTTCATTTTTTCTTCGAAAACTCACTAAAAAGCACTGATTTTAGCCTCTTTATTTTTCTTTTTGGGTAGGTAAGAATAATTTATATTACTCAGTCTGATTGCGCTTCTTGCACCGTTTCTTTTAGCGGATTAAAAAAAAGTAATAGTTTATTGTACAGCGGTAGATTGCAAATCCGCCAGAACTTAATGAGAATAATTGCCGGAAACTGGTGGATAAGATAATCTGCCAAACAGAGATTTTATCTTTACAAAACCATTTTGAATTGCCCCTAAAGAACTCAATCTTAAAATCACGATTTTCCCTATGTTTCATCTCTTATTTCCAATTTTTACATGAATATGGAGCATTTTTAAACAAAAAAGACCTTGATTGCAGAACGCAACCAAGGTCTTCGGAGATGATATATTTAACCTATTGAAATCTCGCTAGATTAGATCTGCTCGCTCCAGTCCTCCTGGCTCTTACGAACGTAAGTCTGGTAACGGAGCTTAGCCATCTTCTCTGCCTGAGAGAAGAGCTCATCAGCCTCCTTAGGGAATGCCTTCTGTACAGAGAGGTAACGAACCTCACCGAGCAGGAAGTCGCGGAAGTTATCCCAGTTAGGAGCCTTAGAGTCGAGGGTGAATGGGTTCTTACCCTCATCAGCCAACAGTGGGTTGTAACGCCACAAGTGCCAGTAACCGCACTCAACAGCCAACTCTTCCTCGTGCTGTGAACGACCCATACCGCCCTTACGCTTCAAACCGTGGTTGATACATGGTGCGTAAGCGATGATGAGTGATGGACCTGGATAAGCCTCAGCCTCGCGGATAGCCTTCAATGTCTGAGCATTGTCAGCACCCATAGCTACCTGAGCTACGTAGATGTAACCGTATGTAGTCTGCATCAAACCGAGATCCTTCTTGCGGATACGCTTACCCTGAGCAGCGAACTGTGCGATAGCACCGAGTGGAGTAGACTTAGAAGACTGACCACCAGTGTTAGAGTAAACCTCAGTATCGAGTACCAGGATGTTAACATCCTCACCAGAAGCCAATACGTGGTCGAGACCACCGTAACCGATATCATAAGAAGCACCATCACCACCGATGATCCACTGTGAACGCTTAACGAGGTAGTGATCCAAAGTCTTGAGCTCCTTGCAGATAGGGCAACCCTTCTCAGCGCCGGCAGCGATGAGAGGCTTCAACTCTGCAGCAGCCTCCTTAGAACCCTCTGAATCGTTCATGTTAGCCATCCACTTGTCAGCAGCTGCTACGAACTCAGCAGGAACATGCTCCTGAGCCTTAGCCTCCTCGAGCAAGTGAGCGATGCGCTCCTTCATCTTCTTGTTACCCATTACCATACCGAGACCGAACTCGCAGAAGTCCTCGAACAATGAGTTGTCGAATGCAGGACCCTGACCCTTAGCGTTCTTTGTATATGGAGTTGATGGGATAGAAGCTGAGTAGATAGAAGAACAACCAGTAGCGTTAGCAATCATCTGACGATCACCGAAGAGCTGAGAAATCAACTTAACGTATGGAGTCTCACCACAACCAGAGCAAGCACCAGAGAACTCGAACAATGGCTGAGCGAACTGAGAGTTCTTAGGGCTCTGCTTGATGTCTACGAGATCCTGCTTAGAAGCTACCTTGTGTACGAGGTACTCCCAGTTAGCTGCCTCCTTGATCATATCCTCAGCGTCTACGTTGAATGGAACCATTGTCAACGCCTTCTCACCCTTCTTACCTGGGCAGACGTCAGCACAGTTACCACAACCAAGACAGTCGAGTACTGATGTCTCGATGCGGAAGTGCATTCCAGCCAAAGCCTTAGGTGCCTTAACATCCTGAGTCTCGAGACCCTCGATGCCTGCGAGCTCCTCGTCGGTCAATACGAATGGACGGATAGCTGCGTGAGGACAAACGAATGAACACTTGTTACACTGGATACAGTTCTCTACGTTCCATACTGGTACGAATGCCTCAACACCACGCTTCTCGAATGCTGCAGTACCGTTCTGCCATGTACCGTCAACTGTGTCGTGCTTAACGAAGTCAGAAACCTTCAAGAGGTCACCTGCCTGGCCGTTGATAGGACGAACGAGCTCCTTAACGAATGCTGGAGCGTTATCCTCCTTAGCCTCATCGTCAGCGAGGTTAGCCCAAGCTGGATCTACAGTCAACTGCTTGTACTCACCACCACGGTCAACAGCGCCGAAGTTCTTGTCAACAACGTCCTGACCCTTCTTAGAGTAAGACTTAACGATGAATGCCTTCATCTGCTCTACAGCGAGATCCAAAGGAATAACCTCTGTGATACGGAAGAATGCAGACTGGAGGATGGTGTTGGTACGGTTGCCGAGACCAATCTCCTGAGCAATCTTAGTTGCGTTGATATAGTAAACTGTGATGTTGTTCTGAGCGAAGTAACGCTTTACCTTGTTAGGGATGAAGTTAACCAACTCCTCACCGTCGAAGATAGTGTTCAACAGGAAGAAACCATTCTTACGCAAACCACGTGTTACATCGTACATGTGGAGGTAAGCCTGTACGTGACAAGCTACGAAGTTAGGAGTATTTACCTGATAAGCACTGTGGATAGGGCTGTCGCCGAAACGCAAGTGAGAGCAGGTGAAACCACCAGACTTCTTAGAGTCGTAAGAGAAGTATGCCTGGCAATACTTGTTGGTATTGTTACCGATAATCTGAACTGAGTTCTTGTTAGCACCAACAGTACCGTCAGCACCCAAACCGTAGAACTTAGCCTCGAACAAGTCGTCGCCACCCATTGGGATTTCCTCCTCTTCTGGGAGAGAAGTGAATGTAACGTCATCAACGATACCTACAGTGAAGTGGTTCTTTGGCTGTGGCAACTCGAGGTTCTTGAATACAGCAACAATCTTAGCTGGAGTTGTATCAGAAGAACCGAGACCGTAGCGACCGCCAACGATCAATGGCTTGCGCTCGTCATCGTAGAGAGCTGACTTAACGTCGAGGTACAATGGCTCACCCTCTGCACCTGGCTCCTTAGTACGGTCGAGAACAGCGATGCGCTTAACTGTAGCTGGGATAGTCTTCTTCAAGAAGTCAACAGAGAATGGACGGAAGAGGTGAACTGCAACCATACCAACCTTCTTGCCCTGCTTGTTCAAGTAGTCGATAGCCTCGCGAGCTGGCTCTGTAGCAGAACCCATCAGGATGATGATGTTCTCAGCATCCTCAGCACCATAGTAGTTGAAGAGGTGATACTCACGGCCAGTGATCTTAGTCATCTCCTGGCAGTACTTCTCTACTACCTCAGGGATTGCATCGTAGTAAGGGTTGCAAGCCTCACGGTGAGTGAAGAATGTCTCTGGGTTCTCAGCGGTACCGCGAGTAACAGGACGCTCAGGAGTCAAAGCACGGTTACGGAAGTCCTCGATGAACTCTTCCTTAACCAATGGACGGATGTCTTCCATATCCATCTCCTCGATCTTGTGGTACTCGTGAGAAGTACGGAAACCATCGAAGAAGTTAATGAAAGGAACCTTTGTCTCCAATGTAGCCAAGTGAGGAACTGCAGAGAGGTCCATAACCTCCTGAACAGAACCAGAGCAGAACATAGCGAAGCCAGTCTGGCGGCAAGCCATTACGTCCTGGTGGTCACCGAAGATACAAAGTGAGTGAGAAGCCAATGTACGAGCTGATACGTTGAACACGCAAGGGAGCAACTCACCAGCAATCTTGTACATGTTAGGAATCATCAGCAACAAACCCTGAGAAGCAGTGTAAGTTGAAGTCAAGGCACCAGCCTGGAGAGAACCGTGAACTGCACCGGCAGCACCAGCCTCTGATTCCATTTCCTGGATAGAAACTCGCTGACCGAAAAGGTTCTTACGACCTTTGGCAGCCCATTCATCTACATGCTCCGCCATTGGTGATGATGGAGTAATAGGGTAGATAGCAGCAACCTCAGTAAACATGTAGCTTACGTGTGCGGCAGCTGTGTTACCATCACAAGTGATAAATTTTTTCTCTTTAGCCATTTTACTTTTAGATAAAATATTAAAAATGTTTTGTATTTTTATTCCTTTGAACTTTGATAGTTGAATCTGTTTGAGAGTTCAATTTTCAGTTCTGTTTTTGTCTTTCGAATGTTTTTGCCAATTCCTACACCTTATATTAATATAGGAAACCCAGAAGCCATAACGGAATCCTGTTGTCCTTGCCTACCTCGGTATTGTATCGGGCGTAGATGATGTCGGGATTGTTGCGCACCTTGTTTGGAGATTGCGCATCGCAGATTCTGAACTTCTTCTCACCATCTACAATGAAGTAGTGGTCTTTGCCGGTCTGGCTTACCTTGTGGTCTTTCCAGACCGAGTTGACGAAGAATGTTTCCATCACCTCCTGCTTGTCTATCTTGATAGGATAGATGGCGTACATCAGGTTGGAGTTGTGCATCATCACCTTGGATGGTTTCTTAGGAAACTCCTGCCCGGTAGGGTAAATCATGTTGATGAGTCGCGCATCAGCAAGATACTTGATGTAGTTCATTACCGTAGCTCTACTGGTGTTGATCTCTTCGGCAAGCTGGCTCACGTTGGGAGCCTTGGCACCTTCTACAGCTAGCTGATAGAAGAGCCGCTTGATCTTGGTGAGATATTTCAGTTCGATTTGCTTGATGAGGAGGATGTCTACCTCGGTCATCATGTTCATTGTCTTTAGTAGATTCTCTGTGAAGTTGCGGTTCTCCAGGAAGAATGGATAGAATCCATGATGCAAGTAGTCCTGGAAGTATTTCATCGGGCTCACCTTAGGCAGTATCTGTTTGATGATGTGCTCGTGATTGCGCAAGATTTCATCGAGTGTATATGGCTGGAAACTGTTGCCAGTCTGCAGGTTGATAAACTCTCTGAAAGAGAAGCCTCGCAAGTTATAGCTTTTCACGATTCCATTGAGCTCAGGATTCTCTTCCTTCAGTCTCATCACGCTGGAACCTGTGAACACGATTCTTAACTCTGGATAGAGGTCGTAACATTTGCGCAACTCCTTGCTCCAGTCCGACTGCTTGAAGACCTGGTCGATGAGAAGGGTTCTGCCGCCGTGGCGAACAAAGTCACCTGCAAAATCTGCGATTCCTCTGCTTTGAAAATAGAAATTGTTCATATTCACATACAGGCACTTGCGGTCTGTAGGGCCAAAGTGCTCCTTGGCATATTGAAGGAGGAATGTAGACTTTCCTACACCGCGTGTTCCCTTTATGCCAATCAAACGGTCGCTCCAGTCGATTTCGTCCATCAGAGTGCGTCTTACCGGTGCGTCCGTATGCTCTACGAGGTATGTATGTGTTCTGAAGAATGCTTCTTCCATGAGTTTATTATCGTTTCTAATTGTTTTTACGATGCAAAGGTAATTAATTATTTCTAATTTGCAAACTCTAGATAGCAAAAAGTAACTTTTTTTTCATTATTTAGCACTTGTCTAAGTAAAAATGGGGATTTTCTGCCCTTTTTTGCACTTTTCTTTATATCTTTGCACCATGAAGTTACATATTTTCAATCCAGAACATGATTTGGCTTTGGCTGCAAATCTGAAACAGTTCACCGCGCCTCATGCGGGTAGACAACTTAGAAGTGATCTTGCTTTCATTCCGGCTCTTTGGGCGGAAGAGGGCGACCTCGTACTTGTGGATGATATTGATTTTGCGAAGAACAGGGTGCGCCATTTTGGAGCTGAACTGAACAGCAAGGTAGAATTCATCACCAAGCCTCAGCTGAAGCATCTGCTCAAGACTGAATTTCTGGACAGTGTTCATCCCTGGGGATGGAACTCGTCGCTGAAAGGTGAGTTGGAGCGTTTGGGAATTCCGGAGATTATGTTGCCGACTGATGCTTTATTAAATAAGGTACGCGAGGTGAGCAGCAGGCAATGGGCTGCCCTTCATCTGCAGCGTGGCGTGGAATATGTTACTGAGACGGCCCGTCTCAAAGAACTCATTCTCCAGCACGGCAAAGCTGTTGTCAAGGCTCCCTGGAGCAGTAGCGGGAGGGGAGTGAAATATGTGAGTGCTGAGGACTTCAGAACTGCCGGAGATTATCCTACCTTCGAAAGATGGGTGGCAAACATGATTTATCATCAGGGCGGCGTAACCGTAGAGCCCCTATATAATAAGGTGAGAGATTTCGCCATGGAGTTTGAAATGAAAGATGGCAAGGCGCTCTATCGCGGTCTTTCGCTATTCGATACGATCAAGAACGCCTATTCGGGCAATGTGCTCTGCTCTGAAGATGATAAGGTGGAAATGATGAAACCGCTCATTAGCGAGGCGCAGCTTGCCGGAATCAGACAGCGCATCATCGAGGTAATGGAGCCGGCGCTGAAGGATATTTACAGTGGTCCGTTCGGCGTTGACATGATGATCTGCACGAAAGGGGAGAAGGATGAATTCTGCGAGGCTGTGCTGAATCAGGGAGGTGAGGACGTAAACAGAACCGGACTGGGCGTAGTGCCTTGCATCGAAATCAATCTGCGCAGAACAATGGGACATGTGGCAATAGATCTATACGAACATCTTGTGGCTAATTCGAGCGATGAGATGAAGACCAACAGGACGAACATCATGCGCGTGGAATATGATGGAAACAGATATCATCTCAGAATTAAGCCAGGCAGACCTTCGGAAGAGGCACCGCTGCATTGATTTTTTTTTGTAAAGAACATAGATGTTTTTTGTTAAGAAATAGTAAAATCGGCTTTCCCCGTGCAAGGATTAGCCGATTTTTCATTTTATCTTCAGAACTCACGATTCAGATTCCGATTCGGGAACTGCCTTTTAAAGAGGAACTGTCCCTTTCGGGTTCAGGAGCGTAGAGTCATTAAAATGAACTAATAAATTAGAGAAATATGAATAAAAAAGTATTTAGTGCAGCTATTTTAGCTTCAGCTGCAATGGCAATGACTTCTTGCAGCTCAAGCAAGAATGCACAGAATGAGAACGCAACAAAGGCTGAGAAGATAACGGAGGCAGAGGCTGCCCGTCCGTCGGCAGATGAGGAAATGGACGAGAGTTATCTTATCCTCTCAGAGGCTCAGCAGAACATCGTGAAGAAGAATAATGATTTCGCTTTCAAACTCTATCAGCAGATTAGCGGCATGGATTCTGAGGTGGTTTCGCCAATGAGCATCGCCTATCTGATGGGAATGCTTGCAAATGGTGCCGACGGCAAGACTCAGCAGGAGATTCTGAAGGCAATCGGTTGCGAGGGCATGAGCGTGAAGGAACTCAACGACTGTTATAAGGCGCTGATGCTTTCGGCTGGCAAACTTGACAAGCAGACAACCGTAAACATTGCCAATTTTATCGCTATCAACAAGAATTTCACATTGAACAGCGATTTCGCTCACACCGTGGCCGATTCTTATCAGGCTGGCGTGGAGAGCATGGACTTTACCAATTCTAAATCTGCCGCCCGCATTAATGACTGGTGCAAGAAGCAGACTAAAGGAATGATTCCTAGCATCATCGACCAGGTAGACCCAGCAGCCGTTTCTTACCTTCTGAATGCTATTTATTTTAATGGAATCTGGCAGGAGAAGTTTGATGCGAAGAATACCCGCCTCGAGAACTTCAGTGGTTACACCCGCGATATTAAGAAGGTGAACATGATGCACCAGAACAAGAAGTTTGCCTATACTGAAAATGATATGTTGCAGGCTGTAGAGCTGCCATACGGAAATGGAAGTTATCAGATGACCGTTCTTCTTCCTAAGGCTGGCAAGAGCATCAGCGAGGTGATGAAGGAGATGAATGCTGATAAACTCCAGAAGTTGAGTAATGACATGGACCGTTGCCAGGTAGATTTGAAATTCCCTAAGTTCACTACCGAGATGGATTTGTCGCTTAATCAGATTATCAGTAAATTGGGCGCTCCAAGCATCTTCTTGCCAGGCACGGCAGATTTCAGCCGTTTTGCCAATGGCAGCTTCTACGTATCGAAGATGTTGCAGAAGGCAAAGATTGAGGTAAGCGAGCGTGGAACAAAGGCTGCTGCCGTAACAGCAGCTGTGATGCTGACATCACTGGGTCCTAACGAGATGAAGCGTGTAGAATTTCATGCCAACCGCCCATTCGTTTATTTCATTACTGAACGTAATAGTGGCGCCATTCTCTTCATGGGTCAGTTCCTTGGAGAATAATAACAGAGAATTTGCAGGTTCTTAAAACTAGAAAAGCGAAAGCCAAGTCCGTAATCCGGAATCTGGCTTTCGCTTTTTATTTCGCTTAATTCACTTATTTACTCCTGAAACTTTTCAATGAACTCATCCTCAGTAATGATTGGAATATTGAGTTCATGGGCTTTCTTGTTCTTCGAACTCTGCGAAGCTGCATCGTTGTTAATCAGGAAGTTAGTACTCTTGCTCACGCTTCCCGTAACCTTGCCGCCCTGGCTTTCAATATAAGCCTTCAGCTCGTTGCGGTTCTTGTAATGATGCACATCTCCGGTTACGACGAAAGTCAGCCCCTGGCATTTATTTCCCGTTTCTACAGGCTCCTGCTCCTCGATAATCAACTCAGACAGCAGATGCTGCACATGCTGGAAATGAACATCGTCCTTGAACCAGGCGATAAACTTGGCACTCTTTTCTGGTCCAATGCCATCAATGCTTGCAAACTCATCGTCAAACATGCTTAGGCGCGCCGTTTCTATCAGTTCCTTCACCTTGTAACGGCTGAGCAGCTTTTTAGCCACATCGCCGCCGCAGAGCGGAATATTCAAGGCGTAGAGCAGATGGCGGCCGTCAGTATGGCGGCTTTTCTCCACGCTCTCCAGAAGGTTGCTTACGCTCTTCTTTCCGAATCCCTCGAAACAGGAAATCTCGAACGCATAATTCTTCAGTTTGTAGAAATCAGCATATTCTCTGATAAAACCATGATTGATGAATTTCCAGACAGTCTGTTCAGAGATTCCGTCAATATTGATTCCTTCCTTGCTGACGAAACGGGCAAATTTCTTAAGCTGTTTGGCTGGGCAGGCTGCATTGGTGCAATGGAGCGTCTTGGTGCCACTCTCCCTCTCGCGCACTACGGCTGGCGCATGGCAGACCGGACATTCGTCGGGAATGACAAAGGTTCCCACCACATCAGTAATATTGATTACCTTCGGGATAATCTTATTGGCCTTGATGACCTGCAGTCTGGTTCCCTTGTCGCCAATGCCCAGACGCTCACATTCGCTAACATTGCAGAGTGAGGCGCGCTGCACGGTGGTTCCTTCAAGTTCTACCGGTTTGAAAACAGCTACAGGCGTAATGGTGCTGGCTGCGCACGACCATTCTATGTGGTCGAGTTCTGTCTCTGCATGCTCGTCTTGCCATTTGAAGGCAAATCCTGCCCTCGTAGCGTGGTGGCCTGTAACCGACCCCGTAGCTGCATAAGCCGTATCATCGTAGCAAATCACCAGTCCGTCTACCGGGAAAGGATTCTTCTTGCTTGTCACCTTCTCCGTAAACTTGTCTATTTCCAGCTGGATATTTTCTGTGGTAGGGTGGTCAATACGCTCACGTTCTACAGGATTCATTCCCAGGTCTTTCAGCATCTGCATGCGTTCGCCCCATGAGGTAAGTTCCCGCTCAGTATAAACCAAGGTGAACGGAATCCATTGGATGTGGCGCTGCTTCACCTCATCAATATCCTTCAGCGTGAGTGAGCCTGAAGCGAGGTTTCGCGGATTGGCGTAATCGCCTTCGCTTTCGATGATGAACTGTTCGAAATCGGCATAGGAAATCACGGCTTCTCCTCTTACTACAAGATGTCCTTTTTCAGAAATCGTAGCAGGAATGCCTGAAATGGCTGGAGCCAAGTGGGTAATGTTTGTGCCGATGTGTCCGTTACCGCGGGTAACAATCTTGGTGAGTTTTCCGCCGTCATAGGTTACTACGAGGGTCAGTCCGTCCAGTTTCCATGAAATCCAGATAGGGCGGTCTTCTGCCCATTTTACAAGATCACTTACCTGTTTGGTCTTTGCCAGGGAGAGGGCGGCAAATTCATGCTCCTCTTTCTTTCCTACGATAGAATCTTCTGACACGCGATTAGTAGGGGAGTCAGGCAGAATTTCGCCTGCTTCCTCTTCCAATCTCTTGAGCTGGTCGAAAAGGGCGTCCCACTCATAGTCGGTCATGAGTTCGCCTTTTCCGTTATAATAACTATCCGAAGCTTGGTTGAGTCTTTCAACCAAGCTCTTCATCTGCAATAGTTTCTCTTCCATAATGAATGTTTGAGGATATTAATCAAATGTTGTGTTTTTCGATGGCCAGAAATTATTCTGCAGGTTCCATGGCTATGGAGAGTTTTTCAAAGGCGAAACGCTGACCTCTGTTTCCTCCATAGTTTACTCGTCCGCAGATGCAGAAACCCATCGAAGACAGAAGGTTAATCATCGGCGTATTGTCAAAGTTGGTGTCAACCTTGATGCTAGGTATTTTTTCTACCTCGCACATGCTGTTCACCTTACTGATGAAAATACGTGCTAAACCTTCACGCTGGAAACTAGGCAACGTGGCAAAGCGATGTATTACATAATAATCGCCATCGGTAATCCAGTTGCCTACTAATTTCTTATATTTGGGTTCACCATTCAATATGACTGCTCCATAGACAACCACCTCTTCGTTTACAGTTAGAACGAAGGCGTTGCCATTTTCTATGTCTTTTCTGATGTCTTTTTCTGATGGATATTCCTCAGTCCATTGGTGACGTCCCGATTCTATCATACTTTGGCGAGCCTGGTCGATGACTTTCCAGCAAGCAGCAAAGTCCTTAATATACGCCTGTCTGAAGTTTGTCTTCATATTAATTACGCTTTTATTATTCGGGTGCAAAATTAACAAAAAAAAACGAATTAAACTAAAAAACGGAGGAAAAACTTCACTTTTTTGTTCGTTTTCCTCCGTTTTTCGTGTTTTCTGCTCATTTTGAGCTATTTTTCCTTTGCTTTTTGCCAGGAAGCCGGGTGAATAAGATTCTACGCCAAGCACTTGTCGAGCTCAGCAATGATAGCATCTTTCTGTTCCTTGATATGCTGACCGATGAATACGATTTTTATCATGCGGTCGCCCAATTCCTGATCCCATTCCTTCTGCAGCTGAGGGTTATTCATCAAGACCTGGGCGAGTTCGTCTTTCGGCATGGTTGCCAGCCATTGACCAGCCTGCTTTACAGTCTTCTGCTTGCCCGCCTGTTCGAACACGTAGCACATGTCGCGCTCATCATCGAAATAGCAGATTCCCTTGGCGCGAACCACGTCTCTAGGCCATTTTCTTGCTACGAAATCATCGAAGAGACCCAGGTCGAAAGGTTTGCGGCGGTAGTAGACAAATGTACCGATTCCGTATTCCTCAACTTCTCCGCCTTCATGATCATGGTCATGGTCATCGTGGTCATGATGATGATGCTCATGTTCGTCTTCCTCGTCATGATCGTGATGATGTTCATGTGCTTCTTCTTCATCATCTTCTTCATGCTCTTCGTTTCTTTCTGATTCAATCTCTTGAATCCAACCGGCTGAAGTGGATACGGTTTCCCAATCAAACTTCTTGGTGTTGACGATCAGATTCAAGTCAACGTCACCATAGTTGCATTCAAAGATTTCTGCCTTAGGCTGGATGGCGCGGATAATCTGCTTCAGGTGCTCCAGCTCCTTAGGCTCAACCTCAGCTGCCTTGTTCAGAAGAATGATGTTGCAGAACTCAATCTGCTGGATGACGAGCGAAGCTAGATCTTCCTCATCCATATTCTTCTTCATCAAGTCGCTGCCGTTGGAGAATTCATCCTTCATGCGCAAAGCATCTACTACGGTAACGATGCTGTCAAGGCGCAGAATGCCATTCTCGATGTACTGAGGACCGAGGGATGGGATAGAGCAGATGGTCTGTGCAATAGGAGCAGGCTCGCAGATTCCGGAAGCCTCGATGACAATGTAATCGAAACGCTTCATGTCTACGATTTCCTTGAGCTGTTCTACCAGGTCCATCTTCAAGGTGCAGCAGATGCAACCATTCTGGAGAGAAACGAGCGAATCATCTTTCTGACCTACTACGCCACCTTTTTCTATCAGGGCTGCATCAATATTGACTTCACCAATATCGTTGACGATGACGGCAAACTTAATACCTTTTTCGTTAGCTAAAATCTTGTTGAGAAGGGTTGTCTTTCCACTACCCAGGTAGCCTGTCAAGAGCAATACAGGCACTTCCTTCTTTGCGTTCATATTAAAATATTTTAATGTTATACTTCTTAAACCCAGTCTGCTGATAATGCTGCTTTCTCGGGCAGCTGTCATCTGGCAGTCTGACGGTTTTGCGAAACTGCAAAGATTGTGCCACACCTTATTTTTTTGCCATCTTTTTTTCGTACACCCCTTTTTGTCAGTTATCTTGTGTTATTTTTAGGTTATATTTCATGTTTTTCTCATTTTTCTTTGGTGGTTTCAACTAGAAATAGTATATTTGCAGAGAAAATGTGTTTCAAACAGCACATAAACTTAATGAATAAACATATTTTTAATATACATAAGTTAAGATGAAAAAGTTTAAGGTTTTAGTTCTGACGGTTGTGGCAGTCCTTGCGCTGTCATCTTGCGGCACTACTCAGACGGTGCCTCTGACCGGTCGCACTCATCGCATCTCTGTATCCGATGAGCAGGTTCTCAGTCTGTCTAATCAGGAATACACAAAGTACATGGCTTCTGCCAAGAAGTCGACCAATGCAGCCAATACGGCGATGGTTCAGCGGGTAGGAAAAAGACTTGCCAATGCTGTTGAACTCTATTTGAAGCAGAACGGATTTGAAGCCGACGTGAAGAATTATTCATGGGAATTCAACCTGGTACAAGATAAGTCTGCCAATGCATTCTGTATGCCTGGCGGTAAAATCGTGGTTTATGAAGGACTTTTGCCTTACACTCAGAATGAAACCGGTTTGGCAATCGTTTTGGGTCACGAAATAGCTCATGCTGTGGCTAAACATAGTGCTGAGCAGCTCACCAAACAGCAGAATCAGCAAACCGGTACAAGTATCCTGGGAACTGTGTTGAACCAGACAGTAGGTAATGGTGTAGGTAATGTGGCAAGTGCAGTTGCCGGACAGTATTTCTCATTCCGCAATCTGAAGTATTCCCGTGATAATGAAACCGAGGCAGATTACATGGGGCTTATCTTCGCTGCCATGGCTGGTTACGATCCTCAGCAGGCCATTCCTTTCTGGAAGAGAATGTCACAGGGCTCAAGCAGCAATCAGAGTGATATTTTCAGTGATCACCCTTCAGACGCCAAGCGTATTGCTGCCTTGCAGAAGGAAATGCCTACTGCGCTGAAGTATTATAAACCTCAGACAACTTATAAGGTAGGTTCTACGGGCAAGACTTCTACAACCAAGAAGACCAGTAGCAAAAAGAAGACTACAACCCGCAGAAGATAAGGAATTTTCCGAATCTCTCGAATCTGAAGAATCAAATTAAAATAGTTAAGTATGGAGTATTTATCTCATAACCTTTGGCTGATATGGACATCGGTGATGTTCATCTGCCTCATCTTAGAGTTGTCTTCCGGCGATTTCTATGTTACTTGTTTTGCCATTGGTGCGCTCATCAGCATTCCTGTGGCATTAGTAGGAGCACCTTTCTGGGTGCAGGTAGTGGTTTGGGCTATCTGCTCTATGCTTAGCATCTGGTTGGTTCGTCCGCATCTGCTGAAATCACTACACAAGGGTGGGGAAGACCGCCGCAGTAACGCCGATGCGCTGGCAGGACAGATAGGGGAAGTGACCGAGATGATTCCTGCCGGAGGATATGGTAGAGTGAAGCTGGATGGAGATGATTGGAAAGCGGAAGCTCCGCATCTTGCCGAACCGCTTGCTGTAGGCGATAAGGTTCGAATTTTAGGTCACGAATCTATCATCCTCAAGGTAGGAAAAGTTTAGGTAGGAAAAGTTTAAAATCAACATTATTCACTTAATCGTATAAACATCATGAACATAGGAATTTACGTGCTGATTGCTCTAGTAGCACTTGCACTCGTAGTGGTTAAGAAAACCATCGTTATCATCCCTCAAAGTGAGACGAAAATCATAGAGCGTCTCGGACGATATTTTGCTACGCTCAAGCCGGGTATTAATGTCATCATTCCTTTCATTGACCATGCCAAGGATATTGTGTCTATGAGAAACGGAAGATACGTTTATACAAACAGTATCGACCTTCGTGAACAGGTCTACGATTTCGACCGTCAGAACGTAATCACTAAGGATAATATCCAGATGCAGATAAATGCGTTGCTCTATTTCCAGATTGTGGACCCATTCAAGAGTGTGTATGAAATCAACAATCTGCCAAACGCCATAGAGAAACTGACCCAAACTACCTTGCGTAATATAATAGGTGAGATGGAACTTGACCAGACTCTTACCTCCCGCGATACGATTAACACCAAACTCCGTGCAGTTTTGGATGATGCAACCAATAAGTGGGGAATCAAGGTAAACCGAGTTGAGTTGCAGGATATTACACCTCCTGAGAGTGTGCTCCAGGCGATGGAAAAGCAGATGCAGGCTGAACGCAACAAGCGTGCTACCATCCTGACTTCAGAAGGTGAGAAGGAAAAGCAACGTCTGCTCTCAGAAGGTGAGAAGGCTGCCATCGTGAACAAGGCTGAGGCTGCCAAACAGCAGGCTATCCTGAATGCAGAAGGTGAGGCTACTGCCCGCATCCGTAAGGCTGAGGCCGAGGCTATTGCCATTCAGAAGATTACGGAAGCTGTAGGACAGAGTACGAATCCAGCCAACTATCTCCTGGCCCAGAAATACATCAGCATGATGCAGGAAGTGGCTCAGGGTAAGGATAATAAGGTGGTTTATCTGCCATACGAGGCAACCAATCTCTTGGGCTCTATAGGAGGAATCAAAGACCTTTTCAAGGGATAAAGACCTCTGAGTCAATGGATAATGCCCTTTGGCTCAAGATTGGCTCAAAAAAAATAAAGCACTCTGAATATCATTAAACTGCAAGTTCAGTAAGTAAAAAATATTAAACAGGATAAAAATAATGAAGAAAATCTGTATCGTTGCAGGTGCAAGACCTAACTTTATCAAGGTTGCGCCCGTAATTAGAGCAATTCGTAATGCTCAGGAAGCTGGTAACGAAATCAGCTATCAGTTGGTTTACACAGGAAAAGAGGATGATCCGACTTTGGAATCTTCTCTTTTCGATGACTTAGGCATTCAGAAACCGAATGCTTATCTCGGCGTAGACTGTCCAAACATGAACGAACTTACCGGACAGGTGATGGGTCAGTTTGAGCGCTATCTGCAGCAGAATGCTACAGATGTTGTCATTGTGGTTGATGATCTGGCTTCAACCATGGCTGTGGCTATTGTTACCAAGAAGCAGGGGGTGCAGCTTGCTCATATTGCAGCAGGAACCCGCAGTTTTGACATTACCATGCCAAAGGAAATCAACCGTCTGGTGATTGATGGTTTGTCAGATATCCTTTTTACCGCAGGCATTTCTAACAATAGCATCGCCAACAAGGAAGGTGCAGAATTGTCTAAGGTTTACATGGTAGGAAATGTGCTTATCGACAACATCCGCTTCCTTCAGTCTAAAATGCAGCGTCCTGAAGTCATGGACGAGTTTCACCTGAAAGAAGGCGAATATATGGTTTTGACCCTGAACCGCAAGGCCATCGTCAATAACATTGATGAGATGAAATCGCTCATTTCTGTCATAGATGAAGAGGCGCGCCAGGCTGGAGTGAAGGTGATTGCTCCACTTCGAGGTAAAGCCTTGGGCTTCGTGCTCGCATTCAAGGCTTATCAGGAAGAGAGTAATCATCAGAGTGGAATCCAGGTGGTTCAGCCGCTCGATTATCTGTCGTTTGCTTATCTTACAGCTCACGCCAAAGGTGTGATTACCGATTCGGGTAATGTGGCTGAAGAAGCTACCTTCAATGGGGTTCCTTGCATTACGCTCAACAGCTATACTGAGCATATTGAAACTGTAAAGGTGGGTACAAACGAACTGGTTGCTGAAGATCCGGAGTTACTGAAGCAAACTATGCAGAATCTTCTGAAGGGTGAATGGAAGAAAGCGGGCATTCCTGACAGATGGGATGGTCGCTCAGCAGAAAGAATAGTCCAGATTCTCGCTGAATAGAATCTAAACTCATAGGTATAATCTCATGGAGAGAGATGATGCTATGTAAACTGATTCTTTTCAGAATAAACTTAGAGGTTCACTTCAATATGATTATATTGAAAAGTGAACCTCTTTCTTTTTATGCTTTATCTTTTTCTTAAGCCAAAGCTACCTTTTATCTTTTTCTTAACTTAAAACCATCCTTTTCCTTAATCTTTTTCAGGCGCCTTTGGCACAGGATAGTCGTATTGCTTGAAATAGGACGGCGCCTTATTATCATACCATACTCCTTCTACGTTTAAGCCGATAGAGAAAGTCTTTTTGGAATTAGTGTATCTTACACCGGCGCCTAAAACGTTGGCGCCAGGTACTCCCATTCCGTAGCCACCCGGCATGATTCCTCTTCCCATACCCCAAGGATACATTCCGTAGCCCCAAGGCGAATAGCCGTAGGGACCATAGCCATAACCGCCATAACGGCCGTAAAGAGAATTGTAATTGTTGGCTACACTAAGCTGACCGTAAACGTAAGCCTCCCAATGCTCATTAAACTGGTAGCCCAGAATGCCGTAGACTCCACCGTCATGATAACTGTCTCCACCATAGTTTACGTTGTTGATATAAGTGCCCAGAGCCAACCAGAGTTTGTTGTCTTTGGTGAGTGGCGTTAAGTAGGTTGCATCGATGGTCTGGGTGAAACCGCCTCTGTGAGGCACATTCTTGCCGAATGTGGCAAAGGCAGAAAGATCTACCGAGAGATTCAATCCCTTGTGCAGCCCCCAGCCATAGCCCAACGGATAACTCAAGCTGTTGGTAATGTTGGAGATGGGATTATTATAATAGGTGCTGTCTAGCGAAGCATCACCCAGCAATCCGTTTTTGCCGAGAGCTTCTTTCTTATCTGATAGTCGGGCAGGAGTCATATATGCATTCTTCACCGGTTTTCCCTGATAAATCATAGGTTTTCCTGCCTGGTAAACCGTATCGCCAGGCAGCAACCATTCTTCGCGCGGACTGTCCGGACTGTGCAATGGTCCGAAGCTTACCTGTTGCTGTGCACTTGCTTCAGTAGTGAGGAAAGTGCAAAAAGCGATGATAATATATGTTTTTTTCTTCATAATTGATTGCATTTTCTGTCTTCTGCTGCAAAGATATGAAGAATGTATGAAACAAAGTAACTTTTCCCGCATAAAAAACCAATTTTTTAGAATAAAATCATTATCTTTGCATCCGATAACATAAATAGATGTAAAATTATACAAAAATATGAAGAAGATCATCAGATTATTGACACTCGCTCTTCTTACGGTGCCTGTTATGACATTCGCTCAGAGTGAAGGCTATCAGAACACATCAGAACCAGCCGGAAAAGTTGTGGCGTCTAAGCCCGATTCTCTGCTAGACTGGGAAACACCGCACGATCCAACCTGCCCTCAGGTGTTGCTGGAAACTACGATGGGCAACATTCTCGTGGCTCTCTACAACGATACTCCCAAGCATCGGGATAATTTCCTGAAACTTGTCAATTCGGGCTATTATGACGGTTGCATCTTTCAGCGTGTCATCAAGAATTTCATGATTCAGGGTGGCGATTATTCATGCAGAAAGGTGAACATGGAAAAGCCGCAGAAGTTTGATGTAAACTATATGGTTCCGGCAGAAATCATCTATCCTAAATATTATCATAAGCGCGGACAGCTCTGTGCTGCTCGCGAAGGAGATGATGAAAATCCGACCAAAGCTTCGGCGCCTACTGATTTCTACATCACCTGGGGCAGAAATTTTTCTCCACGGCAGATGGAATATTATGTAGAAAAGCAGAAACGGGAAGGTAAGGATTACGCCATTCCTTCAGAACAGTTGCAGAAGGGCTACATCAAGCATGGTGGTGTTCCTCACCTTGACAACGGCTACACTGTGTTCGGAGAGGTGCTTGAAGGCATGGATGTGGTTGATAAGATTCAGAATGTGGCTACCGATAAGGCGAACAACGACAGACCTCTCACGGATGTCATCATCCTGAAAGCCAAGCAGATGAAGTAACTTTCGGATGGTAAACTGAAGAAATAAGTAACTGAGCCCATTAAAAGGGAAAAATCGATAAGTAAAAATATTAAATACGAGAAAAATGAAGTCATTAAAGGAATTATATAGAGTCGGTAAGGGACCATCGAGCAGTCATACGATGGGGCCTCAGCGTGCAGCCAAACTTTTTCTGGAGCGTTGCCCTAACGCTTCTTATTATGAAGTAACTCTCTATGGAAGTCTGGCTGCTACAGGTAAAGGACACATGACTGATGTGGCAATCGAAGAAGTGCTCAGACCTCATAAAACTGTGAATATTATCTGGCAGCCACAGACTTTCCTGCCTTATCATCCCAACGGAATGAAATTTGTGGGCAAGGATCTGAACGACGATATTATTGATGAATGGACCGTTTACAGTATTGGTGGTGGAGCCATATCAGATGGTACTGCCGGCAACGAAGAGCTGGGCGCCAAGGATGTTTATGATCTGAACAAGCTCGCCGACATCAAGCAATGGTGCTATGATAACGGACGCTCATTCTGGGAGTATGTTGAGAAATGCGAATCGGATGATATCTGGGATTATCTCGACATGGTTTGGCAAACGATGAAGCAGAGCATCAGAAATGGTTTGGATCATGAAGGTGTTTTGCCTGGTCCACTGAAGCTACAGCGTAAGGCTGCCACCTATTATATAAAGGCGAAGGGTTACCGTGCTTCCCTGCAGAGCCGCGGCTTGGTTTATGCTTATGCGCTGGCTGTGAGCGAAGAGAATGCTTCGGGTGGCACCATCGTTACAGCTCCTACCTGTGGCGCCTGTGGTGTATTGCCAGCCGTACTCTACCACATGTTTACTTCTCATGATATGAGTGAACAGCGCATCTTGAGAGCCTTGGCTACAGCCGGATTGGTGGGCAACATCGTAAAGCAGAATGCTTCTATCAGTGGTGCTGATGTAGGTTGCCAGGGCGAGGTAGGTGTTGCCTGCGCCATGGCTTCGGCTGCAGCCTGTCAGCTTTTCGGAGGCAGTCCGGCTCAGGTAGAATATGCTGCCGAAATGGGGTTGGAGCATCATCTCGGAATGACCTGCGACCCGGTTTGCGGACTGGTTCAGATTCCTTGCATCGAGCGAAATGCCTTTGCTGCCGCCCGAGCTTTGGATGCAGACCTCTACGCTTCCTTCTCAGATGGTCATCATACCGTATCTTTCGACCGTGTAGTTGAAGTAATGCGACAGACGGGGCATGACCTACCTTCGCTTTACAAGGAAACAAGCGAAGGCGGTTTGGCAAAGGGATTCCCAAGAGACATTTAACCATGAGATTCAGTTTCCGAAAGTGAACTCTACACGCCCTGTAAGAGCAAAAAGCTTTGATTATACCTTGATGCAACGAAGCTTTTGCCCTTGCAGGGCGTGATGTATTTGGGGCTTTCAGACCTTTCTTTTATTTTGGCACGCTATTTGTATGCCCCCTTGCCAAACAATAATAAAGTAAATACGAATAAAAAACATTTTATATTATGGCACAGAAAGGTAATATTGGTGTAACGACAGAGAACATTTTCCCTGTCATCAAGAAATTCTTATATTCAGATCACGACATCTTCCTCCGTGAGATGGTTTCAAACGCCGTAGATGCAACACAGAAGTTGAAGACTCTTGCAGCTCAGGGCGATTTCAAGGGCGAGATAGGCGACACAACCGTTCGTGTCTCTCTCGATGAGAAGGCTGGAACCTTGACTATCAGCGACCATGGTATAGGTATGACTGAGGAGGAAATCGATAAATATATCAACCAGATTGCATTCTCAGGCGTAACCGACTTCCTCGACAAGTATAAGGAGAATGCCAACGCCATCATCGGCCACTTCGGTCTCGGCTTCTACTCTTCTTTCATGGTAGCCAGCAAGGTAGAAATCATCACTAAGAGCTACAAAGAGGGAAGCAAGGCTGTAAAGTGGAGCTGCGATGGTTCACCTGCTTTCGAAATCGAAGATGCTGACAAGGCTGAGCGTGGTTCAGACATCATCCTCCATATTGCTGATGATTGCAAGGAATTCCTGCAGAAGAGCAAGATTGAGGAACTTCTGAACAAGTACTGCAAGTTTATGGCCGTACCTGTTGCTTTCGGCAAGAAGACCGAGTGGAAGGACGGCAAGAATGTGGAGACTGATGAGGATAACATTATTAATAATGTGGAGCCTCTCTGGACCAAGACTCCTAGCACCTTGAAGGATGAGGACTACAAGAAGTTCTATCACACCCTTTATCCAATGCAGGACGACCCGTTGTTCTGGATTCATCTGAATGTAGACTTCCCATTCAATCTCACAGGTATTCTCTACTTTCCACGCATCAAGAGCAGCATCGACATGCAGCGCAACAAGATTCAGCTCTATTGCAACCAGGTGTTCGTAACCGACCAGGTAGAAGGCATTGTACCAGAATTCCTCACATTGCTTCATGGTGTAATCGATTCACCGGACATTCCGCTGAACGTAAGCCGCAGCTACCTGCAGAGCGACAGCAACGTGAAGAAGATTTCTACCTACATCACCAAGAAGGTAGCCGATCGTTTGAACTCTATCTTCAAGGAGAACCGCAAGGAGTTTGAAGAGAAATGGGATGATCTCAAGATCTTCATCAACTACGGAATGCTCTCTCAGGAAGATTTCTACGAGCGCGCAAAGGACTTCGCACTTCTGAAAGATGTTGAGGGCAAGTACTTTACTTTCGAGGAGTACAAGACGCTGATTAAGGACAACCAGACCGATAAGGACGGCAACCTGGTTTATCTCTATGCCAACAATAAGGAAGAGCAGTATTCTTACATCGAGGCAGCCAAGCAGAAGGGTTATTCTGTACTCCTGATGGAAGGTCAGCTCGATACGCCGATGGTAAACATGCTGGAGCAGAAGTTGGAGAAGAGCCGCTTTACACGTGTTGACGCCGACATCATCGACCGCCTCATCGTAAAGGAAGATGCTAAGAAGACCGATTTGAGCAAAGAGCAGTCTGACAACTTGACAGAAGTATTCCGCTCTCAGATGCCTCAACTCGACAAGACAGAATTCTTTGTTGAGATTCAGGCTTTGGGCGAACAGAACCAGCCAGTGCTCATCACTCAGAACGAGTACATGCGCCGTATGAAGGCGATGAGCCAGTTCCAGGCAGGCATGAACTTCTACGGTCAGATGCCAGACAGCTACAACATCGTACTGAACTCAGACCATGCTCTGGTAAAGAAGGTATTGGAAGATGCTGAGGCCAACACTGCTGAAACATTGAAGCCAATCCTTGCAGAAATCAAGGGTCAGGAAGCTCGCCTTGCCGTACTTCATCAGGAGCAGAACAAGAAGAAGCCTGAAGAGATTACCCAGCAGGAGAAGGATGATGTTCACAACACAGAGAAGGCTATCAGCGATGAGAAGGCTAAGCGCAACGAAATCATCTCGGGCTATGCTAAGAACAACAACATTGTTCACCAGCTCATCGACCTCGCCCTGCTTCAGAACGGTATGTTGAAGGGTGCTTCGCTCGACGCATTCCTCAAGAGAAGCGTTGACATGATTAAGTAATCCAACCTGTAAAAAGGTTTGAATTAAGAAATAAAACTTTGCGATGCGTAACATTTCATGTTACAAATTGTTTCTATCATATGTGCTAAATGTTTCAAAACGAACATTTAGCACATTTTTTTTCGCTTTCCTTTGGTGTCTTTCCTTTTTTTTATTACCTTTGCAATATCGATAAACGAAAAACATGATTAAAACAATCGCCATCATGGAACAAACAAATTCAAATTACAGCATTATTGCTGATTATTACTCTGAACACTACAACGAGCTGAAGTTGTATGTCATGTCCCGTTCGCTTCCGGCAGACGAGGCTGAAGACATCGTGCAGAATACTTTTGTGCGATTACTTCGAGGCGATAAGATGATTACGCCTGTAACCTTACCTTGTTTTGTATACACCATTGCCAAGAATCTGATTATCGATTATTACCGTCGCAAGCATAAGATAGAGGAGTATGAACACTTCCTGGGAGCTAGCGACTGGATGGGAAGATATGATGTTGATGGCGAATCTGTTTTCTCTGCCCAGCAGACCAACGAGATTCTGGAGCGAGGAATTGCCCGGCTCACGGAGAAGAGAAGCAAGGTTTACCGCCTGAATCTCTTCGAAGGAATGCAGGTGAGCGAGATTGCCCAAAGTCTGAACCTCGGATATAAAGCGGCTGAGAATCGTCTGACTCTGGCTAGAAAAGAAATAAGAGATTATATGAAAAAAGAGTTGGCTAGTTAAAATGCTAGTCAACTCTTTCTGTTTATTCTTACTGCCTTGCTGAAAGGCAATTCTTAACTGTTTTTTTAGTTTTCCTTAAACCCGATTACTCTTGTCAAACCTTTATCAAGATAAAAGGTTTGGGTTACTTTCTGCTTCTCGCCCTGATGGTTGGTCAGCTTGTATGTAGCCCTTAAATATAATAAGGTGTCGGGATAAGCTGCATCATTATAATCAATATTCTTCTTGACGTAAGGCAGCTTGCTGACATTTTGTCGCATCACCTTCATCTGGTCGAAACTGATCATGGCGGTAGGAGTGAGGCGGGAGAACCGCTCATAGCTGCAGTCCTGATCAACGAGGTTTTCATCAAGAAAATCCTTGACCAGAGATTGAGCCTTGTGCTGATCGCCACACGAGGTGAACATCAGCACAAGTCCTGAAACCATGACAAATATCATTTTCTTTATCATAGACATCTTCTTTTTTATTAAGCCGCGCTGCTTTTATTAAGCTCGTTGCTTTATTTAGCACGCTTGCTTATTTAGCCACGCTGCGGAGAATCTCCAGCAAGTGATCCCAAACCATCTCTACTGTAGGAATGAGAAGAGCCTCGTCTGGGGTGTGAACATTGCGAAGGGTAGGACCGAAACTTACCATATCAAGCTCAGGATAACGCTCTGAGAAAAGACCACACTCCAAACCGGCATGAATACCCTTTACCAATGGCTTTTTGCCGAAGAGCTTTTCGTAAGCCTTCACAGCCAGGTCGGTAAGCTCGCTGTTGGCGCGCATCTTCCAGGCAGGATACTTGTCGCCTACAGTTACCTCGGCGCCAGCCAGAAGGAAGGCTGCCTTTACGGTGTTGGTCATGTTCGCCAGATTGCTCATCACGTTACTTCGCTGAGAAGCTACGATGTTGATGCTGCTTTCATCGGTCATCACGCTTGCCACATTGCTTGAGGTTTCTACCATCCAGGCAATCGCCTCATCCTGACAGGTAGTAAGCGGACCGTTGTCTACAGCCTGGAGAGCCATTACGAACTTGTCGGCTACAGCTTTCTCGATGACAGGTGCAGCATCGGTGCTGCTCATATTGAACTGCATAGTCTGTTCGGTTACGTGGAATTCATCTTCTACTTCTGATGCAAAGATGTTCCAGTCAGCACGAACCTGTTCCTTATCAGCATTCTTGACGGCGAAAACAATCTTTCCGTCGCGAGGAATCGCATTGTGCATTTTGCCGCTGTTGAAGCTTACGAGGCGCAGGCTTCCATCCAGTTTCTCATTTTCGAGGAAGAGGAAGCGGGCAAGAATCTTGATGGCATTGGCGCGCTTCTTGTTGATGTCATCGCCCGAGTGACCACCGTTGAGACCCTTCAGCGAAGCTTCCATGAAGAAATAACCCGCAGGAGCCTCTTCGCGTGAGAAGTGGAAAGTGGCATGGGTTGTCTGACCACCGGCACAGGATACGAAGATTTCGCCCTCATCCTCTGAGTCAAGATTGATGAGCATCTTTCCGGTCATAAAGCCCGCCTTCATGCCGTGAGCACCGGTCAGTCCGGTTTCTTCATCACGTGTAAAGACGCACTCGATAGGACCATGCTCAATATCGTTGCTTGCCAGGATAGCCAGCTCGATGGCGCAGCCTATACCGTCGTCAGCACCCAATGTAGTGCCTTTTGCCTTAAGCCATTCTCCGTCTACGTAAGTCTGGATGGCGTCTTTGTGGAAATCGAAATCAACATCTACCAGTTTATCGCAAACCATGTCCATGTGGCTCTGCAGGATGATGGTTTCAGCATGCTCGTAGCCTGGAGTGGCAGCTTTACGGATGAGCACATTACCGGTTTCATCTACCAGCGTTTCGAGCTGATGAGCCTCTCCGAAAGATTTCAAAAACTCAATCATGTTCTCCTCGTGCTTGGAAGGACGAGGTATTTCGTTGATTTTTGCGAACTGCTCGAACACGAGAGCAGGCTTCAATTCACTTTTATTCATTTATTTTCTATTATTTTGTTTTGATAAAACATTTATTTCTGCTATTTTGTTTTGGTTATTCCCAAAAAAATAGTACCTTTGCACCCAAAAGTGCACTAAGGCACTGCAAAGGTAATAAAAATGATAAAATTAATGTTATTAAGCGTGTTAATAATTGCTATTTGCATGGCATTATTTTGCGTAAAGTTGATTTTTAAGAAGAACGGCAAGTTCTCTTCCCAGCATGTGCACGACAATCCGGGCTTGCGCAAGCAGGGCATTCATTGTGTGGTGGATCAGGACCGCGAGGCAAGGGAAGCCAACAAGGCTTATTAGAAAATAGTAATAATATAATATGATAGAAAAAATGAGAAAGAACATTTTGGGTTCAGTGGCAATTGCAGCTGTTGCTGCCCTGTCATTGGCATCATGCAACAAATCTCAGCCTCAGGTAGAGGCTAAGTCAGAGAGCAAGGCTCCTGCTGAATTGAAGATTGCTTATGTAGAGGTAGACTCTATCATGACTCAGTATACCTTTGCTAAGGAGTATTCTTCTATCTTGGAGAAGAAGGGTCAGAACATTCAGGCTACTATTGCGCAGAAGGGCCAGCAGCTCCAGGCTGCAGCAGCCAACTTCCAGCAGAAGATTCAGCAGAATGCTTACACCCGTGAGCAGGCTGAGGCTATCCAGGCTGGACTGCAGAAGCAGAACAACGACCTGCAGGGCTTGCAGCAGCGCTTGAGCAACGAGTTTGCTGCCGAGCAGGAGAAGTACAACAAGGCGCTCCACGACAGCATTGCCAACTATCTTGCCCGCTACAACAAGGACAAGAAGTACAGCATCATCTTCTCTAAGAGCGGCGATAATCTGCTCTATGCTGACAAGGCTTACGATATTACAAAAGAGGTGATTTCCGGCTTGAACAAGGCTTACAAGGGTAAGCTGAAGAAAGAGGAAGCTGCTCCTGCTAAAAAGTAAGAGAAATGCTTCGTAAGGAAAGATACGATTTTATATTGAATCATTTCAGAAGTGCGCTGCCGAATGTAACTACCGAGTTGCAGTTCGGTAGCGCATTTCAGCTTCTGGTGGCTACCTTGCTTTCTGCGCAATGCACCGACAAACGCATCAACATGGTTACGCCTGCTCTCTTTGCCCGTTATCCTGATGCGCAGCACATGGCACAGGCGAGTGAGGAAGATATTTATGAGTTGATCAGTTCGGTGAGTTATCCGAATGCCAAGGCGAAGCATCTTGCTGAAATGTCTCGCCAGCTGGTTGAGATGTTCGGAGGTGAGGTGCCTGAGGCTGCGGATGATTTGGAGAAGTTGGCAGGAGTGGGGCGCAAGACGGCGAATGTGATTCGTGCCGTATGGTTCGGTCATGCTACGATGGCGGTGGATACGCATGTTTACCGTGTGAGTCATCGTATGGGGTTGGTGCCGAAAACGGCAGATACGCCCCGAAAAGTAGAAGATTATCTGATGAAACACATTCCGGCAGAAGATATTCCGAATGCGCATCATTGGATTCTGCTGCATGGCAGATATATTTGCAAGAGTACGAAACCGCTCTGCGATAAATGCTTTTTTAATGACTATTGCCCCAAACTATTAAAGGACAGTAAACTTTAGGTAGTGATTAGTTATTAGTGATTAGTTATTAATTAGTAGCGATTAGTTTGTTTATCACTAATCACTACTAATTAATAACTAATTAAAGTTTTATTGTTTTATTCAAGAGATAATTATCCAGAATCACCATGGCAGCCATGGCTTCAACCACCGGAACGGCTCTTGGCAGAACGCAAGGATCATGACGGCCGCGGGCAGTCAGCGTGGTGGCATTTCCTTCCAAATCTACCGTATTCTGCTCCATCAGCAGAGTAGCCACCGGCTTAAAGGCAACACGGAAATAAATGTCCTGACCATTGCTCAAACCGCCCTGTATTCCTCCGCTATGATTGCTCTTTGTTGTAATACGGGCAGCAACATCCTGATTCACAGCAGCATCTTCTGGCACCTCTGCAGCATCAGCCTTCGGGATAAAGACATCATTCTGCTCACTTCCGCGGGCAGTAACTCCGGCAAATCCCTCGCCATATTCAAAACCCTTAACGGCGTTAATGCCAAGCATGGCAGCACCCAGTTGGGCATGAAGCTTGTCAAACTCAGGCTCGCCCAATCCTACCGGGCATCCCTTGATGACGCAAGTGATGATTCCGCCAATCGTATCGCCGTCAGCCTTAACCTGGGCGATGAGATCTTCCATCTCCTTCGCCTTCTGCTGGTCAGGACAGCGCACCGGATTATCTTCTATGGTGTTAAAGTCATACAGATGATAATCTTTCTCCAGCGCGATGCTGCCCACCTGTGATGTATAAGCCGTGATGCTGATGCCCAACTGTCGCAAGGCAAGTTTAGCCAAGGCTCCGCCTACGCATCGGGCAATGGTGATGCGGGCTGAAGAACGGCCGCCGCCACGATGGTCGCGTACGCCATACTTCTCGTGATAGGTGAAATCAGCGTGAGAAGGGCGGAAGAGACAGCGCATGTTCTCATAGTCCTGAGAATGCTGGTTCTGATTGCGCACCTCAAAGCCGATAGGGGTTCCTGTTGATTTGCCTTCGAACACACCACTCAGAAACTCTACCTTGTCAGCTTCCTTTCTGGCCGTAGTGATGTGGCTCTGTCCTGGGCGTCGGCGGTTCAGCTCGCTCTGGATAAAGTCCATGTCGATTTCTATGCCTGCAGGAAATCCGTCAATAACGCCTCCTACAGCTATTCCATGACTCTCTCCAAACGTAGTGAGAGTGAAAAGATTACCAAATGTATTCCTCATTACCTTATATATTATAAAGGTGTTTATTACTTGTTGCAGCCGCCTTCGCAACCACCTTCACAGTTGCCATCCTTGCAGTCGCCGCCGCAGTTGTCGCAGCCACCTGAGCAGCCGCCACCTTCGCCGCTGATCATCTGAGCCATCTTGGCAATCTCCTCAGCAGTAGCCTCGCGGCTCTCGAGAATCTGACCGCAGAAGTTGAGCTTCAAGCCAGCCAATGGGTGGTTCAGGTCGCAGGTTACCTTTGTATCGCTGATGTTCTTCACTACTGCGTTGAAGTGGTTGCCATCCTCGTTCTGCAATGGGATGATAGCGCCTACCTGTACGTGCTGTGCATCAAACTGGCCGTTGACGGTAAAAATCTGCTTGTCGAGCTCCAGTACGCGCTCATCATAGTGCTGTCCGTAAGCCTGCTCTGGGTCCAGCTGGAAGTCGAACTCTTCACCTTTAGCCAGGTTTACCACCTTCTCTTCGAAAGCTGGCAGGGTAACACCCATACCGCTGATGAAGATGAACGGACGCTCGTCGGTTGTGCGCTCGATGAGCATCTCCTCGCCGTTGTCACCATTAGTTACATCATACAGTGCGTATGAAACTACAATAAACTTGTTTTTGTTGTTTGATTCCATTTCTATATTTATTTTTCTTTTCTGAATGCTTACGCTCTTTACCATCTCCATGCGCTCCAGATAGATAGGGCGCCATTTGTCGATGATGTCCTGCAGACTTTTGCTCTTCTGCGAGAGTTCAGCATATTCCTCGCTGTCGGTCAGATTCTCTTTCTTGAGATCCAGCATTCGGGCGATGAGCTGTTTCTGATGTTCCTCAGCCGCCTTGAGCTGGTTGCCCAGTTTCTCGAGACTTTCCATAAAGGCGAGTGCCTTGTCTATATGATTTTCCTGTACCATTTTGCTTGTTTTATAGGTTGAATCTTTTGCAAAGGTACAAATAATAATTGGTATAAACGAAGAAAAAGGGCTTTTTTTTCGATGATATTACAAAATGATAGAGAAAATGTAATATCTCTAACGTTCTGACGCCTATTTCGGTGTATTGTTGTTGATTTAAGTCAAGAAATAGGCGGAAAACCGAAAATATCCCAAGAAATGTTTGCGCACACAGAGAAAAGTTCGTATCTTTGCAGCGTCTTAAAGAAAAAGACTATAGGATAATGTTTAACAGAGCCGGCGTCTACGGATGTGCAAGGCTCACAAAGTAAAGAAAGGTAAAAAGATTATGAAGAAGATTATGGTATTAGCAGTAGCTATGTTTGCAATGGCAACAACTACTTTCGCAGCTGAAGAGGAGACAAATGCAACAGCAGCTTTCAACATGAACGTTAACATGTCTAGCATGGCAGATGCTTTGAGTTTGAACATCGACCAGGTAGAGGCTGTAGCTGATGTACACAAGAACTTTACCGCAGACATGATGAATGCTGCAACAGCAAAGGGTGAGGATCGTTCAGCAATGATTGACAAGGCTGTTTTGAAGGATCTCAAGTACATGCACGTTATCTTGAACAACAGTCAGTATCGTAAGTACGTGATGCTTCTCAACACAACCCTTATCAACCGTGGTTTGAAGTAATCAGCTTTTTATAGATGTGAAAAATAAGAGAGAGATTTAAAATAAGAATCCCAGTCGAGGTTTTATCCTGACTGGGATTTTTTTTGCCTTTAGGGTTTGTGCACCCTGCAGTCTGATACTCCGGGCTATCATCTTACATTCTGAAAGCATATATTCCTCATTGATCTGTTATCCGAAGTATCAGACAGAATTTATTACTTTACGATTTCTTTTCCTGCTGCCTGCCAGCCAATAAAGCCGGAATCGAGTTCTATTACCTGATAGCCGTTCTTTGTCAATATAGCTGCGGCATTCTTGCTTCGCTTGCCGCTTCGACAGTTCACGGCGATAGTCTTGCTTTTGGGAAGAGTGGCAGCGGCCTTCTGCTCGAAGTCTGATTTCAGTACGTCAATGTTGATTGCCCCACGAATATGCCCATTGGCAAACTCCTCTGCGGTTCGTACGTCGAGACGGATTACTGCGGTGTCAGCGATGGCTTTCTCATAGTCATCTGCCGACAGACTCTTATAGCCCTTATTTTGCGCCTGACAAGAAGACAGACTTGATAGCATGGTTAAAATGCTCATGATAAATATTTTCTTCATTTTCTAATCTTTTAATAATTATGCGCCTGTAATCTAGGAGGATAAGCCATGCTCAACTCCCATATTAGGCAATATATCTGCAAAAATACAAAAAATATTCAGAAAAGTGATTATATGGATGGATTTTGTTTGCAGGGCGAACTTGATTTAACCTTATTTTATAAGATAGAGGGATATTTTGATAATCTGAAATCCTTAATGACCTTAATGACCGTGACCTTAATGACCGGATTTATGAATACATGTACACATATACATCATGGGGGAGTTTGCTCGTGATGAGTAAACTCCCCTAATTATCTTAAAAAATCTTATTTGTTCAATAGAAAGTTTTGATATTCAGAATATAATCACTATATTTGCACGTAATATTAGTGGTGATATTATGTGCAATATTAAATATTATATAGATGAAACAGCTGCATATTTCGGCAATATGTTGGGCGAAAAAGTAGCTTTGGAACCAGCAGATAAAGATTTGTTGGAAGGAATACCTATGAATGTTTCTTCCAGGTTCTCTTTTTATAAAGGATGTATTTTGGGGCAGTACATTTTGATGGCTTACCTAAAGGATGGTGACTCTGTGCCACCTGCCCAGTTGAAGAAACAATTGGATATAATATATCGACAGACACAGCTCGTCGTCGTATTAATCACTCCATGCATTACATCTTATAATAAGGTAAGATTGGTGGCACAAAAAGTTAACTTTGTTATCCCCAATAGGCAAATGTTCCTGCCATCTCTTTTGCTTGACATCAAACCAGACAGAAAGGTTGGCTTGGATTTGAAAGAAACCATTCCTCCCTTTGCCCAATGTTTGTTGCTTTATCATTTGCAGATTGAATCCATTGTTGGGGCAACAGGTTATGGACTGATCGATAAGTTTGACGTTTCTTATGCGACCGCAAACAAATCATTGCGCTGGCTTGTCTCCAAAGATCTGATTAAGTTGGAAGGAGTAAAGACCAAGACGGTGCAAATTGATATAAGCAATAGGGAACTTTGGAATAAAGCATTGCCAATGTTGGTTTCTCCGATAGAGCGGCTTTACTATACGGATGCTATACTTGAAGGACAACAGATAAGTGGGGTGAATGCGCTGGCTTCCTACACGATGCTTAATGAAGAATCAAGGCAGTGTTGGGCTGTTACAAAGAAAGAACTGAAAACTTTGGCCGTCGCAACCGACAAGCAGTTCGGAGAAAATGAAATCCAAGTTTGGAAGTATAACCCCAAAATGTTAAGTACAGAAGGAGTGGTTGATAAGCTCTCGCTTTATCTGTCATTGAAAGACAATGATGACGAGCGCATACAAATTGAGTTAGAACGATTGATTAATGAAATGTCATGGTAAGAGGAATAGATACATTCAAGGAGTTCTTCAAAGGTTTTGAGGGCAATTATGTTATAATAGGTGGTACGGCATGTGAAATCCATGAGGATTTGTATGCTCAGGTGCCTCGTGCTACTAAGGATATTGACATTATCTTAGTAGTTGAAGTGTTGTCAGCAGAGTTTGTTGCCAAATTCTGGGAGTTTGTAAAGAAGGGCAATTATGAGCAGCGAAACAAGGGTGTTAATGAGAATGTTGAGCCCAAACATGAATATTTCCGCTTCATGAAGCCTGCTAATTCTGCTTTCCCATATCAGGTTGAACTCTTCTCACGTAGTCTTGGCTTGATGAATTTCCCAGAGGAGGCTCGTATCACACCGATTCCTGTAGAAGAAGACCTTTCAAGTTTATCGGCAATACTCATGGATGAAGACTATTATCGTTTCACGATTGATCATAGCTTGCAGGAAAATGGCGTACATATCGCCAATATCGAGAGTCTTATCTGTTTGAAAAGCAAGGCTTTCTTGGATTTAAGTCAAAGAAAAGCTAAAGGTGAAAGTGTTGATAGCAAGCATATTGCAAAGCATAAGAAAGATGTCTTTCGTCTTGCAGCAATGCTTACTCCAGCAAGTAGATATGAACTGCCCAATACATTAAAAACTGATGTTAGTGACTTTTGTGATGCTATCATGCAGGATTTGCCTAATGCCGATTTCATCAAGTCAGCAGGTCTTGGCAATGTGACAAGCCTGCAGATTATAGAACAACTTAAGAAATCAATGTTGTAGTTATGGTTAAAATACAATATGCTTCAGATTTGCATTTGGAATTCATGGAGAATACCCTGTATTTGGAGACTCATCCTCTTCAGCCTGTTGCTGACATCCTGGTGTTGGCTGGAGATACTGGCTATTTAGGTGATGAAGGCTTTGTCAAGCATCCATTCTGGGATTGGGCTTCAGAGAATTTCAAGGAAGTAATAGTAATACCAGGTAATCATGAGTTTTATTTGGGTTATGACTTGGAGCAACTCTATGATGGATGGTGCATGGAAATTCGGCACAATATCAGATGCTATTATAATGCTGTAAAACATCTTTCGGATGATACAGACCTCATCGTTTCTACACTATGGGGATATATAGAGCCGCAGGATGCTTTTTCAACCGAGCGCAGAGTAAATGATTTCCATCGTATTAAGGATTGTGGCGTTGTGATAAACAGCGAACGGTTTAATCAAGAGCATGCTAAGTGCCGCGCTTTCATAGAAAAGGCTGTTAGTGAAAGCCAGGCAAAGCATATTGTTGTGGCAACGCATCATGTTCCATCATTTCAACTGGTGTCTCCGGATTTCAAGGAAAGTCCGATAAACGGTGCTTTCACAGCAGAGCTGGGGAACTTCATTGCTTATAGCCGAATAGATTATTGGGTTTATGGTCATTCTCATCGTAACATAGACAGGATAATAGGAAATACTCAATGTGTTTCGAATCAGCTTGGGTATGTGAATCATGGAGAATCTGAGTCTTTTGATTCAAAGAAATGTATTAATTTAATGCTTTAGTTGAGGCTCTACATTATATAGAGAGCCAATAGCGTCCGTACTGCGGACGCTATTGGCTTAAGCTCATAAAAAGACACAGCCCCTTCATGACACCCCTGGAAATTCGTAATTCGACACTTAAGTTATACGTGTTGAATGGCATTCTGTTAGTTACCAGTGTATTCGCATTTTGCCCCCCCCAAAAAATCCTTAATGACCGAAAAAGACCGTGACCTTAATGACCGGAATTCTCGGTAGAACGAAAACGACCGCTCTCCTCATATAGAGGTGAGCGGTCGATTTTGTTTTTATCCCATGCAGCTCGTTACTCCGAGCGTAGTAGCAATAGCGGTCAGAATGCTGATGGCTATCTGAAGAATTGTTTTCCAAGTGTTCGCTTTCATCTTTCTTAGTGTTTAATGTTTAGTGTTTTATGTTTATTTTTTGGGGGCGGATAGGCTGGGCTAGGGGCTAGCACCCTAGCCAGTCTATCCTTGGGCTATTCAAGGCCGTCGCCAGTATCGTCCTTGCCGGTAGTACCGCCGCCTGATTCAGAGCCTTGGCCGTCGCTGCCGGTCTGACCGGTGTTTGAACCGCCTGGGGTAGAACCGCCTGGCGTATTATCCGGAGTGGTTGGGGTGTTGAGGTCAACGTTGGTCTTACCCTCCTTAATCGCCTTGATAACGGCTGCCTGAGCGCTGCGGCTGGCTACGAGGTTGAACTCGGCGTCATCACGAAGGTTCTTGAACTCCTGACCAGGCTCCCACTGAACCTTCACACCGGTGATGTTCTGCGAGGTGAACTTGTCGGCATCCTCGGCACCCTTTGAGGTGAGAAGGAGAGAGAAATCACCAAGATCGCCCAGACGGATTTTCTTGCCCTCGAGCAACATCTCACGCATGCAGTCTACGGCGATGTAGAGGATGGCGCTGATGTCAGCTCTCGAATAAACGCTACCATGTGAAGTGATGTGCTTGGCAAACTTCTCGATGGTCATGATGTCGGTGT
>ERZ1035027.105-NODE-105-length-54732-cov-11.398504_pt1 | contig 54732 bp, 56 predicted proteins | sample MGYA00520604_ERZ1035027 | MGnify/ENA primary metagenome ERZ1035027 (study PRJEB33766, sample SAMN09781743) | gut metagenome | biome: gut microbiome | host: Homo sapiens | place: Madagascar | study: EMG produced TPA metagenomics assembly of the PRJNA485056 data...
CGGCAAGCCAGTCATCCAGCCCCGCCGTCCAAACAGCCGCCTGGACAAGGTGCGCTATATGTTTCAGAAGATAATGTAACGTCTTGCGCAATGCAAGCGTTCATTGCTGGCTATTGCGAAATATCATTGATAAAATCAGTATCAGAGAGGAGAAACTATTTTGAACCAGGAACAGACGAATATTACAACAGGAAAGCAAATACGTCATCTGCGAACACAATTGGGAATGACACAGGAAGAACTAGCCGGGGAATTGAATGTTACCCGGCAGGCACTATCGAATTGGGAGAGAGATGTTAATGAACCCGATTTAAATATGTTGAAAAAAATTTGCTTTCTTTTTGGAGTCAACATGGACGATTTTGCGAAGGAGGTAATAACAAAGATGGAAACATATGAAAAAAAGGAGAAACGACAATTTAATAAGTACGATATGGCAATTGGACTTTTTTATGGTGTTGGTATATTTCTTGGCATTGGTATTTTCTTTGTTGGCGGTTTTATGACAATGTCAGGTGCAGGGTGGGGAGCATCACTATTTGGCGGTGGCTGTTTTTCTCTTGTATGATCGATGAGATCATGCGCCTTGCGGCAAGCTGCGGTATCACGAAGCAGGACATTGCCGAAATGCTTGAACTGACAGATTGATGGGAGGAAAGACCATGAACGCAATCGAAATCAATGAGCTGACAAAGAAATACAAGGGTTTTACGCTCGACAAAATCTCTTTCACGCTGCCGCAGGGCTGTGTACTCGGACTTATCGGCGAAAATGGCGCAGGAAAATCTACGATAATAAAGACAATGCTCGGTATAACGCACTCTGACAGAGGGAGCATAAAAGTATTAGGCACAGAAATGAACGGCAATGCAAATCAGGGTACTGTTAAGAATGACATTGGGGTAGTACTCGATGATGTTGGGTTTCCGTCGATGATGCGACTTCCACAGATAGGTAAAGTTCTTGCAAATAGCTATAATGATTGGGACGGTAGGTTATTTGAAGATTATCTGAAACGCTTTGATTTACCGAAAAACAAAGCTTTCGGAGATTTTTCAAAAGGTATGAAAATTCGCGCCGGGCTTGCAGCAGCACTTTCGCATAATGCGAAACTGCTTATCCTTGATGAACCTACCAGCGGTCTTGATCCATTGGTTCGTGATGAGCTGATTGACTTGCTTGGCGACTACACACGGGACGAATCGCACTCGATACTCATTTCTTCTCACATAGTGAGCGATCTCGAAAAGTTATGTGATTATATTGCTTTTCTGCATAAAGGCAAACTGATGCTCTGTGAGGAAAAAGATACATTGCTTGAACGCTACGGACTTCTTCACACTTCGCCCGAAAAGCTTGCTGAACTTGACCAATCGGCAATAATGGGCAGTAAGATAACGAACTATGGTGCAGAAGCGATTGTTGACAGACAGCTTGTACCTTCTAATTTTGAACTTTCGCAGATCGGAATAGAAGACCTGTTCATATTTATGGCAAAAGAAAGAAAGGAGGCGCAGTAATATGAAAGGCTTACTAATTAAAGAATGGTACTCGATCACTGGAATGAGCAATTTTAAAATGATGCTGTTTTTTGCAGTAGGAGTATTGGGATTCGGATTTTTGGATAATATGCGGTTCATGTTGTTGCTTCTTCCGTTGGTCGCAGGGATATTTCCAAGATCAGTGCTTTCATGCGATGAGAACAGTAAGTGGCAGCAGTTCTCGTTGGCATTACCATACAGTCGCAGTGAAATTGTATCGGCAAAATATATCATGACTCTTGTCTTGTGCGGCTGCTCTGCATTGGTTTCGGGGATATTTTATACAGTTGCGACCTCACTCAAGAGAGACTTTGATTTCCATAATCTTGCATTCATAGTGCTACTGGGGTTGGGAACCGGTTTGCTTATCCCTTCAATTTCTACACCGATAGACCTGCGATTCGGAACCGCTAACGGGAAGATTCTTTCATTGATATGGGGTGGACTGCTCGGTGGCTCTGGTGGATTGCTTATGAATTGGTTCGGCAGTGACGGCGTAGTAAAGACTTCAAGTTCAGGAATAACAGCTTATTTGCCATTTATCGCTGCAGGCGTGATTTTGTTACTGTATACATTCTCTTGGAAGCTTTCTGTAAAAATATATGAGAAAAGAGAATTCTGACTGACAAGATGTATGGACAATACTGAAATCAAGGAGAATTGAACATGGTAAAGAAGAAAAAGAAAATAGTTTTATGCAGTATCATCGCAATATTACTTTTGATGCTGTTGGCAGTCGTATATTTCTTTCAGTTCACACCCGACGGATACCGTATGTCAGTACCTTACCGAAACTCTTTTGTAAAAATATCGGAAAACATATATGTGAACAATGGCTATTCAGGGAATACAGACGATATTATACGAGTTACAGATGATGCGGTAACTCGTGATACTGAGTTTTTTGGCGAAATGCAGTATGCAGAGGATACGATCATTGTTTTTTGTGATGACAAACAACTGCTTTCAAAGCTCGGTGGAGATCATGATACCAAAACTCTGTTGTTTCCTTCAAAGAAAAACTATATTGTAATTTCTGATGAGTTTTGTAATGCTGACATACTCGCTCATGAACTCACTCATGCAGAATTGCACACCCGTCTTAACAAAAAAGCTCTGAAAAACATCCCACCCTGGTTCGATGAAGGGCTTGCCATGCAAAACGACTACCGTGAACAATACAGTCAGGAAGTGTGGAAAGAGAAAACAAATAACGGTAAAAATGCAATTCCACTTGAAGAAATGGATACTCCCGCTGAATTTTATGCAGGTACCAGTGATGACAGGCGTTTTCGTTATGTAAATGCAAAACATGAAGTCAGCGAATGGATGGAGATTCACGGTCAAAATGGATTGTTGGAACTATTTGATAACCTGAATGATGGTGAAGATTTTAATATCGCTTATAAAAACTAACTTCCGACTCATTTTCAAAATAATCGTTCTTATAATCTATAGCCTACTGGCGCACCCGTTTTCCGTTCCGCATAAGTCATAATCAGAATTGTGGAGCATACCACAACAGGCACAAACCCTATTGGAACTGAATAACCGCAAGCTCTCGGAAACGCTCTGTAAGCGTTTCTGAGGGCTTTTTCTTTTCAGCGGTTAGTTTTCCGCTCTGCGGTGGTGAACGGCGCTGTGGGGCTTTTCAGTTCGTCTGACAGTCAAGCTGAGGTCTGCTCGGTGATGCCGTGACGGAGTTCATACTCACGCACACGGCGGTAGAATGTGTTTGCGGACATATCCATTCTCCGCATAAAATCTCTGCCTGTGATGTGCTTGGCTCTCCATTCCCCATAGAGCTGCCCGAACCTCGTCCAATCGGTGGGAATAGTTTTCCGTCCCGTGTACTTGCCCTGAGCCTTAGCGATCTCGATGCCCTCACGCTGTCGCTGTTTGAGCTGTTCACGCTCCAACTGTGAGAGAGCTGCGAACACGGTAAGCATGAATTTGCCCGTAGGCGTGTCGGTGTCGATTTTCTCCTTATGGCTGATGAGGGTAACGCCTTTGTCGGTGAGGGTGTCAATGATGTTCAGCAAGTCCTTTGTAGAACGCCCCAGACGGCTGATGCTCTCCACATAGAGGGTATCTCCCTCGCGCACATAGTCAAGCATAGCCCTGAGCTGAGGGCGGTCTGTGTTCGCGCCTGACAGCTTCTCAGAGAAGATGCGGTCAACCTGATAGCCGCACATGATCTCCTGCTGCCTCGCAGTTTCCTGATGCTCCGTAGAAACACGGATATAACCTATTTTGCTCATAGTTGTTGTTTCCTTTCTTTTGGTCGATTTACGGTTGACTTGTTGGCGGTTATGATATATAATTACAGATATAGTGTTGTTACTTATATTTCCTCGTACAAGGAAAAACGTTTCTCATGAAGGAGTAATTATGAAAAGATTTGTAATTCTATCGTTGTGCATGATATTATCTGTGATTTTATTTGGATGCGACAATGCGAAAAATGAAATATACTGGTCGTTTAATACTGATAAAGCGGAGGAAACCGCACTTGAATATATGAATGAGAAATATGACAAGAATTTTTATATTGTTAGCAGTGAAAAAAACTATGATGCTGGCTATATTCCTACAACAATTCAAGAATTCTGGTGCGATGTAAGTCTTGCGGTTGAGAATTCAGAACAGAGTGATGAGTATAAAGTACGGGTAACTCTTGGTGAGAATACACAAGATTATATCATTCAAGGAGATACATATATGACGACTCTTATAGGGCCATGGTTAAAAGGAGAATTGGATAAAATTTCCGATAATATTTTTAACGGAGATTTCTTTTCTATTTGCAATCAGATTTCGGCTGCAAACAGTAAGTATGGATTTCCACCTGATTTTCCCCTAATAAAAGATGATGATACTTTGGATGTAATTCTTTCTACAAATGATATTTGGGGATATTACATAATTATTATGCCATCAAGTCAATATACCGAAGTTGTCTTAGACACAGTCATCAATAGGTTTAATGAAATTTTATCGGGCAAATCTATAAAAGTGGAAGTTCGCATATATGAGGATGAGTTTTATGATAAGTATAAATTATCACATGAATGCGGAAAAGGAATACCTAATGGATATAGTCAATACAAGATTCTCGATGAGACCTTTTATTTTGATAAATAATGAATTTGCTAAGTAATGATACATATCACCACAGCAAGGAGAACCACTCTCCCTGCGTTAGTTTTATTCAAGCTGATTTTTCTTTCTCTTGGCAGCCTGTTCGTTCTGTAAGTAGTCCAGCATTGCCCTGAGCTGAGGGCGGTCTTTATTCGCTCCCGAAATCTTCTCGGAGAAGATGCGGTCAACCTGATAACTGCACATGATGTCCTGCTGTCTCGCTGTTTCCTGATGCTCCGTAGAAACACGGATATATCCTATTTTGCTCATGTTATCGTATCCTTTCTTTATTCAAGTGTATCTTTCTTTCTCTGCTGAGTGAGCTTCTTCTGTCTGTACTTTTCACGCTCACGCTTCATCTGCTGTTCGTTGATGTACTGGCGCACCTGACGGGTGTATTTCTTCGCCGTTTCACGCTTAGTGAGGAATGCGGTATGCTCGACATTAAGCCTGTTCCACTTCGATTTCAGCTTGTTGGACTTCTCCAAAAGGTCAAGCATTGTCGGCGGTTTGCCGTCAACAGCATATTTCTTGATATGCTCCTTGATGTACTTGACCGTCTGCTCATAATCCTCGATAGTGGCGGCATTTTTCTTCTTGAAACGGCTCTGCGACCAGCCCGATTTGCCCTGATACTCCTTGTAAACAGGCTCCAGCTCGTCACGATGCTTCATCTTTTCAATGAGAGTGTCGATAGCCGTAAACTTCTTTCTCAGATCAGCAAGCTCAGTTGTGTGGTCATCATCGTGAGGTGTATTGAAGAAGAATCCAGACAGCTCGCTGAATGACATAACGCCACCAGCTTCAAGGTCTGCGATGATTTCGTTTGCTCTGCCCATACCTCTGATAGCTTTCCACGGATCTTCTTTCTTTTCAGGTGCTTTACTCTCCGTAGGTGTGGGCTGTGGTATCGGGGTAGGCAGTTCCGGTTTCGGCTCGGTGGGCTTTGCAGAAGATGCGTTAAGCATATCAAGCTGTGCCTGCCGTCTTGCTCGTCGGGCTGCAAAGAACTTCTCAACCTGTTCCGCAGCAGCTTTCCTCTTTGCAGTTTCACTCGTTTCTGTGATAGTTTCAGGCTCAGCAGATTGTTTCGGCTTTGTCGGTGCGGTGACTGTGTGTGTCGGCTTCGGCTCAGGCTTAGGAACAGGCTTCGGCGGCTCGATAAGCATATCGGGAGTGACATTCTCCGCCGACAGCTTTTCCTGTATCTCGGCTATCTGCTCGGTGATGCTTTCGACGGTGAAGCCTTCGCCCAGCGTTTCGGCTCTTGTGAACCTCTGCTGACCATCACCCGACAGCTTGAATTTCAGCTTGTACTTGTTCTTCGGAGTATAAACATACTCAATTCCTGCGGTGGTACAGTTTTTGAGGAAGTCTGCAAAGTCACGGCTGTAAAGCATGACCTCAGCAATTCTGATGCGGAGCTTTTCTTTCCACGACTTGCCCTCTTGTTGCTTCAACAGTTCGAGATAGGAAATGCCCTTGCCCTTCGGGTCAATGAGTGATAAGCCGTGTTCCTTGCAAATCTCGTCCGATATTTCACGCAGTTCTGCCCACGCTCTTTCGTTCTTCTTGCCCTGATTATGCTCGGTGGTGAAACCAAGCCCGTTATACAGATTTGTGTTGTTGAAAATGATGTGGCAATGCAGGTGGTCTTTATCGTTATGAACTGCGATAACATACTGATAATCGCCCTTAAGATAACGGTCGCAAAGCTCCTCTCCGATCTGCATAGCTTGTTCGGGCGTGACTTCACCGGGGGCAAAGCTCTGTATCATGTGGTAGGCAAGGATTTGGGTGCGTCCTGTTCCTGTGTTTCGGACGGCTCGGAAGTCCTCGCTTGCTCCTGCGCTGTTGGCTCGGCAAGCATAAGAGTTGACATATACACCGTTGACGGTCTTATCTCCGTTTGTGATGTAAGCGATCGCTGCGCTGACTGTTGCTCGGATCGTATGGATAGAAGTGTATGCCAAATCTCGTTTACCCCCTCTTTGATCTGCTGAATATCTTGGTCGTAAATATGTCCTGTCCTGCGCATAAGAAGTAGTATCTGATTCACATTGCTCCCGATGCGTTTCATAGCCTTGTTGACTTCCGCATAAGCGTTTCGGTCGGGCGTGAGATCAACTCTCGCACGAACGCAGTCACGGATATACTCGGTCTTGTTCTTGTAACCGTACTGCTCACACTTCGCTAAGATGTCTTGCATTTCCGATTCCGTAAAGCGAACATTTAGCGTGTAGGACTTCTTCTCCCTCTTGCGTTTCAGGTACTTGCGTTCATCGTCGTTAAGCTCGCCCTCAGACTTGTGTGCAAGGGTATCATCAAGCTCGGCAGCTACCTCTTTATCCAGAGCATTGTTGATTGCTCCCTCATAGGTCATGCCCTCGAACTCCATAGCCTTGCGCTTGGGCGGTCTGCCACGCTTCTTTTTTCCTGTGTCCATAGTGGTGTCTCCTTTGTTTTTATTTCGGCGTAAGCCGATTATTTTCTGACCGCTGTGCGGTTATTTCGGGGCTTGGGGTGTCCCCAACAAGCATTTGGTATTTTCGCTCGCTGTGCGGCGCAAAATACAATGCTTGTTATTTTTGTTGCGCTATGGCGCATATTTTTTCGCCTGAGCTTATCTCTCTGCTCAGGCTTTCGATGCTCCGTCAGCGAATTCGTGGAGCGAATGCGACATCTCTCACCGCCGCTTCGGTCGGCGGTATCTCGCTCACGCTCCAGCGTGATGCCCTCAATCATCATCGGTGTCAATATTCTAAACTGGTACGGCGCAGGTATTGCGCAGTCTGGGCGGCAGTTTGATGAAAGTGGGGGTTGCTTTTTCGGGGCTGCTGTGGTATAATATAACGCAAGGATGTTTGTCCGCTTATCATTGTGAGGTGTTTGTAATATGGAATGGATTATCATTACAGTTATAGTTATCGTTGCCGCACTGGTTGCTTGTATATTATGGGCTAAACAGCTTTCAAAAAATAAATTCCAGTGTAAAGCCTGTTCTAAGGAATTTAATGCAAAATGGAATAAACTTCTGTTTGCAATTCACTCCGATGATTATTATGAAATCAGATGTCCATATTGCAATCATAAAGGATGTATTGAAAAACAGAATAGTGATTGAAGATAATTACTTCTCCTTGATAGCTGTGTGAGCGTCCTCCGCTCCGCAGCTTTTTTCATTTTCCCCATAACAACTTGACGAACTCGAAAACTCTAATGGCGCACAAAGTTCATGCGCCCTGCGAATAGACAGATAGCTCCGAAATTTGCTATAATATTATCGTGGGGTTAAATCAAATCTTGCGATACTCAAAACCGAAAGAGGTGATGCGAATGAGTAAGAAAGCGAAAGCTGAGGTCGCTGACGAGTCCGCCGTTATCATTACGGATGCCGTGCTTGCTGAGAATCAGGCAAAGCTCGATAGCTACGAAAAGTCTATCAAGGCAGCGCAGGAGCGCAGACGTAAGGTCATCATCGAAAGCAAGCTCTACACCTACGATAAGCTCTCACAGCTTTACGGCGGTGCTGAGGGACAAAAGCTTCTCGATGCTGTGACTGCTGAGCATACGCTCATCGGCAAGCTGACCGACAGCGGAATGTCTTATGCTGACATTGAGGGGCTTGTCGATAGCTCTGACGGTGCAGACAGCAAGTCGGGCGATGATGCCGACAGTGGCTCTGCCGATGATGAATTTGTCGGACAGACTTCTTTCTTCGGAGATAATTCCTACAAGGATTAACATATTTCCGACAACAAAACGATAGCTGTGAGAGGGGCGGCAGCAATGCCGTTCCTCACGGCTATAATCACAACTGATAACCATGAGGGTAAGAGATATAAAGCGATGCCCTCTGACCTATAAGCGTAGATATAGATAAGCTAAGGAGATAAATTCGCTATGAAACAGAAAACTATGCAAGAGCTGAATGAGCAGTACAAGGACTGCCCTCAGCGTGAAAATGAATACACTGTCTGCGGACAGAAGATGATCGTGGTGAGCCACTTCATCGGGGATAAAGACCTTGACGATGAGCTTTACCGACTTGCGTTCGACAGGGCGCTCAACGAGGTACTGAACAAACCTATCCGAAGCTGTGAAAGTGTCTGAAAATTTCAGAAACCACTTGCTTTTATCGGTAAGGCGCGCTATAATGGGTGTATTACCGATAAAAGCTGCTTTGGAGGAAAGGAGTGTTTATGTTACCAAAGCAGGATAATTACAAGGTGGGTATCTACCTCCGCTTGTCTAAGGACGATGAGCGACAGGGAGAATCCCTCTCAATCGAAAACCAGAGACGAGTCCTCACAAACTATGTGAACGAACAGGGCTGGTCTATCTATGACGAGTATGTCGATGACGGAATTTCGGGCGTGTCCTTTGACCGCCCAGGGGTCCAGAGAATGCTCGATGATGCAAAGGCAGGCAGGATAAATCTTATCATCTGCAAGGATATGAGCCGTTTCGGAAGAAACTATATCCAGGTCGGACAGTATGTAGATTACCTGTTCCCGATGTACAATATCCGTTTCATTGCACTGACCGACAACATTGATACGCTCAACAGCGACAGTGCTTCAATGGATATGCTCCCGATCATGAATGTTTTTAATGAGTGGTACGCTGCCAACACTTCAAAGAAGCTCCGTGCCGTGTTTGAGAGCAATGCAAGGTCGGGCAAGTATAAATGCACATACTGTGCATACGGCTATTTCAAGAGCGATGACGGCTTTAATACTCCGATCATTGATCCGTATGCCGCCGCTATCGTCCGCCGTATCTTTGAGATGAGGGCTAAGGGCTTCAACCCGAAAAAGATAGCCGATATTCTCAATGCAGAACATATCCCCACGCCGTCTGATTATCAGTATCAGCGAATTGGCAAGCCGAATCCCCATAACACCTCGCACCTGTGGGGCAACATTAATGTTCAGCGTATTCTGAAAAATCCGATCTATCTCGGCAAGCTCGCTCAACTGCGTACCACCTCGGTGAGCTACAAAAACCACAAGATCGTTCAGAAACGCCCGGAGGATTGGGCGGTGGTCGAAAACAACCACGAGCCTATCATCACCCAGGAACTGTGGGACAAGTGCCGTGAAATCGACAGATCGGTGAGCCAGGGCAAGCGTGACCATAAGGGTGTTACTGCTCCGCTTTCAGGTTTCCTTTACTGTGATTCCTGCGGTTCAAAGATGCGGCAGCATAACGGTGGCAAGGGCTGTAAGCCTTCCTACACCTGTGGTCTGCATAGTCGCTGTGGCGGTGATGTGTGTTCTACGCACTTCATCAAGCAGTATCTTATTGAAGCCACGGTGCTTGCCGACATTCAGGCGAAAAGCCGTATGGTACTGCGTGAAGCAGATGCAAAAGCAAGGTTTATGGCATACAAGTCCAGACAGCACGAAAACCGTTCCGCTGAGGAAAAGAAGCGTGAAGCTGAGGTCAAGAAAAGACTGGACGAGCTTGACAAGCTGATTCAGGGTATCTATGAGGATAAAGTCCTCGGTCGTGTTCCCGAAGATGTTTGTATCAATCTGCTTGAAAAGTACAGCACCGAAAAGAAATCACTCTCTGCGGAGTACGAAGTGATCTTAGAGCGTGAAAAGGCTGACAAGAAGGACGAAGCCGATGTGGACGAGTTCATGAGCCGTCTGCGTAAGTATGCAGGAGCTACGGAGCTTACAAGAGAAATGTGCCTTGATCTGATTGGTTATGTGACCGTTGATGAAAACACGGGTCGCACTAAGCCCCGAAAAATACACATTTACTACAAGTTCCTTGATAAGGAGCTTGCTGACAAGCATAACGCCCTTGCGTGAGTGAGGGCGGTTTATTCCAACAATTTATAGTGTCCATAAGTATTCCTTACATTGTTCAGGAAATACACATTATCCTCTCCGCTTTCCGCAGAATAGTTGATCAGTACATAGAAAACATGACCGTCCTTGGTGGTAACAGAAATAAACTGCATTTCTTCACTGTCGTAAAGAATCTTTTCTGACTGAATCAGCGTAGCATTTCCGCTTGTATCATAAAAATCAGATGTAAAATCATCAGACGTGGCGTTTTCATCGGAAACAGTTGTTTCAGCCATACTGTTTTCAGAAGCACTGCCTAGCATGGATACCAGATCAGATAAGTTCATATCTTCCAGGTTGTTTTCTTCTGTTACAATGGAAGTATCATCGGGAACTGAAATGGTGGTTTCTACCGCTGATGCCGAAATGCCTGTGCAGGCAAAGGCAAGAGCAGCTGCGGATGTCAATACACTAAAAAATCTTGTTTTCTTCATGGAAATTCTCCTTATTTTCAGTTTGAATGTGGGATTCAGCAAATTTGTCCAGCATTGCGTCAATATCCGCAAAGGATATGCTGTGATCTGCCATTTTTTGAAGCAGCTTTGCATACTGAACATAATCGTCAGCGGTCATTGCGTGGCTGCTGAGTTCTGCTCTGAGGTTTTCATAACTCAGCACTTTGATTTGCGTATCAATTCGCTTCTTTTCAGCGGTATCTTCTTTGATACGCTTTTCCAGTTGTGCAGAACGTTCTTTGAGTTTCTCAATTTTCCTGTCGTTGATTGCCATTTTACATCTCCTTTCAGTACAGCACTAGTCTGGGATCTATAAAGTCCCAGCCATATCCGTCTGTATCAATTTTTACTTTGATATGCACATAGTCATATATCAGGCTGTTTTGCAGGCTGTCGCAGGATTGATGTCCGGTTGATACAGCAAAAGCTTCGCCCTCTTTCAAGGTATCTCCCTTTGCCAAACCATTTATACCATTTATAAGGGTGACATTGGACAAGTAAACTTCAGTATCACGCTTTGTGCCACCGCTTCCGTCATACCAATACTCCACATCATTTTTGCGAAGCACAACTGTGTGCTTACTACTGTCCACCTCTGTGATTTTACAGTCAAATGGTGCATACAGCTGTGTGTTGGAATTTAGAACGAAATCTACGCCCTCATGCAAATCGCTGATCCTGCAATGTGTAGTGTTCCATGCCTGCATATCATAGCCAAAACCATTGACAGCAGTATACTCATGAATAGAAGCACTGCCAAATATGTTTCGCAAAGTCTGATGATTGCCGTACATCTGTCCACTGTCATTTCCAAGTAAAAGCTGATAATACTGCGAACGTTCTGATGCATGAGACATTGCATTCAGCTTGTCCGAAATGACCTGATCAAAGGTCTTTTTCTGCTTGACACTGTAATACAGCCGACAGTCTGTTTTCCAGTAATACTTCTCATAATATCCATACATACAGGTATCTTTAATGCTGGAGTTCCAGATTTCTGTATCGGTTGGGGAAACCAGAAACCAGGCATCTTCTCTATTCCAGCCCCAGAATGAGCGATCATGCCGTTCCGTGCCCTGCATAAAAAAGAAATTTCCGGTTGCATTGTCATAATAGTAAAACGGTTCTTTTGTACCGGAATAATAACGATGATCCATGATATAGAAGCCAGTCAATTCGTAATTATCATTTGGATTCAGAACACGATAGTTACTGTCAATACAGAGATAGCCCTCGCTGTCACGATATTTGCCAAGTTCATTTGTAATGGCGATTGGCTTAAACCGATAACGATAAGGTCTTCCGTCATAGATGTATGCTTCTTTTTCACAGCGGTAATATGTGCCTGTTTCCGCAGAACCGCCGCCCCAATAGTGATAAGGGGAATATTCCTCCCAACGAGACGTATTATCATACCAATATACAAACTGGTATTCTGCATCAAACAATTCCTTGAGGAGTGTTTCCGTGTCGCTGCTGTATTTCCAGTATGTAATATCGCCATTATCGGCTGCATCAAAATTGTAGTAATAGGCACACAGAAAGCACCAGAGTTTGTACGGATCAAAATCATAACAAGGTTCCCAGTTGAATTGAGAACTGTTGCCCCAGTACCAGGTGTCAGGATCATCTTTCATGTTTCTGGTGTTTACACCGAAGTTTTTCAGTCCGTTTTTCCATTTGGAAGAATCGCCAACCAATTTGATATTATTATTCATCTCCCAGGCAAGTTTGGTATAGTACTTTTCCGCTTCGGAAAGGTCATAATCCTGTGCGGCATATGTCCCAAGGGTAAACCCACCGCCGGAGGTAATGGAGCTGAAAATCATCAGAATAAAGGCGAATACAAGCAGCAATACAAGTAAAAACAATGCAGCTGCTGCAAAGAATTTCTTTACTTCCGTTCCGTAGATATTTTTGACAAACCGAAAAAATGCCTTCAAGCCTTCCTTGAAACGCTCTTTAACAGAACTTCGATGTTTTTTCTGATTCTGTATCTTCTTTTTCTTCTGTGGACGATTGTGCTTTTCTTTCAGTCGATGATCCTGCTTTTGCAGTTTATCTCGGCTTTTCTGTTCTTTCTCTGAAATGCGGTCACGTTTTTTCCGTTCCCGTTGTAGCCGCTGCGGTTTGCTGACTTTCTGCATCGCAGGCGTTATCACTCTGCGTTTTGCAGAATCCAGAGCGTGAAGTACATCATTTTCAGAATCTGCATTGACCGTTTTCTGCCATGCAGAAGCTTTCATCCGATTGCCTGTATATTTCACAGGCTTTGTCAGGAGAAATCCCGGATTCGCATCTTTCTTGATTTTCTTCTGAATGGCAAATGATTTACGCCGATGTTTTTTCTCAGAGGAAAGTTCTTTTTTCCCGAATTTCAGTTCACGCTTTTCCTGTTGATACATCTGCTTTCGTCGAAGCAGAAAGGCTTTGTTTAGGTCGGTTTTTTTACTGTTTTGATATTGAGCTTTCTGCTCTTTGAAATCTGCCTTATTTTTTCTCAGCCGTTTGACAGCCTTTCGTTTTTCGGGCTGATATTTTTCTACCTGAAAAAGCTGATTATCTGCCTTTTTCAATCTGTATTTTGCTTTTTCCAAACGGTATTGCTTTTTCAGCTTGAAATGCCGTTTCGTACCTTTTACAGCATCAGCACCGATTCTCAGTGCTGCAAATGTGCCGCGATGATAATCATCGACTGCTTCACGGGTATATTTTCGCCTTGCCTGGTCAACAATTTCACGGCTTACATCATCAGCTGTTCGGATTGCAGCGGTTTCTGCTGCAAGGCCCGTATGAACCACTGTGTTTACAGTATCATGAGCAATCCGGTTTGCGGTCTGTGCCGTCCTTTTCAATGCTTTTCCTTTGAAAGTAGTCGGCTGAATGCTGTTTACGGTTCTTGTAACTGATGGAACATCTCCGGTAACACGATATTTAGCATTTACAATCTTATGGAGGATGCCACGATTGTTGCCATGGCACATTTTTTCACTGCGAACAAGGCGTGCTTTTGTTTTGAATTTGCCTTGTGAATTTGACTTTCTGTCAAACTGTACTTGAAACTGCTTTCGTCTTTTGCTGACTTTTTCAAAACGTGTTTGTGCTTTGCGGAGATTGTGTTGTTTTCGGGTGAGTTTGCTTATTTCGACCAACTCCTTTCGATAAAATTCCCATTGACTTTTTAGCTAAAAAATGATATACTAATAATAGCTAAAATAACGGAGGTGCTTTTTTATGATTACAGCAACGGCAACAGATGTACAGAATAATTTTGGTCACTTTCTTCAAGCTGTTCAATCGGGAGATGAAATCATTATCTTGAAAAATGGAAAAGAAGTCGCAAGACTGATCTCTCACGAATCCAGTATTTCATTTCTGACGGATTCACTTACAGGTGTCTTAAAAAGTGATTACGATGATAAAGCAATTCGTGCAGAAAGGATAGAAGCACATGAAAGTATTGATTGACACAAATGTGATTCTTGATGTTCTCTGCAATCGAGATGATTTTGTAGAAGCTTCCTCGAAGGTTTGGAAATACTGCGAAGTGGATAAGTTGGAGGGTTATATTTCCGCTCTTTCGATTCCGAATATTGTATATATTCTGAGAAAAGAATTAACACCAATGAAAACGCAGCAAATTATTCAGCAGATCATGATGATATTTCATGTAGTTGATCTGAGATCATCAGATTTAAAAAACGCTGCTGAAATGCTTTCCGATGATTTTGAAGATGCTGTTCAGATATGTTGTGCAAGCAGAATGAAAGCGGATTACATTGTTACGAGAAATATTCGTGATTTTCAAAGCAGTAAGGTGATTGCTCTGAAACCATCGGAATTGTTGGAAAGAATATGAGTAATGTTGAAGGTAACTACTTAACAAGTCGGAACTTTTCTGTGAAAAGATGCAGCGTAATGGCATCAAGCAAAGAATACTTGGATTTTGTGTTAGAACAGTTAATATGAAAGATCTACGATATAACAAAGGAAAGAAGATAAAAGTATGATGATTGAGATATTATTTAGTGGAATAAAGGACATAACAAACCTTTATAAAAGCAAAGAGGTTGATAAATCTGATTTGGGAAAAGCGCTTGTTACTAAAACAAAATATCTAGGAAAAGAATACAGTGAAAAAGTACTTACGGATGTTGTGGAGGAATTTGAAGAAGAAAAAAGCATTTATTATGTAGGGTGCCTGCAAAGAATTGCAAATGAAGTATTTGATTTTTGTTTATCAGAATCCAAATATCGAGTCTCATTTACAATTGATACATATGAGGATAGTAAAGCCAGACTAAAAGTAAAGCTTGAGCAAATTGAACCAAGAGAAGAATATGATATGTTGCTGGAACAATTGAAAATTGCAATAAAAGACAGATTGATTAGTGATTGGAATAGATGTATATGGATGACAGATGAGCAGTCAGAGGCATTATGTACAATGCTTTATCCAATGGTGTTTGAAACGGAAAATGAAATTAGAGTACTGGTAAATAAGGTGCTGATTTATTATATTGGAGTTGATTGGATAAAGAAAATAGGAATGGAGAAATACGATTTAAGTTGTGAAAATCTTGTAAAAGATTTTCGACGGATTTCTCCTCAATATGAGGGTGTTGATGATACGTTTTTTTCAATGACACTAGAAACAATGATGGAAATTATTAAAAAGGGGAAAATTTATGATGAAAATATTGCAATATCATCGTCTGATTGGAACGCTCTAAACGAAAAGAAGAATAAGAGTGCTGATGCAGTGCTTGGATATATTCAGAGAAAAAGAAAAGTAAATGTGGACATATGGAAAGATATTTTTGAGCAATATTTTAATTTTGAATTGTCAGTAATTACTGACTTTATAAAAAATAGAAATCACATAGCTCATAATAAGTTACTAAATTGGATTAGTATGCAAAAAATCAAGCAAAATGTAGAATTATTAAAATCATATATTAAAATTGCAGATAAAAGATTTGAGGAATTAAATATTTCAGAAGAACAATATATGACCATAGATGCACAACAAGAGGCAGAACGAGAAGCTGAAGAAGAAAGAGATTGGGAAGAAAACTACTTGAGGGATAGAATTCAAGAGGAAACAGGCATTGAGATACTTACGCTTGATGGAGTTCTAGAAAAATTTAACGAGTTATTAGATGAATTATATACCGAAATTTATGATGAATTATATTTCAATCCATGTTTTAGCATAGGTCGGCAATATGCGATTAAAGAGAAAACAAATGAACAGATATTATTTAAAGTTCAATCAAATGCGGTACAAGAATCTGAAATAGAAATAGTAGTTAGTCTCTGGCTGGATGGTAATATGGATTCAGATAGTTCAGCAACAATTAGCTGTAGGAAAACGAATGAAAATGATAACTATTTATTTGATGCAGAAATTAGATATCACAATGGTTGTGGGTATGAAGATTATGATTTAGGTGGTATCTATTTAGATAGCGAATCCGAACTTGACGTTTCTGAATTAAATGATTTTAAAAAAGAATTAATGGTGTACATTGAAAAAGAATTAAATCCAATGGTAAAAAAATTAGCTGAATATAATAGAGCTGATAAAAAGCCTGTATCTGATGAAGCTTGCTGGGAATGTGATAAAAAGGGTATCTCTGTAATGAAAGCCTTTTACCCTGAAGGATTTTGCTGTTTCTGTGGTACTGATAACAACGAATAACCGATTGCAGAAATGACCTATGCTGATATCATCTGATTTTTTTAGAAAAATAAAGGATTTACGCTCGCATAAACAACTTCCAATTTACTGAACTAATATCAGCCGTAAAGAAAGCCCTCTACGGCTTTTCTCATGCACTTTCAGTCGGTTTTGTTGTCATCAGCTTATACATTTCCGTATTCATCGGGAAGTGGTCAGTGAACGGTAAAAGTACTTTATCATAGCGGATAAGTCCTTCGCCCGGACCGGAATTTGTCACGAATTTCATTTGTTCCTTGGAGATATGCAGTTTTTCAGCAAGTATGTCTCTGTCACCGGCTGCCTGATTCAGCATATATACAAAATCAGAGTTATCAAAAATATTCTCTACTTCCTGTGAAGAAAGCAAATCTTTAACATTCTGCGTAATGCCGGTCGGAACGCCGCCCCATTTTCTGAATCGCTTCCAGATCTCAGCAGAATACTTTGCCGTCTGTTCTTCCTTGAGAAGCAAATGAAATTCGTCAATATAGTAGCGGGTAATCTTTTTCAGATTTCTGTTTTCAGAAACTCTGTTCCAGACCGTATCCTGAACAATCAGCATTCCAACCTTTTTCAGCTGATTGCTCAACTCCTTAATATCAAAGCAGATGATTCTGTTTGACAAGTCAATATTGGTTCGATGATTGAACAGATTCTGCGATCCGTTGACAAACATCTCCAAGGAATTGAATACTCGAAGTGCAACTTCGCCCTCATGCTCCAGTTCATGCTGCAAATCAGAAAGCAACGGCATTGTTTCTAAGACCGGATTGCTCTCAATAAACGTCTTGTAAATACGCTGTACGCACTTGTCAATCACGGAACGTTCTTCTGAAGAAAGTCCGTATCTGCCGCCAACAATGATTTCACAAAGTGAGATCAGAAAGTCTGACTTGTTCGCAATCACTTCCATTGGATTGGAAAATAAGTAATCGTCAATGGTAATATCCATAGGGTTAATATGCTGTTCCGAGTTACTTGCAATCCGAATCAGCTGCCCATGAAGTGCCTGCACCAGCGGAAAATATTCTCCCTCCGGATCGCAAATGATAATATCATCTGTTGTAGTCAGAAAACAGTCCAGAATCTCACGTTTTACGGAAAAAGACTTACCGGAACCAGGCGTTCCAAGAATCAATCCGTTTGGATTTTTCAGTCTGGAACGATTGGCACGAATCATATTTCCGCTGAGTGTATTGACACCATAATAGGTTGCCTGTCCATCCTGAAACAATTCTTTTGTAGTGAACGGAACAAAAACTGCAATTCCCGAAGTGTGCATTTCACGGGAAACCGGAATGTTATTATGACAAAGAGGCAATGTAGAAACCAACGTCTGTTCCTGTCTGTAATCATACGGAAAAATGGTACAGTTATTTTTCTGACAAATACGTTTCAGCATTTCGCCCTGTAAACGCAGTTCTTTCTTGTTTTTCGCATAGCTTCTGATGCTGATTGAAATATGAAATAGTCGCTCATTCTTGCTGTTCAAATCGGAAAGCAGCTTTTCAATATCATCAATATACATTTTGATTTGCGGCGGAAGAATATCCGGATCATATCCCGATTGAGATGCTTTCTTCTGTTCGTCAATTTTCATCTGTTCCACATTGGTCAGCTTTTTCTTGACAAACTTCAAAGCAGTGATCTGGTCCAGCGGTTCTGCATGAATATTGACGCAGAACAAGTTCTGCATTTCCAGAAAGTTTCGCAATACCTCATCGGATAATTCTCCGGCAAGAATATTCATATGCCATACTGCACCATAGGCATTGCCGATTTCAAAATTCTGCTTGTTGAATTTGAATGATTTCGGACATATAAAATCCTTGGTGTCCATGCCTGCATGAAGCATACTGTCCCAGTCAAATACAAAGTTTTCATCTCCATATGGATTCAGAGCATAATAAAGTGTTTCCAATCGTTCTGTTCCGTCTAATGCTCTGGCTTCCACACCGAACGCCTTAAATCCCTTTATTACATCATTTTTAATAGACATCAGTTTGGCTCTTGCCGATTTATAAGACGTACTTTCAATGCCAAATGTCAGAAATTTTCTGGCAGACTGTCCGTTGGAGCCTTTCAGCAGTTTGTCTGTCAGCATTTCGGAATATTCTGTACGAATTCTGTTGAAATCGTCATTTTGTTCCGGTATCTGAATGGTTTGAATCAGTTTCTTTTTGGAACGATTCTGATTTTCAAAAGTCAGCTGAAAATGAATGGTGTTGTCAAACAGATTGATTACATCGCAGTATTTATCAAAAATATTGTTCTGTTCTTCAAATTCAGCAATACTGTAATTGGCATCAAAGAATTGCACTGTCATAGAGTAAAAATTTTCTGACACCTCACAAACACCATCACGATACATCGTATGATAGGGAATCGTATTTTGTACAGAACGTCTGTTTTTACTTTCTGCTTTGATTTCTGCCATTCTTGCAGAAAGAATTTTCTTTTCCTCTTTTGTAATCTGTGCTGCGGGCTTGCCCAGAATCACAGAAGCAGATGCTTTGTGATTCTTTCTTTTGGCATTTTTCTTTCTAAAGCCCATTTCTGTTGTCCTCCTTTCGATACAGGGACACTAAATCAGGATTCAGCATCCCTGAGCTTTTTTCTGATCTTTGCATATTCGATTTCTTTCTCAATCGCTGCAAAGATATTATGCGTCTGATAATATCGCTTTCGTGGTCGAGTAAAATATGCACGCATATACCTGACCTGCTTTTCCAGAAAGACACCGTTTTTCCGATACAGTCCGCAAAGAATCGCAGGAGCAGCACAGGCACCCATTGCAAAAATCGCTCCTGACATTCCAACTGTGCTTCTTGTCAGAAAGAAAACAGGTGCTCCTACTGCAAGACCAATGCCGAAGCAGATAACCTGCCTTTTGGTAAATCCCATCATGAATTTTTCCTTGATGTCATTCAGATCTTTTGGAATCGAAACATAATGTGCCATAAAAATCTCCTTTTAATGTGCGTTAAATACAGACTTGCTGATTGCACCGGTTCTCAAAATTGTAAAAATTAGTGCAGCTGTATAGCCTAACAGCATTGCCATTTGCATAATCACACCGTCTGCACCGGTATTCAATGTTGTAATCATATTAGAAAACAGTGTTTTGAATATCGCAAGTGCCACAATGATAAAGAATCCCTGAAATGAAAGTGCAAGCAGCTGCTTGATCCAGTTCTTACCAATACTGCTCCATTCACCGGTATCCATCATAGTTGCCATTGGAATCGGTGCGATGGAGAGATACATGAACACTTCGATGATTCTGGAAGCCAGGGTAATGACAATGGCAACAATCAGTATCATAACGCCCAGATGCACAATGAGCGAGATAAACCACACTGTCATTAGTTCTCCAAGGCTTAATCCGCTCAATGCTGTTTTCTTCAATGCCAGTGCAGCAGACAGATAATTTCCGGAGTCAAACAGCGTTGACAAACCGTTTGCACAGACATTTGTGCCGAATGAAAATAGTCCGGATGCGATGTAATACACATTCGACACCAGAATTACACCGCATAGGGCTTTGATGATCCATTTGATAAAGATAGAATCGTCAAAATCCTTGAAATTGTTTCCTCGGATAATGGTTTGTATCAAATCATTCAAGAGAATAATGGTCAGAATAAATCCGCCGATTGGAACGACAACATTGTTGCAAAGTGTTTCTATTGTTGACCAGATTCCCGTTCCTGCAGCGGCACTGCCTGCTGAACCGGTAAACTCTGCCGGATGTTTGGTAAGAAAGCTCTGTACTAGCCCTTCATTGCCATTTCCACCGATTGTAGCAGAAAATGTATCGGTCAGCAAAGTAGAAATTCCGTCAAACTGAGATTTAATGCCGTCTTTGAATAAATTACAGCACCAATCTTCCAGTGCATCTATGGCATCACTGATTACACCCATATGCTCACCGTCCTTTCTGAATTACAGTAACCCACATTCCGCCCACCACGTTACTGTTTGTTATTTTCGTCTGTAATCAGACTGCTCCGGTCATCATGCTTTCGAGAACCGGAACGAGGACGATTGCAAGAAGAATCAGTCCAAGACCAGCCATAAGCTGCTTCATACCCTGCGATTTTGCACCGGGGTTGTCATTGCCGTAACCTTCAAGGAGGTTGACAACGCCCCAGACACCGACACCGCCGCCGATCAGGCAGATAACGGACTTGAGTACCGTGCAGGCTGTGGTAATAAAGTTGGAGGTGTCTACAACACCGGTTGCTGCAAATGCCTGTGTGGTGCACATAGCAGCCATAGAGGACATCATAGTTGCAGTGAGGACTGCTTTCTTTGCAAAGCGGCTGCCCTTTGCGAGCCACTTGTGCTTCGGCTGAGATACGTTTGTTGTCTGTACAGCTTCTGCTGTCACGTTCATGTTGTTCATAGGTAAAATCTCCTTCAAATAAAATCATCGTCCGCTGCGGCTTCACACGATTCTTTCTTTGTTCCGTGTTCTTCACCGACTGCCATTTTTGGCAGATTTAATTGTTACAGCTTCACACAGCCTTTTTCTTTCTGCGGCTTATGTGGATTCAGATTGTCCGCTGCATTCAATCAGATCGAATGTTTCGCTTACCGAAAATGATTTGTGCATTTTCTTTTTCTCACTTACATACTTTTCAATGTCAAATTCATTTTTCGGGTTATCATCTGAAAGCAGACAATAGTTTTTGTGGCGGGTAATATCATATTTATCCGAGAAGAACGGACGCACTCCTCGAAGCTGCAAGATACATTTTCCGCCGTCCATCACGGCAAGTTCGTCCTGACTTTTCAGTTCTTTTCCAAGTTTCTGATAATTCAGTCCGTAACTTTCCGACTGCCCTCTGGTATTGGACGTGTTAAAACTGTCAATGGTTTCTTTGCCAAGGCTTTCTGAAATTTCTTTCAGCGTGGTTTTTTCCTTTCCACCAAGAAACAATGTCGTATCACAGTTGCCTTCGATTGTGTCCGCATTGTCCTTGTAGATTGCCTTTAACTGTGATTTTGCCTGCAAGATAATGCTTGCGGAGATCTCACGGCTTCGGATTGTGGCAATCAGCTTATCGAAATTTGGAATTTCACCGATGTTGGCAAACTCGTCCAGAAGGCAGCGAACATGATATGTTAATCTGCCGCCCTTGCTGTTGTCGGCTCTGGTGCAAAGCAGATTGAACATCTGAGAATATAGAATGGCTACCAGGAAATTGAAGGTAGCATCTGTATCGGAAATGATAACAAACAACGCTGATAATTCATCTCCAAGCTTATCCAGGTGAAGTTCATCATAGCTTGTAATTTCCAATACCTCATCTATTGCAAAAGGTGCTAAGCGGGTAGAACAGGAAATCAAAATGGATTTCGCTGTTTTGCCGGCTGCCAGCTTATACGCCTTGAATTGTTTGATTGCAAAAGCACCGATTCGCTTTTGCTCTGCTGTCGGCTCATATTCCTGCATAAAGTCATAGGCATTGGTTTCGCCCTGTGCAGGCAGGGTATCGCCGTTCAGCCAGGCTTCCACACATTCAAACTGAACATCTACTGCGTTTTTGAATGTTTCATCTTCTTCACGGCACTCAGACAAGTTAATCATGTCAATGAGTGTTTCGAAGTTTCGTTCGCTTTCCGGAGAAAGGGTGAAAATCATGGCGATATATGCGGTATACAGCAGTTTTTCTGCCTTTACCCAGAAATCTTCTCCGGACTGCGGAGAATTGCCGGAAGTGTTTTTAATCAGCACTTCTACAAATTTCAGAATATCTTTCTCTCTGTTTTTTTCAGAGATATAGGCAAAAGGGTTATAGTGCATGGACTTTGCAAAATCAATGGTATTAAATACCTTGATATGATACGGTTCATACACCGGAATCGGATTGCCGTTCTTATCCTTATGATTTTTTTGATAAATGGTCTTGCCATTTTCGTCTTTTTTGACACGACCACGTTTCAGCATAACTCCGCATTCCACAAGAATGGTTCCTTTCGGATCAGTTACCACATAGGACGAGTGCATCTGCATGATATTGGGCTTGACAAAGAAACGTGTTTTACCAGAACCGGAGCCGCCGATCACCAGGATATTCTTATTTCTCGCATATTTTGGCGAAGATGGTTTTCCCATGGTCAGACGTTCTGTCTGTGTCAAAAGCACATTGTTTTCAAAACATCGGCTGTCCATATATGGCTCTATGTCTTTTTCTCCGCCCCAGCGGGCAGAACCATATTCTTCACCTTGTCGGAACTTCTTTTTGTTTTTAGCTTTGAAATACAAAACTGCTTTCATAATACCTGCAACAGCAGCACCTGCCAGAATATCAATGCCATTCATACTGGGAAGTACCTGTGCAAAAGAAGTTCCGATTTCATTCAGAAACGGCATCAGTTTTTCCTGAAAACCGCTGCCATCAGCAATTCGGTATGCATAACTGATTTTGTTTCCGGCGTAAGCAAAAATCAGATATGGAAGATTGGCAAGCAATATTTTCTTCAGTTTTTTGGTGTTAATCTGCACAACTCCACCTCCTGTCAGTAAAATCAGACCGTGCAAGCGGAATAATCTGATACCCGTACATCATCGCTGATTCTCCCTTGTCTTTTCTCTTTCTTTTTCCTTTTTGCGTGGCTGACGTGCAATGGTCTGTGCCTGTTGTTTCAGATCATCTCGATGCATTTCTCCACGTTCCAAAAGCTTGCCCCTCATTTTTCCGGCATATTCTGAAAATGCCTGATCAAATCGATCATTTCCAGAGGCTGAGAAGAAAACGTGATATGTTGGCGGAGTGGTTGAGCTGTCTTTTTTCAAAGCAAAGTCCACGTCATATTTTCTTGCTGTTTGCAGAAAATCAGCAATATTGTTTTCGGTGATTTCAATGCTTTCCAGTTTGGAATGGCATTTCTTTTGCAGCTGACGAATTGTCATACGCCCTTTCTTTTCCGCATTGCCGTCCAGAAATTCTGCCATAGCATTTTTCAAAATATCCGATGTGATTTTCTCTGTCTGAACAGACAAGTCAATGGTTTTCTTTGCACCATTCTCAAAATCTGACGGCATTTGTTACACCTCTCCTTTGCTTTCTGCCATGGAATATACGCCGAATGCTTCACTCTGAAGCCATGCAATGAGTTCCGACTTGGCTTTCTCCGTTTCCTCAGCCGTTTTGTACTCGCCGAGAACATAAGTGACATCTGTAACAGTATCCGCCGAGAGAAGATAGGATGCTGCTTCCTCTGACGGCATTTCTGATTCCACACCGTCATATGTATTTTCCTCGATATACACAGCGAGAATGTTATCATAATTGACAGCACTTCCGTCCTGCGTGATAATGGTTTTTGCCATAGGGATCACCTCCTTTCTGCATGGTGTAATCTTATCCACGAAAAGCTGTATTTCCATAAAACCGTTCTCGAAACTCCTGATCATGATAAGTTTTCGGAATAAACAGGGCAGGATCATAATTTTTCAATTCATTGCTTTCCGCAAAATCACAGGTAAACGTGGCATTATACAGTGCCGTTGTCAAGTATGCCTTTGGATTCTTGATATTTTTTATGGAAAGCATCAGGCATTTCAGAACATATTCGATGTGCTTCATTTCGATTCGCTTAAATCTGCTTTCCACAACGGAATGGGGCATATCTTCCTTGCCGATGCGAATTGTATCCTTTTGAGAGCAAATCGTATCCACGATAATTCCTACAAGCATATCCACATCACTAAGTGCACCTGCAAATGTTGTGTTTTCACTGCGATCCATAGAGTTGTCAGGTGTCTCTGCAAAAAACTCTGCATACCACTCATATTCGATTTGTTCCTTGACAAAAATCTCTGTCGCAAATCGCATTTGTTCTGTATTCTGCTTTTCAAATCCATCAATCGGATCCATCGGCTGTTGTTGAAAACTTTCGTTTTTCGCAGATAGATGGATAGATTCTTGATCACTGTTTCTTTGATTTATATTTTCTTGATTCTTGTTTATTTGATATATGCTTGGGTTTTCTGCATTTTGCATACCTTGATTTAGGTTTTCTGAATCAAGGTTGTCCGAATCAAGATTTCCGGAGGATTTTGTGGGATCGGGAACGCTTTCCTTTGCCTTGTTGCTCTCGCTGACAGGCATACGCTCATCGCTGAAAATATACTCCCAATCCGAGATTTTTCCATTGGTGTAAATTCTTCTGCGAATCAAATAGTGTTTTGCTTCCAGATTCTTTAAAGCAGTTGAAATCTTAGTGATGCCGTCAGGAAGTATTTTGGAAAGTCCCTTGATGGAGAACTTCCAGTTATCGGGCAATGCCAGCATTGTGATGAGAACGCCACGTTCTGTTGCTCCCAGTTCACAGTCACGGAGCATCTTGTTGTTGATGAGTGTAAAGTCGTGTGACACTCTTTTGGTCAGTTTCGGCATGATGTGCTCCTCCTCATATCATTTTCATCTGCGGAATTTTCAGTTTGTTGACTGCGTAAATGCCGTTGTGCAGTTTCAGGACATATTCTTTTGCAACCAATTCCTGCAAGGCAGTCTGGATGGTGTTCAGGCTGTCAGCTTTCAAGACACTGCAAAGCTGTACGTCAGTACAGTAATCGCTCTCCGGATCATTCAGCATGGTGAAAAGCAAACCGGTTGCATCAAGAGACATTTTGCGGACATTGGGGCTAATCATATAAAATTTCGGCATATTGATTCCTCCTATAAAAAACACAGTGATCTTATGTGAAACAATACATAAATTTGGATAATAAAAAAGCGCCTCTGAATTTAATCAGAGACGCAAAGTAATTATAAAATCATTATTGTCAGCAACAGATTCTACCAAATTTTCTTTCGTGAAATTATATCATACTTTTCCGCTTAAACAGCGTAAACCAGTATACGCACCATATTATATTTTTTATGCAATTTCACACTAAATTTTTTTCTTCAAAAATTTGTTTTTACTCGAATTCAAGCCGTTTTGCAGAAAAGTGAATTTCATCTATTATATCCTATAATATTGAAATCGTTTCCGTTTATTCTACAAAAGTTCTACCAAAACATTCGAATATCCTTACTTTAAGAAAGAACGGTATTTCGGTAATTATTGAAATTTACTTACTGAAATCTTCGATTTTTCGGGATGTTTCAGCTTATTCTAGGCATATTTAAAACAAAACAGAAAAAGGTGATCATTATAGCATATTTTGCAGAAAAACACAAAGGGAAATTGAAAAAAAGCTGTTTTTTTTGAAAATAGGCATATTTCACAAAACCAGGTGTTGAAACAACAGAAAAAGGCACACTCTCATTCTATCTGAGAGTGTGCCTTTTCTATTAGATTCAATTGTGTGCATCTTAAAACCGCAGCGCCATTTCCCGTTCTGTATGATGATACGGACGGCAGGTGACACCAGTGAGCAGAAACATACGCTGGGATGCTTTCGTAGCATCCGTGTCAGCATATTTGTTATCATAATAGATGATTTCCCGAATCCCGCTTTGAATAATCGCCTTTGCACATTCGTTGCAGGGGAACAATGTCACATACAAGCTGCATCCCTGTAAGCTGCCTGCGCTGCGGTTCAGAATCGCATTGAGTTCCGCATGGCATACAAAGGGGTATTTGGTGTTGAGAAAATCGCCTTCCCGTTCCCAGGGCATATCATCATCATTGCAGCCCGTCGGCATCCCGTTATACCCAACAGATACGATCTTATGCTCCTGGTTCACAATGCAAGCGCCAACCTGTGTGTTGCTGTCCTTGCTGCGCTGCGCCGATAACAAAGCAATGCCCATGAAATATTCATCCCAGGACAAATAGTCATCTCGTTTCACCTGACCACCGCCTTATTCCGGAAATCCGCTGATTGCCTTTGACAATACCTGGCGATACAGTGCCAGATCCATACCGTTCAATACACCATCGCCATTCACATCACCTGCCTTGAAGTCCTTGCCCTTGCTGTCCACAGTATTGCCGCACAGATACTGGAGCAGGATCACCAGATCGCTGGCATCTACCTTGCCATCCTTAGTGATGTCGCCGACTACGGTATCCGGTTTCGTTTCTGTGGTTGTTCCGGTTTCTGTTGTTCCAGTCTGTACCGGTTTTGTACCGCCGGGTGTATTGCCCTTTGTGCCGCCGTTAATATTGCTGCCTTCGCTGTCTGCATACTTACTGTAATACTCAGACAGGGAGATACCAGTTCCATTTACACCAAGAGGCGTCTGGTGATCCAGGCTGATATACTTTCCGGATTCCTGTGTCTGCCACAGAGACGGTTCAAACAGATTGTACTTGTCATCATCCCAAACTTTGAAGCTGCTGTCCAGCAGTCCGCCGGTATCGCCAGAGTTTGGATTCAAACACCAGAATGTATGGTTGATGTGATTGTCAATCATATAGTCACGCAACAGGGTCATCCACTTCTGGTTCTTGCCGCCGTCCATGTGACCGCCCCATTCGCCGATCAGCAGGGGAGCGATGTCTTGATCGTTGATGTATGCCCACGTGTCATACCAGTAATCATCCAGCAGTGTCTGGGTGGTAAAGTCCTTGTCAAACCACGTCTGGTTGTATACAGACGGACCGTAGTCATGCGGAGAATACACAATCTGGCTGTTGCGGTCTGCGGAACCGAAGTCGATCGGATAATCCTTTACACCACGTAGATTGCCACCCCACCATGCGCCGTACCAAGGTGACTGATCTGCCGGAGCCTGCCAGATATCTGCTGTATCATAGGTGTAACCCTTATCCGTTTTCGGATACTGCTCTACGCCTTCAATCAAAATCAAAGCATTGGGATTCTTGTCCAGAATTGCATTGCCGCATTCTGTAGCGGCGTATGCCCAGTTGTTCTGATCGGTGGAATCGTCCCACTTTGCCATATCAGTCGGGCAGCTGGAACCACTGTATCCACGTTTGCCGTGCGGTTCGTTTTTCAAATCGTAGGCAATTACTGTATCATCATTCTTGTACTTTTCTGCCAGCCATGCAGTGGACTCAATCCAATCATCGTAAGTAATTTTTTCTTTGCTGTAAAATCCAACAGCCATATTATCTGCATCAGCTGCGCCATCCTGATAAAACCACAAATTATAGTTGTGTCCAGAATTGTGGGATGCCGGGCTGTGAACGTCGATCAGTGCCTTGATGCCGTACTTCTTCATCTTCTTCAGAATCACATCGAAGATACCTTCGCTGTCCATTGTATTTCCGTTTGCATCGCAAAAATCTGGGTTAAAGGAGTAGTCCTTTCCGTTTGCGGCGTTCAGTCCTACCGGCGTCAGCGGATTGCCGTTTTTCCAGGAAAGCAACAGTTCTGTCGATACCGGAAAACGAATGATATTGATGCCGTGATCTGCAACAGAAGAGAGCAGTTCATCCACATCTGCACTCCAAAGACCATGCGGGAAATTCTCTGTACAGTTCATACCAAACCAGTTTGCACCGGTCAGCCACACTTGATTTCCCTGAGAATCATACAATTTGCTGCCCTCTGCGTGCAGCCAGTCATCGTTGTTATCATCCGCTGCGGCAGCTGTCAGACTCGTCTGAATCGCCGGAATGCTGGCAGAGAGACAAGTTGCCATCATCATGCCGGAAACAGCAAGTGCAGCAAGTTTTTTACGTATTGTCATGGATAAATTATCCCCTTTCCAAAATAATGTCTGAATGAATGCAGCTGCTGTTTCCTTTGCGCCGTGACAGCAGCCATATAGATGCTTTTCAAAAAAGCATATTTATACTCTTATATTATAGTATGTTCTATCCAAAAAGTCAAGCAATTTCACGAATTTTTTTGTGATTATGAAGAAATGATTCCTCTCGAAAAACAAACAGCATCATACATAAGAGCAAAACAGACGGAACTATTGAATTCCTGGATACCTGCGAAACGGCAGAAACAGAAACCACCGTCTCTGTTATTGGAATTGGCAAGAAGTGCAGTCCAACCGCACAAATCCCGCCGGAAAGTAATCCGCACAGCAATCTGACTGTGATCAACAGCTTCATGGATAAACTTGTTCCAACCACAGCCCGAATCTGTAAAATGACACAAATACCGCCAAAGGAAAGCAGCGCCGCCAAAACTGGAACTCTCCAGCGCATTGGCATTGATAACGCAGCACAATTGGAAATTTCTAAAACACATCGCAGCAAATCAGAGCCAGAAAAGGGAAGTTCAATCTTCATTGTCCACTCACGACAAATACGGAATAATCCGGCTGCGTCCGCCATCCCAATCCATGCAGAAAAGCAGAGTATCACACCGCACAACTTCAAGAGCAGCTTTCCTGCACCCGAAGTGCAGTCCACCAGCATTTCTGCTGAAACCGGCGTTATAGTCTTTCTTTCTGATACATCATTTTTCAGAGGATGAAAACGAAACAGTAAGGTACAGAGAACTGCATTTGATAGGATATTTGCAGAAAATATCAGCCAAAAGATTGCGGAGCGGCAGGGGACATTTCCCAACAATCCCAACAAAAAAGCCGGTCCGCCGCCATAGCATACACATAACAGCTTTTCGCCATCCTTTTTAGTTATGCAGTGCTGTTTTACTAGCGTGCAAAGCATTCCGGCGCCAACCGGATATCCGGCGAACTGACTGAGAAGAAAAACGGCAAAGTACGGCTCTGCAATCCCAAGGCATTTTTCTCCGAACCATCGAAACGGTTTCGCCAGAAGGCGCCATACGCCGCTTTCCAAAAGCATCTGCGAAAGAATCATCATGGCATACAGAGAGGGAATGATCGTTGTCAAACAACGTGTCAAAGCTGACCGCATTTCCATCTGAATTTGTTCTGCAAAACATACGCAAAAGCATATTGCACAGACAAGTACAGGTATCCAAAAATATTGTTTCTGAAAAACATGGGGCATAAACAGCACCTCCCGATTCCATGCTATGACGCTGACAGCACATAATATGCTTTTTCTCCGCATATGCTTTTGCGAGGTGATCGTCATGGGAAAACGGCTCATAGATGCAGGCCGGCGAGCGCTGCAGCTCGAAACATATTTGCAGCTGACCGGAAACCGAGAGATCTATCTGGAAAACTGCCGCCGCATCCTGGAATACAACGATATTCGAATTGTTGTACAAACCGCCGAACTGGTATTGGAAATCTGGGGAAGTGATTTGCAGGCTGACAGCCGTTCTCCGGAAAGCCTAGTGATTCATGGACAAATCCAATCTATCACACTTACACCAAAGGGGGTGCGCCATGGAACAGCATCTGCGGAGTGAATATCACGCTGCTGCTGCCGGCGGCAGACTGTACGCATTTGTAAACGCCATGCACGCTGCCGGCATATGCTGCAAAAAACAGCGCTGTGAGGAAAATATCTATCAATTTCGGTTCTATGCCAAGCATCGAAAAGCAGTAGAACAGTTGGCGCAAACATACCATGTACAGCTGACATTAACGCCCCGAAAAACACTCCAGCAGTTTTTGCATCAATATCGTTTTCGTTTTGGCATCCCATTGGGTATTCTTTTTTCAGCCGCCTTGATCTTTTATTGTTCCAATATCGTCATGGAAATTGATGTAACCGGAGAAGAAACAGCATCCATTCTAGAAATCAAAGCCGTCCTGGAGGACTGCGGTGTGCAGCGGGGGAGTTGGATTCCTGGAATCGACTTTGCGCACTGTGAACATACCCTTCGTACCACGATGGACGAACTTGCATGGGTCGGAATGCGCCACACCGGAAATCGTCTGGTTGTAGAAGTGATGGAACGCACGCCAGAACCAGAAATGCAGAACACACGAAAGCCCTCGAACATCATCGCATCCCAGGATGGTCAAATTGTTTCTGTTTCGATTTATCGTGGACAGCTCATGAAAATCGTAGGCGATCCGGTACAAAAAGGGGACTTGCTGGTCAGCGGTCTTTACACAGATGAAACCGGACACACTGGAATCAAACACGCTATGGGCAGCATCATCGGGCGGTACAAACAAACAGAAAAATTCACCTGTACATATGAGCAGACACTGCGCAGACCTACCGGCGAAACAACAGCGCACCAGTACCTGGATTTGTTCACCTGGCACATTCCGTTGGGAAGTACAGAACCACCATTTGACGACTGCATCCGTACTTCCGGTTATCATTGGTTTTCTCTGTTCGGGAAAGAACTTCCCATCGGCATATACCAGGAAACATTTCACGAATACCGCACCCGTACTTTTATTTTAACGCCAGCCGAGGCAGCACAAAATGCAGAAGAACAGATACAGCGATATGAAGACAACTTTTTGTCCCAGGTAGAAATCCTGGACAAAAAAACAACCGCCCTCGAAACTGAGAGCGGTGTAGAATATACTGTTACCTATACGCTGCAAGGCGAAATCGGCGTGCAGCAGGAATTGTATTTACATTGATAGTTACACATTACTCACATATCCCATACGCCTTTCATTTCTCCAAGAAGTTCTTCAATCGAATTTGCTATTTTAATTGAAATCTTATCAAAATTCTGAACTGCAAAAACCTCGCCTGTATCATTATTGATATGCACCATATAACTGTCATTACCATCTATACAACAGAAATCGCCTATCAAGATGATCTATTTTATCTGTTTTACCTTCTAACGGCATGAACCAATAAGTGCTCAAAAAGTCTTTAATTTGTGGGTGAATTCTAAATTCCAGATCTTCTTCCAGCGAATTAAAGTCAATCCTTTTTTCCTGTAATTTGGGCAGCCATTCCAATTCGTCAAACTTATCATTTTCTGCAACGATAAGCGAACTTTGTCTGTATTTATCACATCTAGGAACCCTTGGGAGAGTTCCCCAAGTACGTCTCCACGACTTGTTGTTGTTTTCGAAAAAGATGTCAAAAGCTTCTCTCATGCTCATAACGAATTTCCTCCAAGAGAAAATCTGCACGTAGATCAGACAAGCGAGCTTTATTCAGCGTTCCCTTAGTCCAAAAAATCCTTGACCTTCTTGCTGCGGCTGGGGTGACGCAGTTTACGGAGTGCTTTTGCCTCGATCTGACGAATTCTCTCACGGGTAACATCAAATTCCTTGCCCACTTCTTCCAGCGTGCGGGAACGACCGTCCTCCAGACCAAAACGGAGACGCAGTACCTTTGCCTCACGGTCTGTCAGCGTGGAAAGCACTTCGTTCAACTGCTCCTTCAGCAGCATCAAAGAGGCTGCGTCTGCCGGAGCAGGTGCGTCATCGTCCGGGATAAAGTCACCCAGGTGGCTGTCCTCCTCTTCACCGATCGGCGTCTCCAAAGATACCGGATCCTGTGCAATGCGCATGATCTCACGAACACGTTCTGCCGGCATTTCCAGCTTTTCTGCAATTTCTTCTGCGGACGGATCATGTCCAGTCTCATGCAGCAGCTGACTGGAAACTTTCTTAACCTTGGTGATCGTCTCCACCATATGCACCGGAATACGAATGGTTCTTGCCTGGTCAGCAATTGCACGGGTGATTGCCTGACGAATCCACCATGTTGCATAAGTAGAGAACTTAAAGCCCTTGGTGTAGTCAAATTTCTCTACTGCTTTCAGCAGACCCAGATTACCCTCCTGGATCAGATCCAGGAACTGCATTCCTCTGCCCACATATTTCTTTGCAATGCTGACAACCAGTCGCAGGTTCGCCTCAGACAGACGCTTTTTCGCATAGCTGTCACCCTCTGCCATCCGCTTTGCCAATTCCGTTTCTTCATCCGGAGAAAGCAGCGGCACACGACCAATTTCTTTCAGATAGATCTTGACCGGGTCATCAATGGCGATGCCCTCTGTGGAAAGTGTCATTTCCAGATCATCTGTCATATTCAGATCGTTGTCATTCAGCGTTTCATCTGTTGCAGTATCATCTACGATCTCAATGTTCAGTTGTTCGCAGCTATTGATAATAGAGGCAAGCTGATCGGTGTCAAAATCCAGTTCATCCAATACATCGGTAATTTCTTTGGTTGTCAGTTTTCCGTTGGCTTTGCCCTGTTCCATCAGTGCATCAATTGTCATTTTTTTCTGTTCCATAGTATTGTTCCTCCTATTTTCACCCATTGGGGTGCTGCTTTTTCTGAATCAATTTCAGCAGATCATCATTTGTTTCGACTGTCTCCGGCACGCCCGGATGCAGCGCCCGGATACAATCCTGCACCTCTTCCTTTGTTACCGGCACTTCCTGGTTTCGTGCTGCAATGCCGCTAAGCTTTCCCATCTCGCCCTCGGACAAAACATCTCCCATGGATGACAGCGAAAAGCTTGTTTGCTGCCGAACACTTTCCTGAAACGCATTCAGTACCTGCTGAAAGAGTGCTGACGAAAACTGCTCCGGCTTTATTTCATCCACGATCCACGCAGATTCTTCCGGTTTGGAAAGAATGTAGAACAAAATGCGTTCCTCTGCTTTTCGTTCCCGTAAATGGTTTCCGGACTGAGGCTGCTGCGGTTCTGGACGAACCGTATGCTCTATAATATCTTTCCACTCTTTCGTCGCCTCCAACCGCCTTTTACTGCGAATGGTACGATCTACCTGCTGATGCAGAACTTCCGCTGAAATTTCCCACTTGTTTGCTGTCCTGGACAAGTACACTTCACGTTCCAGCGGATTCTGAATTTCCGCCAGCACAGAAACCACTCGTTTGAGCAGCTGTACTTTTCCGGATTCCGTACTGGTATCCAAACCATTTTCGCATCGATCCAGACGAAAATTGATTGCATCGCCGGCTTGTTCCAGCAAAAGCCGAAACCGTTCAGAGCCATACTTTTTGATAAATTCATCCGGATCCTTTGCACCAGTCATATGCAGGATTCGTGACGGCATTCCCACTTCACTGAAACGATTGATTGCTTTCTGCGTCGCCTGCTGACCCGGACCATCGCTATCGTATGCAATAATCATTTCCTTTGCATACTGCGTTAGTTTTCTCGCCTGTTCCGGTGTAATTGCCGTTCCCAGAGTCGCAACCACATTGGAAAATCCGGCTTGATTGATAGCAATTACGTCCATGTAACCTTCCGCAAGAATCATATGCGTGGAAGAACTGTCCTTTGCAAAATTAAGTGAAAACAGATTTCGTCCCTTATCAAACACCGGTGTCTTTGCCGTATTCAGATACTTTGGCTGGCTGTCATCCAGGACTCTACCACCGAATCCGATCACAGCACCACGAGTGTCCACAATCGGAAACATCACTCTGCCACGAAAGGCATCATACAAATTGCCTTTTCCGGAACGATGTGCAACATTTGCAGCCAATAATTCTTCCTCTGTAAATCCTTTTTTCAGAAGGTGATCGGTCAGTGTATTCCAACTGTCCGGCGCATATCCCAATCCATATTTTTTAATGGTCTCTGGTTTCAGCTGCCGGGAAACAAAATACTGCAGTCCACGCTTATCATTTCCGGCAACCAGATTCCGGAAATAAAAATTTGCCGTTTCCCGATTGATCGCAAAAATTCGTGTACGCAGCTGCGCGCGCCGATCTGCCTCCCGGTCATTCGGCACTTGCAGTCCGCTTTTTTCGGCAAGCTGTTTTACCGCATCAGTGAATTCCAGATTTTCCATACGGCGAACCCAGGTAATCACATCGCCGCCTGCGCCGCAGCCAAAGCAGTAGAAACTTTGTGTATCCGGGAATATGGTACAAGACGGCGATTTTTCAGAATGAAATGGACAGTTGCACACATAATGCCGCCCACGGCGAATCAAATTGACATAATTCCCTGCAATCGTCTCCATGGGACAGGCTTCCCGCAGCTGTTCCAGAAAATCGTCACTGTATGTCATATCTGTATCACCGCCTTATTTCCAGCCCTTCGGGATAAATAGCTCCTGGTACAAGTCCACTGCATAGCCGTCACTCATACCGGAAATGTAATCACACACAGCACGGTGTGCATCTTCTTTTTCTGCAATAGAGAGATATTCCGCCGGCAAAAGGGAAACATGGGAAATAAAATACGTATACAGCGTTTCCAACAGCAATTTCGCCTTGTTTTCCTCCTGCTTGGCAATCGGATTATAATACACCTTTTCAAACATAAAGGCGTGCAGTTTGTCGTGCGCCGCCTGTATTTCCGGTGCCATTCCAATCGTATCAGAACCATGTTCCACTACTGCACCAACCAGCTTTGTAATCCGCTTTGTTTTGGTATCTCCCAGAATCTCCACCACATCCTGCGGCAGTTCTTCTTTCTGCAAGATCCCAGCTCGAATCGCATCCTCGATATCATGATTGATATACGCAATGCGGTCAGCCACACGAACTACATTGCCCTCTTTTGTATCCGCCACACGATTGGTATGACAGAGAATGCCGTTCCGCACTTCATCTGTCAAGTTCAGCCCTTTTCCATGTTTTTCAATCAAGTCAACTACCCGAAGGCTCTGCTCATAATGACGATATCCATGGGGACAGATCCGGTTGAGAATCGACTCTCCGCTGTGTCCAAAAGGGGAGTGTCCCAGATCATGCCCCAGCGCAATTGCCTCTGTCAGATCTTCATTTAGACGCAGCGCACGGGAAATGGTACGTGCGACCTGTGCAACCTCCAGCGTATGCGTAAGACGTGTACGATAATGATCGCCGGCAGGGGATAGGAACACCTGTGTTTTTCTTTTCAGTCGGCGAAATGAGTTGCAGTGCAGAATCCGATCCCGATCCCGCTGAAACGCTGTGCGATACGGACAAGGTTCTTCCGGACGCATCCGGTGTGCGTGTCCGATGTTCGTGCAGGCATTCGGAGAAAGATACTGCAATTCCTGTTGTTCTAATTGTTCTCGTATACTCATAGATATCACCTCCGTAGGAAAGGCGGCTATATGATTCTGCGAAAAGCTGTTCAAAACAGCTTTCTATTTATATATACGCAGGAGTGTGCAAAACTCCTCTTTTTTCGTTTTCTTTCGAAAAGGCAGCTTACAGCCTTTTTGCTTTCGAAAAGTCTGCATACTGCAATCCGCCGGAAACAATCTCCACCTGTCCGCTGGTCAGATCAATCAATTCCTGTTTCAGCTTGTCCCACAGCGTGTCACGCACCAGCAGTTTCAGTTCTACCTGATCTTCAAATATCGTATCCAGCTGTAAAATATCTTCCTGGGGAAGGTGATATGCAATCTTTCCGTACAGTGCATAATCTGTCTGAATCGAAACCGGATAACACGGCATCATGATCTTGATCTGCGCCGCCTCGATCGCAAGTGCTGTGCTGTGAGAATACGCCCGAACCAGTCCGTTTGCGCCGAGCAGAACACCGCCAAAATATCTTGTCACAACACAACAGACATCCGTCAGCCCGTTTTTTTGCAGCACATCCAGGATCGGCATTCCGGCAGTTCCCTGCGGCTCACCGTCATCAGAATAGCGTGAGGCATTTCCGTCACGCAGCAGGTAAGCATAGACATTATGTCTTGCACGGCGATGCTGCTTGCGCACTTCTTCAATTGCTTCCACAGCCTCTTCCTGGGTGCGTGCCGGAAAAAGCTGTGCGATGAACTCCGATTTTTTCTCCACAAATGAGGCCGACACCGGTGCGGCAATGGTACGATATTCCATCATGTCATCTACCTCCACGTAGACAAAAAAGGACGGTAAACAAAATACCGTCCCTTTTCCATTGTCGTGTTCAAAAAATAAACCAGCCTGGAAATTAGTCCAGATTGAAACGCTTCTTGAAACGATCTACACGTCCGCCTGTATCAACCAGCTTCTGTTTACCAGTGAAGAACGGGTGGCACTTCGAGCAGATTTCGACCTTGATGTCCTTCTTGGTGGACATAGTTTCCATTACATTACCGCAGTGGCAAGTGATGGTGGTCTTTTCAAAATTCGGATGAATGCCTTCTCTCATGGGGTTTCACCTCCTGTATCTGTTGTTTGTATCAACAGCAGCCCATCGACCATTGCGCCGACAGTAGTCCTGTGAATCTCTGATTTTCTGCGGCATAGCCGCCACAGTTTCTTATTATAGCATAGAATGAAATGTCTGTCAAGTCCTTTTTTCAAAAAACATTTCTTTTTCAAAAAAATCGACAAGCTTATCACTTCCAACAAACTCCTTGCCGGAAACAATGCGGAGTTTTCCGCTTGGAAAAGTCAATGTGTAGACAGCACCTTTTTGTTGAACCGAAATAAGTTCTACCCAGCGGTAGACCCGCTTTTTCCCGAAAACGCCGTGCTTTTCCACAAATGTATCCGTATAAAAGATGCGGTAATTGCGTCTGAACAGTATGCAGAAAACACCGAAAAGGCTAATCAGCAGAAACAGAATACCGCAAGCGAAAGAATCCCAATCCGTCATGCCGTCAGCCCAGATAACGATGCTGAGAATGCCAAACGCCGCAAAACAGATAAACCAGATGCCGCCGACAATGCCGAAAGCTTTAGAAACTCTCACGCATTTCCGATAAGAATTTTCTTCGTTTTCTCTGTCAAGTATTGCTTTTCCCATTTTTCAAATTGGCGAGAGAAAAGTTTTGACAACAGGTGAGAAACAGCATGAAGAAACAGGGAAACCATTATGCACCTCCAACGGATTCAAAATATGCACAAAGCGCCGCTGGCGAAAAAGCTGCATTGGTTTCCAGCTGCCATTCCAGTTCTTCCAGATTGTCCCCGTCATATTCGATTTCCTTGACGAAAAGCTGCCAGATTCGCAGACGCTGTTCTTCATCCTGTATTTTTATGTGTGCTGTAAGAGTTAAAACAGTACAAACTGCAAATGCGGCAAGTTGCACCGGCAATAGGATTGCAAAAGGATCATCCGAATATGCCGTCCGAAGATAATACCGATACAGCATATCCATCCCAAACAAGCGTATTTCCTTATCCAATGCTGCATCGTAAAATAATGACACTTCCGGATTTTCCCTTGCCCGGGTCAAAATCATTTTCCAATCCTCTGTCAGAACTTCGCAGCCGTTCAAAAATGACAAAATATCATCTTCAGTGCAAATTGCATCTGAGGTACCTTCCGAGAAATCCGTCCATTGTGTCACCAACTCCAGGCAATGCGATATCTGTTTCAATGCCGGAACAGATGTATCCTGCAAACAGGCAAACAAGATGCGGCGCTGGTCTTTTCGCTGCTGCATGATTTTCCCGTCATACTCCGGAAAGCTACCTGTCACTTCCGGACAATCATTTTCTGACAGCAGCCATTGTTCCGGCGTCAGTTCCATCAACAGCCGTGCCGCCTCCGGACAAGCAGGGGAGATGTCATATTCGATGAAGTCACCGTAGTCCTGAGTCACTCTGGGGAATTGTCTGCAAGTTTCACACAGCGCCGCTTCACCCAGTCCTCCGTGAATATCACAGAGCTGCTGCGCATTCCAAAAAGGGCAGCGTTTCTCACGTTCTTGAAAAATCACATCTCCGTCTGCATCTGTTATCATTGCCTGACGCAAACGATTTCCCAATTCACCGGAAACCATCTGGTATTTTTCCACTGACTCCGCATCCACAACGATTTCCCATTCCTTGCAGCAGCTGTCCGGACAGGCTCCGGCAATGCAGTGAAATGCCGCATAATGGGGTGGATAGATTTCTCTCATAATTCATTCCTCCCGTCAAAGGCATTATAGCATGGAGTCAGCGCCTTTGTCAACTACCGTAAGAAACAAAACGAAAAGGCACCATGCTCCTGCACAGTGCCTTTTTGTTGTCAATGTAAAGTGAAATTATTACGCATTTTCCAGACACATCTGACGCAGTCCGGTTAAATCAAAGCCGTTTACGGTTTCGTCCATGTCCACGTCTGCACAGCTGTAAGCATCCTTTGTCAGAGTCGTTTCACCCAGCAGATACTTTTGCAGCAGAACAACATCCGCAACTGTAATTGCATCGTCCAGATTGACATCACCCAGCAGATGCAGATCCGGTTTGTCCGGTCCATCCGGGTCTGTTACCAGTTCTGCTGATGCAATCGAAGAAATCAGATAAATGGTCATATCTGAACCGGCACGGGCAAACAGATGCGCTGCTGTACTCAGATCACCCCAGGCTTTCGCCATTGACTCGTGAGAATAGTACGCAATTCCGTTCTCTTCGTCAATGTCATACGCATTGATTTCCGTCCAGTTCTTCCAGTTCTCATCGCACAACGCCAGAATCGGCGCAGAATTTCCAGTATAACGAATCGCAATTTCCCGATCTTCGCCCAACTGTTCCGGCGTTACGGTCAGACCAGGCGTACAGTTTCCGCCGTTGCCGTCTGATGCGATCAAAGACAATCCATCCGCATTTTCGTAGATGATGTCCCCGCTGTTGATGTCAGCGTGTTTCCAGGTGGGCAGATGGCTCTCGCTGCCCCATACAACACTGTCATCATTCATTACCGCCATCATTGCATCTACAACCGGCTCAGATGCCTCATACCATGTATTATTGCTGCGATCCAAATATCCGTGTGCCTCAGATGCAGAGGAGTAGTTGGTGATTGCGTTGTTGTCCCACAGCACGCAGGGGATACCCAGTTTCTTTGTCCATGTCAAATAATAGGTTGCCCAGTCGCATCTTGCGGCAGTGTTGTTAAAGTTAGAAGCACTGAATTCGCCCAGGACAACAGGGATATCCTTATCCGTGAAATAATATCGAATGTCAGAGAACAGCGTATCCAGATCACTCTGATAATTGCTGGAGAATGTAGTGTGGTCGCCGTCGCCCATAGCAAACGCATAAGGCGTATACGCATGGAGTGAAACTGCCACATAGTCGTCATCCGGCACATCCAAAGAAGAATAGGAACTTGCATAGGCAGATGCCGCATACGATGGAATCATCAATAAACGGGTGTTCTGATACGGAGATTCCACAGAACGCACCGTCTCTACGAAATCGTTGTCCAGCTTGTTGACTACTTCATAGCACTCTGCATTACCCTGCCATTCATAGGACGCACCAGTCTGTCTCGGCTCGTTCATGCCCTCAAAGATCAGATGCTGGTCATAGTCCTTGAAATAAGCTGCGATCTGTAACCACATCTGTTTCAGCCGTTCGGACATTTCCTCATAAGCAGTGGGAAAGTCAGAACGATTGATCCACTCCTCGTGGTGCAGATTCAGAATGACATACATATCCTGCTTGTATGCGTAGTCCACAACTTCCTTAACGCGCTGCAGCCACTGCTCACTGATTGTGTAAACAGGCTTGCCGTTTTCGTCCGTTGTTGTCGTAACATTCGGATACCAGGTAGTCGGAATTCGAATGGTGTTAAAGCCCTTCGCCTTCACAGCATCAATCAATTCCTGGGTTACCGTCGGATTACCCCAGCTGGTTTCCTGGGATGAACCGTATCCCGTAGCATCCAGGGAATTTCCGATGTTCCAGCCAATGGTCATATTTTGCGTGATATCATCTGCCGTCATTACATTTTCTGCTGAACCCCCGAAAGCCGGGAAAACAGCTATACTGGAAAGCAGCATCACCGCTGTCGTTCCAACGGTAAAGATTTTATGGAATTTAGATTGCATTTTGTCCTCCTCATTTCACACTTCAAAAACACATCAAATTAAAATGTACCAGATTACAGTACGTATTTTATTATATCACAGCAGGCGGCAAAAGTCAACAAAATATTTTCTGTTACAAAAAACTTTTTGTACAAGTTTTTGATCATAGAAAGCAAAAAAAGATACGGAACATTTCTCCGTATCTCTTTTTGCCGTATTAATTCAAACCGTTATATAATTTTAGTGTTATTAACATTAGCCTTGATTTTCTTTTTCAATCAAATAATCACCGCAATACATTTTACGAAGCTTTGGCTTTTCAATTTTGCCCGTCGCATTTCGCGGAACTGAGGCAAAAATAATCTTTCTGGGGCGCTTATAACGTGGCATACCCATACAGAATTCGTTGATCTCAGCCTCTGTACACGTTACGCCTTGTTTCAATTCTACAATCGCTGTAGCAATTTCTCCAAGCCGCTTATCCGGCAGACCGATTACAGCAACGTCCTTGATCTTGTCGAACTTGCTCATGAAGTTTTCGATCTCAACCGGATAAATATTTTCACCACCGCTGATAACCACGTCTTTTTTCCGGTCAACCAGGAAATAAAATCCGTCTTCGTCCTGGCGTGCCATATCACCAGTATAGAGCCATCCGTCGTGCAGTACCTCAGCGGTCGCTTCCGGATTGTTGTAATAGCACTTCATCACACCAGGACCTTTTACTGCCAGTTCGCCGACTTCTCCCTGCGGCACAGGATTGCCTTGTTCGTCAATGATTTTTACTTTCCAGCCGTATCCTGGAACGCCAATTGCACCGACCTTGTGGATGTTTTCCAGACCCAGATGTACGCAGCCCGGTCCGATGGATTCACTCAAGCCATAGTTGGTATCATACATATGATTCGGGAAATATTCTTTCCAGCGCTTAATCAAGCTCTGCGGCACAGGCTGTGCGCCAATGTGCATCAAGCGCCATTGTGAAAGTTCATAGTTTTCCAAGTGAACTGAACCATTGTCAAGCGCCTCCAGAATATCCAGCGCCCACGGCACAAGCAACCATACAATTGTGCATTTTTCTCTGGATATCGTCTCCAGAATGGTTTCCGGGTTAACGCCCTTCAAAAGCACTGCTCTGCCGCCAGTCAGCAAGCTGCCAAACCAGTGCATTTTTGCACCTGTGTGATACAGTGGCGGAATGCAGAGAAATACATCGTCTTTTGTCTGATGGTGATGGTTCTGTTCTACTTTGCAGGCGTGCATCAAACTTTCGTGATTATGCAGAATCGCCTTCGGGAATCCGGTTGTGCCGGAAGAGAAATAGATAGCTGCATCATCTTCGTCTGTCAACGGGACTCCCGGTGAAATACTGGCGCAGTTCGAAGTGAGCTTGTCATAATCTTCTGCAAAAGAAGGGCAGTCTCCGCCAACATAAAACAGGATGCGTTTTTTGCTGATCGACTCTGCAATTGTTTCAATTCTTCCGATAAACTCCGGTCCGAACACAAGTACATCTGCCTCAGCCAGATCCAGACAGTATTCGATCTCTTCCGCACTGTAACGGAAATTCATCGGCACTGCTAGCGCACCGGTTTTCAGCACGCCAAAGTAAATCGGCAGCCATTCCAGGCAATTCATCAGCAGAATTGCCACCTTGTCGCCTTTTTTCACGCCACGGCTCATGAGCAGCTGTGCAAAACGATTTGCTTTTTCATCAAATACGTGCCAGGTGATCTCACGGCGATACCAGAACGATGAAGTCGGCTGAATCAGATCATAGTCTTTCCAAAGAACACGGCGTGTTTCCTGTACCTGTGGATTCACCTCGACCAGTGCAACATCACTGCCGAATTTTCGAGCATTTTCTTCTAATAGATCCGTAATTGGCATAACTGTTACTCCTGTCTCTCATCTGTGTTGTTTTTTCCGTATTCATATCCGGTCAAAAATGCCTTCTGGTTGATCTCAATTGTCTTTGGTGGCACAGTATCTGCAATCACCTGTAACCATTCTTCCTTAGAGAAATCCATATGCTGTGCTGCAACGCCGAGAATAATCGTGTTGAAAACTCTCGGGTTTCCCAGCTTTAACGCCTCTGCGGTAGCATCCACAGCCAGCACCTTATATTTCTTTTGCAGATTCTCCAGAATGTGTTCTGGATATTCTGCTGCACCAATCACGACAGACATAGGATCAATCCGTGTGTCATTCACAATGATTGCCCCGGTCGGTTTCAGGAAGTGTGCATACCGCAGCGCCTCCAGGCGTTCGAAAGCAATCAGAATATCTGCCTGTCCTTCTTCTACGATCGGTTCTGCAACAGAATCGCCATAACGCACATATGTAACAACACTTCCGCCCCGCTGTGCCATACCATGCACTTCGGACAGTTTTACATCATAGCCGCCGGTCAACGCAATTTTTCCCAGCACACGGCTAGTCAGAAGTGTACCTTGTCCGCCGACGCCAACGATCATAATATTGATAGTCTGCATTATGCCTTACCTCCTTTTTCCCGAGGAATGAGTTCAATTGCGTGGAATTTGCATCGTTTTGCGCAGAGTTCGCAGCCATTGCACATCGCCGCATCAATTTTCGGGATTCCGTTTTCCTGCTTTACCATAGCCGGGCATCCCGGAACCAGGCACTGTCCGCACTTCTTGCAGGCATCTTCATGCAGAATGCACTTTCCCTTCGGGACAAATTCCTTCAGAAGAGCGCAGGGGGACTTGGTAATGATAACAGACAAGGCATCTCGCTGGGTTTCCTGCTTCAGCAGTTTTTCCAGTCCCTCAATATCAAACGCATCAATCTCGTAGACATTTTCAATGCCCATTGCCTTACACAAATAATAGATATTGATTGCATAGGTAAGTTCGCCCTGCAGCGTTTTGCCTGTTGCAGCATGATCCTGGTGACCGGTCATTCCCGTAGTAGAGTTGTCCAGGATAATCACTGTACCAGTCGCTTTGTTGTATACCATGTTCATCAGAGAATTGACACCGGTATGCAGGAAGGTAGAGTCGCCGATCAGCGCAACCCAGTTCTTCACATAATCTTTTCCCTTTGCCTTTTCAATGCCGTGCAGAGTAGAAATGCTTGCGCCCATACATACGTTGAAATCCATAACGCCCAGCGGCGGTACAGCACCCAAAGTATAGCATCCGATATCACCTGCGCCGTGCAGCTTCAGTTTCTTCATCACAGAAAAGACACTGCGGTGCGGACATCCCGGACAGAGGATCGGCGGACGGTTCGGCGCCTGTGCCGGTACAACAGGAGCAACCTCTTCATGCAGAATTGCCTTTCTCAGCATATTTGCACTGTATTCTCCCTGTACCGTGAAAATTTCCTTGCCGATAACCGGAATTCCCCAGGAACGCACCTGCTCTTCGATTACCGGTTCTAGTTCTTCTACAATGTAAAGTGTCTCCACCTGTGCCGCAAATTCTTCGATCAGCTTTCTCGGCAGGGGATGTACCAGACCCAATTTCAGAACAGAGGCATTTGGAAGTGCCTCACGAACGTACTGATAGGGGATACCGCTGGTGATTACGCCGATTTTCTTATCACGATATTCCGTACGGTTGATTTCAAAATGGCAGGCATCCTCCGCCATTTGTTTCAGTCTCTGTTCTACGATCACGTGCCGTTTTTTTGCGTTTGCAGGCATCAGCACATTTTTTTCAATGTTCTTTTCATATGGCTTATCCGAAATCTCCATCCGTTCTTCCGGATGCACAACGCCCTGCGAGTGAGACAGACGGGTAGTTGTGCGCACGATGACCGGGGTATCATACTTTTCGCTGTATTCAAACGCCAGTTTTGTAAACACACGAGCCTCTTCGCTGTCAGAGGGTTCCAGCACCGGCACCATTGCGGCACGGGCAACCATCCGGGTGTCCTGCTCGTTCTGCGAACTATAGATTCCCGGATCGTCTGCTGCAACCAGAACCAAACCGCCGTTTACGCCGGCATAGGAGATAGAGTACAGCGGATCAGCGGCAACATTTACGCCTACCAACTTCATGGATGCCATTGCACGGACACCAGCAATGGATGCACCGATCGCAACTTCCATGGCAACCTTTTCATTTGGTGACCATTCCGCATAGACTTCCGGATATTTTACAATACATTCACTTATTTCAGTACTCGGTGTACCGGGATATGCCGCAGACACCTTTACGCCTGCCTCATACGCACCCTGTGCAATCGCAGCATTACCGAGCATTATTTTCGATTGACTCAATGAATTCCCTTCTTTCGAATGTTTTTTCAGCATTTCTGTTCTTGATCTGCAAACGCCGAAAGATTTTTGCAAGTCTGACTTTCAAAAATCTGTATCTGCATAAAACTGCATACTATCTTATTGTAATACATTTCAGAAAAAACTACAAGGTTTTTTTCTGTTTTTCGTGATTCTGTATATTTTCATTCTGTTTTCTTGTCAGTTTTCACAAAACAAGAGGAGATGCCAAACGCTGCTATGCGCTTTCCATCTCCTCTTTGCATGGTATATTTTACAAAAATCAGATTACTCAAAAGAATCCAGATCAATATCTGCCAGCAGATTCTTCAGTTCTGCCAGTTCATCGGCTGTCAGAGTAACACCTTTTCCCATTCTGCTGTGATCCGGCGCCCAGTCACGAATATCGTATTTCGGTTCCTTTTCATTCCAGCTAATCAGATTCAGTTCCTTGCTCCATCCTCTTGCGTTTTCGCCCAGAGAGCCAAGATTCTCTACGATTTCATATTTCAGTTCTGCCATTGCAAACCACTCCTTAAATAATGTCATGGGGACTTAGGCCGTCCCGAGTACTTATTATACAAGATGCTTTTCAAAAATGCAATAACCTTCTTCCAGCTTTTTTGGAAATTGGAGTATTCACCAAAAACATTAAGATTATTTCAAGCAATGTACGCTATAATGACAACAGCATCAAGCGAATCAGCCGTTCGCACAGAAAGGAGGCAGCTGCATCGGATGTCTGATGCAGCGTGTGAATATGGGAGTCATTCAAACATTTGCACGCAAGGAAATCAAGTTTCTGCTGACCGAACAGCAATATCAAGATTTTCTGCCGCTGCTGAATCACTACATGAACCCGGACAAATTTTGCGTTGGCGGGAAAGAGTACGGTATCTACAATATTTACTATGACACACCGGATGATTTTTTGATTCGGGAATCCCTGGAAAAGCCGGACTATAAAGAAAAAATCCGCCTGCGCAGTTACCTTTCTCCGGCACAGCCAGAAGACACCGTGTTCCTGGAAATCAAAAAGAAAATCTGCGGAATTGTCAATAAACGGCGTGTTACCATGACACTGGCACAGGCAGAGGCGTACTTACAGGATCACATTCGTCCGGATCTGGGCGGTGTCTATTTGCAGGAACAGGTCATGGATGAGATCGAAGAGTTCCGCAGCCGGTACGCCATTGAGCCGAAACAATACATCAGCTATCAGCGTGCAGCATATTTCGGAAAAGATGATGCCGATTTCCGATTAACTTTTGACCGGGCATTGACCGGACGGCGCAGCGATATTTCCCTGCGGCAGCAAAGCTACGGCGATCTGTTAATTCCGCCTCAGATGCGGCTAATGGAAGTGAAGATCTCAGAATCCATGCCTATGTGGCTGGCGGAGGAACTTGCAAAACTGCAAGTGTACAAAACCAGTTTTTCCAAATACGGAAAAGCATACGAAATGTATGTGCAGAACCAAATGAAATGGGACCGTCCGCAGTTCACCATTGAAAAAAGGAGACGTTACGATTATGCTTAATACAATTACAAATGTTTTTACTTCAACCACTTCTGAAATTTCTTCCTTGCTGTCCGATATTACTGCGGCAACAGGAACCGTTTCTGTGAGCAGTATGCTGTTCGCACTGATTCTCGGTGTTGTGATGGGATTTCTGATTAGTCTGGTCTATGTTCTCACGCACAGAAAATCCGGATACACCCAAAGCTATGTGCTGACACTTTTAATGCTGCCTCCGATCGTTGCAATCGTTCTGGTAATGATAAATTCTATGGCAAGTGCGCTCAGCCTGGCAGGTGTATTCACGCTCTGCCGCTATCGAACCGTACCCGGTGACCCGAAAGATATCACCTATGTTTTCTTTGCGATGGCAACCGGTGTAATTTGCGGCATCAACGGCGGCGGTCATGTCTGGTTTGTATTTGTATTCTTTGCAATTATTGCAGCCGTGTTGATTCTGGTAGAAGTATTTCGCTACGGCATCTGCAAGACCAGCAGCATGACCTTAAAGGTGACCATTCCGGAAAACTTGAACTACATCGGTCTGTTTGATGATATCCTGGCTCAGAACACAACCAGCTGGCACTTAAAGCGTGTCAAGACCACAAACTTCGGATCGCTCTTCGAATTGATTTACAGCATCCAGCTGAAAAATGATGTAGACCAAAAGAAATTCATGGATGAAATTCGCAAGCGAAACGGCAATCTGACCGTTATTCTGTCCTTGTACCGTTATGAAGATCAAGTATATGATAAATAAAATGTAAATACAAATAAATTAGATACCGCTAAAAACTGAATGTTCATATTTTGAAACCGCAGATTTTACTGCGGTTTTCTTTATTTTATTAGAATTTGCAAATTGAACTATATAATTCGCTTGACAAATTATTCCTTTGTGATATAATAGAATCAGAAAGAAAAAAGGAGGTGAGCAGATGAAACGAAGCACATACAGCTTGATTCTCATGGATGATGTGGTAGCTGCGATTGACCGCCTTGCGGCACAGCAAGGGACGAGCCGTTCAAATTTAATCAATCAGATTCTGGCGGAACACGTTTCCTGCGTGACGCCGGAGCAGCAGATGCGACAGATTTTTGCTTGTCTGACACAGCAGATGAATTCCGCATTTCGCATCCAGGAGCAAGGCTCCGATGCGATGCTTTCAATTCTTGGTTCTGTGCAGTACAAGTACCGTCCGACCATCCGCTACAGCGTGGAACTGCATCGTGAAATGCACGGCGAAAAGGTTGGCATTCTGAAAATCTCCTGCCGCACACAAAGTCAAACTTTGCTGAATGCAATTCAACAATTCTTTTTGTTTTGGGTACAGTTGGAACAGGCATACGAAGGCATAGAGATACAGGAACTGTATCAAATCGAATCCAATCGCTTGACACGGCGGCTACGTCGTCACGGCATTTCATCAAATGAGGCACTGGGGACAGCAGTCGGCAAGTATATTCAGCTGTTTCACACAGTATTGCAGTCCTATTTTCAGGGATTGCAGCAAGGCGTACCAGCCGCAATCCTGCGTCATGCGCTGGAAAAGCAGTATGTCGCTCTGCATGAAAAGCTGCTCCCAAAGCCATAGAAAAAACAAACAAAACGAATGGGAAACAACAATGAAAATAGGAGGGAGTTCTCATGAACACACAGAAATTGACACAAAAGTCTTTAGAGGCGATCCAGTCCGCAAATGGTCTGGCAATTGAGAACCAAAACCAGCAGATCGAACAGGTACACCTGCTTAGCGCACTTTTAGGGCAGGAGGGCGGTTTGATTCCGCAGCTGTTCGAGAAGATAGGTGTATCTGTCGATAACGTTCAGATACAGCTGAAAAATGCGATCGACAATCTCCCGGCAGTTACCGGAAGTGGACGCAAAGCAGATGAAGTATACGTTTCACAGGATGTTGACCGTGCATTGCGGGAGGCAGAAAAAGAGGCTGCCCACATGAAAGACGACTTTGTATCAGTGGAACATCTGATGCTTGGCTTGTTCGACGCAATGGGAAACGATTTGAAAAAGGTTTTACAGCCGTTTTCTGTCACAAAAGAGGCATTCCTGGAAGTCCTGATGAAAATTCGTGGCAATCAGCGTGTTACCGATCAAAATCCGGAAGAGACCTATGACGTTCTGAACAAATACGGACAAGATCTGGTAGAGCGGGCTCGTGCCGGCAAACTGGATCCGGTAATCGGACGAGACAATGAAATCCGAAATGTGATTCGTATTCTTTCCAGAAAGACAAAAAATAACCCTGTTTTAATCGGTGAACCTGGTGTAGGTAAAACCGCTATTGCAGAAGGGCTGGCACTGCGTATCGTTCGTGGTGATGTCCCGGATAATCTGAAAGACCGAAAAATCTTTTCTCTGGATCTGGGCGCATTGATCGCCGGCGCAAAATACCGTGGCGAATTCGAAGAGCGCTTGAAAGCTGTCTTGAACGAAGTCAAAAAGAGTGAAGGCGGCATCATCCTGTTCATTGATGAGCTGCACACCATTGTCGGCGCAGGTAAATCTGACGGTGCAATGGATGCCGGCAACCTTCTGAAACCGATGCTGGCACGTGGTGAACTGCACTGCATCGGTGCAACCACGCTGAACGAGTATCGGCAGTATATTGAAAAGGACGCTGCCCTGGAACGTCGATTCCAGCCCGTCCTGGTTGATGAGCCGACTGTAGAAGATACCATTTCGATACTTCGTGGCTTAAAAGAACGCTACGAGGTATTCCATGGCGTAAAGATCCAGGATCAGGCATTGATTGCAGCTGCGACCTTGTCGAATCGGTATATCACAGACCGTTTCCTGCCGGATAAGGCAATCGACCTGGTAGATGAGGCTTGTGCAATGATCCGTACAGAAATGGATTCTATGCCCACTGAGTTGGACGAGATCCGCAGAAAGATCATGCAGCATGAAATTGAAGAGGCAGCATTAAAGAAAGAGGATGATAAACTCTCCCAGGCGCATTTGAAAGATGTACAGCAGGAACTGTCCCAGATGCGTGACCAGTTCAACGAAATGAAAGCCAAATGGGAAAATGAAAAAGATGCGATTTCCAAAGTACAGAAACTGCGGGAAGAACTGGAACAGGTCAATGCACAGATCGAACGTGCAGAACGTGACTATGATCTGAACAAAGCTGCTGAATTAAAATACGGTCGTCTGCCGCAGCTGAAAAAGCAGCTGGAAGAAGAGGAGACCATTGCAGAAAAACAAAAGGAAAGCAAGAACTCTCTGCTCCGGGATAAAGTCACAGAAGAAGAGATTGCCCGTATCGTCGGCAGATGGACCGGTATTCCGGTTACAAAACTGATGGAAGGCGAACGTGAAAAGCTCCTGCACATGGACGAAGTTCTTCACAAACGTGTCATCGGTCAAGATGAGGCAGTCGAAAAAGTCAGTGAGGCAATCCTGCGGTCCCGTGCCGGAATCCAGGACCCGAACCGTCCGCTGGGTTCGTTCCTGTTCCTCGGTCCGACCGGTGTCGGCAAAACAGAACTGGCAAAAGCACTTGCAGAGGCGCTGTTCGACGATGAGAACAATATTGTTCGTATCGACATGAGCGAATACATGGAGAAATTCAGCGTGAGCCGTCTGATCGGAGCGCCTCCCGGATATGTTGGCTACGAAGAAGGCGGTCAGCTGACCGAGGCAGTTCGCCGGAAACCCTATTCCGTTGTCCTCTTGGACGAAGTGGAAAAAGCACATCCGGATGTCTTTAACATCCTGCTGCAAGTACTGGATGACGGCAGAATCACCGATTCGCAGGGCAGAACAGTTGACTTCAAAAACACCATTATTATCTTGACTTCAAACCTTGGCTCTCCGATTATTCTGGACGGCATGGATGCAAACGGAAATATTTCTGAAGATGCCAGAAAAGAAGTGGACGCACTGCTGAAACAGCAGTTCCGTCCAGAGTTCCTGAACCGTTTGGATGAAATCGTATTCTACAAGCCATTAAATCAGAAGGAGATCTTCAGTATTGTAGATCTGCTTTTGAAAAAGCTGCGGAAACGTCTGGAAGACAAGCAGCTGGAACTGCACGTAACACAAGCTGCAAAAGAATATATCGTTGCACAGGGTTATGACGTCAACTACGGCGCACGTCCGCTGAAACGGTTGATTCAGTCTAAAATTGAGACCTTGGTCGCAAAGAAAATCATCGCAGATGATCCTGCACCCGGCACTGTAATCGAAATTGATTATGACGGAAAACAGATGATCTGCAAATAAACCAAACGGGAGAATGCAATATATCTCCTTCCATAAAAAGGTCCGTCAGACCGGTACAATGTACTTGGTCTGACGGACCTTTTTCGTGTATCTATCTTTATGTAAACGCCCATGCTAAGACTGTGCTGGGATGCTCTGTACGTCCTCCGGCAGCAGCGTCAGCAGAGTTTCATCAGAAAGCGGCTCCGGCAGCTTTGCCAGCCGGTCGGCTTGATTGGTCAGTGCAAATTCAAAGAAGTTCCGCACATCTCTGGCGTTTGCGAACCCTTTTCCCACCTCCGCACACCTTTTTCGAAAGTACGCCTGAACATAATGGTAGGTTTCCGGCGGCATTTTCAAACAATAATCGTCACAAATATTGGAGAAAATCAACATCAGCTCTTCCGGTTTGTAATCTGCAAAAAAGATGATCTGTCGGAAACGGGAACGCAGTCCAGGATTGGTGTCCAGAAACCGTTCCATTTCTTCCGGATATCCAGCAACAATCACAATTAAATCATCCCGATGATCTTCCATTTCTTTCAGCAGCGTATTCACAGTCTCTGTGCCGAAGTCATTGCTCCCACCAGAACTGGTAAGCGTATACGCCTCATCAATGAACAGTACGCCTCCCATTGCCTTTTCAATTACCTTTTTCGTTTTAATTGCCGTCTGTCCCACATAGCCGCTGACCAAAGTTGCACGGTCTGCCTCTACCAAATGTCCTTTTTTCAGCACACCGAGACGGGCATAGATCTTTGCCAACAGCCGGGCAACTGTGGTTTTTCCTGTTCCAGGGTTTCCGGAAAAGACCATATGCAGTGAAGTCTGGGGCAGGGGAAGCCCTCGTTCCTGCCGGATAGAGCGGATTTTTAGCAGGTGAATCAGACTCTCCAATTCTTCCTTCACATTCTGCAGTCCCACCAATCGGTGCAGCTGTGCCAAAAGCTCCTCCAGCGTTTCTGTCGGCGCCTCTGTAACTTCTGCCCCAGAGACAACGCTTTCTTTCTGCTGCGGCACAGACGGCATATCCTGCCCGAAATTTCTGGGAACTTCCGCAGGGACATCCAGTTCTGCACGATGCGCACTGCAAATCGCTGCACTCCGATAGCGTGAAAGCTGCTGCATCATTGAATTTTGAACGATCTGCTGCTGCGGTTCGATTTTTCCTGCAGTGTCCAAAGAAAACTGTTTTCCCATCTGAGCCACCGTATTCATCCACAAGAGGGATACACTTCCATTCGTCCCGTTTCCTTGCAGATCAACACGCACCAACGCCGCTAACACAGCAAGCAAGGCATCTGCTGCACCGGAAAAGGAGATGGAAAACTGCTGCAAAAAGCGTTCCATAGCTGCTGTTGTTACAGACTGTCCCAGGCAGACATTGATAAACTCTGTTTCCGTATCCGTAATCACACGATCCTGATTTGCCAGGAAAAGCAGATATTTCATTGCAGCGAAATTCGCATACTGTGTAAAAGGCATTCTGCTGCCCGTAATTTGAACCCCTTGCGATTCGTATGTAGAAAAAAGCGTACGCAAATACGCAAGAGCATCCTGTAAGTCGTTATGCTGCATAAGCAATTTCCTTTCTATTTTTGCAACCGTTACGCATTAAATAACAAAACAGCCTATATATTTTCTTGATTTTCCGATGTGTTCTCATGAAGTTTATGCTTGCGTTCTGCACGCTTGTCCACTTTTCGCTTGATAAAGATCCCGGCAACCGCAAGAACAACAATAATTGCCGCAAGCACAATTGCAAGGGTGAAATTTCCTTCCCAGAGGCTTTTCCCCATAAAAACAGTCAGCACGGTAGCAGGTGTTCTGCCCAGCGTAGTCAAAATAAACAGATAGAGTGGTTTGATTCTGGGATTAAAAGAGACCAGATAGGTGAGGGCATCCTTTGGCAGCCCCGGAAGTAAAAACACAAGAAAAATCAAAAGTTCTGTCCGCTTACCCTCCAGAAGAAAATCGAATTTCTTGAAGTGACTTTCCGGTACAAAACGGTCTACCAGCGGTCTGCCGATCCATTGCACCAGATAATAAACCAAAACCGTACCCAAAAAGAAACCGGCAAGCGACAGGAACAACCCGCCCCACTGCCCGAAAAGGATTCCTCCGATAATAGGAACAGGGCCGCCGGGAATAACTGCCACCACAACCTGCAGCACCTGCAGCAGGACAAACAGCAGCGGCGCAAATATCCCAAAACTCTGCATTTTTTCAATAATGATCTCCTGTCCATGTTCACTGGACAATAAACGGATCAAAGGAATCATAGCAACACTGACAGCAGCAAAAACCAGTACCACTGCAACAAGTGAAATAATTGTTTTCCGAGAAAGCCTCTTCTCATTTGTATTCTTCTGCTTTTCGTTTTTCATGTGAAACAGCTCCTTTCACATCGCATCCCTACACACAGCAAAAATGTCAGCGCATATCTTGCCAATACATACAAGTATACCCCTATTTTTCAAAAAAATCAAGCCTTTTTGAAACGTCTTTATGACATTTTTACAAAAGGGCTTGACTTTTCACAGAAAAGCGTGTATAATAAGACGTATCGTATCAAGAACACGCAGTGTGTTTCTTTTGATGCGCCTAACCTCTGGTAGAAAGGAACTTGTTCTATGAAATCAACTCGAGCAAGATGGATTGCCTGTTTGTTGGCTTGTGCGATTGGGGTGTCGCTGACTGCGTGCGGCAAGTCACAGGATGGCAGTTCCAAAGAAAAAAACAATGACAGCAGTTCTGCAGCGGCTGGTGATAGTTCCAACGAAAAGGCTGAAGATTCTTTGAGTTCGGAAGATCTGGCAAAAATGCAGAAACAAGATATGACGTTTGAATACGCTTTGGATGGAGACGATAGTTCCGAAGGAAATTCAGATGTTCCAGTAAATAAGGGTGTTACATCTCAGAATAGCGGGTCTTCCGGGGAAGACTCTTATGTTGTCGTTACTGATGATTCCGGTCAGCCTGTAAAGGATGACAACGGAAATGTGGTAACAGAAGTTGTGAAGGGCGGAAACAGCAGCAAGAATGAAAGTTCTACTTCCGGCGGAAACACCTCAGGCGGCAGCAGCTATCAGTCTGATATAAAGACATTCCAGGCATACTGGCTGGATATGTCCAACGGAGAAGACGTTGTCTGCAACGGTGACTTCCTGGATGTTACTTTCAAGATCAAAGACAACGCTCCGGACGGCAACTATGCAATCACAAGCGGTGCAAATGATTTTGCAAACTGGGACGCTGAAAGTGTACCGGTCGCATTTGTGGACGGTGACATTGCTGTCGGTTCTGCATCGGAAAAGAGTGCAGGCTCTGCTGAATCCGGAACATTCACAATTGCAGCAGGTACTGCGAAAGGAAAGCAGGGAGACGAAGTAACGGTTCGTTTCGATATGTCAGATAACCCTGGCATCGTTGCAATGATTTTCCGTTTCAAGTATGATGCAGGCGCATTGGAAGTTGTTAACGCATCTGTCGGCAGCGACTGCAGCGATTACATTCAGATGGCTGTTTCGTAAGAGTACATTCGAATAAGGAACTATGAAAAGGGTAGAGACAGATTTGTCTCTACCCTTTTTCGTTTATCCCGTATAACACAAAAAAGCACTTGTAAAAATACAAGTGCTTTCAAAATATCTATCTTGAAATTTTACAGTGCGAATGAACCGGAATCCCCGTTGATTACATAATACACCATGTTTTCTTCCGGCTTTACGTACAACTTAATATCCTTTGCTGCCGTTTTCTTCTGACTATGCTCTGCTGCCCACGCAACAATTGCACGTTCCGTCAGCACGTCAGTTGTCCACTCCATTCCGCCATACTGCAAACTAACACTGACAGTCTTTCGAACTCGTGTTGCTTTCGGAGCAGCAGCGGTGACTTTTTTTGTTGTTGCTTCCGTTACCGTTGTTTTGGCGCTTTCAGTTTTCTTCGGTCTTGCCATTGCTCATTCCTCCCGGCATCTTATGCGTTTACAGATTCTTTCAGGTTTTTGCTTGCCTTGAATACCGGAGCCTTAGAAGCCGGAACCTGAACCGGTTCGCCAGTACGAGGATTCTTGCATTCCTTTGCACTGCGCTCACGCACTTCAAAAGTACCAAACTTGGAAATGGTAACCTTATCGCCAGCAACCATTGCTTCACGGATTGCATCAAATACAGCATTTACCAGAGCCTCTGCATCTTTTTTTGTGCAGTAATTTTCTTCGTACAGCTTTTCGATCAAATCAGTTTTTGTCATGTCAAATGTTCCTCCAAAATCATAATCTACTACGAATTATATACTATTTTTTTTCATTTGTCAAGAACATCACGGAAAAATGACATTTGTACGGAATTTCGCCCTTTTTTCGCACGTTTTTTATGGAAAACCACATAAAATCTCGGTAAAAAATCGGAAATGGAATTGAAACGCTGTTTTTTTGCTTCAGTAGAGAAAAAGCTTGTATCTGCGTGTCGTTTTCTGCTTTTTGCAATTTTCTGCGTGAAAAAAATAGATGCCGGCAGAAAACTGGATTTTGTCAGGCATTTGTGCAATATTACCAAAAGAAATGATGTTTCATATTTTATGTAT
>ERZ1035027.108-NODE-108-length-53609-cov-14.098144_pt1 | contig 53609 bp, 43 predicted proteins | sample MGYA00520604_ERZ1035027 | MGnify/ENA primary metagenome ERZ1035027 (study PRJEB33766, sample SAMN09781743) | gut metagenome | biome: gut microbiome | host: Homo sapiens | place: Madagascar | study: EMG produced TPA metagenomics assembly of the PRJNA485056 data...
GAGTCCGTGGGAGAGCAGGACGTCGCTGACCAACGAGGGGCATTTGCTGTAGATATACCCTGGTAGATTCGTTAATCTACCAGGGTATATTTGTATGCGTTGGAAATGACGACGTATCTGGAGATGCGCATGAAGAAGCTTATCGAGCAGATCCTCAAGTTTGGTGTCGTTGGCATCATTGCCACGGTCATCGACTTCGGCGTGCTGTACGTGCTCTCACAGCCTTTGGGGATGGATCCCGTCATCTCTGCGGGTATCTCGTTCTGCGTGTCTCTCGTATTTAACTACGTGGCCTCCATGCGATACGTGTTCACGCACCGTGAGGACATGAGCCGCTCGCGGGAGTTCGTGATCTTCCTTGTGCTGTCGCTCATCGGCCTGGCTATTAACGAGGCTATCATGGCCGCTGGCGTGGCTGTTCTCGGGAACTCTGCGCTTGCCGTTATGGGCACCAAGGTGCTTGCCACGGCGATTGTCATGGTTTGGAACTTTGTCTCGCGCAAGAAGTGGCTGGATGCGGGAGACGCTCAGTAAAAGAAAGGCCCGAAGGTGTTGGACACTTTCGGGCCTTAATCATATTTGGCGTATGTCCCAAAGGGTCTGACCCCTTTGGGAACTAGTTGTTATTTCTCGTCCTCGTCCCAGGTGCGCTTGGACATGATCCAGCGGGGGCGGTGCTTGGACTCGAGGTAGATCTTGCCCACGTACTCGCCTATGACGCCCAGGGACAGCATCTGGACGCCGCCCATGAAGAAGACGGCCGCCGTGGTGGACGCCCAGCCCGAGACCGTGGCGCCCAGGGCGTGGGCCACGAGCACCCACACCACGGCCACGAGGCTTGCCAGCGCCACCGCCAGGCCCGTCCAGGTGATGAGACGGATCGGGCGCACCGACAGGCTCGTGATGCCGTTGACGGCCAAGGCCAGCATCTTGGAGAGCGGGTAGTGCGACGACCCCGCCATGCGCTCGTGGCGCTCGTAGTAGACGCTGGTGGAGCGGAAGCCCACGAGCGGCACCATGCCGCGCAGGAACAGGTTGACCTCGCGGAACTCTGAGAGCGCGTCCAGGGCGTCGGCGGCCAGCAGGCGGTAGTCGGCGTGGTTGTAGACGCACTCCACGCCCATGGCGGCCAGCAGCCTGTAGAAGGACTGGGCCGTGAATCGCTTGAAGAAGGTGTCGGTCTCGCGGCTGGAGCGGACTCCGTAGACCACGTCGCAGCCGTCCAAGTAGGCGTCCACCATGGCCTCCATCGTTGCGATGTCGTCCTGGCCGTCGCAGTCGATGGATATCGTGGCGTCGCAGCGCCCGCGCGCCTCCATGAGGCCGCCGAGCAGCGCGTTCTGGTGGCCGCGGTTGCGCGACAGCGAGCAGCCCCGGTAGGCGGGGTCGGAGGCCGCCAGCTCCTCGATGATCTCCCAGGTGCGGTCCCTGGAGCCGTCGTTCACGAACAGCACGTGGCTGCCCGGGGCCACCTTGCCCTTGGCCTCGAGGTCCTCGAGCTCCGCCTTGAACAGCCCGCAGGTGACGGGGAGGACCTCCTCCTCGTTGTAGCAGGGGACGATTATCGCCAGTACGGGCGGCTTTCTCATGCGGAGCTCCAGACGTTCGCGGTTCGACCCGCTAATTGTATCCCTCGACGTCGACCGGGTACTGATTTCCCGTAAAGGTCCAATCCGAGAAGTCATTGGCGTCTCCGTCGACCTTGTACTCGACGAGGTAGCGGTCGTGCTTGCCGTCGTGGTCGTTCCAGTAGAAGTAGCGCGGGCGGTCCTCGTCCGTAACCTCGAACACGGGCGTGCTGCTCGCCATGGTGGTGGAGCTGCCCATCTCGCCCTCGGCGCTGCCATCCCAGGCGCCCACGGCCCACTCCAGCGTGGCGGGAAGGTCGATGTGGCCGGTGGGGACGTTGCTCGTCTGGAGCGTCTGCGTGGAGTCTGCGCCTGCGGGCTTCACGAGAAGGATCGGGGAGGTCGTCTTGGACAGGCGGGCGTGGTTCCAGGGCCAGACGCCGTGGTCGGCCGTGATGACGATGGTCGACTGGTCGTAGACGCCCAGGTCCTTGAGCTGGGCGATGTACTCCTCAACAATGTCGAGCGAGCCGCGCGCCTGGCTCACGAGGGCCGTGTTGTCCTGGCTCTCGGTGACGCGGTTGCCGTTCTCGTCCATGATGTAGGGCCAGTGGGAGCCCTGGCAGTGGATGATGCGATAGGCGCCGCCCTCGGAGGTGTCGGAGACCGTGAGGACGGGCTGGCTGAAGCGCTCGTGCATGCCAGGGTCATCGATGACGTAGGGCGTGTTCTCGGGTGAGCGCGCGTCCGTGGGGACCACGGCATCGTTGAGCTGGTCAGTCGTGAACCAGAAAGTTGGCTTGAACGCATAGGGGAGGTCGCGGTAGAGGCCCACACCGCCAAGCGTGCGCGCGCAGCTGAGGAAGTCTGCGAAGAAGGGCGCCAGCTCGTGCACGTTCATGGTCTTGCCCTCGAGCGCGTGGGCGCCGTAGGTCACGGAGTCTGAGTAGACGCCCACGGAGTAGCCCTGCTCGTTGGCGACGTCGAGCAGGTTGCGGTCGCTGAACCAGCTCTCGAGGTCATTGGTGGTGAACTGACCCTCCGTGGGGTCGAAGTCATGGCCGGTCACCACGTAGGGCACTCCGTAGCGCGTGGGGATCATCGAGCCCAGGGAGTTGTGGTACCAGGTGAAACCCGTGAGCTCGTCTGCGGCCTCGGGGTAGGTGGCCATGACCTGGTCCATGTCCTTGGTGTCGAACATGTCGAGCACAAAGACGATGACGTTGCTCTTGGACGAGACGGTGGTGAGGCCCTCCTCGGTGACGACGGGTCGGGCAAGGGTGTCTGCGTACTGAGCGCCAAGCATGCCGAGACCCACGGACTGCGCGATGACGATGAGCAGGCATGCAGCGACGGAGGCCACGCGCGAGGCGAGCGGGCGCAGGCGGGCGAGAGCGATGAACACCGCGACGACGGCGAGCCAGGCGAGGGCGCTCTTGATGTTGACCTTGTCATAGATGGTCCAGTCCACGGGCGTGCCGTCCGCCGTGGGCAGGTTGCCGTTGAGGACGACCTCCTGCAGCAGGGTGGAGACGCAGAGGGCGGCGATGAGGGCGAGAATGACGTCAAAGGCGCGCCCGCGCGTGGCAGAGGCGGCGAGTGCGATGAGAGCGCCGACGAGTGCGACGAGGCCGAGCAACGGCAGCCAGACGTTGGCGATGGTGAAGGACAGCGAGCTGGAGCCGGGGAGCACGACCTCGAGCGGGGCCACGAAGAACAGGCAGTAGGTGAGCGAGAGCGCGGCGATGAGGGCAAGCACGAGACGCGCGCGCCAGGAGAGGGCGGGGGCGAAGGGCTTGCGGGGCTCGGTGAGCTTGCGAGCGGCGGCGTCTGCGGCGGTGTGGGCTTCGGTGTCGTTGGCGTCGACGGCGTGGGCAGCAGGCTCCACGGCCTTGCCGGCGTTCTCATCCACGTGCATGGCGCGTAGTAGCCAGCGGCGGGCGCGGCGCCAGACCACGCCGAGAACCGCGGAGAGCGCCACGGCTACGCCCGCGAGGGCCTGGATGGTGTAGGTCATGACCGAGGGGTCCACGTAGGCAAGGGCTGGCGTGGCGAGGGCGGACCACAGGCAGGTGGCCGTGCCGGCGAGGAATAGCGCGTCGAGCGCGGCGAGTGCGAGGCGCGGAGCGTGCGTGAGGTGCGGGGTGCGTGCGGCCGTAGCGTGGCAGGCGGCAGCGTATGAGGCGGGGACAAGGCGGGAGACGCGAGAACTCATGCGGGGCCTTTCTTCATGAAAAAGCCGCTAGCCCGAGGACCGGCGGCATGTCAGCATCGTGCCTTATGAGTATAAGCGCAGCATGTTTGTTCGCTCGTCAAAAATACGTGCTAGAAGGCCGATGGATGCGTATTTTGGATGAGCGGATGGAGGCGGCCGGCGCGGCGAGCGCTACTGGGACGAGGTGCCCCTGACGTACTGCGCCGACCACTACGACGTGCACGTGCGCGAGTGCGGCCTGGACGACATCGTCGAGATCGACACGTTCAAGGACCTGCAGCGCCTCGACAGTGCGTACGCGGGGTAGTGTCTGGTACATGGCGTGAGTTTGAGGGGCGTCGGCGCGTGTGCACTGGCGCCTTTTTTGATGACGTGGCCCATCGCATTTCAGCATCGTTGTGAGGGATGGTTTAGTTCCGTCACAACAACTATAAACACAAAATCTGGTTATACTTGTTGTGGCGGGAAGGAGCCACTATGCGTTTGCTGAAGCTGAGAGTCGATGGGCTGACCCTGTTTAAGAACAAGCGCCTCGAGCTTGATTTCATTGCGACCGATCGCGTCTCACGTGACGAGGAGGGCAACGTCTCGGACGTAACCCAGCTTGCTGGCGGGTCTGCCGTCTATACCCAGAACGTCATGGGCATCGTGGGCGTCAACGCGGCCGGTAAGACGACCGTTCTCAACCTCGTTAGGTTCGTGCTGGGCTATATGTCTGGCAACTACGTGATGCGCCAGTTCGCCACGGGCGCAAACCTGATGGGCAAGCTGGAAGACCGCATGACCATCTCCTGCGTCTTCTATGAAAAGGGCTCGTACTATCTCATAGAGTCCCAGCTTAAGGCTGCGACCAAGCAGGGCGATTCTGCCCGGATGGGGGAGGGGGCCCGTGTTGCGTCGCTCGTATTTGAGGACGAGTGGCTGTGGGCATGTCCCGCTCGCATGTCGAGGAAGGCGATTCTCGATATCGACCAGCTAAAGAGCGATTCGACGCTCCTGCTTAAGCGCAATGGAGGTGCTGGCGACGAACATGTTCTGAACGACGCTCAACGGACCTTCTTGGGCGACGACATGTCTATTGTGTCAATCATCACTGGCAGGAAGTCTGTTCCCGTTGAGTATCCGGAGCGGTCCCTCCCGCTGGTTAGCCTCCCAACGCCTGTTGTCCAGGCGTTCGACTCGAGCGTTGAGTACCTCAATTGGAATAATGAGAACCAGGTGTTCCACCTTAAGTTCAAGAACGAGGATGCCGAGAGGGTGGTCAACGCGGCCGTTGCCACCGCGATGCTCTCCAACGGAACCGTGGTCGGTGCTGAGCTCGTTGACAGGGCGATTGGCGCGCTCAAGAGCGGCGGCTACCTGATTGTGGATGAGATTGAGACGGGCTTGAACCGTTCGCTGGTGGGGACGGTCATCGAGCTCTTTGCGTCTCCCGTGACGAACCCGCATGGGGCAACGCTGCTCTTCTCCACTCATTATTCTGAACTGCTCGACGTTTTGAGGAGAAAGGACAACGTCATCGTCTTGGTGCGAAACGAGTCCTTTGAGACGGAGATAATCAAGTACTCTGACCGCATTGCGCGCATCGAGAACAAGAAGAGCGACGTGATCATCAACAACGTGATCAAGGGGTCCATGCCCAAGTATCCCGACGTGCGCGCCATGCGCAACTACGTTCGCGAGCGCGTCAATGGCTAACGAGGAGATTGGCGTCCTGAAGAGGCGCTATGTGCTCTTTAGCTGTGAGGGTACAGCGGAAGGCGTGGTTATTCAGACGCTTTACGATAACGACCTTATGGTTGTGCCGCGGAGCCGCGTTGTGATGGATGCCGTTTGGGATGACAGGCCGTATACGCGGCTGAGAAAGGCGTCTGCCATCGCCGGCCAGTACTTTGGGGTGGACTATGCGGTTGACGGGGCCGAGGGCCTTGCAATTGCGCGCATCGTTGACAGCCGTGCTCCAAAGTTCGAGCTGCCCAGGCGCCAGCAAAACGGCACGGAGGTCGTTAGTTTTGTGACTCGGCCCGAGATTGAGATGCTCTTGATTCATGCGGAAGGGGCGTACAAGACTTGGCTGTCCGCATCGAAGAAGAATCGTCAGCTCAAGCCGAGTGATTTCTGCAAGCAGCAGCTTGGCTTGAGCGACGCGAAGGAGATGGGCTTTCTGAAGGAGTATTGGGCTGATTCAGACAAGCTCGTTTGGGCTATTCGAGAGCATGCCCGCTGCGCCAAGCGGCAGCCTGGGGAGTATTTGTTGGTTGATCTGTTGAAGTGAGAGGGCGTTGTGGGGATGTTCGATTCGCTAATTCAAAATATCGGTAATTGGATAATTGGAGCACTAATAGGCAGTCTTGGCGAGAGAAGCGCCGGCATAATGCTGCTTGCACTCTGTCTCTTGCCGGTGTCCTGCTGGGCGTTTTGGAAATACGAATCTTCCGAATGGAAGAAGAGGATTTCACTTGATCTAGAACTGGCTAAGCAGTTTGATAGAGCGGGAAGCGATGCTGCGGAGAAGGCCGTGGTGGACGCTCTTATAAATAGGGCCACCGAATCGGCCAATTTATATATCAAGAGCCGACAGGCTATTGGCGACGGAGTTTTTCTGGCATTCGAATGGCTTAGGATGACGATAAGTCTGTTCGTCCCCGCGCTGACCATAACGTTTATGGGTATCTTGGGAGGCGGGTTTAGCCTAACTCGAGGATACTGGATAATCGCTGGTTTTATGCTCGTGGGCCTTATGCTCGACTTACTGCGCTTCATTTTAAGCTGGCGGTTGGTCAGAGCTATCTTGGACCGCATCAAAAGTCTGCCAATGCGGCTGAAGAGCTCCTTTCGAAGGCTGAAGTCTTGATGACTCGTCGAATGACAATGGGCGTTTCGTGAGTGATTTACGATAAAGAGTCCGAGAATAATTGTGGACCATGTCCGACTTATTTATTAGCCGGGTTATGGGTGCGTTTGGCGACCATATGAACAGGCGGGCCAGCGCTGGTAGCGCTGTATAAAGTGTGTTTGAGGGATGCCGGCGTATGTGCGCTGACATCCCTCTTTTGGTGATGTGACTTATCGCGTTTCGACATCATCGAGCGGTTTGGATGGGTTCCGATGAGCAACGTAGGCGCGCTGTGGTGCGCGCATAAAAAGAGGTCCGACGCATCAGGCCTCTCAGATGCCGCCCGCAAGCGACACCGCTATTGATTGAAATGATAACGGGGTGGGCCAAAGGGCTGATTGGTTATCTCAAGACAGCACCCGTCTTTGCAGAACCAACCTGCTTGGCATACCGGGCAAGAAGCCTTCCGCCGTTCTCGTGAATCACCGGCTCCCACTTCGCGCGCCTACGCTCCAGCTCGGCCTCATCCACCTCAAGCTCAATGAGGTTCTGGCTCAGATCAACGCGGATGATGTCACCATCCTCCACAAGCGCAATGGGCGCGCCGTCGAGCGCCTCGGGGCACAGGTAGCCAACGGACAGACCACCCGAGGCACCAGAGAAGCGACCATCGGTGATCACGGCAGAGTTGGGAATACCCTTCATGATCTCCGTCACGCGGTGAAGCTCCTTCATACCCGGCCCGCCCTTTGAGCCCTCGTAGCGCACGACAACGCCCGTACCAGCAGCGATGCGGTGCTCGTTATAGGCTGCAAACGCCTCGTCCTCAGAGTTGAACACCATGGCAGGGCCGCTCCACACGTGCTGGTTGGCCGGAACGGCGCTCGTCTTGACCAACGCTCCCTCCGGGGCCAGGTTGCCATAGAGAACCTGGATGCCGTTGGCAACCGAGGCCGGATCGTCCTGCGTCCTGATAACCGAACGATCAACGGGGATGCCGCCTGCAAGCTCGCTGGCCATGGTCTTGCCGCTTACCGTCATGACGCTCGTGTCGAGACTCGCCTCGATGGTCTTGAGAACCGCCGGAATGCCACCCGCCTTGTACAGGTTGATGCACGAGATATCCCCGTTGGGCACCACGCTGCAGACAACGGGCGTGCGCGAGGTAACCTCCGCAACCTTGGCCCACGTACATTCAAGGCCAAGCTCGTCTGCCAGCGCGGGCAGGTGAATAAGCGCGTTGAGCGAGCCGCCAATGGAGGCAAGCAGGGCCACGGCGTTGTCGATTGCACTCTGCGTCATGATGTCGCTTGGCTTGATGCCCCTGCGCACAAGGTCAACAACGGCCGCACCGGTGCGCCTGGCGGAGAACCTGCGCTGGCTCGTCGAAGAGGGCCACAAGGCGCCATAGAGTAGCATCATGCCCAGACCCTCGCAGAGGCACCCCATCGTGTTGGCCGTACCCAAGAACGGGCAGATGCCGGGACCCGTGTAGTAACGAAGCGTCCCCTCGATGACCTCGCGCTCGGTGGCCTCTCCCGCCAGGAAGCGAGCGCGCAGGGCCTTGGATTCGGACGGCTTGATCTCGTCATAGCAGGGGCCTGCGGTAACGATGGCGGCGGGCAGGTCGATGCGCGCCGCGGCCATGAGCATGCCGGGGATAATCTTGTCACAGCTACCCATATAGACAACGCCGTCAAAGCACCCCTCGCCCACGATCATGGCCTCGCACGAGTCTGTGATAAGGTCGCGGTGGGGCAGGCAGTAGCGCATGCCTGCATGGCCCTGCGCCACGCCATCACACATGCCAATGGTGTTGAACTCAATGGGTTCGCCGCCAGCCTCCAAGATTCCCTTCTTGACCTCGGCGGCAAGCTGCCGCAGCGGCTCATGGCCGGGGCAGAGCTCATTCCAGCTGTTGGCAATGGCAATGAGTGGCTTGTCCGGATTCTCGAGAGAGTCAATGGATACACCCGCCGCCGCAAGGTGAGCCTTAGAGATGGCCCTCTGGAAGGGCTCCAACTTGTCAATTGCTCGCTGCATGGGAAGTCCCCTTTCCCGATAGATGGAGTCGCTTGATAGGCGCCGCTGATGAGGAAAACCCCGATTACGCGGCTAGGCCCATGGTATCGCCTCGCAAAGTGTGTGCGTCTGCGACCGCTCATTAAGCATGAAATATGGAGGAAATATGTAGATGCTTAACATATGAATGCTGAGATATACAAAAGCAAAATGAAAATATGCACTTTGTAATAAGCGGAATACGTGGTAGGGGGGGTATCTCAAAGAATTCAAATTTAGTATTCGGTAAACGGTGCTTTATCATTTCAATAAAATGCAGGTAATTTGCGTTATCAGCCTGGCAATTTGCCGTTTACGGATTTGACCTTTACTGCTTTATCAGAAGTGAAGAAAATATGAACCAGTAATTCACAGCTTTAGTGAATTATGCATTTATAAAGACAAACGCTTTGATGACTGCAGGCCATGACTCCGGTTCTAACAGGGAGAGGAGAAGAGTTGGATGTTTGACAAGAATGCTGATTTTCCCAAGGTGACGGTGATTCTTCGAGGCTATACATACGAGCAATGCCGCTGCGTGGTCGAGCAGCTCGTTGGCACGAAGCTCAATGCCGTTGAGGTTGCGTTTAACACTCCAGGCGCTGCCGGCATTATCGAGAGGCTTAACGAGGAGTTTGGCTCCGAGGTAAAGATTGGCGCCGGTACGGTCACGACGGAAGAGCGCGCGGTTGCCGCCGTTAAGGCGGGCGCGCACTTCATGTTGTCGCCTATCAACTTCTCGGACCGGATCTTTGAGATTGCGAAGGACGCCGGTGTGGTAACGGTCCCCGCGGCGTTTAGTCCCTCCGAAATCGTTGAGATGTTCGACAAGGGCGCCGACATCGTGAAGGTGTTCCCCGCGGGCATCCTGGGCCCCAAGTACTTTAGCGACGTGCAAGCTCCTCTGGATTACTTGCCTCTCATGGCTGTTGGCGGCGTTAACGGCGGCAACGTCCAGGAGTTCTTCGATGCCGGCTGCTCTTACGCCGGAATTGGCTCCGGCATTTTCGACAAGCAGGACATCAGAGAGATGAACTCGTCGGCCCTGGCGGACCAGATTACTGAGTTCGAGAAGCGCGTGAGGTGGTAGTGATGGCAGAAGTTAAGTTCAACGAGTCGCTCGTTCTGGATCTTGAGAATCCCGAGAGCACGGCCCAGGTCGAGGGCGTACTGGCAAACCACCTTTATGAGCTTGGTAGCGTTAAGGAAAGCTATATGGGTGCCTTGGCTGAGCGCGAGAAGAACTATCCCACGGCGCTCGAGGTCGGCGAGATTAACGTGGCCATACCTCACTGCGACGCCGAGAACGCTAATGAGGCCGCGGTCTGCGTTGGCATTCTTCGCAAGCCAGTGGATTGGCGACGCATGGATGACCCCGACGCCACGACGCCCGTGAGGCTCGTTTTCATGCTTGCACTTAACGAGGCTCACTCCCACCTCGAGATGATTCAGAAGATCATCGGCGTTATCCAGGACCAGGAGTTTGCCAAGAAACTTGCCGAAAGCAATGCCCATGAGGCTTACGAGCTCCTCGCTCCTCGATTCGCAGAGTAGTCAACTTGCGTAGGTTGTTTAAAACCGCGGCACGGGTCGCGGAGGAAGAAAGGATGGCTAGATGAAAAGCATCTTGTTTGCGTGTGGCAACGGCATGGTGACGTCGACAATGGTCGCACACAAGGTGACCGACTACCTCAAGGAGAACGGCGTTGAGGTCAAGTACAACCAGTGCCGCGTCCAGGAGGTGGAGCATCTCGCCCAGGATTACGACCTTGTGGTTACTTCGGGCAGGTTCAAGAAGGGTGCCGTCCAGACGCCGGTGATCATGGGAACTCCTCTGCTCACGGGCATTAACGAGAAGGCCGTCCTGCAGCAGATTCTCGACGCGGTCAAGTAGGCAGTATCCGGCGGGAGAGGCACTGTCGGTCTGTATAGGTTTGATGGATTACCAGTTTGAAAGGAAAGTGAGGTAAAGACGCATGGACGCATTCCTGAATGGATTCATGACGGTGTTTAACGCCATCATGAACGCCGGAGTCTACGTGATGCTGCCTATCATCATCACGCTTCTCTCCCTGCTCTTTGGTCTGAAGCTGAGTAAGGCTTTTAAGGCCGGTGTCACGATTGCCATTGGCTTCGCAGGCATCAACCTTGTCGTTCAGCTTATGAAGGATCAGCTTGGCCCCGCGGCAAAGGCCATGGTTGATACCGTTGGTATTCAGCTCGATGTTCTCGACGTGGGATGGAGCGCTCTTGCGTCGGCCGCTTGGGCAAGCACCCTCGTTCCCGTTATCGTGCTCGAGGTTATTGCCGTCAATATCGTGATGGTGGTTCTTAAGCTGACGGATACGATGGACATCGATATTTGGAACTACCACAGCATGCTTACCTGTGGTGGCCTGATCTTCTTCGTGACCGGCAACCCTGCATACGCTTTGATTGGCGTTGCCATCATGTCAATCATCACGTTCAAGTTCGCCGACTGGACGCAGCCCTTTGTGTCTCACTACTTTGGCATCCCCGGAGTTTCGCTGCCTCATGTGCCTGCTCAGAGCTCCCTTATCATTGCGGCTCCCCTGAACTGGCTCTTCGATAAGATTCCCGGTCTCAACAAAATCGATATCGATATGTCTGGCGTTCGCAAGTATCTCGGCTTCTTCGGTGAGCCCTGGATGCTTGGACTTATCCTCGGCTGCGTCATTGGTGCGCTTGCCGGCTATGATCCGGGCAAGATCTTCACCCTCGGCATCTACATGTCTGCCGTCATGGTGCTCATCCCCCGCATGACCCAGATCTTCGTTGAGGGCCTTATGCCCGTGTCCGAGGCGGCTGGCGAGTGGTGCCAGAAGCACTTCAACGGCCGAGAGCTCCACATTGGCCTTGACGCTGCCGTTATCGTCGGTGACGAGTCCGTCATTACGCTGACGCTGCTCATGACCCCCATTACCATTCTTCTTGCTGTGATTCTGCCTGGTAACCGCATGCTTCCGTTTGCCGACCTCGCGGTCATCACGTTCCGCATCTGCCTTATCCTGGCCATTTGCCGCGGCAACATGTTCCGCTCGCTTATCATCGGCACCGTTGTTATGGCTTCGGTTCTCTACTGCGGAACCTGGTCTGCCGAGGCTATGACTGGCTTCGCTACGGCCACCGGCCTGAGCTTCGACTCGGGTCTCATCGGCTCCTTCTGCGGACCGTCCTTGATCATGTCCTACATCATCTTTAAGGCGTGCACCACAAATCCTGTTGTCTTCATTTCGATTATTCTCGTCGTCCTCATTGCCGTTTGGTACATCGTCGAGAAGAAGGTTGGTATGAAGAAGGTCGAGGAGTACGCCGCCGCTTGCGACGACATGTTGGAATAGCTCGGGCCGAGCGCATCTGAAAGGTTGAGTCATGGGGCAGAACACGAGTGGTGTGAGCATAGCTATCACCAATACGAATTCTTTTGGCAATGCTATCCCTGATCATATGGAGCGGCTCGAGAAGCTTGGACCCGTGAAGCGGGTAAGCGTACCTGGCGATTGTTGTGGCAGGGAGCTTGCTGAAGCGGTTGGCGATGCGAATATTATCATCACCTCTGGAACGCCCCAGTTCGACAGGGAGTTCTTTGAGTGCAAGCCTGAGATGAAGCTTGTTGCTCGCCACGGTCTCGGATTCAACAACGTTGACGTTGACGCCGCAAGGGAATGCGGATGCTTCGTCACGAAGGTCGAGAAGTCTGTTGAGCGGGAGGCCGTGGCCGAATGTGCCGTCTGCGAAATGATCGATTTGATTCGCAAGATTTGGCGTGGCACGCGTGCGGCCGACTCTAACAGATGGCTCGACCGTGGCCAGTTCGTTGGATTTGAACTCCGTAACCGAACGGTTGGTATTGTTGGCTGCGGTAATATCGGCAGTCGCGTTGCGGAGATTCTCCATCACGGTTTCGGCGCGCGGGTAATTGCTAACGATCCCGTAAGGGATGAGGCGTGGGCGCAAGAGGCCGGCATTGAGTATGTTGGTCTGGATACGCTCGTTGCCGAGTCTGATGTCATTACGCTCCACGCGACCCTTAACCCAACATCCTTTCATCTTGTTGATGAGAAGTTCCTTGCTGGAATTAAGCCGGGGGCATATCTCGTTAACACGGCGCGAGGCGACATGCTCGATCAGGATGCCGTTGTCAACGCCCTTTCGAGCGGCAGGCTTGCGGGACTCGCAATCGATGCCACGAGCGTTGAGCCCCCTGCTCCCGACGATCCGTTCCTCAATAATCCCCGCGTTCTAATCACGCCGCATATCGGGGCCTATACGGTAGAGGCGCTGAAAGGTATGGGCGACATCTGTGTCGGCAATGCCGAGCTTGTGGCTAGGGGAGAGAGGCCAGAGCATATCGTCTGGGAAGAGTAAGAGCGGCAAGGGCGGGCACCAATACTGCCCACCCTTTTCCATTCGATTGGAGAGCCATGAATAAGCGCGCCTTGCTTATGAATGAGAGGGACAACGTCGTCACGGTTATCGATGCTGTTCGGGATGGTGACGTGATTACGGTTACGCGCAAGGATGGAACCATCGTTGGTGACCTGAAGGCAGTTGAGGCCGCCGACCGCTATCACAAGCTGGCTTATGCAGATTTTGAGCCGGGCGACCTTGTAACTAAGTATGGCCAAACCATCGGACGCGCCACTTGCGCAATTAGGTGCGGGGAGTACGTACACGTCCACAACATTGAGAGCGTGAAGACCAATGATTAGCGGATTTGTCAGGCCTGACGGTAAGGTCGGAATTCGAAACAAGGTCCTAATCTTGTCGACTGTTGGTTGTGCAAACAACACCGTCAACAGGATTGCCGCCCAGGTTGAGGGCACGGTTGCCCTTCCCAACGTTAAGGGTTGCGGGCAAATTGGCAAGGGCATCGATATCATGCGTCGCTGCCTCGCGAATGTCACCCAAAACCCGAATGTCTATGGCACGATCATTGTGGGCTTGGGCTGCGAGACGACTAAGCCGCACGAGCTGGCTGAGCATGTTCGTTCGCTTTCTGACAAGCCCGTGGAAGTGTTTACCATCCAGGAGCTTGGAGGTACGCCCAAGGCAATTGCCTACGGCGTTGCGCTCGCCCGGAAGATGGTTGCCGAGGCGGGGCTTGTGCCTCGCGTCCCTGTTGAGCCCTCCAAGATTGTTCTCGCTACCAATTGCGGTGGGTCTGACGCCACGAGTGGCCTCGCCGCCAATCCAACCGTTGGCGCCTGCTCTGACATCCTGATTTCCAAGGGCGGAACGGTGATGCTGGGAGAGACTACTGAGCTCATTGGTACCGAGCACCTGCTTGGCGAGCGTGCAAAGGACGATAAGGTCAGGAACGACATCTACACGATTGTTCAAGACCTCGAGCATCAATTTATTGCCAACGGTATTGACGTCCGTGGAGCAAACCCGACTCCGGGCAATATGAAGGGCGGCCTTTCTACCCTTGAGGAAAAGGCCCTCGGCGGCATCTCCAAGGGAGGATCAGGACCTATTAACCAGGTTGTTGGATATGGCGAGATCCCGTCTGAGAATGGCCTCGTCATTATGGATACGCCTGGATATGACATCGAGAGCGTGTCGGGCATGGCCGTTGGCGGTGCACAGGTCTGTATCTTTACGAGCGGACGCGGTAACCCCGTGGGCAATGCTCTCATTCCTGTGATTAAGGTTACGGGTAACCCCGAGACGTACGAATCGATGAAGGAGAACACCGATCTTGATACCTCTGGTGTTATCGATGGCTCTGACACAATCGATTCTCTTGGCGAGAAGCTGTACGGCATTCTCGAAGATGTGTGCAACGGCATGCCCTGCAAGTCCGAGGCTTACGGGTTCGATGACTTTGCGGTCTATCACAACCAGGAGATTTGGTGTACCTGCGACCTTTCGTAGGACTTGACGGGCTGTCCGTCGCATTGACCGGTTCGTTTGCATGGAGGTTCTAATGGATTTGTCTTCGCGTGATTCGGCAATTAAGTTTGGTATGGGTCGGTACAGGCAGGCGTCAGGCCTGTTGGAGCAGCTTGGAGATGAGTTGTCTCGCTTTGGCAATAAGGCTCTTGTGATTGCTGGCGAGCGCTCATGGGGAGCTGTGAGAGACCGTCTTGTTCCCGTGTTTGAAGAGTCAAAAATCGAAACAAGCCTTGTGATCTGGAAGGGTGCCTGTTGCGCCGAGGGAGCCAGGGAACTCAGCGACAGGGCGGCAGAAATTGACGCAAAACAAATCATTGGCATTGGCGGCGGCAAGATAATCGATCTTGCAAAGGCAACTGCCGAGTTGCGCGGCGTTGGCGCAACGCTCATTCCCACCAATGTTGCTCAGTGTGCACCGGGGGCATGCACGAGCGTAATGTACACGCCGAATGGGGCCAAGGATGTTACGTGGCGCTATGGGCATGAGGTCAATGGCTGCTACATAGACCTCGACGTGATTGCCCAATGTCCGCCTCGGTATCTTGCCGCTGGGATTGTCGATGCAATGGCCAAAAAGATTGAGATACTGAATGGTAGGCCAAATCTTGACCTAATGGCGACGGATATCGATTTGTATACCGCATATAACCTCGCGTGTTACACCTACGACGTTCTTAATAGTCGCTGGCAGCAGGCCATTGAGGATAACAGAGATGGCCGGGTAACTAAGGCTCTGGAAGATGTTGTGTTTGCTGCGGTGCCCGTTACCGGCGTTATATCCAACACTACGAGGGGATACAACCAGACTCAGATTGCCCACGTGATATATGATGGAGTACGAACGCTCTTTACCGAAGAGGCGAAGCAATCTCTTCATGGGGAGATTGTTGCCGTTGGCCTGTTCTGCCAGCTGCATTTCAATGGATTGGAGAAGGAAGAGGCTGGCCTTAAGAGCATGCTGAGAAGCATGGAAATGCCGCTCACGCTTTCGGATTTGGGCATTAATCCCAAGGAGGAGAACCTTGATGCGCTTGAGCGCTATATTGCTGGCTCGCGCCATTTCAATAGCGAGGACCCGATTGCTAGGAAGAGGCTTCACCGCGCGATGCTCGAAATGATTTAGTTGTCTGCAGCAAGGTGGCAAGATGGGGCCGGGCCAATCTGAGGAAATGGCCCGGCCCGATTTTTGCTGACCAGTTTTATACTTCTGTTCAGATTATTCAAGAAGAAGAGTCTTGGAAATGCAAAACGCCTCCTTCAAAGTCGTCTCTTTCGCCGCAACGTTTGGCGTCTTTACGACGGAGCCAAAACAACGGCTTGAAGATGCCGGCTGCGAGGTAAAGATCATTAAGCATAGCCGCGTGCTGACCGATGCCGAGAAGATTGGCTGCGCAAGGGATGCCGATGTCGTCATTCTTGGCAGCAATGGCATGTCGAGACGCGTGATTAACGCCCTGCCAAAGCTTAAGGTCATTGCTCAGCACGGTCGTGGCATAGATGGCATTGACTACAAGGCGGCAACAGACAAGGGCGTCATGGTTGTTAACACCCCTGGGGTCAACATCGAGGAGACGGCTGATCTCACGTTTGGTCTCATCCTCGATCTTGAGCGGCACATTACCCAGATGAACAATGACCTCAAGGCTGGTATCTGGGAAAAGCGTGCTGGGCGCAGTCTATATGGCAAGACGATTGGCATCATTGGCGTGGGTGACATTGGCCTTGCTGTTGCGCGGCGCGCGATGGGTTTTGGCATGGATATCCTGGGAAACGACATTCGTCAGCGGCCCGATGCGGCAAAGACGGGGTTGATGTTCACGGGTTTGAACGATTTGCTTAAGCGAAGCGATATCGTGACTATTCATACGCCGCTTACCGCATCAACCACCAACCTGATTGGCGCCAAAGAGTTAAGGATGATGCGAGAAGACGCAATTCTTGTTAATACCTCGCGCTGGGGAATCATCAGAAAAGAAGCCCTGGAAAAGGCGTTGCAATCTGGCCAACTAATGGGATATGCGACCGATGTGCACGAGCAGGAGCCGGGGCCCGCTCCGTCATTTGCTGATTTGCCGAACGTCCTTGTTACGCCCCATGCCGGATCGGCTACGTACGAGACAAACCTGCGAATGGGCATGACGGTTGCCGACAACATCATTGCGGTCAAGAATGGCGTGACGCCACCAAATCTGGTCACACCTGTTTCATTGATATTTGGGTAGGGACGGGGCTGGGGTAATCGACCGAACGGTTGCGCTTAATGAGACAAGAGCGTTCGCGAGGCCACCGCTTAGGCTCCTAAGCCCAGAGGCTGCTGGTCTGTAATATATAGATGTCTGCAAACTATGGGGCCGTACCTTTGGATACGTTAATCGTTGTTATTTATTGTCTTGTTGCGGCGGCCGGCGTCTGTATAGTTCGGCGTTTTGGCCCGTTCTCGCTCTCTTCGTACTGCGTCGAGGATGAATACGACTCGGAGGGCTCAAAGGAGAACATTAGCTATCGAATCCTTGCTCCATCCTTGTTTTGCATAGTCGTTGTTCTGTTGGCCAATGGGCTAATTGGTGCGCTGCGCGGGGAGTTAGGCACGCTGGCGTCATTTGTCCCCACTCTTATGTACTGGGTAATACTGAGCACGATTAAGGCCTCGCACCATAAATTGTGGGATAGGGTTGGCCCCTATCTAATTGAAGCGTTCCTTTCCTGCCTGATCTCTTTCGCAGCGGATTGCTACGTTATCGGTGCCGTTGCCAAAGAAGGACTGGCGGTCTTCGACCAATCGAGCATCGCATTTCAGCTCGAGGTTGCGTTATTCTGGGCTTTAGTTGGTGTGATAAGCACTCTCTTCTTGCGGAGAAGATATCGAGTTCGGGTGGGTGGCGCTGCGCCAGCTGGGCGGACTCGTGTCCGAAGCTATCGTTACTACACCGTCGGCACAGTTGATACCAGCGAGAAGAGGCTGGCTAGCTACGAGCAGCGGTTTGGGAAGAACCTGCCTGTCCGATACAAGCAAGATATATTGCTTCGGGCGCTCTTCTTCTCGATTATGGCGATAGAGGACTCTAACAGGCCAGAGGGCGTTCGTATGCTTGAACGAGTGCTCTGCAGGTTTGGCCTTGCCTCCACAACGGGAATCATGCAGCAAAAGTCAGCGCGTCCGCTCTCTGATGGGGAGAGTGCGTCGCTGGCGGCGGAGTATATCTGCGGCATGTGGGATGGCTATCTCAGGGCGTATGCAAAGAGTGGCTCCGCGACGGAGGCCGAGGACAGCATTAGCTTTACCGGCCGGTACTACTCGTATGACTTTCAAACGATGAGGAGCTCAATCGAGAAGAACTTCTCACTGCTGTATGGCGACTATTGCGCCACGAGGTTATTGAACGCCAACTATGTGTTCAGGGAAGTCTTGGCCTACGAGCTGAGGAATAACTATGGCTTGAGTACTACCAGGGTGATGGCGGCTGGGAGCATATTTCCTCATGAAGCTATGTGGTTTGGGTCGAGGGAGTTTTGCTGGAACGACTCTTGCACGGTTAGGTTGTTTGATCGTCCCGACGTGCTCCAAGGCGTATTCCTGGTAAAGCGTGATGAAGGGACGAGTGCGGATGAAGTGGATGAGCTGCTACGAATCGTACTGACGCCGAAAACCAAGGTTTGGCTGGTGCAAGTGATTGAGGATGCGAGCCTGGAAGTGTGCTTGAGCGAGCTGGATTGTGATGAAGACGAGCTCGGGAAGCTTGGCTGGGAAGTGGCGAGTGAATAGCGTTTGCGATTCGTTTGCTGGCAAGGAGCGGGGAGGACTCCGTAAATTTAGGTTACGAAGTGGATATTAAAGTCGATGCGCGAGGAGCTGGCGCCGATTATAGATTTGGTCCAGCCGCTCAGATGGTTTGTAGGAACGATTTGCGGACAAGCAGATAACCGTGAGATGGCGACGGCAATCGTCGCCATTGGGTTCGTCGCCGCTGCATTATTATTGGCTGGCGTCAAGAAAATGGCCCCGAGGTTTGTTGACTTAGTCTCGAGTGTGCTAAGCCACAAGATTCTCTTGGTGACTTTGGCGCTTTCTGTATACTCGGCTATGTTGTTCCGGCTTGCATGGTCTATTGGGCTATGGTCTTCGACCCTGTTGCTAGACTCAATTCTCGAGGTTGCTTTTGTGGGGCTGCCAACAATCCTCATTGCATGTAGGGCAACCTCTATGAAGTCTGTTTTCGGCGAATTGGTTTTGCCCGAACTTGAAGACTGCCTATCGAAAGATGAAGAAAACGAAATGAAAGTAAGGGATAGGCAAGCGGCATCTGCAATTGATCAATGCTGGAATAGCCTTAATACGACCCAAAGGGCGACAAGCCGTCTGTACTCTATTGGTGCTGATAGGGCTTTGGAGGACTATAGAGTCATAGATGGTCTTATAAATGGCTACTTCGTAGACGCTTATCACACCGCAATGGAGAAAGACGGCTTATTTGTTGCAAAGCGCCATCGAGAGGCTTTGGCAAAACTCGACGGATGTATAGATGACCTAATTAGTCATGCCAGGACCGATCTTAAAATGGTTGGTTAGAATTGATTTGACTGTTTTGACGACCTGATGATTATTGCCGCGGGTCGTTCCTGTATTTCAGGAAATGCATCAGCATGTGTATGCATATCTAAAACCAACCACACGGAGAACAACAACCATGAAGTCCATCATCCCCGCTGCGGGTCTGGGTACGCGATTCCTTCCTGGTACCAAGGTGACGCCCAAGGAGATGCTGCCCGTTCTCGATAAGCCCGTTATCCAGTATGTCGTCGAGGAGGCCCTGGCTCCCGAGGAGGTCGACGAGTGCATCATCGTGAGCTCGCCCTCCAAGCCGCAGATTGCCAGCTACTTCACTCGCGATCCGGGCCTTGAGGACCTGCTGCGTTCTCGTGGCAAGAGTGTCTATGCCGATGCCATTGCAGAGGCCGGTAGCGTTCCCGTGCACTTCTGCTACCAGAGCGAGCCCCGTGGCCTCGGCCACGCCGTGCGCTGCGCCTCGTTCGCCACGGGCGACGAGCCGTTCTTTGTGCTGCTGGGCGACTACGTGGTGCCCGACAAGAAGATCCTCCCCCGCATGAAGGAAATCTCTGATGCCCACAATGGTGCTTCCGTCATCGCGGTGGCTGCCTGTGCGGCGGACGAAGTCTCCCGCTATGGCATTATCGCGGGCGAACCCGTTGGCGCCGTCTCTGACTTCCCCGAGGCGACCGGTGAGGACGAGGGTGCCGTCTGGCGCATGACTGGCATGGTCGAGAAGCCTGCCGTCGAGGATGCCCCGAGCCGTCTGTTTGCCGTGGGTCGCTACCTGCTCTCTCCCCGTGTGATGGAGCTGCTGGCTGATCAGGAGCCCGGCGCCGGCAACGAGGTGCAGCTCACGGATGCCATGGTCCGCGCCATGGCCGAGGAGGAGTTCTACGCCCTGGTCATCGACGTGCACGAGGGCTATGACACTGGCACCCCCGCCGGCTGGATTGCTACGAACGCGCGTCTTGCTGCGAGTGATCCAAGGTTTGCTTCGGCCTTCCAGGAGGCAATGGAGGCGTAGGGCCTAGAGCGTACTGCTTGATACGGTAATCTTGATATGGGGCGTTCCAGCTCGTTTTATCCCAGAGCGCCGCTATTTTGTTATCTCTAATTTGGAGACTTATAATCTCAAACTAGGTTAATCAGGTTTGATTCAGGAGTAGCTTTGTCCAAAGTCCTAGCAATAGTGCCCGCTTACAACGAGGAGGGCTCGCTCCTTGCGACGATAAACGAGCTTGTGTCTGTGGCGCCGGAAGTTGACTACGTGATCGTCAACGATGGCTCGCGTGACGGAACACTTAAACTCTGCCAAGACAACGGCTTCAACTACGTGAGCCATCCCACTAACCTTGGCCTCACGGGTGGCGTTCAGACAGGCATGAAGTATGCGCTTCGCCATGGTTACGACATGGCGGTTCAGTTCGATGCGGACGGTCAGCATGATCCGGCCTACATTGCCTCGCTTGTTACCGACATGGAGTCAACGGGCTCGGACATTGTCGTGGGCTCTCGCTTCGTGACCGAGGAGAAGCCAAAGAGTCTGCGCATGTTGGGCTCCAACCTCATCTCCGGCATGATTAAGCTCACCACGGGCAAACGCATCATGGATCCTACCTCTGGTATGAGGCTCTACAATGCGCGCGCCATCAAGCTGTTTGCCACTGAGGACTGGCTTTCGCCAGAGCCCGATACCCTGGCCTGCCTCATCAGGAGGGGCTTCAAGGTCGATGAGGTGCAGGTGAGTATGCGCGAGCGTTCGGCGGGGGAGAGCTACCTCAATCTCTCACGCTCGATTAGCTATATGGCCAACACCTGTATGTCAATCCTCTTCTCCCAGTGGTTTAGGAGCTAGCCATGACGGGCAACCTTCGCATTTTTCTTCTTATTGGCGCCGCGCTGCTTCTCGTTCTGGTGGCTCGCAAGATTAAGAAGTCGCAGTTTGATACGCATGACACGTTCTTTTGGCTGGGCCTTTCGGTCCTGCTGATTCTTGCGGCAGCGTTTCCGCAGCTTGTGTATGTGATAGCTGGCCTCCTCGGCTTTCAGTCGGCCTCGAACTTCGTGTTCCTTGCCGTTATCGCAATCCTGCTGTGGAGGCTGTTTAGGCTTCAGGAGAATGTCGTTACTCTTCGCAGAAAGCTGACAACGCTTGCTCAAGAGATTGCGCTTAAAGATATTAAATAGGTGTAGAAGCCGTTTGAGGACAAGAGCGCCGCTCGCGTCTTTAAACAACCTGATACGTGCTAATTTGAGGAGCGTCATTCCTGTCTGGGGGGTGGCACTCCTTATTTATATCTGGTTGGAAGAGGAACATATGAGAAAGCGACTCTTCGGGATAATTGCCACTCTGTTTGTGACAATTGCTGGGGTTTGCGCCTTTGCAAGTCCGGCGTTTGCTGGAGAAGGCGGCTATGCGCATGTCGAGTCAGAGACGGCAGGGGACGTCACTCTTGCAGTCTCGTATAACGATCCCGTAGCGGGGCAGCCCTTGACACTCCACGTCTCAGCGAGCGGCGGGAGCGGCCAGTACAAGTACTACATGTCCGCGCCGTTTTATTTCGACACCGATGGAAGCTACGATTCTGTCATGGACCCGGCTCACATGCCTGGCTATACGGGAGTTCAGGCCGAGACGGACTATCAGTTCACGCCGATGGCCTCTGGAACCTACCAGTTCCAGTTCCAGGTCATGGACATGGCGAACACGGGCCTGTATCTTCGCAAGACCGTGTCTGTAAAGGTTCCTGATTCGAACTATCCTTCAGTCTCTGATCGTGTTGCCAAGGCCGTTGCACAGTGCAATGCCGAGACCGATGGCTCCGAGTACGAGAAGGCACTCTGGCTCCATGACTGGCTGCTTGACCAGCTGGAGTATGACAACACCTTGACATGGAGCAGTGCCGAGAGCGCGCTTTGCCGAGGGACGGGCACGTGCCAGGCGTATGAGGAGGCCTATTCCAAGCTTCTTACGGCTGTGGGCATCGAGAACGAGGAGACTCGTGATGCGGGGGACGGCCATACCTGGAACGCCGTGAAGATTGACGGCGTTTGGTGCCAGGTCGATTGCACGTGGGACGACACGAGCGATAACTGGTACGGCTTTGACCAAAGGCATCTCTACTTTGGCCTGAGCGATGATCTTATGGCCATTGCGCATGGCAAATGGAAGGGCTCGGATGGCTCCACGTATGGAGCCCACGAGACGACGCTTGCGAATAACTACTTCGTGCGTAACGGTGAGGCCCAGAAGTGGGCGGACGCCTATGCACCGGAGATTCAGCAGCATCTTGATGCGAGGGAGACCTCGTTTAGCGTTGTTACGACGAATGCGAACGACCCGGAGAGCGTCTCGGGAATCATCAACGGAATCGTGGCTAGCGAGCTCAATGGAATGAGGTGGGAAACGAGTCCCAGTGAAGTTGACGTTAGATTTGAAGCAAGTGCAGCTGCGTTTAGTGCAAGCGCGTCATATCGCCCCAAAGGCTTCACCTCGGGTCACCCCGGATGGAATCTAGATAACGGGACTTGGTATTATTGCGACTCTGCCGGCCAGGCCTGTCGAGGATGGGCTTATGTCAATGGAAGCTGGTACTACCTCGACCTGTCGACCGGAACCATGAAGACCGGATGGCTTGATGATGGTGGGGCTCGCTACTACCTCGACCCGTCTGGAGCGATGAAAACGGGCTGGCAGTTTGTCTCTGGGCAGTGGTTCTATCTCGAGCCGTCCGGCGCGATGGTCACCGGCTGGAAGTGGCTTGGGAATTGGTACTACTTGGGAGCCAGCGGGGCCATGGCTTCCGGATGGCTGGATCTCAATGGTGCTTGGTATTATCTGAACCAATCCGGAGCTATGCAGACTGGGTGGCTTTCATATTGCGGAAGCTGGTACTTCCTGGACTCTTCTGGTCTCATGCAGACTGGGTGGATTAGCACGGGTGGAGCCTGGTATCACATGGAAGGCTCCGGCGCTATGCAAACCGGCTGGCTGCTTGACGGCGGTACCTGGTATCTGCTTGGTGGGTCTGGCGCGATGCAGGTTGGTTGGCAGCTCGTTGGTGGCACGTGGTACTACTTCTTTGGCAATGGCTCGATGGCCAAGGGCTGGCAGGTTATCGGTGACACCTGGTATTACTTCTACGACTCGGGGGCCATGGCTTCTAATGCTTGGGTGGGGAACTACTATCTTTCTGGCTCCGGGGCAATGGCGACCAGTCAATGGATTGGGACCTACTATGTAGGCTCTGACGGTGCCTGGATTCCGGGCTATGGGCAAGGACCTTATTATCGAGTTGGAAACAGTGATGTCTATCACAATCACTGGTGCAGGACCATGGGCTCTGTATCGAGCTATCAAACGTATCCGACGCTTCAGTCGGTGCTAGCATCTGGCGCGAAGCGGCAGTGTAGAAACTGCGCTCAGATGGACTAAGACAAAGCGGCGGCGGATGGAGCTACATCCGCCGCCGCTTGCTTGAAAAGAGGACCGACTATGCCCCAGGTACCCAGCGTCCGCTGCTGTCAACGTAATAGGGACCTATCCACTGGCTTGTTGCCATGGCGCCGCTGGAAAGAAGGTAGTAGTTGCCAACCCAACGTGAAGATTGCATAGCGCCGCTGCCATCAAGGAAGTACCAGGTCTTCCCATCAAGGATCCAGCCCGTTTGCATGGCTCCTCCGTTGGGGGTGAGGTAATACCAAACTCCTCCGATGTACTGCCACCCAGTTTTCATGTCACCATTCGAGGGCTCTAGCCAATACCAGGTGTTGCCATCGAGGAACCAGCCGGTGTCCATAGAGCCGGAAGAGGAGAGATGGTACCAGGTGCTCCCAAGGAGACACCAGCCTGTCTTCATGGCATAAGTTGATCTGTCAAGCCAATACCAAACACCTCCGACTCGCTGCCAGCCATTTACGAGCACGCCGGATTCTGATGCGAGATACCAAGTGCCATTTGCAAAACACCACCCCGCCTCTCCCATGCGACCGTCGCTATCAAACGCGTAAGCCGATGAACCGAAGGAGACGGTCCCGTTAATTGCAGCCTTGCCGCTCTGATCAAACCAATACCAATTGCCGCTTATCTGACGCCAGCCGGCTGCTCTTGAGCCGTTTTCCAGCCAGTACTTGGCCCCATCTCTCGTATCCCAGCCAGAGGAATACCCAATCCATGAGCCGCCGCTTGCGAAGTCTGACCAGAGCCCGTCGATAAGGGCTCTGGATGCGGCCATGGCACCAGAAGAGGGATTGAACCAGTACCAGGAGCCGCCGATGACCTGCCATCCAGTGGCCATGGCTCCGGAGCTGTTCAACCAGTACCATGTTCCTCCAAGAAGTAGCCAGCCCGTCTTCATGGCACCGGAAGAATCCAGCCAGTACCAAGAGCCATCAACATAGACCCAGCCTGTCCTCATCGCACCAGTATTTGAGTCGAGATAATACCAAGAACCGCTCACATGCGCCCAGCCTTTGGTCCGCGCGTGTCCAGAGACGGTTTCCAGATACCAGGTTCCGTCTTCGTAGACCCACCGTCTGACAACGGAGAGATAATGGGCTCTCTCGTCCCTATAGCGGTTCTGCCAGCCTTGCCAGTACTCAGGCTGCTTCGAGTAGCGCTTGGCGACATTGTTGATGACATAGTCACAGAGTGTCTCGATAAAGCGACCGTCGTCCATTGAATCATTAACACCAGAGTTTTTGATGAACCAGTTGGCCCCGTAATAGAGGCCGCTCGAGACATAGCCGCTTCCGCCGCCTTGCCCAAACAGATTTGCCATGCCCCATACGAGGCTCTTCACGCTGTCTGAGCGGTTGTCGATATTGATCCCCATTGCTCGCAGGCTTCCGCGAATGCCGACAGGTCCGTCAAAGTACTGCGTGTAGGCCCAATCATTTTGAAGTGCCGAGAACTCGCTGGAATCTGCGGCATAGGCGCCATGCCAGGCCTGATTGAGGTCATTGCCGAGTTGCGTGAAGGAGCCGCCACTACGCGTTTCACCGTCCACGTTCCAGTTATAGCGGCTCCCTATGATTGCAAGCGCTGAGTATTTAGACGGATTATAGTCATAGGCTGCCTTTAGGAATGAACCAAGGTCATGGCGGTTGTCAAACTGGAAGTAGCCCATTGCATGGTATCCATCGCCCCAACTAAGGCCCTGGTTATAGTTTTGCCCGCTCTCCCATTTGCAAAAGTAGAGCATCTCGGATGAAACGTACCGTGGCGAGACGGACTGGGTTTGCTCGCTATACAAAGCGATGTCAGAGCTGTCGTCCAGCGAATAGGTCTGGACATCATTATCTGATAAATCGTCCGGCTCGGCATTGGGGTCATCGGCCTCGCCGGCTTCAATAACCTCGCTGCGGTCGTATGTCGTTCCATAGAGGTCAGATAGGGCGTCTGCCCTGGCGCTGACAGGGGCTGCAAGGAAGAGGGTAAGAACAAGCAGCGCTGGCAGGTGCTTGAGGAAAAAAGCAGCCTTACTATTCATCATTTGAGCTCCATTTCATAGCTGCGATTTTTACATTATAAAGGCCTGCCTAAACGAAAACGACCCTGTTGGATTTCTCCAACAGGGTCGTCAACAATTATGCTCTCTGGGCTCTACCAGATAACAACCTTGGTGCCGCGAGGAATGTTGTCGTAGATCCACTTGGCGTTGTCGATTGCAAGGCGGACGCATCCATGGGAGAGGTGCTGGCCAAGGCGTCCGTCCTGAATTCGGAAAGTGTCCTGATAGTACAGAACGGAGTGGAACAGGTAATCGTTATAGAACTGCGTGTAGTAGTAGCAGCTGTAGCCATGGCCAAAGACGTAGCCCTTGTCCTGAACCGTAAACTGACCCTTCACGGTTGGCGTCGAAGGAGCGCCGGGGGAGCAGATGAACTCCTTTACAGGCGCCCATGCGCCATAGCGGCCATAGTAGATGCCTACCCTGCAGTTCTGGGTGTCTACGAGGATGAGGTAGCTCGTTGCGCTTGAGTAGTCCTGTGCCCAATTGAACATGTCCTGCCACTGAACGTTGACGTTAATCCAGTGGCCGTCAGAGGCGCAGAAGTAGTAAGCGCTTCCGTCCCAGATCCAACCGGTGCCCATGGCACCGCTCGTGGCGTCAAGCCAATACCAAGTTCCGCCCAGGTTGAGCCAGCCGGTCTGCATCCTGCCACTAGCGTTCATGTAGTACCAGTTGGCGCCATCCCAGACCCAGCCGGTCTTCATAGCGCCGCTCGTTGTATCGAGCCAGTACCAATCGCCGTCGGTCTTAAGCCAGCCGGTCTTCATGGCCCCAGAAGACGGGTCGAGATAGTAGTAGGCGCCTCCCCTGTTCTGCCATCCCGTTAGCGGGCTGCCGTCCTGGTCCAGGAGATACCATGAGCCATCGAGAATCCAGCAGTCGACCTGCTTTACGCCCTTCTCATCATAGTGATAGCGAGTGCCGTTCTCGTCCGTGTGCCAGCCGGTGACCGCCCTGCCCGTCTTCTCATCAAAGAGGTGGGTCGTGCCATCAATGTCGATAGCGCCGTGCTGAATCGTGCCGTCAACGATGTAGAACCAGGCTCCGCCAATTTGGGTAAGGCCATCTGCGGGCTTGGAGCCGTCGGAGCCGTTGCACATGGTGACCTTGTCATCGACGATCTTGGCCGTCAGAGCACCGTCGCTGCCAAGCAGAGAAGAGCTGCCATCGCTATCGTCGATCCAGCAAGAGCTGTCCATGGAACCGGAGTTGGAGAGGTGGTACGTCTTACCGCCAACGCTCAGCCAACCGGTTTGCATTTTGGCGGTGGTGCTGTCCATCCAATACCAGGCGCCGTCAACCCATTGCCAGCCGGTGAGAAGGTGGCCATCAGAAGAGGAGTTGGTAGCGTAGTACCAGCAATTTTCAGTCTGGTCATAGGCCCAACCGGTCGCCATGGCGCCCGAGGGCATCATGTAGTACTTCGTTCCATTGAAATCGAGGAGACCGGTCGCCATGGCCTTGGACTCTTGGTCCATCCAATACCAGGATCCGCCAACATAATGCCAGCCGCTTTCAAGGGCGCCAGACTGCCCGGCCCAGTACCACGTATTGTTGGCGAGCACCCATCCACTCTGGCCCATCGCACACGAGGAATCAAAAGCGTAGAGCTCCGGACCGATTTCCCTGGTCTCGTTCTGGGCGCAGACACCCGTTTCGGGGTCTGCCCAGTACCAGCGTCCGCCAATCCACTGCCAGCCGGTTCGTACATCGCCGTTTGACTGATCGAGCCAATACCAGTTTCCACCATCCAGAAGCCAACCGGAGTCCATGGAGCCGGAGGCTGAGAGATGATAACGGGATCCGCTGATGCTGACCCAGCCGGTGCGCATGGCGCCGGAATCGTCCATCCAGTACCAGGAGCCTTTGACGTATCTCCACCCGCGTGCGAGCTGCCCGCCGTTCTCAAGCCAGTGCCAGGCGCCATCCCTCAGGTCCCAGCCGCTGGCATAGCCGCTCCATGCTCCCGACGCGGAGAAGTCCGACCAGCTTCCGTTGCAATCCGTGCGGTCTGTTGCCATCACGCCGGATACGGGGTCGAGCCAATACCAGGAGCCGTTTACGTACTGCCAACCCGTGGCCATGTTTCCGGTGGCCTCGTTGAGCCAGTACCAGGCACCGTCAAGATGGAGCCAGCCCTTGTGAATCGAGCCGTTCTCGTCGTAGAAGCGCCTTGTCCCGTCCTCGTTCTGCCAACCCTGCTTGGGCTGTTCTGCGGGCTCTTCGGTGACGTCGGAAGCGGGGGCCTCGGGCTCTTGATTGCCTGCGGCGCTCACCTCGTCGCTAGGGGCAGCTGACTCTGCGGATATAGCATCATCTGCCCATGCAAGGCGAGGGACTGCCACCGATGCTACGCTCAGCGAGCCGCCGAGAGCCAAGGCAGCGATAAAGGCAGCTGCCTTTCTGCTTGTGGTGCTCATCTTGCTCCTTTCTAATAACGTCTAGGATTCTTGCTTTTCAAAGTCTATCCCGATTAGGGAGTGGGAGGACAACTAAGAAAGTGGCTGGTTGTTGCACCATCCCCACTTGGGGCTGTACGTGGTTGTGTAGTACTCGAGCCAGTCGTTGAGCGGCATGGTGCGGACATGGCCGACATTGTCCATGATCATGCCCTCGCCGATATAGATGCAGACATGTCCATAGATGCCACCGAGATAGGTGTGAGCGTGGGATGGGATGGCGACGATCATGCCAACCTTGAGCTCACGCAGGTCGGAGCGGCTGCACCACTGCCAGAACATATCGCAGGCGTTGCCCTCTGGATACCCGAGGCCCGCACGGGAGAAGACTTGGCTGACCCACATAGCGCAAAGTCCGCCTCCCGGGCTAGGGGTGACTCGGGCAGCCTCCACGATTCTCCTCTGGAGGTCGGTCGAAGGCGCCTGCTCGGGCTCGTGGAGCGCTCCGGTGTAATCATCGAGTTGCCAGCGTGAAGAGCCGATGTTTGTCCAGCCGGTGGCCATTGCGCCAGAGGAGTCAAGCCAGTACCACAGGCCATCGACCAAGACCCAGCCAGTGCACATGGTGCCATTATTCGGGTCGAGATAGTACCAAGTCCCGTTGAGGTTGAGCCATCCCTTAGCCAGGGATCCATCTTGATTGATATATAGCCAGGAGTCGTCCCGCTTTACCCAGCCCGATGCAAGCTCGTCCGAATTGCGGTCCTTGTAGATAAGGCCATCTCGCATCTCGAACGTAGCATGGCCATCGGTGCTCATATAGAGCCTTGTGTCGCCGATGTAATCGACCCATTCATTTGCGGCCATCGCGCCGGATGACTTGAGGAAATAAAGGGCGTCACCCTCTTGGTACCACCCGGTGAACATCTGAGCGCTGTCTGGTCGTAGGTAGTACCAGGTTGAGCCAACCTTCTGCCATCCAGTGAGCAAACGTCCGTCCGAGCTATCACTTGAGGCGAGGTACCAGCATGAGTTGTCTTCATCGTAGGCCCAGCCCGTTGCCATGGCGCCCGAATCTTGCAGATAGTAGGTTGCATCGCCGCGCGTTTGGAGGCCCGTCAGCATAAGGTGGTCGTCACCGATCAGGTACCACGTGCTGCTTATATATTGCCAACCGGTCTTGAGACAACCCGAGGCGTCTGCGAAGCACCAGCGACCCGACGCGGGGTCGACGCCCCAACCCGTGGCCATGGCTCCGTTGACCTGGAGGAGGTAGCTGCTTCCGTTGATCTCTTGGATCCCGGTCAACATTGAGCCGTCGTCGGCGAGAAGATACCAGCTCCCGCCCGTGTAAAGCCAGCCGATGTCGAGAGCTCCAGAGAGCTTGGCGTGATACCAGGTGCCATCACAGAGCGTCCAGCCAACCTGCATGCGGCCATCGTTATCGAAGCAGTAAAGAGAGCCGTCAATCTTCTGAACTCCAGTGAGGACAATTCCCTCCTCAGAGAAGTAGAACCAGCTTCCGTTGTCGTATAACCAACGATTGGTTAGCCTCTCTCCGTCCTGCTGATACCATAGGGATCCGGTGCCGCCATGCCAACCGTCTGATGCTTCTTCGGCAACGGGCTCTTTTTCGGTCGTCGATGTGGGCGTCTTGCCCTCGGCTTCAGCGCTTGCCGTTACGCTGTCGCTTTGGGCCTTGTTCTCTTCTGGAGAGGGGGCCTCGATCGTTTCCGAAGCGGGCTGAGGCAAGTTCGCGACGGTTTCTGCTGACGCGGTGTTTGGAATTGCCGCTGCCGCAGAAGCGCAGAGCGCAAGGCATGAGCCTAGCGCTAGCAATCGTTGTGCTCTGTTCATACTGTCCCTTCCATTCCCTCCTTTTTGGCAGGTAAAGTCTATTCCTTTCAGATTCTCTGAAGGGATGGGGAGTCTAGGTTGCTAACATGTTTTTGATTTTAGCGGAGTAGTTTTGGCCTTCAGCGGCTGCGTTGGGTTGCCCAAGGTGGGAGGACAATAGTGAGATTAAAGGAAGCTGCATTTCCCATGGTGGCCGGACTGATGATGGCGGCTCTCATCCATCCTGTTCCGGCGCTTGCTGGGCAGGTGACAACGGATGACGTGCCTGGCATCGAGAACGGAGCAGACGCTTCGCTGGTAACTTTGAGTGCGAGCGATGAGGCTCCGTCTGCAGTTGCTGGGCCAACTACCTCGTCAGCGGATGACCCTGTCACCTCAACTGGGGTATCCGAGGCGCCGTCAACGGCTGACGGCTGGGTTGACACGGATGCCGGCCGTGAATATTGGAAGGACGGTGCACCTCTAAAAGACGAGTGGCTTGAACTAAACGGTGCCCGTTACCGTTTCTCTTCCGATGGAGTCGTGCTCACGGGGTTCCAAGATATCGATGGGGCACGCTATTACTTTTCTCCTGGCTCAGGGGTCATGCAGACTGGCTGGCAGCTGCTTGACGGCGCATGGTACTGGTTCGATGTGACTTCGGGCAAGATGGCTATAAACCAGGCATTTGCCGAGGGACGCTGGTCTCGATTTGACGGACAGGGAAAGTGGTTCGGCTATACGAATGGTTGGGTGCTGGACGGCGGCGCCTGGTACTGGACTTCCGCTGGCGTGTCTCAAACCGGTTGGCACTGGATTAACGGCGCCTGGTATTGGTTGGATCCTGTTAATGGCAAAATGGCCACGGGCTGGGCTTGGGACGGCGACGCCTGGTATTACATGAATCCGTCAGGGGCCATGCTTACTGGCTGGCAGTATGTTGATGGACGTTGGTACTATCTCTTCCCCAACGGAGCCATGGCTACGGGCTGGTTTTATGAGAACGGTACCTGGTACTGGCTTGGAGGCTCGGGTGCCGCGGCTCAGAACGAAGTTGCTAAGGTAGGCTCCCAGAGCTATGTCTTCAATTCCTCGTGTGGTATGGGGAGCTCGGGTTGGTGTCTCCTCGATGGGAAGTGGTATCTTGCTAGCTCCTCTGGTGCCTTGCGGACGGGATGGCGCCGGGTCAATGGCTTCTGGTACTGGATGGACCGGTCCGATTGTGCGATGAGAACGGGTCTCCTCAGTCTTGGAGACTCCAAGTACTACTTGACTTCCTCGGGTGCTATGGCGACTGGCTGGGCGTGGGATGACGTCGACCAGTGCTGGTACTACGCGACGCCCGACAACAATGACGGAAGGCTCCTTACTGGCTGGCAGTGGATTGGCGGCAGCTGGTACTGGATGGACCAAGCTACTGCCAAGATGCGCACGGGCTGGCTCGACTTTCCTGATGGCAGCTACTTCCTTTCTGGCTCTGGAGCGATGCTGTCCTCGAGCTTGCTTGATGACGGTGGCAACAAGTACTGGTTTAACGGCTCCGGTCTATGTGTCTCTGGCTGGATTGACACACCGTCTGGAAGGTTCTACTTCGAGCCGAACTTAGATGACTCGGAGACCGCGAGCACAAGGCATCCGGCCAGGCTGGGGCGTGTCGAGATCGATGGGAAGACGTATCAGATCAATGCCAACTCCGGCGTGGTGAGAGGCGCCTGGGTTGACAACGAGGACGGGTCAAAGAGCTGGGCAAGCGATGATGGCTCGCTGTCCGCGATTGCGCTTCGTGATGACGTGCTGACGCTCGAAGACGGTACGCTTGCCTCTGGCTGGGTCGATATCGATGGCTCTCGGTTCTATGCGGACGCTGATGGCAAGCTCAGCTCTGGCTGGGTGACTGTTGACGGAAAGCAGTACTACTTTGACCCGGCGACGCATGCAATGAAGACTGGTTGGCTTGTGGATGGCGGCTCATGGTATTGGCTTCGTAGCGACGGAGCGATGGCAACTGGTTGGGTGTATGTTCCTAACGACGCCTGGTATTACTTGAACTCTGACGGGCGCATGGCTACCGGATGGCTCGAGCTGGGCGGGAAGCACTACTGGCTCGACGGGAGCGGGCGGATGGCTACGGGAGTTCGCTACATCGATGGCTACCGTCGCTACTTCTGGACCGACGGTACGTGCGACAAGGTGGGCTGGCAGAACCCGTTGCAGTATCCTCAGGTGAGCTCTTGGAACGTGACACTTCCGAGCTATAGTTCTGGCAAGTTCGCCTATGCCACTCCGTCTCGTATCTCGGTCGATGCCACTCGAGAGGACTGCATCAACGCGTTTGTGGGCCGTGCCTACGAGTATCTGGGTACCCCGTACATTTGGGACTACGCATGTGCTCCTGGAGTCGGAGTTGATTGCGCGGGCTTGGTGCTTCAGTGCCTGTATGCCTGTGGCGTTGATACGTTCCCAATGAACCCGTATGACCACTACTACACGCCGGGCCACGACCACTATGCAAATGATCTCTGGAATCACAGTGGATTTCTCCACCTGGACTTTTCGCAAGTTCAAAGAGGAGACATCGTCTGCTACTCGGGTCATGTTGCCATCTATATCGGTGGCGGAAACATCATCGAGGCCGCGAGTCCGCGCTTGGGCACTCGAATCGTGTCGGCTACATATCGAAGCGATATCCGCGGTGTTCTGAGGCCGTTTGTGTAGATCGGTGCGATAGGGGCTGGACGAGTTCGGGGCCGTCTCCGTGTGGAGGCGGCCCCGAATTTGAATCTGAGTGCTAGTACCTGGTTACGAATTCTTGCGTCCAAATAGCTCGTTCCAGTCTGACGCGGCGAGAATGGTGCCAACAAGGATGAGGATGCAGAAGAAGACTGTCGCGGGAGTTGGCACAGTGCCTTGCAGGATAAAGCCAAAGGCCACTGCCCAGGCAGAGTATGAGATGTTGAGCGCCATTGCCTTTGCCGCGCCAATGACAGAAATGCCCTTGTAGTAGAAGAGGTATGAGGCGGTCCCGGCAAGCGCGGACAGTGCGACGATACCCGTGGCGAAGTTGGGAATGGCGTGTGCCGTAAAGCCCCAGGCGCCGAAGAGGGGGAGAACAGCGATTCCGTAGACGAGTGCGGATGCGGTTTCGCGGATTTGGAGTGCTGTCTCGTTGTCCACGGCGTCGTCCTTCATGCCCCAGGCGCAGAGTACGGCTTCCGATCCCCAGCCGATCACGGCGAGGATGGCTCCAACGAGTCCAATTGTGGTATTGCCCATCTCGGAATCGCCCGCGGAGATATAGCCCATGGCCATGACACCAAACAAGGCAACGATCAGGGAGGCTATCTGCTTGGCGCTCATCTTCTCCTTGAGCAACACGTAAGAGAGAAACGCGCCAAGCGCGGGATAGAAGGCAGAGATGATGGCGGTGTACGCGGCGCCGATGTTGTTGATGGCAATTACGTAACCCGTCATGCCAATGGGGCCGCCAAGTAGGGCTCCGGCGATGACAACGAGCCCGCTCCTGGTCTTGAGGGCTGCGAGGGTGTCCTTGAGACGCCCTCGAATGCCCATGTAGATGGCGAGCCATATGGCACAGGCAGCATCATGGAGAAATGAGCTGGCAACGGCGGCGAAGGCAATGGCCTCCGGCGTATCGATGAAGGGCGCCATGGAGAGGGCAATTCCCAGGACGACGGTATCGAGACCCCAGAGTATGCCGCTGAACAGTCCAAAACGCATCGCTATGCCTCCTCATACAGAGCTAGAGCCTTGGTGAGGTACTCACGCCCGTAGTTGTAGTAGATGTAGAGCCACTCACCCACGAAATCGCCTTCGGCCTCCTTAAGGAGGGCCCAAAGATACCAGCACCAGCCGGCAAGGGCGATGTGAGCGTAGTTGTGGGCGCGTTCCGCCTGGGTTGCGGCGCGGCCAAAGTACTCGTCAAGCGCGGCGTCGATCTCATTGGCGTTGAGCTCGCAGCAAACGCAGCAGGTGCCAAAGTCATTGGCGTAGTCGCTCATGCCCGCATACTCCCAGTCGATGAGGTAATACTTGTTGGCCTCGTCGATGAGGAAGTTGAGATAGAAGAAGTCATTGTGAGAGAGGCACTTTGGCGCTTTGTCCGCTCTGACATACTCTTCGAGACGATCGACTTCCGCGGCCATCTCCCAATACCCTGGGATGTCGATGGGACCCTTCTCGAGGAGAAGCGATTCGTAGCGCTTTGCCTCCTTGTAGAAGTCAAACTCGGTCTCAACCTGAGCACCCGATTCGTGGAGGGTGCGGCATATCTTCATCATCTGGGCCATTTGGATGGCGTTGTGGGGGTCGGGCTGCTTCGCGTTCGATACGAACTTGGAGATCTTCCACCCTCGCTCCGGGTCCTCGTGAATGAACGTATCGTCCAGGCCGAGCTCCTTGGCTTTTTTGAGCGCGGTGTACTCGCTTCGACGGTTAACGAGGAGCTCGGTGCCTACGCCGGGATGACGATAGACATACTCGCCATCGTTGGTGGCAAAGTGGCAGCTGAGATTTGTAAGGCCCTGCTTGAGGGGATAGACATCATGAATCTCTGCCTTGGTGCACCCAAGGATTTCCGTGATGTTGTCGAAGATCTCAGAGTCGACGTTCTCGAGGAAATGCGGGTCAAAGGCACGAAGCTCGTCAAGAGAGTCAAACTCGTTGATAACGCCGGCGGGGTAGGGGCGCATCGTCATGTCGAGTTCCTTGATGTGGTCGATGTAGAGGTCTTCCCACAGCTTATCGACGGTCTCCGGGTCGTTGTACTCGCTTTCGAGAATCTCGACAAAGCGCTTCGAGAACGCGCGGTCAAAGTAGACATGTCCGAGCATGTACCAAGAGTTTGAGCCCCCGACAACGACCTTGGTGATTCGGTCCTGAGCACCCGTGGTGATGCACCATTCCTTGGTGTCGCCCGCGGCGTATTGTGCGGAGTAGTAGGCCTTGTAGACATAGGGCTCGAAGGGGTTCTCGGTAAAGTAGTCGTCGCTGGAGCAGACGTAGGTATTGCCGAGCTTTTCGCGGACTCGATAAAGCGAGCCGTTGTTGTTGCGAGAGGCGTATTCGTCATTGTTGACGATCGTGACACCGTATTTCTGGCGGAGGTAGAAGAAGTACTCCTTCTTGTAGCCCACGACTACGGTGATGTCCGTGATGCCGGCCTCGAGGAGCTGCTCGATCTGCCGTTCGATAAGAACCTCGCCTCGTACCTTGAGGAGTCCCTTGGGCTTCTCGTAGGAGATGGGGGCAAAGCGAGAGGAGAGACCAGCGGCCATGATGACGGCGTTTTCGACCTTGTGGGGGGCGAGGGCCTGAAGGCCGGCGTCCGTGAGAGTTCCATCCTGAACGAGGCCAGCCTCAACGAGGGCCTTCATCGCCGCGTTGATGGTGCCGAGCGAAAGTCCAGAGGAGACTGCGATATCGCGCTGGCTGGTATTTGGGGCTTGGCGAAGGGCATTGAGAACCGTGAATGATTTTTTATCGAGCATGATGCTCCTTAGGTGGTGTTCAAAGGCTTGCGCCAATGGATGTAAGTAGGCCATGCGTTCAATAATAATCTAACACATCACAAAACTGAACTACTGTTGAATTTCTATTTCCCTCACAATGCTCTCTCGAGATTCCGTGAAATCCGATTGCTCTCTGTACCTATAATTTGCTGAGCAATTAATGGCGAAGGAGTTTTTGGTGGCGCCTGCCAACGCATGTTTCAAAACCAAGCGCATCCTGTCTCTCTGTGAGATCGTGCTTGCCGCGTTTGTTCTGCTGGTTCTTTCCGTTCTGGCGATGCCGCGCGTTGCCTCTGCCGATGAGGGCGTGACAAGAATCCACGTGTTGCCTTTTGCTGGTGGCAGCCTGGACCTTTCGTGCGCCGGAGGAGACGCAATCATCATTGAGAGCAACGGCAGATTTGGGATGGTCGATTCCGGTGAGAGTAGCGACTATCCAGATGGTTCTAATCCTCGTTATCCGTTTAGGGCTGGGACTACGATCGGGCATGGAGTCGAAGACAGGGTTCTTTCGTACCTGGATTCTCTTGGCGTTACTGAAGACAATTTCGACTTTTATATCGGTACACATCCGCACAGCGACCATATTGGCAATGCGGGGCTGATTATTCGCAAGTACAAGCCAAGCAGGGTATATACGCCGCGGTACGACGACAGCTACCTGACTTCATCTTGGGGCCTTTGGGACAACCAGTATGTCTACGACGACCTTGTAAATGCCGCAAAAGAAGTCGGGGCGGACTTGTATCTTGATTTTGACGAAGCCGCCCCTGAGAGTCCGGAGCCCGGCTCGAATGTATGCAGGCCCGAATTTGATTTCGGTAATGCTCATATCGAGCTTGTGAACACTGATTCATCTTATGAGACTGCGGGAGTGGCAGACGCTAACTATATTTCCCTGGGCGTAAAGGTGGCGAGTGGCGGAAAAGTTGCTTATCTTGCGGGCGATATCTGCAATTCAGATGGCGACGAAGATAGGCTTGCCCAAACGCTGGGACACATTGATTTCATGAAGCTGGGGCACCACGGTGGGCCCAACTCTAATACGCCGGACTACATGGCTACCTTGTCCCCGGAGATCGTATTCCAGACGGGTGTTTATAACCTTCTGTGGGATCAAACGCTCAACGCCCTCGAGGGAATCAGGCCTCTTTTCTTTAACTGTGACGACTGCATCGCGGCGAACAAACCGGCTTTTGTTGTTGACCTTGATCCGAATGGAATAAGGATCAACATGGATCCAGCCCCGAAGACCATTTGGCACAATAGCTATGCGGGATGTTATGTGGCATTCGAAGGAAACCGTCCTGGTGCTGTCCAAGAAGGCTGGCAACAAGTTGCGGATGGATTTGTTTTCTTCGACCACTCATCGAGGTCGTTGCGCAACTCGTGGATTAAAGAAGGCTCTTCATATTCATATGTTGGTGATGACTCTCTAAGGGTGACTGGTTGGCAGAGCATCGACGGAGTTTGGTATTACTTCGATGCCGACGGAATAATGCAGACCGGTTGGGATTTAATCGACGGCGCGTGGTATTGGTTCGATAGCTCTGGCGCAATGGTGACCGGTGTGAGACGCATCGACGGTCAATATTCAGAATTCTCCTCGGATGGCAGGTGGGTTGGATATGTGAGCTTGCGGCCCGGCTGGAGCCTGATTGATGACGCTTGGTACTACGTGTCCAATGGCAGCTTGGCGACCGGCTGGCAGAAGATCGGCGACTCATGGTACTGGTTTGATGAGGCTGGGAAGATGGTAGTTGGCTGGAGGCGTATTGACGGAGCCTGGTACTATCTCGAGGACTCGGGCGCTATGGCTACGGGCTGGGGCTACATCGCTGGCGCTTGGTACTGGTTCGAAAGCTCCGGTGCGATGCAGACTGGCTGGAATCAAATTGGTTCCAACTGGTATCTGTTGTCTGAATCGGGAGCAATGAAGACGGGCTGGGTGTTAGAGAGTGGCTCTTGGTACTACCTTGACCCGGCCAGTGGCGCAATGAGTACAGGCTGGCTGCAGGATGGTGCAAATTGGTATTACCTTGCCGCCAATGGCGCCATGCGGAGCTCTTGCTGGATTGGCAACTACTACGTTCTTGATAGTGGCGCTATGGCCAGAAATCAGTGGGTTGGTCAGTATTATGTTGGAACAGATGGGCTTTGGGATGGCCGCTCCTAGTGGCCAGGAGCTCGAAATTACTTCTGAGCCTAAGTAGAGGAGCATCAATGGCTTTTAAAGAGTACGAGAACATAGACGAGCTAAGAAAGCTGCAAAGGACCATAGCCTTAGTGCTCTTTGATTTTGCGAAGGTGTGCGAAAAACTGGATATCAGCTATTTTGCCTACGGGGGAACGTGCATCGGCGCGGTTCGTCATAAGGGTTTCATTCCTTGGGACGATGACGTTGACGTAGCGATGCTGCGCAGTGATTATGAAAAGTTCTTAAGGGAGGCCCCGGCTTTGCTGGGGGATAAGTACAGAATTGACAACTCAAGAACGCAGGCGAATTACCCATCCCCCTTTTCTTATCTTGCGCTGGTGGATACGGTCAATATTCCCGAGGCATTCGAGACATGCGAGTGGATTCGATCGATTGGAATCGATATCTTTCCGCTCGACAGGGTTTCTGCAGTTCAATCAACCAAGCGACGTCAGCTGCGCGGCACATGGTTTTGGGGGCGACTTGGCTTTCTGCGTGCCACCCCTCGTCCATATCTGCCGTTTGACGGGGCAAAAAGGCATCTCGTTTACTTCGTTTGCGGAATAGCCCATCGACTTCTCACGCTATTTAGGATTTCCCCCCAGTTTATCCAGGATAGGTGGGAGAAGTGCGCCACGCTTGCAAATGACGAGGATACGTGCTTGGTTGCTGATTTTTCAGATCGTCATCCTCTTACTTGGTCTTTTACTCTTCAAGAGATATTCCCGTTGGTTGATGGCGAATTTGACGGCAGGGTTATTAAGTTGCCACGCGAGTGGGATAAGCTGCTTACTCGTCAATACGGAAGCTACATGGAGCTTCCGCCCGAGGAGCAGAGGAAGAACCACTATCCAGTACGTCTTGATTTTGGCCCGTATTCAGAGTGAGGAAGCGCTGGGGCTTTAGCTGGATGTAAACAGCGGCATTATTTCCTTTTGTGGCTGACGCATTTGAGCGAGTGAATGTAATAGGGCTACCAGCGCGTTGGTCCGAATTGGATTGTTACGGGGAAAAGGAAATCAGAGGTAAAGCGCGGGATGGGGCGCAACGGAAGGAGGTTCCGTTGCGCCCTGGTTATGTTCATGGATACGGTGTCTGCCGGCATGAATGAGGAACGTCGCCTTGTCTGTGACGTTTCGTGAATGTTACTGGCGTGCGGTGCCTGGTTTACTGAGGAGAAGGTTGGACGGGAATCGGCATGAACGAAGATTCTCGGAGGTACCGAAGTCGTCTATTGTCGAGGTTGTTTTTGGGTTTGATATTTGCTCAATGCTTGCGTTGGACGCGCTGTCCGTCAATGGACATAAGCTTATCCAGGTATGATTGTTAGCGAAATGCACATCAATTTAACTGGTGGTCGCGCGTATGTCATTCAACAATAATCTAGCTTCTAAGTCGCTTGATGCCGTCTCTAGGGGACGCGCTAATAACCTTAATGCCATTCGTCTTCTGGCGGCGATCCTCGTTATTGCTAGTCATTCGTTTGCGCTGAGATTCGGAACGAGAGGGTTCGATTACGAGCCTCTTCTGGTTTTTACTCGAGGGATGCTGAGTATGGGCGGACTCGCCGTAGGATTTTTCTTCTTATACGGTGGTTTTCTCATCGCGCGAAGCGCCGAGGCTCATCCCGCCGCCAAGGATTATTTTAAAAGGCGTATCGCGAGGATTTTTCCAGAACTAATAGCCGTCGTGCTTCTATGTGCCTTCGTGCTCGGCCCCATCCTGTCCCGTCTCAGTGCCGCTGACTACTTTCTTTCTTCGCAAACCTATCTCTACTTGTTCAACGCGCTACTTATTCCCGTCCATAATCTCCCGGGTGTGTTCGAGAATAACGTGTACCAATATGTTGTGAATGGATCGCTCTGGACATTGCCTGTTGAGTTTGCTTGCTATGCCCTTGTGCTCCTCTCTTTTAAGATTACGAATTTCGAGTGCAAGCGTTTCTCATGGCTTTTTCTACTTTTCTCAGTAGCTCTTGCGGCGTATATATGTGCCATCTATCCGACGTGCGCGACGGTCATGCGCCCCGTCTTCCTCTACTTCATTGGAATGGCCTGCTACGTCTATTGCGATAGCATCAAGATCAGCGGAGTCCACGCGGGTATCGCGTTGCTGCTCTTTCTCGTGCTGTGTCCGGTGGGGCTTGTTGACCTTGCGATGCTAACCTGTTTTCCCGTATTTGCACTTTGGCTCGCTTTCTATGCGCGTCGGACTGAAAGAATGCAGATGCTTAGCAAGTTTGATTTCTCGTACGGCTTGTATCTCTGGGGCTGGCCCATCGGGCAAACCCTGGTCGAGTTGCTTCCCGGCATTAATGTCATATTGCTGGTGGTTTCAACAACGCTCATTGCAACTCTTGCTGCTCTTGGGACGATGAGAGTCGTGAGCTTTATTCAAAGAGCCTTTGGACAGAGTGGGCGATGAAGGGTTTTGCTGATTGGAGAGCAGCCTTTGCTCCAAAACAAAAGACGCCTGGTCGAATACCTCTTAAAGAATGAAACTATTGACGGATCCTGTGGATTTGAAAAAACGATTGGATTAAGTAGCTAGACGATATCGATTCCGTTGGAGGTTTATTGAAAACAAATCTCCGCTCTTTGGATTAGCTCCGTTTTGGCATGACAAAGTCTCTCGAGCCTAAGCTCGCCGCTGCGTCCAGGTGGTGTGAGGCCAAGATTCAGTTTATCTTCTAACTTCTTTCATGTCCGAAACCAATGAGGTTCATCAAGTTGCGATTGATATCTTCTCGTATTTAATAGACCTTGAGTAATTAATTGCGGAAGAGGGTTGCAAGCCCGTATATTGACGCCGCTGAATAGGCGATGATAAGTGACATATTTAGGCCGTTCATATACCAGCGAGATATAAACGGAACCAAAGTAATGGCCATGGCAGCCAGCGCGACCAAGTTAATCGTTAATGTTTGCCTTAATTTCCCATAGACGATCAGTAGGTCTGTGATAACAAACAGAGAAGCTATTCCGGTTGTAACGAGAAGTGCGGGTGGGAGTACTCCGACATAAGGCAGAATCGTCTCACCGTAAAGGGACCCGAGAATCGGCTTTGAAAACGCGATAAGCGGGGCAGAAAGCAGCAATGCTATTCCAATTACCGCAACGAGGAGCTGTATCGATTTGCGCCGAGCACCGCCTTCGTCTCCGGTTGACTTCAATTTTGCTATTGGTCCGAGCATAGGCGTATACAAATTCTGAGCGAGAACTTGGATAATGACACATGGAGTTGCTACAGAAGCATATATTCCAAGAGCCTCTTCTCCGTATGCAATGCCGAAATACTGCCTAGCAAGAGACGTAACGAGACCTGCGACAACATTTCCAATTACCGTAGGCAGCAGCGTGCGAAACAGCCGTGTCGCCCCTGCTTTGTCTATCCTAGGAATAAGGGAATCTGCCAGGCAAGAGGTTTTTCTAACGTCGAAGAAGAGCGTCACGAAAAAGCAACCACAGGTTAATAGGGCAATGCTGAATACGAGGTTATGCGTCAGCTGCATGCCAAGGGTGAATAGGGAAACGACCAATAGGCCACGAATGATCTGGGATTGTCCAACATAATCCAGCCTCATGCTCTTTTGATCGCATCCGTAGAGAACATTAACAAAGGCCTCATCAGCTTTAAAAACCAGGAAGGATAGAACCGCATGAAGAGTTGCAATCGAAGGAGATATGGCTAGCCCGTATGTCCCGCAGATGGCTAGGGCGCCTAATACGGTAATCAGCCTAAAACCAACATAGTTCGATGCGCTGTACGTATTATCAACGTCTGCGACTTGGAATGTCCTTACGGTGTAGGTGCCTAGAGCTGTGTAGATATTGCCGACAGACATGGCGAAAGCGAGGCATCCGGAGTTTTGATAGTCGTTGCTGAGGCGCACAACAAGTACGGTCATTAGCCAAAGACAGCCTTGGTAAAAGACGGACCCCATCGTATTCCAGGCAATATTACCTTTTATCCCTAGCTTATTAGCCTGTTTAAGACTCATAAAAAAGTTACTCCTACAAAAAGGCGAGCTGAAAGTGAGGGCAAACGCATCTATCATAAAGCTATAAGGTTATTGGCAGAATGGGAGTATTGTGAACGAACGTAGTGACATTGCCCTTAGCATTATTGTCCCCTGCTATAAGGTCGAGGCGTATCTGCCTAAGTGCCTCGATTCTCTTATGGGCCAGACTCTCTCCGATATTGAGGTCATATGTATCAATGACGGTTCCCCTGACCGTTGCATCGATATTCTCCGAGACTATGAGGCTCGTTTCCCGGGCAAAATAGTCGTTATCGACAAGCAAAATGAGGGAGTCTGGAAAGGGCGTTGGGACGGCATTGCCATCGCCCAGGGGGAATACATCGGTTTTCTAGACAGCGACGATTATGTCGTTCCAACATTTGCAGAGGCTCTTTATACAGCAGCTAAATCTAACGATGCCGATATCGCCGTCTGTGGCTTTGACCGCATCGACCTGAAAACCGGAAAGCTGCTCTCCAGAGAAATGGCGCGTGAAAGAGCGTCCTTTACGATTGATGATGATCCGGGGCGTCTCATCGAACTCAATGGTGCTCCTTGGAACAAATGTTTCAAGGCGTCAGTTCTTAAGCAAATGCACAATCTAACAAATCCGCCGAGTGTTCTCGACGACTTGGCTTTTCATCTTCTCGTGTATTGCGAGCTGCATGGGAAAGTGGTTTATGTTCCCGGGTCTTATATCCGATATATGGTTAGGGCCGGCTCGATCATCAATAATGTGAAGAGAAGTCAGGTTGAATCTATCTATGCTGCTTTCCTTGAAATACGGCAGTACTACAGGGACGAGAGGCCCGAGCTGTTGAGCATGCTGGATGCGGTAGCGTTTTTGCATCTAGGTGTCTCTCTGGTCTTCAGGCTTTCGTCAACCCCCGGAGAGAATATCAAAGCGGATATTCAAGAAATTACAAAGTATCTGGATGCGGAGTTTTCATCTTGGCGTCGCTCACCCTATATCAACTGTTCTTATGCGAATTCGAGGGGCGGTGCACTGCGGAAGCTATTTATTGTCCAAAAAATATACAAACTCAATTTAATTCGTCCGTTTATAAGTGTATATGGCTTCGTTATTGAAAAGTTGCACGTTGATATCAAGTGGTGAAGACACAGCTTTGGTTGGTGTCCGCGACTAAGGCATGAAGTAGTGAGCTATGCGCATATTGTCAACGTAAAATCATACAAGTAGATGCGTGCCTTGCTTTGACGGGGAGGCAGCTTGCTCTCGGCGGCATGTCGACGACTCGCGCGTGCCGCCGGGTTTTTGCTGGCGCGCAGCCCGGGAGGGACTTCTCGACTGACGGCTTGCACATGCTGTCAGCATAACAAGCGGTTGTAGTGTTTAGACGGGCAGCCTACTTGCGTCGGCTTGAATTGATGGACTGCGGGCGGGGGAGAAATAGTTCAATTCTTACTGATTATCTACGGAAGGCCATCTGTCTTCAATATGATATGGACGATTTGAGCTTGAGATCGTTACGCAGGTCTTTTGGCCGGTGAGAACGATATGACCAAAAGTGAAAGCAGATGTTGGCTTGCGGTTTTGAAGCCCTGCGCGCATGGTAGAAAGGCTGCCTGTTTAGCGAAGCTCAGCACGATTGGAGGAATATTGGAATTGCCTGGCAGAAAGAAGACTTGAGGGCACATGCATAATCATAGAAACACATTAATTGATACGATTTACTAGTCATATAGGCGTATTCATTGGGAGAGAGTTTTGTCTCAAGATCTGAAACGGACCGGCGTTGCCACCTCCCCTCTTTCGGGCAGGGTCAAGTTATGGTTCCCTATGATTGCATACTTTATATATGCAATTCTGTCGATATCATTTACTTTCGCTGTAACCCTGTTTTATGCAGCCCGTAAATGCGGATTGGCTCCTATTGGACTCTGCATTGTTCTCTTGTTTGGTCTCGCTTCTTTGTTCGTGAGGCTTGCTAATAGACATGCTAATGAAAAAGACATTCTATTTCTGCTCGTCGGGGTTCCTGCGGGCGTAGCTTTTTGCTTGTTTATTCTTCCTGGCAACGTTCCGGATGAATATCCGCACGTCTGGCAGGTGGCGGCATTGTTTAGTCGTTCCGAGTCTGGTTTCATGGTTCCCGCCGCGCTAAATGAGGCCAACACTCCCCATTCCTTCGCGGATATGTACTCACTTCTCGCCAGCTCCCCGAATTGGGGGGACACATTTTTGTGCGGTCGCTGCTTGTCGAGCTATCTCCCTTTTGTGTATGTTTTCGCCTCAGTCCCGATGTATATATGCCGGGCGCTTGGCGTCAATGAGTACATTGCCTTTTACCTCGCTCGCTTTGCGAATCTAACTTTTTTCCTTATGGCTGCCTTTTTGCTTATCAGGTATGCGAAATTTGGCAAGAGACTTCTCCTGGTATATTTTTTAAATCCTATGTTGATTCAGCAGGAATCGTCGTGCTCAGGGGACGCCGTTATTAACGTCGTTCTGTTTGCCTTTGTAATTGTTATTATTTCAGCATATAACGTAAAAAGGGTATCTAAACGCCTTGCGGTCTGTTTAGCAGCCCTGTCCGTCCTTCTTTGCTTGTCGAAGACATTTGCGTATTCTCCGATGCTGCTTTTGCTGCTTCTTCTTATTCCGGAGCGCGTTGGTACGTGGGAGAGAAGCCGCATCTGGGCGTGCGTGATCGTCATAGGTGTCGTTATGTCGATTCTGACGATCGCACTTTATCGAGGTCCATTTATGCGGCTGGGCTTCGATCTTTTGAGATCGCCTGCCTCCTTCATTAAGGTGATGCTTAAGACAATATGGGAGATGGGTCCATTTTGGGTGGAGTCTTTTGCTGGCTACAACCTCGGCGCACTCTCAATTAATGTATGGAGACCCTGCTTTTGGGCCTATCTAGTACTGCTCGCCGTGGTGTCGCTTGACGGTAAAGAGGAGCATTGTAGCCCCTTCCGTAGCGATGACCGTGCTCTTCTGTGGTTTATTGCTGGGGTTAACATAGTCCTGATTTGCCTGTCGATGAGAGGGTGGACGGTTACGGTTGACGGTCGTACTGACATTTTTATGGGTGTTCAGGGACGATATCTTATTCCCCTAATCTTCCTGCCTTTGTTCTCTACGCTTGAGAGCAGAAGCACCGCAGTTGTTCAGTTCAAACAGACTGGTTTGGCATTTGCAATGGCGGCGATCTTCTCTATCGATATGCTGTGCATTATTCAGTTTTTTTAGAAGGAGCCTTTGTGTCAGTTAAATCTTTGAAAGAAGGGCTTGAGTATACGATTCGCGAAGAGGGCGTCTTGCATGCTGCCACAAAGGTGCATGAGGTCATCAGGCGAAATATAAGGGCGATATCTATCTCCCCTGCAAAGCCAAATAACTCATTATTTGACGTCATCTTCATCAATGGCTGCGATCCATCTGTTCCTCACCCAATTCGCTACCGAGTTGCTCATCAAATTGAGCAATTGACCGCTGCGGGTTATTCCGCAAGCGCCGTTGATGCTTGGGATCTTGATGACGACACTGCTCGTCATGCTCGCATGTTCGTTATCTTTCGGTGTCCCATAACTGACGAAGTTAGATCGTTTGTTGCGTTGGCGAAGAGGCTAAACAAAACTGTTTTGTACGACATAGACGATCTCGTTATTGATACCAACTATACGGACCAAATTCCGTACGTAGCCGCCATGAATGCCGTGGATAAGCGTGCTTATGACGACGGCGTTATAAGGATGGGGGAGACGCTTAAGCTTTGTGACGGCGCCATCACGACCACGGAAGATCTTGCGATGGAACTATCTAAGTTCGTCCCGCGTGTCTATGTGAACCGGAATACGGCGTCAGAACTTATGCGCGAGTATTCGGAGATAGCGATATATCGTCGTGACGTGCTTCCTGCGTTTAAGCGTGGTGAAGTTCCTCAGCGTGATCTAAAGATTTACGATAAAGCAGTCACCAGGCGTGATGAAAAGGCCGCGAGGTCAGAGGTTCGTATTGGCTATTTTAGCGGCAGCATTACGCACAATGACGACTTTGAGCTTATTATGCCCGCCGTCGTTTCGGTTCTAAGGTGCCGTCCTAACGTTACGCTTCTTCTGATGGGGGAACTTTCGCTTCCAGACGATCTGGCCCCGTTCCACGACCGGATCGTTACCGTTCCATTTTCTGACTGGCGTAGGATGCCCAACATCATTGCGTCGTGCGACATTAATATTGCGCCGCTTAGGGATACTCTTTTTAACAGGGCGAAATCAGAGAACAAGTGGATTGAGGCATCTCTGGTTAAGGTTCCAACCGTTGCCAGCCGAGTCGGAGCATTTAAGAAAATGATATCTACCGGCATGGGCCTTCTTTGCAGCACAGAGGAGGAGTGGAAATCTGCTCTCTTGCAGCTAATCGACGATTCGGAGCTTAGACGCTCAATTGGTGAGGCGGCATATTCCTATTGCATTCGGAATTGCACGACGGTTAATGCCGCATCAAATATTCGAGCGATAGTAAAGAAAGAGATTACACAGAACTTTGCATTTGTGATGCCTAGCCTCAAAACAAGCGGAGGGGTGCTTGTGGCGCTTCGGCATGCTTCGATGCTCCAGGACGCCGGGAAAGATGTTCTACTCGTTAGCACCAATGACCGCATCAAGTGGTTCGAGTGCTTTGGCCACACTTTTCCTGTTCTGAATCGCTGCGTTCCAAGTGGAAAACTAGATAAATGTCCGTTTAGCGCCGTAATTGACAATGGCGTTGCAACGCTCTGGGACACAGTGGATTTTCTCAGGCGCTATCCAAAAATGGGCAACAAATATTATCTTGTGCAGAATTTTGAGACCGACTTTATGAAGCCGGCTAGTCCACTTAGGCTTGAAGCCAATGCGACCTATTTCGATGATTCGCTTCGCTATTTGACTATTTCGAAGTGGTGTGAGAGCTGGCTCAGAGAAGATTTTGGCTGCGATTGCCGTTATGCGCCCAACGGAATTGAGGGACTCGCCTTCGCTCCGCAAAGGAGAGAATTTGGGGATGGAAAGATTCGCATTCTTGTTGAGGGAGACTGTGAATCTGAGTACAAAAACGTTGACGAGAGCTTTTTGATTACTAACCGCCTCGATCCCGCCAGGTATGAGATTTGGTACATGTCGTACACGGCAAAGACCAAGCCTTTCTATCGGATTGATAACAACCTGGGCGCAGTTCCTCATGACAAGGTCGCCGATGTTTATAAGAGCTGCCACATTCTTCTTAAGACCAGCGTTCTCGAGAGCTTCTCCTATCCACCATTGGAAATGATGGCAACAGGCGGCTTTGTTGTCGCGCGACCTAACGAGGGCAACTCTGAGTATCTTATCGATGGAGAGAACTGTCTGCTTTATCGCGGCGGCGATTACGAAGCGGGAGTGGATGCAATTGAGCGGATTGCATCGGATGAATCTCTTAGAGATAAATTATATGCGAACGGATTAAAAACTGCGGACGAACGTGACTGGGAGTCAATTCGTAGCTCCGTTGTGTCTATGTATACCGAGTAGCATTTTTGTGAGCATATGGAGGCTTCCATGAAAGGCATCATTCTTGCCGGTGGGTCGGGTACGCGTCTGTATCCGCTTACGCTTGTGACCAGCAAGCAGCTGCTGCCGGTCTATGACAAGCCGATGATTTACTATCCGCTCTCCACCCTCATGCTGGCGGGCATTCGCGATATCTTGGTCATCTCTACTCCGGCAGACCTGCCCAACTTCGAGCGCCTGCTTGGGGACGGTTCGCGCTATGGCGTCTCGCTTTCTTATGCCGAGCAGCCCTCGCCGGATGGCCTTGCGCAGGCGTTCACCATCGGTGAAGAGTTCATTGGTGGCGAGCCGTGCGCCCTGGTCCTTGGCGATAACATCTTCTACGGCAATGGGCTGTCGCGTCATCTGCGCCGTGCCGTCGAGAACGCTGAGGCTGGCCGCGCAACGGTGTTTGGCTACCACGTCGATGATCCCGAGCGCTTTGGTGTTGTCGAGTTCGATCGCGAGGGCCGCGCGGTCTCCATCGAGGAGAAGCCGGAGCACCCGAAGAGTTCCTATGCCGTGACGGGTCTCTATTTCTATCCTGGCGACGTCGCCTCGCGTGCGGCAAAGGTGACCCCCTCACCCCGCGGTGAGTTGGAGATCACCACCCTCAACCAGATGTATCTGGAGGACGGGACGCTCTCCGTCGTGACCCTCGGGCGGGGCTATGCCTGGCTTGATACCGGCACCATGGAGAGCCTGCATGAGGCGAGCGAGTTCGTGCGTGCCGTCGAGCACTCGCAGGATCTGCCCGTCTCGGTTCCCGAGGAGATTGCCTGGGAGAACGGCTGGACGACGACCGAACAGCTCGTGGAAGCCGCCAAGGCCTATGGCAAGAGCGTGTACGGCCAGCACCTCAAGAAGGTAGCTGCCGGAGAGATTATTGCTTCGAAGAGGGAGTACTAGTATGGCGGAGGCGTTCGAGCCGCACAACATCATCGTCACGGGCGGCTGCGGCTTCATCGGCAGCAACTTCGTGCACTACGTGGTGAACAACCACCCGGACGTGCACGTGACCGTGCTCGACAAGCTCACCTACGCGGGCAACCCCGAGAACATCGCGGGACTGCCGGCCGACCGCGTCGAGCTCGTCGTGGGCGACATCTGCGACGCGGTCCTGCTCGACGAGCTCGTCCCCGGGCACGACGCCATCGTCCACTACGCGGCGGAGTCCCACAACGACAACTCGATCGCGGACCCGGAGCCGTTCCTGCGCACCAACGTGGAGGGCACGTTCCGCCTGCTGGAGGCCGTGAGGAAGTACGGAATCCGCTACCACCACGTCTCCACCGACGAGGTCTACGGAGACCTGGCCCTGGACGACCCGGCGCGCTTCACCGAGGAGACGCCCTACCGCCCCAGCTCCCCGTACTCCTCGACCAAGGCGAGCTCGGACATGCTCGTGCGCGCCTGGACGCGCACCTACGGCATCCGTACGACCATCTCCAACTGCTCCAACAACTACGGCCCCTACCAGCACGTGGAGAAGTTCATCCCCAGGCAGATCACCAACATCATCGACGGGGTGCGCCCCAAGCTCTACGGCACGGGCGAGAACGTGCGCGACTGGATCAACACCGAGGACCACTCCTCCGCCGTGTGGGACATCCTCACGAGGGGCCGCATGGGCGAGACCTACCTCATCGGCGCGGACGGCGAGCAGAACAACATCACGGTGCTGCGCATGATCCTGGAGGCCATGGGCAGGGACCCCGACGACTTCGACTGGGTGCGCGACCGCCCCGGCCACGACCGCCGCTACGCCATCGACTCGACCAAGCTGCGCCGCGAGCTCGGCTGGGAGCCCAAGCACACGGACTTCGCCGAGGGCCTGCGCCAGACGATCGCGTGGTACGTGGCGAACGAGGCCTGGTGGCGCCCCGCGAAGGCGGCCACCGAGGCCAGGTACGCGAAGCAGGGACAGTAGGGGAGAGCCATGTCTGAGATTAGTTTTGAGAAGCAGCTCTCCGTCGCCGAGACCGGGATCGAGGGCCTGAGGGTCCTCGACCTTGCCGTCCACGGGGACTCACGCGGTTGGTTCAAGGAGAACTGGCAGCGCGCGAAGATGACGGAGCTCGGCATTCCCGACTTCCGCATCGTCCAGAACAACATCAGCTACAACGACGAGCGTGGCGTAACCCGCGGCATCCATGCGGAGCCCTGGGACAAGTTCATCTCAATCGCTCGCGGCTCCGTCTTTGGGGCGTGGGTGGACCTTCGCGCCGGCAGCCCGACGTATGGCACCGTCTATACCTGCACGCTCGATCCGTCGAAGGCCATCTACGTCCCCAGGGGCGTGGGCAACTCCTTCCAGGCTCTTGAGGATGGCACGGCTTACACCTATCTGGTGAATGCTCATTGGTCTGCCGAGCTCAAGAGGACCTACACCTTCGTGAACCTTGCAGATCCGGAGCTCGGCATCGAGTGGCCCATCCCGCTTTCCGAGGCGACGATTTCCGAGGCGGACAAGCATCATCCGATGCTGAAGGACGTTGTTCCCATGGAGCCCAGGCGCACGCTTGTGACAGGTTGCAACGGCCAGCTGGGTCGTGCCGTCCGCGCGCTTGCGGAGGAGCAAGGCCTTCTCGACACGTTCGACTTCTGCGATATCGACACGTTCGACTTCTCTGAGCCTAAGGCGTATGACCAGTACGACTGGTCGCTCTACGGCACCGTTATCAACTGCGGAGCCTATACCGCCGTGGACAAGGCCGAGACTCCGGAGGGTCGAGTGACCTGCTGGGCCGCCAACGCGACCGGCCCGGCCCTGCTTGCCCGCACTTGTGCGAACCACGACATCACGCTCGTGCACATCTCGAGTGACTATGTCTTTGACGGCACGCGTGAGCTCCACGATGAGGGCGAGGCACTCAGTCCCATTAGCGTATACGGGCAGTCCAAGGCCGCCGGTGATCTCGCCGTGGAGGGGTGTCCCAGGCACTACATTCTCCGCAGCTCCTGGGTCATTGGCGATGGGCACAACTTCGTGAAGACGATGAAGTCGCTCAGTGACCGCGTTGCCAATCCCGAGGACAAGCTCAATGGGGTTACCGTCGTGGACGATCAGCTGGGCCGTCTTACCTTTACGCGTGATATGGCGGCGGCGGTCTTCCATCTGTTGAACGCCAACGCCCCCTATGGCGTATATGACTGCACGGGGTCTGGCGCTGTCAGGAGCTGGGCTGATATCGCTAGGACCGTCTTTGACGCCGCCAACGGCAATGGCGATGCCGTGACTCCCGTAAGCACCACCGAGTATTATGCGAGCGCCGCCGGCCCTGTTGCCCCGCGCCCGCACTTCTCGGCGCTCGACCTCTCCAAGCTCGAGACTGCTGGCTTCCACATGCCCGACTGGGAGATGGAGCTCTCCGAGTATCTCGAGGAGCTTCTTGCCGACGGCGACCGGAAGTAAGTCTGCTTCCGAGTAAACTAATTGAAGAGTGGCGCCCCGCCACGAAGATGGCGGGGCGCTTTGTTATCCGAAGGTCTGGGGAAGTCCATGGGAACCATGGTTAATGTTGCACGAAAGGCCTATCGCGTCGCAAAGAAGGCCGCGGGGGTAATGGGGTCCGCCGATTCCAATCCGTTTCCTGTCGACGCTTGGACTGACGCCGCCTATGCCGCTTGGTTTGAGAAGCACAAAGCGTCTTCGGAGGAGCTTGACCGCCAGCGTAGGGTTACCGCGGACTTCAAGATACGACCGACGTTCAGCCTGATTGTCCCGCTCTATAAAACGCCGCTTGACTATCTGAAGGTTATGGCTGACTCGGTTCTTGGCCAGACCTACGGTGACCTGCAGCTCATTCTCATTAATGCGAGTCCGGAGCTTCCGGCTCTTGCGTCTGCCGTTCACGCCTTAGAGGTTCGTGACAGTCGAGTGACGGTTGTGACGCTTGAGTCAAACCTTGGCATTACGGAGAACACTAATGTCGGCATTGATGCCGCTACGGGTGACTACTGCTGTTTCCTGGACCATGACGACTATATCGACGCCGACCTGCTGTTCGAGTATGTGAAGGCGATTAACGAGCGGCCCGGGATCGACTTCCTCTACTGTGACGAAGATCTTGTCATTGAGGGAAAGAAAGCGGGGACCTTTAATCACCAGAATCCCTTTTTCAAGCCTGATTATTCTCCTGAACTCATGCTGTGCAAGAACGGCATCATCCACCTGATGACGATCAGGAAGTCGATTATTGAGGAAATGCCGAGGCCCAGCGCGGAGTTCGACGGCTCTCAGGATTACAACATGGCTTTGTGGTGCTCGGAAAAGGCGAGAGAGGTTTGCCATATTCCGCGCGTGATGTATCACTGGCGTATCAGTGAGAACTCAACCGCGACAAATCCGGACTCCAAGCCTTACAGCCTGTATTCTTGCCGGAGGGCGCAGGCGGCTCATTATGAGCGACGGGGAATCGAGGGGAGTATCGTTTCGTCTGGAATCTACCTGTTGCACAACCCTTGGCTTAGGGACCTCGAGGGCATGGTAAGCGTAGTTGTCGACGTGTGGCCTTGGCTGGGCGAGCCTGACGACGGGCGCAAGCTTGCATTTGATTCCCTCGACCAGTTCGTTGAGTCATTTGCGCAAAATAACTCGTACGAGGATGCCGAGCTTCTCCTTGTGGGGGCCGAGGTCAATTGCGCCAGATTTGACGAACGATTCGAGGCTGTTGAGTGCGCGGCGGATGCGGGGCTCTACGAGCGTCTTAATGCTGGCGCCGCGAAGGCAAGCGGGGACTACGTCTTGTTCCTCGATGCGGGCTGTTTCTTTGACACTCCCGAGCCGCTCGAACAGCTTGTTGGACTCTGCTCACTCGACGGCGTTGGCGTGTCGGCTCCTAAGACGCTGTATAGGGGTGGTAGGAACAAAGCCTACGGTGTCGCGGTGACGATCGAACGAATCATGCCTTTGTATCGTGGATACGAAGATGATTTCCCTGGCTATCAGTGCAATCTCCGCGCGCTGCAGAATGTGAGCGCCTGCGGCGTGCAGGGCCTCACGGTCTCCAGGGATTTGTTTGAAGCCGTTGGTGGCTTTGACGAGCACTTTGAGAGCGAGGTTGGCGCTGCTGATTTCTGCCACAGGGTGCTTGAGCGGGGGCTTCGTGTCGCCCAGACGTGTACGGTGAAGTTGCGTACTGGCGACGTGTGCCCGGAGCACTATTTCGTGAGTGCTGAAAACGCACCGGATTTCTCTGAGAGCGACATTGCTCTGTTTGACGAGAAGTGGCCTGGCGTTCGTGAGGCGGGGGATCCGTATTACAACGTGAACCTTGACCAGGCGAGCGGGTATTGCCAGGTCAAGAGGGGATAGGCTAGGCGGGTGCCGCCGGCGTGCAGCGAGCGGTCCTCGCAGCACGCCGGTTTTCTTTTGGGCTTTGGAGTTTCGGCTGGTGGCCGCGCGCGAATGATGATTAGCGATGTTCTCAATTCTGCTTGTTATACATACTTAGATACATATAATCCTATGTAACTAAGCCATCTCTTCTAAGGAGGGTCGCATGCCAACTGTATTGCCGGTGACAGAACTTCAGAGGAACACGGCTGCGCTCACGGACGAGGCGATGCGGACGAAGGAACCCATCTACTTGACTCGTCGCGGCAAGGCGGCGGTCGTTCTTCTCGACGCGGCCGAGTACGATCGTGAGATGAGCTATCGCAAGGCGATTATCGAGCGCGAGAAGCGTGTGCGTGAGGGTATTGCCCGAGGCCATGACGAGCTGGCGCGCGGGGAGTCGTCCTCTCTTGACGAGACGCTTTCCCAGCTTGCGGATAAGTGGTCGCTGTGAGCTCGTCTGGGCAGGATGATGGTCTGCGGCACTACGAGGTCCTTCTCGCGAGGTCCGTCAAGGAGAGGTTGCTCGGCATCCCCTCTCGCGACGATGCGAGGCGCGTCGCAAGGAGGCTCCGCATGCTCGAGGTTGCCCCAGCGATGGGCGAGGTTTATGAGCCCGTTTACGAGTCTGCGATGCCCGACCATGAGGTTCGCGTAACGTTTACCGGGCACTATGGCATTTACTACACCATCGACGAGACGGCCGGAACCGTAGGCGTTGAGTTTCTCGAGGACTGTCGACGTGACCCGATGAGGAAGTTTTCGTAGCGATGGTTGATGAAGCGTTCGAGCCCCGCAACATCATCGTCACGGGCGGCTGCGGCTTCATCGGCAGCAACTTCGTGCGCTGGGTGGTGCGCGAGCACCCCGGCGTGCACGTCACCGTGCTGGACAAGCTCACCTACGCGGGCAACCCTGCCAACATCGCGGGGCTGCCGGAGGACCGCGTGGAGCTCGTCGTGGGCGACATCTGCGAAGCGGCGCTGCTCGACGAGCTCGTGCCGGGCCACGACGCCATCGTGCACTACGCGGCGGAGTCCCACAACGACAACTCCATCGCCGACCCCGAGCCGTTCCTGCGCACCAACG
>ERZ1035027.109-NODE-109-length-52650-cov-7.715638_pt1 | contig 52650 bp, 39 predicted proteins | sample MGYA00520604_ERZ1035027 | MGnify/ENA primary metagenome ERZ1035027 (study PRJEB33766, sample SAMN09781743) | gut metagenome | biome: gut microbiome | host: Homo sapiens | place: Madagascar | study: EMG produced TPA metagenomics assembly of the PRJNA485056 data set...
TGACCACGGCCGGCACGATGATGCCGACGATGATGGCGCCCAGCCAGAACATCACGGCGTTGGAGCCGGCCAGCAGGCTGCCGACGACGGCGGCGCGGTCGACCATGGGCACGTCGGGCAGCGTCGGGTCGAAGTAGAACGCGATATCGGCGGAATACGTGGCGGCGGAGCCGTTGATCACGATCGCGTACGCCAGCACGATGACCAGCTGGGCCACGGCGCCGACCAGGGCGGTCTTGACCATGAAGTCGCGAGCTTCAACGTCGCCGGTGAGGCCGGCGATCACGAGCGCGGCCAGGCCGCCCATGAAGATCGTGTTCGTCAGGTAGTACACGATCAGAAGCGGGGTATCCCACGTGGGCAGCGACGGCATCAGATAGGAGTCGCCGGTGACCATGGGAAGCGCCAGGCCCACGATGATGGCCAGAATGCCGGCCCACTTCGGGGCGACGCCGTCCTCGGCGCGGCGGGGGAACAGGAAGAACAACGCGATCGCGATGAACTCCACGACGCAACCCCACAGCTCGAGGGTGATGCCGGACACGCCGTAGCCGTTACCGGCAAGCAGCGCGCCGAACGCGTTGAAGATGCGCTCCCAATGCTGCAGGTGCATGAACACGCAGATGCCGCCGATAACAAGCGTCGCCAGCGCGGCGATGAGCGCCACGTTCTGCATCTTCTTGCCCTTGCCGAGCACGGTGAGCAGGCCCTGTGCGCCCAAGATGCCGCCGGACAGGCACAGGAAGAAGGTGAAGAGGATTAGAGGCCATTCCGGATTCATGAGTCTACTCCCTCCACTTTCGGCCCTCGCGGAGCAGGTACATCAGCTTAGGCTTGTTGCCTGCGTCCTTGAGATGATGGATATCGCTTTCCGTGTACGCCTCGACGTAGTCCTTGAGCTTGACGCGGGTCTTGGTCATCTCGTCGTACTGGCAGCCGGGGCTGTCCGGATGCGCCGGGCCCTCGAAGCTGTCGACGCCCTTGTCAAGGTCGCCGAAGAAGCGAGCGCGGGCGCCGCACTGGGCCACGCACTGCGGCAGCTCGCCTTGGCTGATGCGCTGCTCGCACATGGTGCACTTCTCGACGACGCGCTCCTCCTCGTTGAGGTAACGCACGCCGTACGGGCAGGCCAGAGCGCAGAAGCGGCAGCCGATGCACTTGGACTTGTCGATCTGCACGGTGCCGTCCTCGCGGATGTGGGACGCGCCGGTCGGGCACACGCGCACGCACTCGGGGTTCTTGCAGTGCTGGCACTGGACCGGAAGGAAGTACATCTCCACGTCCGGGTAATCGCCCGAGCCGCCCTCGATGGGGTGCGGACCGATGCGCAGCGTCTTGATCCAGAAGTTGCCGACGTCGACGCCGTTGATCGCCTTGCAGGCGACCGTGCAGGCCAAGCAGCCGGTGCAACGGTTCAGGTCGGTGATGATCGCGTAATTTGCCATGGGTTGTTACCTCCTTTCCTTATTTGTAAGAGCCGAGCTTGTCGCTCAGCTGGCCTTTGTTGCTGTACTGGCCGAGGGCATCGCTTCCGCACTCGCCCTTGGGCAGCTTGCCGGTGACCAGGACCTCCGGGGATTGGATGGACGGCTGGCAGCCCTTCGCGTCCATATTGGCGAAGGTCAGCTCCACCTTGGCATCGGCAAGACGCGGGTCGTTGGACAACCATTCCTTCAGACGCGGGTCGTTGGCGTTCGTGATGGCGGGGTTGCCCTCCGGATCGCACGGCACCGGGTTCTTGAACGGGGAGTTCTCCGCCGTGGCCTTGTAGATCAGCGCCGGGATGCCGCGCAGCTGCGAGGCGCCGCACACCCAGCACTGGGCGTACTTGTCCATGCAGCAGTTGATGCCGACCAGCTCGAAGCCGTGGCTTGCGGTGTCCATCTCGGGGTACCACCAGGCATGGTTGGCGTTGATGGTGCCTTCCTTGATGCCGTAGTACAGGTCGGCGACCTCGCGAACCGCGCCCCACGGGGTGCGGATCCACACCCAGTCGCCCTGCTCGATGCCCATGCGCGCGGCGTCCTTCGGGTTGATCTCGACGCGCGGGGACGGCCACAGCTCGCGGCACCAGGGCAGCTGACGGTGCTCGGAGTGGAAGTACACGGGCTGACGGGAACCGGTGGTCATGATGAACGCGTGGTCGTCGCCGTACTTCTGCAGGTTCTCCTTGTACTCCTCCATCAGATGATCGCCCTTGTAGTTGTCATTGATGTAGGAGTCCGTCGTGGCGATCTGATCCGCCTGGTCCTTGTGGTAGTAGCGCGGGGCCTCCACCTTGGAGTTCTTCGGCTCGAACCAGTGCGGGAACTTGTCGATGTCGGGGATCTTCCCGTCATAGGCGGCACGGTCCGGGCTGCAGCTCTCCGCGAACGTCTTGGTGGTGTCCGGGATGTAGGTCTCGGCGATGGTGGACCACACCTCGACCTTGGCGGTCGGGGTCATGAAGCCGCACTTCTCGTCGACGGCGGAGTACAGGTTGTAGCCGCCCTGCTGGCGACGGTAACCCATCTCCCAGCGACGATACGTGCCCCAACGCTCGGGATGCCACTTGCGGCAGTCAAACCAGCCCTCTTCCTGGAACTTCGCGGCGTACTCGGGGAAGTCCGGGCCCGCCACGTCGTTGATGGCCTGCGCGGGCTTCTCGGCGTCGGCATAGCTTGGGAACGCCGGGATGACCTGCTCGGGCTTGCTCTCCTTGTCCTTGAACTCCTCGATGCGCCACCAGTCGGTAGCGTCCTTGAGCACGCGATACTCCTGCTGCTCGTAGGTGATGCTGCCGCCCATCTGCACGAACTCGTTGTAGTCCAGGTTGTTCCAGCCGTCGTAGTTCAGGTCGCGGTCGTTCCAGATCACGGACGTGCGGTCGGCAGGGATGTCGGCGCGGGTCGGATGCTCCTTGCCCGAGACCGCCTTCGCCATGCCCAGGTACAGGCAGATGACGGCGACCGGGTCGTAGATACAATCGCCCATCGGCTCGACGGCGCGCGCTGACCTGCGCCGAAGATGCCGCCGGCGCCCTGGGACACGCGGCCGGTGTTGACCTCGAGCCAGTGCAGGACGGGGATGACGATGTCGGCGCAGCCGTTGTTCGGGCAGCTCCACAGGTTGAAGTCCAGCCAGAAGTCCAGGCGGGTCAGGGCCTCCCAGGCCTCAAGCAGGTTGGACTCGTTCATGAAGTCGCCGGACATGCACACGCCGCCGTGGATCTGATACGGGGTGTCGATGCCGTTGATGGAGTCCCAGATGGTCGCGGAGTCGGCCCAGCGGTTCCAGTAGCGAAGCAGCGGGAAGCGCTCTGCGGAGATCTGCTTGGCATTGCTGTCGAAGCTGGTCTTCAGGCCCGGCCATGCGCGGGAGCTCTTGTAGGCGCCGCCCTTGCGCTCGGCGATCCAGCGAGCCTCCTCGGCGGAGGGCACGTGGTTGCCATAGCGCTCGGCCAGCGGGGACTTCACGTCGATGAGGTGCTGCACGAAGCTCTGGATCAGCGGCACCTGGTCCTCGATGGACAGGTCGCGCGGGGTGTTGCCCAGCTCCATGGTGCCAACGCCCTCGCGGATGCCCCAGTCCTGAGGAGCATGGTCGGTGACCTTCATGTTCGCGCGGCCGCAGCAGCCGTCGACCTCGGCCTTGGAGGAGCCGCGGTTGCCGGCGGGCTCGTCGGAGTTGCCGGTGATGCAGGCGATCAGCTGCAGGGCACGGGAGTTCTGCACCGCGTGGCCCGTCTGGTCGGGAGCCAGCTGGTAGTGGATGCCGCCGTTGCCGTGCAGGGGGTTCAGGCGCGTGGTGTAGATCTTCACGGCCTCGACGATCTTCTCGGCGGGAACCTCGGTCACGCTCTCGCAGTACTCGGGCGTGTACTCGGACAGGCTGTCGGAGAAGGCCTCCCAAACGGTGCCGGCCTTGATGGTGGTGCCGTTCTTCAGCTTGATGTCCACGCCGCCGGGGAACAGCGCGGGGTTCTTCGGCAGGCCCATGGGGTTGGACTTCTTGCCGCCCTCGTTGCCCTCGTTCCAATACGCGTCGTAGGACGGGTCGGCCGGGTCGGCGAAGTGCGACGGGTCGGGAAGCCATGCGTCGGCGATGATCGGCTTGTACGGATGCTCGATCCAGGTGCCGGTCGTCGGGATCTTATGCTTCTCGCCTTCCCACTGGCACGCCTCGGCATCCCAGTAGGTGGGCTTGTTGTTGTTCTCGTCCCAGCAGATGAAGCGGCGATAGCTGTACTTCTCGTCCGCCGGCTCCCACCACTGGCTGATCCACTCGCGGTCGACATCGGCCTCGGTCAGGATACGGGATTCCATATCCACGCCGCCGTTCATCTCCTGGAACCAGCCCTTCTTCGTGCGGCCGTCCTTCTCGGGGTTCCACAGGAACGGGGCGTTGGTCCAACGGCGGACGAACAGGTCGTCATAGGCCTCGTTGTCCAGGATCCACTTGAGCCAGGTCAGGGAAAGGCACAGGTCGGTACCGACGCGCAGCGGCAGCCACAGGTCGGCTTCCTTTCCCAGCGGCGTCATGCGCGGGTCCACCAATATATGCTTGTAAGCGCGCTGCGAGCAGTCCACGACCGTGCGGTTCGTGGAGTCGTAGTTGGAGTACTCGGCGGCGGTGCCCCACTGCACGTACACCAGCGGACCCTGCTCGACTTCCATCCAGGGCGAGCCGATCTCGTCGGTCAGGATACCGGCGAAGTGGCGCGGGCCCTTGCAGATCTCGTACGCAAGATGGGCGTTCGGGGTCGGGAAGATGGACTTCAGCGTGCCGTACGGGGGCTGTGCCCACACGCGGGACGTGCCGCCCATGGCGAAATTGGCCTCTCCGCCGTACTTCTCCACGATCTCGTTGAGCTTGGCGCCGGCCTCATCGAAGGCATCGGCCAGGGAAATGCGGACCCAACCGGGATCGTCCTCGCCCTTGGGGTTCGTGCGCTTCAGGCAGTAGCGCAGACGATCGGGGTGGTACAGTGCGAGCATCGACGACTGAGACTTCGCGCAGCAGTGACCGCGGCTGTGAGCGTTGGACTCATCGCCCTCGACCTTGATCACCTTGTTGTCCTGAACGGTGACCCACGTGCCGCACTCGACCTTGCCGCACGCACGGCAGCACGAGCGGATGCGCTTCACTTCGCCGGCCGTCGGGTCGGCGCCTTCGGCCAGAGCCGCGGACGGCGCTGCCGCGAACCCCACGGTCGCGGCGGCACCCGCCATAGCGGACGCCTTCAGGAAGCTGCGGCGAGTCAAAGATAGTTTCGCCATATGCCCCTCCTCTCCTTTTCTGATTCGTTTCTCCTTCGTCTCCCGCATTGGGAACGCGGCGCCGTGCCGGCACCCTGCCTCCGCCTGCAAGGGGGAAGGGAGGGAGGAGGTGGCGGCCGGGCCGGATGCGGCTACGGTGCAGCGTTCCCAATGCGATGACCCGATGGTACGGCGGTGCGCCGGACGGGAATCATAAGGGTGGGATTGTATGAGCACGCGCATATCATCCTTGCGGGATGATTTTGCTCTGAACTGGGCATTTATACTTTGATTAGCGAAGAGGACGCAGGCGGATGACCTGGGACGAACCCGATTCGGGTAGCCCGCAAGGCGTTCGCCGAACGAAGAGTTAGGGGTAAAGGACATGGCACAACCAAGGCCTTCGATGACGCTGATACTGGACCTGGACGAGCGCGTGGACTGCGAGGAGCTGCGACTGGAGATCGGCCGCAGCTACGCCTACGTCGGGTCGACGCTGGTGCGCACGCACGCCGCCGCGGGCGAGGACGCCCCGGTGGAGAACACCATGCACATGCTGGTGAAGCTGGGCACGCGCCAGTATCTGGCGGCAGGCGATGAGGGCTCCGACGAGCTGTGGAACGACGTGATGCGCGATTGGTTCCGCAACCAGTTCCGCAAGCTGGGCAACCAGGCGCTCATCTACAACAAGCGCCAGAAGGAGATCGAAGACGGGCGCGAGCTTGCGTTCACATGGCTTGAGGTGGACCTGCAGAACGGCACGCTGCCCGTGCGCCTGCGCATGAACGACGTGAGCGGCATCGCCGAGGACGCCGCCGACATGCTATCGCTCGTGCGCGACGCCTACAACGAGGGCAAGCTGGGCAGCACCGACTCAATCGCCCGCGTGAGCATGCCCTCGGATGATGATTGGGCCGCGCAAATGGAAGCCGGCGCAGCCGCGTTCGCCGAGCGCAAGGCCGCCGAGGAGGCAGCCGTCGCAGAGGCCGAGGCAGCTGCCGAAGCCGAGCGCGCCGCCGCAGAGGCAGCAGCCGCAGAGGCGTTCCTGGAATCGCCCGAGCTGATGGAGGCCGACGCGCATGCCGCTGACGGCAAGGACGCCGTCGGCGGCGGCATGGAGCCGCCGGAGCTTGTGTTCGAACTTGATGAGCCTACGTTCGCGCCGACGTACCGCACGTGGACCGTGGAGTATACTGACGGCACGAGCAAGGTGTTCGAGGCCTAAAGGCCTTTTGCGGGGGCCGCGAGCGCGCCCCGCCGCAGAACAGCCGCGCCCGTCGGAAGGCGCCGCCTGTGCGGCAACGCCTTCGCCACCTTTTGAAAACCGCCCCGTCGTGTGCCGTGCGCACGCGACGGGGCCCCAGATAGCCGCTACCGAAGGGAGTTTCACATGATAGATACCATCGCCGCATTCGATGGGCGCCTCGCCAAGGTCGAGGGCGCCGAGCGCAGCGGCAAGACGCAGGCGCTCGTGGCGCGCTGCGCGCACCTTATCCAGAACGGGGAAGCTCCCGCATCCATCTTGGTAGCGGTCACCAACGCCTTCGCCGCGCAGGCCTTCCGCAAACGCCTTCGCCGCGCCCTTCCCGCAAACCTCATCGGCGCCGCCCTGTCGGTGCGCGTGTGCACCGCGCTCGACGCCGCCGTTTCGGTGCTCGACCAGCCCGCCGCCCGCGAGGCCACCGGCCGCGTGCCGCGCATCCTCAACAGCGCCGAGTACAACTTCTTCCTGGAGGATCTGAAGACCATCGGCGAGCATCCGCGCAAGCTGCGCAGCATGCTGGGCTTCCTGGACCGCAAGATGGCCGGCTACGAGCCGCGCGAGGAGTGGAACGCCGGCACCGCGGCGGACAACCTGCTGGCCTACGCCACACGAATCCTGAAGCTGCGCGGCGCCATGCTGGCCGGCGAGGCGCCCATGCTTGCCGCCGACTTCCTGAAAAGCGACGCCGGCGAGGGCGCTCGCGGCAGCTTCGCCTACGTGCTGGCCGACGACTTCCAGAACTTCTCCCACGCCGAGCAGACGGTGCTGTGCCTGCTGGCCGACAAGCAGATCATGGTGGCGGGCAACCCCAACCAGATGATGTCCAAGCGCGGCAACCACCCCTACATCGAGGGGTTCCTGAAGTTCGAGGCCGTGCGCCGCGACGTGGAGGTGTTCCATCTGCAGGGCGCGTTCGGAAACCCGCAGGTCATCGCGCTGGCCGACGCGCTGTGCACCGAAGGCGACATGGATAGCGCCTACATCGCCGGCAGCGCCACGCCCATCGAGCGCGCCGCCGGGGCCGAGGGCCTGCCGCAGGGCGTGCAGTCCATCAAGTGGAACACGCCCGAGGACGAGCTCAACGGCCTGACGAAGTACCTGCGCAAGCTGATGGACGGCCAGGAGGATGCGCGCGAGGCCCTCACCTGCGTCGTCGTCCCCAACCGCCGCTGGGCCGTGATGGTGGAGAAGATGCTGCGCCGCCGCGGTTTCAACGCGTCTGCCGCCGGCGCCGCCGGCACGCTTGCGGGCGACCCGCGCGACTCCACGCGCTCCCGCGCGCTCGTGGCGTACACGAAGCTGGAGCTGCTGGCCGATCCCACCGACATGATCGCATGGCGCAGCTGGTGCGGCTTCGACAACGCGCTGACGAACTCCGACGCCTGGATGGGCCTGCAGGACTTCGCCGAGGCCGAGGGCCTCACGCTGTACCAGGCGCTCCAGCAGGTGGGCAACGCCGGCTTCGGCGCGAAGGAGCCGTTCCTGCGCGCTCGCACGCTGGCCGAGAAATGGCGCTCCGGCCAGGACTTCCTCGAGAAGAACGCCACGCGCCGCGGGTTCGGCCTCATGAAGGCCATCGGCGCCGAGGGCATCAGCGAGTTCGAGGCCGTCGCCGCCGACATGGTGGGCGACGAGACGGCGAAGAGCCTGCTCGAACTCGAGCAGGCCGCCATCTCCGACCCGGTGTGGACCGAGGACCCGCACGTCGTGCACATCTGCCTGCCGCAGAACCTGTGCGGCACCGAGTACGACAACATGTTCGTGGTCGGCTGCATCGACGGCTTCTTCCCGCAGCGCAACGCCTTCGAGGTGATCAGCACCGACGGCGAGCGCAACCGCATCATGGACTCCGAGCGCCGCGACTTCATGGGCGGCGTGGCGAAGGCCAAGCACCTGCTGGTGCTGTCGCACTTCAGCAAGGCCGAGCTGGAGCTGGCCGAGCGCACGAAGATGCAGGTGGTGCGCGTGAAGAGCGAGAACGGCAAGCGCATGGCCATCGTTCGCCCGTCCTGCTTCCTGAGCGAAGCCGGCGACGCCGCCCCCACCACCATGGGCGGCCAGGCGCTTCTGGCGGAGTACGGCCTGAACTAGGCTGCAACCGGATACGAGCGGGCTTTGCGCGAATCGCAGCCCGCAAGCGCAGGGGCGCGGCAACAGCCGCGCCCCTGCGCGCGTTTCGAGGCTGCACCTTCCAAACTTCTGGGCGGTTTTGCAGGCGATTTTGAGGTAATTTGGTTTTCAGCATGATTATGACCTGGGGTTTTACGTCCGACGGGGCGAAGCAGCCTTCTTAAACCGCCCAGAAGTCCATGAGTGACGGGCAAATCAGGCCCTTTTTCCTGCAAAACCGCCCAGAAGACCTACCTACACGGCAGCGTCCGCATGGCGAGCGGGAGACCGGCAGCCAAAGCATGATTGCGATGCCAGCAGATTTCCCGAAATGTCCGGCGAACGCGGCTTTGCGCTGCCGTACAATCGAGGAAGTTTTCAAACGAGGAGTTGCATTATGGCCGTTATCGATGCGCATGCGCATATCTATCCCGACAAAATCGCCCCGAAGGCCGTGGAAGCCGTCGGAGACTTCTACAACGTTGGCATGTTCGGCGATGGCACGGCCGACGGCCTGCTTGCAGCGAAGGATCGCGCGCCCATCACGCACTTCATCGTGCACTCCGTTGCAACCACTGCGCACGCCGTCACCGCCATCAACGACTTCATCGCGAAGCAGTGCCAAGCGCACCCCGAGTTCATCGGCTTCGCCGCCATGCAGCAGGACTTCGAGGACCCCGCTGCCGAGCTACAGCGCGCTGTCGAGCTGGGCCTTCGCGGCGTCAAGCTGCATCCCGACACGCAGAAGGTGAACATGGACGACCCGCGCCTCATGGAGGTGTACGCCATCTGCGAGCAGCTGGGGCTGCCCGTGGTCATCCACACGGGCGACTACCGCTACGACTACTCGCACCCGCGCCGCCTGGTGAACATCCTGCGCACGTTCCCCGACCTGGTAGTGGACGCGGCGCATTTCGGCTGTTGGTCGCGCTACGAGGTGGGTTACGACATCCTGCACGAGGTGGCCATGAACGATCGCGTGTTCCTTGACGAATCCAGCTCGCAGTTCTTCCTGGGACAGCGCCGCACGGTAGAGCTCACGCGCATGTGGGGCACCGACCGCATCATGTTCGGCAGCGACTTCCCCATGTGGGACCCTGCCGAGGAGTACCGCACGCTCACCACCGCCGGCTTCACCGAGGACGAGCTGGAGAACATCCTGTGGCATAACGCCGAGCGCTTCACCGGCGTAAAAGTCGAGTAGCAGGGCGAACGCGCGGTTGAAGCCGCGAACGTGCAGCTGCCAGGTCGGCTCGCCCCGAACCCCCGCTCTCCGAAAACGCCCCGGCGTCTGCGCCGGGAAGCGGCGTGAAAGCGGAATGCACACACCCGAGCTCGCTAACGCAGGGCAAAACGAAGGCCTCCCGAATGGGAGGCCTTCTTGTTATTCTTCTTCCTCTTGCTTGGGCTTCGGGGTGAGCACCAGCTTCACGCGGTCGATGCGATGGCGATCCATGCGCACCACCGTCAGCTTCGCCGTGGCCTCCTTGCCCTCGAGCGTCAGACTCTCGCCCTCGGAGGGGATGCGGTCGAGCACATCCATGATCAGGCCGCCGAGCGTCTCGCAGTCCTCGGCATCCTCGGGCACGAAGCCGATGAGCTCCACGAAGTCGCCCACGGCCATGCCGCCGTCGATCATCATGGTGTCGTCGGTGAGCTTCTTCACCAGCTCGCTGTCGGCGTGGCGGTACTCGTCATCGACGTGACCCACGATCTGCTCCATGATGTCGGTCATGGTGACGATGCCGGCAGTGCCGCCGTGCTCGTCAACCACCACGGCGATCTTCGTGGAGCCCTCCTGCAGCACCTGCAGCAGCTTCGCCACAGGGATGCTCTCGGGCACGGCCTCGATGGTGCGCACGGGCAGGTCATCGATGGTGGAGCCCTTCTGCATCAGGTACAGATCCTTCACGTGCACGAAGCCCACGATGCGGTCCTTGGTCTCGCGGCACACGGGGTAGCGCGTGTACTTGTAGCGCGTGACCAGCGCCATGTTCTCTTCCAGCGAATCCTCAAGGTCGATGCACACCAGATCGGTTCGCGGGGTCATGATGGCCTCGGCGTCCTTGTCGCCCAGGTCGAAGATGTTGTCAACGAACTCGTTCTGCTCGGGGTCGATGAGACCGCTTTCCGTGGACTCGTCGATGAGCAGCTTGATCTCGTCGCCCGTGTACACCTCGCGCTCGTTGGCCGGATCATGGCCGGTCAGGCGCACCACACCGTTGGTGATGCCGTTGAACAGGATCATGATGGGGTAGGTGATCTTGTAGAACGCCATAAGCGGGCCAGCCGTGAACAGCGCATAGCGCTCGGTGGCGAAGATGGCGAACGACTTGGGGATCAGCTCGCCCACCACCACGTGCAGCGTGGTCATGATGAAATAGCCGATGGCCACGGCCACCACGCTGATCAAGGCCTCGGGCAAGTGCAGCATCTCGAACAGCGGGCGGATGAGAGCGGAGAACGCGGGCTCGCCCAACCAGCCCAATGCCAGCGACGCCAACGTGATGCCCAGCTGACAGGCGGACAGGTACTGGTTGACGTTCTCGGCAATGTACATGGCGCTTTTCGCACCCTTCTTGCCTTGCTCGACGGCCAGCTCGAGCTGGGATTTTCGAACGCGCACCAAAGCGAATTCGGCGATAACGAAAAACGCGTTCATGGCCAGGAACAAAACGACAAGAATCAGGCTTAAGCCTATGTGCATAAAAGCGGGTCTCCTTATGTCGGGTACATATCGAAGAGGCGGGCACTTGGCCCGCCTCCGAGCCCCCGGCACACCGGAGGCTTGCTAATCAGGTAGCTCTTCTATTTTGGCATGCGAACCCGCATTCACGGGGTTCCTTTACGCTATATCCAAAAGTCAGGCTGCGTTTTACGGAACCGTTACTTTTCGGAAGCCGTGACCTTGACCTCCATATCCCGGAGCAGCACCAGATTGGCCACGAACATGGCCAAGGCATGCTGGATGCCGTACGGCACGGAGCGGACGAACGGGACGTCGCCGTCAAGCTTGAGCAGCTCGTCGTGATCGAAGGGCTTCATGTGCATGTTCATCGGCGGAATTCGATCTCACCGGTTTCCGGGTTCATGGATTGCACGATGGCCAGCGACTCCAGATGATAACCACGACTGCGCAGATCGTCGCCGCCGGGCTGGAAGCCCTTCTCCACGGCGATGCCGATGCCCTCGACCGTGGCGCCCGCGTCCTCGACCAAGTCGATGAGGCCGTTCAGGGCGCAGCCGTTTGCCAGGAAGTCGTCGATGAGCAGCACATGGTCGTCGGCGTTCAGGAACTTCTTCGACACGATGACATCGTAGATGCGCTGATGCGTGAACGACTGGATCTTCGTGGAGTACACGTCGCCGTCAAGGTTGATGGACTGGCTCTTCTTCGCGAACACCACCGGCACGTTGAAATGCTGTGCCACCACGGCGGCGATGCCGATGCCCGAAGCCTCGATGGTGAGGATCTTGTTGATGGGCGCGTCGGCGAACAGACGCTTGAGCTCCTTGCCCATCTCGTTGAACAGGTTGATGTCCATCTGGTGGTTCAGAAAGCCGTCCACCTTCAGAACACCTTCCGACTTCACCACACCGTCGCGCCTGATGCGCTCTTCAAGCAGTTCCACAGTCCAGTCCCTCTTCCGATTCCTACCTATATCATGCGGCTTACGCTAAATGGAAACCGTTCCCGTGACAAGCAGGCCGATCGACACGATGGCCGCGATGAGGATGATGGCGGCAACCACGCGATCGAGCGTGTTTTCCAAGAACGGCTGGTTACGCTCCTTCTTTCCCTTGATATACACCAAGATGCCAGGAGCATACAGGATAGACATGAGCGTGACGCCGACGGCGCCGCTTGCCCACGCAAGGAACACGCTATAGATGACGCCGAAGACGGCGAACACGCGCCAAACCGCCACGGGAACGCCCAGCTTGCCCTTGAAGGAGCCGGCCTCGGTGAAGGCGACCTTCGCGAAATACGCGGCAGAAAGCAGGTACGGCAGCAAAATCATGCCGGCGGACAGCGCATAGAAGAACTGGTACGTGCTCTCGGAGAACAGCATGATGACGAGGAACATCTCGATGATCAGGTTCGTGACGACCAACGTGACGATGGGCGCGCCCTTCTTGTTCACACGGGCGAACGCCTTCACGAAACCGCCCTGGGCCGCCGCCTCGTAGGGGCACTCGGCGGAGAGCACGGTGTAACCGAGCATGGCGCCGACCAGGGACAGCACCACGCCGCCGTTGATGAGCGTAGCACCCCACGGGCCCACGGCGCGCTCCATGACGCCGGCGAGCGCCGGGTTGGAGAGCTCGGAGAGCTCGGAGAGCGGCATGACGCCCATAGACAGGGTGGAGACCAGCAGGTAGATGGTGAGCACGCAGACGAAGGCGATGACGGTGGCCTTGCCCACGTCGCTGTCCTTCTTGGCTCGGCCGGAGATCGCCACGGCGCCCTCGATGCCGAGGAACACCCAGATGGTGACCATCATGGTGCCGCTGACCTGCTCGAAGAACGACATACCCTCCACAGAGCCGTGCGCCATGTTCTCCATGAAGATGTTCACGTCGAACTTCTGGAAGAAGATGATGGCGGTGAGCGCGACGAAGATGGGGACGAACTTGCTGATGGTGATGATCAGGTTGACGCCCGCCGCCTCCTTCACGCCGCGGCTGACCAGGAACGCGTAGAACCAGATGATGCAGCTGGCCACGATGACGGAGGCCAGGTTGTTGCCCGTGCCGAAGACGGGGAAGAAGTACGACAGGGCGCCGCACAGGAGCGCGGAGAAGCTGACAGTGCACAGGATGGCGGAGATCCAGTAGCCCCACGCGCTGTTGAAGCCCAGAAAATCGCCGAAGCCGGCGGCGGCGTAGCTGTAGATGCCGCCCTTGAGCTGGGGCTTAAGGCGCGACAGCGCGAAAAACGTCATGACCAGGCACAGCACGCCCACAGCCGAGATGCCCCAGGCCGTCAGGATGGCGGCACCGTTGGCACCATGGGCGGCCTGATCGCCGGACAGCGTGAACACGCCGGCGCCGAGGATCAGCGTGATGACCGACGCTACTAGACGAAAGATGCCCAGCTTGCCGTGATGTTCCATATCATGTAGCGCGCCAGACCCGGTTGTCACCGTGCCGGAAGCGGCCATAGAAGCGCCTGCCGCTTCGTTAGCGTTGTTCATCGAACCCTCCTCGTCAGAGTAAACAGTTCTCACCACTATACCCCACACGTGGCTATATATAGGATTCGTATAGGATATTTTCCGATGCAAATGAATAATGCTTGGGGCGTATGCGCGTTTTTGCGTGGGATGATTCGCGCGACGGGACGCGCGCGAAACCGGGCCGGGACCGCAGGGCGGCGCGCACCGAGGGCACGGCGGCCCGAAAAGACGAACGCCGTGCGCCGGAATCGCCGCGGCCGGGGGACGTCTCCCCCGGGGCCGCGGCAACGCCGCCGGGACGGCGCCGGTTACTCGTAGGTTTGCTGATCGATGAGCGCGCGCGACAGCGCGGATCGATCGAGCGTGCAGCCCAGGCCGTGCTCGTGACCCCGACGTTCGAGCGTGACCATCCCGCGCTCCACCGTGTACGGCGGATCGGTGACGTCGACGTCGAAGTAGCGCGAGGTGGCGCCGATGTCGCCCGCGTCGACCACGCCGGGCAGCATCTGGAACGCCGCATGCATGCGCCGCGAGATGCCGGTGTCGTACATGCCTCCCATCCACACGCTCATGCCGCGCGCGTTCGCCATGCGCACGAATTGCAGCGCAGGCTGGATACCGCCGAATTTCCCGATCTTGAGCGCGTAGCACTTCAGCTCCTGGTGCTTGAGCGCCTTCGCCAAATTGCCTGCGCTGAAGATGGACTCGTCCAAGCACACCGGCGTTTGGATGCGGCGCTGCAGCTGGGCCAGGCGCGCAAACAGGTCGTGCGGGCCGTTGGCCGGCGTGCGCCGCGGATCGAGGGGCTCCTCGATCCAGGCGATTCCCAGCGCGTCGAGGCCGCGCAGCACGTCAAGGTCGCGTTCGGTGAAGCTTTGGTTCGCATCCAGCGATATGACCAGGTCGGGGAACGCCTCGCGCACCGCCTGCACGCAAAACAGCGCCGTACCCGGCGTCACCTTCAGCTTCACGCGCGCGTACCCGTCGTCCACGCAGCGCTGCACGGCGGCCAGCGTGTCGGGCACCGAGCCCACGGGCACGGCAGCACCCGCCGACGCCAATGCGGGCCGACCATCGTCGGGCGCCTGCCCGCCGATGAGCCTCCAAAGCGGCTGGCCGACGATCTTGCCGTACAGATCCCACAACGCCGGCTCGATGGCCCCGCGCGCCATGGGCAGCGCGTCGGCGCCCGGGCACGCCGCCAGCAGGCCGTCGGCCTCGGAGGGGTGCAGGAACACGGTGTTCAGCACCAGAGGGATGAGCTGCTCCTGCAGGATGCGCAGGTCCTGGTCGAGCGTTTCGGGCAGATACCAGTCGGTGGGGAAGGCCGCGCACTCGCCAAGGCCCGTACGGCCGGCATAGTCCACCACTTCGACCAGCAGCGATTCGCGGAACGACAGCGTTCCCTTCGCCGTGGCGAAGGGTTTGCGGAACGGCAGGCGAATGCGGTACAGGTTCACGCGCTTGACCTCGATGCGCTGCTCATAGAGCTTGCGCAGGGCCGAGCGGTCCACCTTGCCGATGCCCGTGCGCGGAAACGCATCGAGCACGAACAGGTGCTTCGGCTGATACACGCGCGACAGCTGGGACGCCACGCTGTGCGCCGCCTCCTGGGCGAATATGCGATCGGAAACGGTGCGGCCGCGCTGTCCCGCGGCGCTCGAGGCGACGGAGGCGGACAGGGGCCTGGGCAGGTCGAAGGCCGCATCGCGCTCGATGAAGCCGACCGGACGGCGGCCCCATTTCTCGTCGGGCGCGCCGAAGATATAGGCATCGGCGACGCCGGGCACGCGCAGCAGCTTCTCGCGGATCTCGGCGGGGTAAACGTTCTCTCCACCCGAGACGAACATATCGTCGGTGCGCTCCTTCACGTACAACTTGCCGTCGGGAGCGATGGCCGCCGTGTCGCCCGTGAGGAAGAACCCATCGGCCGTGTAGGCGGCACGGGCGTTCAGATAGCCGGAGAACAACCCGGGGCCTCGCACGGCAAGACGGCCGAACCCGTCGGGCCCAGCGTCCACGATGCGCGCCTCATAGCCGGGAAGCAGCTGCATGCCGCCCGTGAAACCGGGCAGCACCAGGGAGTTCGCGATGTTGCTGGATGTCTCGGTCATGCCGTAGCTGGCGTACACGCGGGCGCGCGCGGCCAGGGCGCCGCCGAGCGTCTGCGCGTTCAACGGGCCCCCGCCCAGCAAGATGCACACATAGCGGCGCAGCTGGTCGGCGTTCGGCGCCGCCAGCATATCCTGCAGCATCTTGTCGACCACCGAGATATGAGTGGCGCCGCGACGGGCGGCGTCGGCCAGTACGCGGCGGGCGTCGAAGCGCTCGTAGAGGATGAACGGGTTCGCGTTCAGGAAGCTGCGCACCACCATTTGCAAGCCGCCCACATGGTACAGGGGAAGCGCCGCCTGCCACAGCCCTTCGCCGCGGCGGTTGAGCGCGGCATTCGAGACCGCCGCCGAGTTGCATAGGTTATCCCAGGTCAGAGGAACGGCCTTCGAGCGGCCGGTGGTGCCGGAGGTGAACATGACCACCGCGACGGCGCCGTGGTCGAACACGTGCGCGCCGCGTTCGGCGAAATGGATGACGCTTTCCACGGCATCCTGGCGGGCAACGTCCTCGCGACGGCGCGCCGCCGCCTGACGGCCGTGCCCCGCGCGGCCGAGCGCGCGGGTGGTGCGGGCCTCCGCCGTGGCGATGTTGGTGCGCGCCGCGAACGCCGTGCGCTGCGCATGACCGCGACCGTGCGCAGCCGCATCGGCGGTGCCGGTGGCCTCGTCGGCCACGGTCTGCAGCAGGTGCGCCGCGTTCGACATATCGACGGTGTAGGCGACGTTCACGGCGCGGGAACGCTGCAGGTCGAGCAGGCGCGCCTGCTTCTCGGCATCGGTCAAGCGCGTGTTCATGGTGATGAGCGAGAACCCGCCGTAGGCGGCCGCGAGCAGCATGATGACGAAGGCCGGGTTGTTCGGCAGGTCGACCACCACGGCATCGCCCGGCTCGACGCCCCTTCGACGCAACAGGCTGGCCAGGCCCGCCGCCATCATGCGGGCTTCCCTATACGAGAACGCTTCCACGTTCCCTTCCTTATCGACAAACGTGAAGCACATGCGCTGCGGGTTCTGCCGCACCATGCCTTCGAATACGCCGATCATGAGGGTTCTGCGCCTACCTTTACCTTGAACTGCTGAAACGACTTACGGGAACTTCGGGTACTTGGAGAAGTCAGGCTTGCGCTTCTCCTTGAACGCGTCGCGGCCCTCCTTCGCCTCGTCGGTGGTGTAGTACAGCAACGTGGCGTCGCCAGCGAACTGCTGCAGGCCGGCCAGGCCGTCGGTGGCGGCGTTGAAGGACGCCTTCATGAAGCGTAGCGCCGTAGGGCTGAACTGCAGCATCTCGCGCGCCCACTGCACGGTCTCCTCCTCAAGCTGCTCGAAGGGCACCACCTTATTGACCATGCCCATGTCGAGCGCCTCCTGCGCCGTGTACTGACGGCACAGGTACCAGATCTCGCGCGCCTTCTTCTGGCCGACCATGGCCGCCAGGTAGCCCGCGCCGTATCCGGCGTCGAAGCTGCCCACCTTCGGGCCCGTCTGGCCGAACTTCGCCGTCTCCGCGGCAATGGACAGGTCGCACAGGATGTGCAGCACGTGGCCGCCGCCGATGGCATAGCCGTTGACCATGGCGATGACGGGCTTGGGCACCACGCGGATCAGGCGCTGCAGGTCGAGCACGTTCAGGCGGGGGATGTTGTCCTCGCCGACGTAGCCGCCGTTGCCGCGGATCTTCTGGTCGCCGCCGCTGCAGAACGCCTCGTCCTCGTGACGGCCGCCGTGGTTGGCGCCCGTGAGGATGATGACGCCGATGGAGGCGTCATCGCGCGCCACGGAGAACGCGTCGTACATCTCGTTCACCGTCAGGGGCGTGAAGGCGTTGCGCCTGGAGGGACGGTTGATGGTGATCTTCGCGATGCCCTCGTACGTTTCATAGACGATCTCGCGGTATTGCTTTCCAGGTTGCCACTGGATATCGCTCATGTGATTCCTTCCGCTGCTACGCGAAAACGCAAGGGTTTGCGCGAAGTTTTACGTGTACGAAACAATGGTAGCGAATTCGCCCGACATAAGCACGCTCCGCACGATATCCGCATCGTACAGAGCGTCTGAGCGGGTTTCCCGTTCCTTGCGCTGCTAAGCGCCGTTGCTTGCTACAAGGCGGCGCGCAGCGCCTCGACCGTCTTGCCGTACTCGGCCTCTACGGGCTCGAACAGCTCCTTCGCCCGCGTGAAGTCGGCAGGCTTGGCGCGCAGCTCCTCGGTCAGCGCGTTCGACGACTCGTACAGGCCGGTGAATCCCATGTTCTGTGAGACGCCCTTCAACGTGTGGGAGGCAAGGAACGCAGCATCCGCGTTGCCGCTTCGAAGCGCTTCGCCCAGCTGCTCGAAGCTGCCGTCCTCCAGGAACTTCTCGGCGAATCGCACGATGAGCTTCTCGCTGGTGAAACGGCGCAACACGTCGCTGAAATCGGCTCCTATCTGGTTATATGCATCTTGAATCGCGCTCATTGCCTATCTAACCTTTCCTTGTCGGCCCATTTTCATCATCGGGGCGCCCTTCATCGATCAAGCTCCCGCTCTTTCCCGCCCCCTCATCATTCACCGAAATAGGGGGGGGGTGAATCTTGCTCGTCCTTCTCGACGATGATACGGTCCTGCAGATCGATAAGGCAATCGATGAGCAGCGGGTTGAACGCTCCACAATCACCGTTCAAGATCATGCGCATGGCCTTCTCGTGCGGGAACGCCTTCTTGTACACGCGATCGCTGGTCAGGGCGTCGTAGACGTCGACCAATGCCACGACCTGCGCCGATATGGGAATCTCCTCGCCCTTCAGCCCATCGGGGTATCCGCTGCCGTCGTAGCGCTCGTGATGCCAGCGGCAGATGTCGCGCGCAGCGCGCACCAGGGCGCTGTCGCGGTACTGCACCATGCCCTCCAGCATATCGGCGCCGATGGTGGTGTGGGTCTTCATGATCTCGAACTCCTCGGGCGTCAACTTGCCCGGCTTGTTCAAGATACTGTCGGGGATGGACAGTTTCCCCAGGTCATGCAGCGTGGATGCGGCGGCAATAGTGCTGCGATCGCTTGAGGTGATGCGGTAGCGGTCCGTTTTGCGCATCAGATGTTCCAGCATCATCTCGGTGAGCTTGCGTACGTGTTTCACGTGCGGGCCGCTTTCGCCGTTGCGCAGCTCCATGGCTCCGCCCATGATGTCGACGAGCATGCGGCTTTCGCGTTCGCGCTCGTAGAACTGCTGCGCGAGCATGGCGGAAAGGCGCCGTTGCTTGGTGTAGAGGCGCATGATGTTGCTGACGCGCTGGCGCACGATACGCGAGTCGAAGGGACGGCCGATGTAGTCGGAAGCGCCCAGCTCGTAGGCGCGCAGCACCGAGTCGTCGGAGTCTTCGCTCGAGATCATGATGACGGGGATGTCGTCGATCCAGCCGTTGCGCGACATGAGGGAGAGCACGTCGAAGCCGTCAACACCGGGCATGACGATGTCGAGCAGCACGATGGAGATGCCGCTTCCATGCTGTTCCAGGCACGCGATGCCCGCTTCGCCGCAATCCGCCTCGAGGATTTCGTACTGATCCTTGAGCATCTCGCTCAGGATGACGCGGTTCATCTCGGAATCGTCCACCACCAGCAGCAACGGTTTATGGAACTCATAGGAATCAAGGTCATCGGAATCGGTTATGACGAGGTTCTTGCGGCCCTTCGCCTTGTACATGAGGCCATCCGCCTGGCGTACCGCCTCCTCGACGGTGCGACCTTCGGACAGCACGCCGCCGACGCTGACGGTAAGGTTGATGTTCTCGTATCCGGGAACTGGCGTTTCGGCCACCTTATCCGCCATATCGTGCAGCTTGCGCGCGAAGACGTCAGCGGAAATGCCGGGGATGACCAGCACGAACTCGTCGCCGCCGTAACGTACGAGCATATCGCTGGACCGGATGCAGCTCCTGAGCGCGCTCACGGCCGTTTTGATGGCGACATCGCCGGCATGATGGCCCAGCGTGTCATTGACCAGCTTGAAATCGTCCAGGTCCAAAACCGCCACGCCGGCGAACACGTGCTGATTGCGCAGGTTGTCCTCGTAGAATCGCCGGTTATACGCGCCCGACAACGCATCGTGATAGAGCAGCTCCTCGGAAAGCAAGCCGCCAGCGACCGCGTCGATGGGCTGAGCGCACATGAGCACACCCGGCTTGCCATCGACGTTCACGTACCGAGCCGATGCGCGATGGACCTGATCGCCCATGAGCACCCTATGCGTTCGGGAGCCTCCATCGCGCAGAATGTCCTTGCACACCCCGCGCATGCAAACGCACGCGCCGCCGTACAGAAGACAAGATTCATCTTCCTCTATCTCGCGTTCGTCAAGGAAGCGCACGACGGGATAGACGCCGAGCAAGCGGCCGATCTCCGCATCGAGTTCGTCCCTCGACATATCGGATAGCTGGTCTTGCTGCTCGGTACCTTGCGTTTTGTCATCCATAGCCGGTGAGCCTCTGTTTCGAGTTGATTCGAACTTGCGTGCATACTGGTTTCCAATGAGTGCATTGTAGCAAAGTCGCACCACGTCAAGACGCTGATCGGCAATGCATGGGAACATGGCACGGAATGGAAGGGGCGAAACGGGCGCTTGCCGCAAGTACCGTGGAGCAAGGTTACGGCAAGCACCTTCCAGGCCGTTGAGAGGGGACTGACGGATAAGGCCGCGGAGTTCGCAGCCCGGCACCACGTTGCACGAGTGGACCGAGGACGCCCCGCTAGCACGTCGCCACGCAACACGGGCGGACGGCGACGCCCCGCTAGCGAGTCGCCACGCTGTGCACGCAGGCGGCGAACACCTCGGGGGCCTCCAGATGGACGTTGTGCCCCACCTTCGGCGCGATACGCGTCCTCACGATGCCCTCCTCGTGCAGGCTTGCTGCGAGCTTGCTGTATTTTGCGTCCTTTTCGCCGGCCAGATACAAGGCCGGGTAGCCGCGCAGGCCGAGGTCGCGCAGCGCCGCCGTGGTCTCGCGATACGAGGGCATGCGGTGCTGACCTGCGCATTCCACGCACTTCGCCAGCGCCTCGGGATCGTTGGCAAGCCTGTTTGCGCGGACCGCGGCGCGAACCTTTTTCGGCAGCGCCTTCTGCGACTCGAACAGCGGCAGATTCTCCCAGTAGGTCATGAAGTCCTTCAGCGGCGTCTCGCGCAGGCGGCGCGCCATATCGGCATCGCGTTTGATGGCGGTATCGCGCTCCGCCTGCGTTTTCGGCCCCATGCCCACGCTTTCCAGAAGCAAGCCGGTCGTTTGCTTGGCGAAAGCCGCGGGACCGACCTCAAGCAATGCGGAAAGCGCTACGCGCCCACCCATCGAATAGGCCACAACCAGGGGTTTTCCCGGAATCAGCTTGATAAGGGCAAGGAGCGCCTCGCCCATTGCGAGCAAGCTGTACGGCGCCGGATGGACCGGGACCGACGACCCGCCGTGGCCGACGAGGTCGATGCCGTACACGTCGCGCTCAAGGAAGATGGTGCGGCTTGTGGGGAACCAGGACAGCGCGTTTTGCGCGAATCCGTGCACAAACAGCACCGGGGTGCGGCGACGACCGCGAGCGGGATCATCCTCCTTCATATACAGGTAACGATATCGGACTCCGTCAACGTCGAAGCAGGCGGTTTCCGACTGCTCGTTCATCACTTCCATGAGCTCCTCCTCGATCCCTTAGCGCTTTATCGTTGTATGTGTTGCGTACAACACAGCATGCCGGCAACGCCAGGGCGCAAGACGCCGGCGTTGCGGCGATGGCTGCGCGCCGATCGCCGACCTTGCAGCGACGGTTGCGCGCCGAGCGCCTACCAATACTTGGCGTAGCGTTCGCGCAGACCCTGCAGGGGCACGGGCACTTCGATGAAGCTAATGCCCGGAACATCCAGCGATGCTCGATACGCCCGGTCGAACTCGGCCAACGTGACCGTTTTGCTGTAGGGCACGCCGAATGCGGCGACCGCTGCCTGGAAGTCCACGTCCTGAGGCGTGAGGAACAGGCGCTCAAAATACGCTTCCTGCGACTTCTGCGGCAGCATGTCGAATATGGCGCCGCCGTTGTTGTTCAGCAGCACGATGGTAATACCCTGCTGGCCGGCGTTTGTTTCGCAGCTATTACGCTTGGCGCCCTGTTTCGGCGCGCGGTTCTCGTCGCCTGCGGCGTCGGCGAGCTGCCGCTGCACGCGCAGCTCGCGCTGCAACGCCAGGGCATTCAAGTCGTGTTGCATGGTCAAATCGCCCGTGATCAGCGTGGTGCGGCCGAAGCAGCGCGAAGCGCCGATGGCCGTGGAAACCGTGCCGTCGATGCCGTTCAAACCTCGGTTCGCCAGCACGGTCAGCTGCTTTCCGCCCTTCAGGTAGAAGGTATCCACGGCGCGCACGCTCATGGAGTTTGCCGCGAACAGACACGAGCCTTCGGGGGCAAGCTCCAGCACGCGGCGAACGTAGGCACCCTCGAAGCCGTCGGCACCGGGTTCTTCGCCGGTATCTACCGCGGCTATGCGCTTTGCGGCGGCTTCCTCCACCCGTTGCCAAACGTTGGCGAACGACAGATCATTGGCGCCTGCCGCCGCGGGGCCGTCCTCCACACGCAGCGCGCGCAGCATGCTTTGCGCGAAATCGGCGGGCTTCGTGCGGACGAATACCGTGGTGGCGGCGTTGGTGTCGCGCGTTTCCAGGGGATCGGCCACTACCTGCAGCACGCCCTCATCCTCGCGCGCACGGGCCCACTGCGTTGCCCTCTTCGACACGGGGTAGCGGCCGAAACGCACGATAACCTGCGGGTTCAGCGCTTCATCAGGCGAGATGCCGCCAGGCTGGAACACGCTGTCGTAGTTGCCGATCACCAACGGGTCGTCGAAGGAGCGCAGCCCCGAGAGCGGGTCGGCAAGCACAGGGACGGCGAAGGTGCGCGCGAAGGACAGCACGCGCTGCGCCTCCTCGTGCGTGGCGCAGGAGCCCTCGCCTGCCAGCAGCAGCACGCTATTGGCCAGCAGCTCGCGGGCAAGCTGCGCCGCCGCAACGCCTTCCATGCCCCCATGCACGTGCGCGACGCCGACGGGAAGCAACGGTTTGCGGGCAGGTTTTGCCCCGGGAACCGCGCTGTCTGCAGCGGACTCGGCGCAGGGGATGCCGGCATCGAACAGGTCGGGTAGCGTCACGTCGGGCTTCAGCGGCTCGTCGAACGGGAAGTTCAGATGCACCGGACCACCGAAACAGGCTCCGGAAAGACGATGGGATGCGCTCGCCGTTGCAACCGGGGATGCTGCCAAGGGGGTTTGCATTTCCTGGTTTTGCGCGGGATCGCACGACCCGATCGCAGCGATGCACGCCTCGCGGGCGGCTTGACGGGCGAAGCGCAGCGATCCTTCGTCATCTGCGGGCAAGGGCATCCCGCGATAGGCGCGCACGTGCGTGCCATAAGCGTGCGATTGATCGCAGGTTTGCGGAGCGCCCAGCCCCTGCAGCTGTGGCGGACGGTCGGCCGTCAACACGATAAGGGGCACACGCGACGATTCCGCCTCGAGGATGGCCGGATAGTAGTTGGCGATGGCCGTGCCCGACGAGCACACCAGCGCCGCCGGACGACCGGACGCCTTCGCCATGCCCAGCGCCAGGAAGGCGGCGCCGCGCTCATCGATGTCCACATACGTGCTTATCCGCTGCGGAGCGCGGCAAGACAGCTCGTAGGCGGTCATGGACAGCGGGGTGGAACGCGAACCGGGGCTGATCACCACGTTTTGCACGCCCCATTTCACAAGCTCGCCGAAGAACGCTCCCAAAAAGCGCGCGGTTGCGCGCGGATCGGCGACGGTCATCGAGCTTCCCCTTTCCCTGCGGTCGTGGTTTGCGGGTCGGTTTGACCCGCGCTTTGCATTGCGGTTTGACCCGCAACCTGAGGGATCTCCTGCAGGTCAGCCGGCGACGCGGCTTGCGGGTTGGTTTCGCCCGTGGTTTGCGGCGCGTTTTGCGCTGTGGTTTGCGGGCTGGCTTGCGCAGCGTGGGACGATGCGGCGACGGCTTCGCCATCGAACGCCGAGAGCACGGTTTTTAGCTTCAGCGCGATCTCGTCGTACTCGTCCGCCGCGCGGCTTCCGTCGACGATACCGCATCCGGCGTACACGTAGCCGATCTCGCCGTCGAACACGCCCGTGCGCAATGCCACGCTGAACTCGCCGTCTCCCGCGGCATCGACGTAGCCGCACGCACCGGCGAAAAAGCCGCGGTTATAGGCTTCAATCTGACGGATGAGCATCTTCGCCTCGCCGACCGGCGTGCCCGAAACCGCGGGCGTGGGATGCAAATCGCCCATCATCGACCACAGATCGACGCCTTCGAGCAGCTTTGCGCGCGCAGGCGTCATCAGATGCTGGATGCGCGTCAGCGGCATGATGGTCGGCTGCTTCGGGACATCGACCGCGTAGCACGTACGGCCCAGCACATCCCGGATGAAGCGCACGACGTAGTCATGCTCGGCGCGGTTCTTCGCATCGTTTAGCAAGCCCTGCGCAAGACGCTCGTTCTCGGCGGGGTCGAGCGATGCCGGGCATGTTCCCGCCAAGCACATGCTTTCCAGTTCGCAACCGGTTTTGCGCACGAGTAGCTCGGGAGTGCAGCCGCAGAAGAACACGTCGGCATATCGGTACAGCAGCACAGTTCCGTGCGCGGTGCCGTCGATCAGGTTCACCAGCAGGTCCTTCGAGGAAAACGGCTCGTCGGCACGCAGCTTCAGACGGCGCGAGAGCACGACCTTCTCCACGCGGCCGCTCTTGATGGCATCAAGCCCGCTTCCCACCGCCTGCTCCCAAGTGGAACGCGAATCGAGCTCCAGCTGGTACGAAACGGTGCGTCGCGTGCGATGCGGCGCCGTCAGGGCAAGGCGCGCGAAACGCTCGACACGGCCGGCGTACACCGGGCCAAGGGAGTTCACCTGCAGGAAAGCGCCGCACTCGTTCTCGATGAGCACCACTTCGGGCAGCATGAAGTGCAGGTTGGGGAACGATTGGAACAGCTCATCGGCCGGCGCGGGATTATGCGCGTCGAATCGGTTGAACGAGAAGAACACCGGCTGCTCGGCAGCCGGCCCCGTCAGTTCGCACTCGGCATCGTCCAAGGTCGGCAACGCGATACAGCGCCCCAAGCCTATGAAACGGGTGGGGCGGTCCTTGCGGTAATACACGAATTGATCGGTGAAGCCCTTCTGCATAAGGCAGAATGCGTCGACGATATCAGCATCGAGCGGTTGGGTGTACGAATAGATTCGGGTCATTCGACTTCTCCCTGATCGTCTGATGGGTCACGGTTTCCTATTATAGCGGTGCGCAAAAAGGCCCGGAGTCTGCGACTCCGGGCCGTCGTTCGGCGGCTTATATGCAAGCGATTCGGCTTACGCCCTTGTTCGCAAGCAGTACGATCCGATTCGAGAACTAAATCTTGTACATGAACTGAAAAACATCCTCGCGCTGGATGGTGATCTGCACGCCCAGCTCGGCGGCGACCCCTTCAAGCTTCTCCTGCACAGCGTTGAAGTCGGCCTTTTCAGTGTCCAGCGTGGTCAACATGGTCATGGAGAACATATCGCCCAGGATGGTCTGGCTGATGTCGTCGATGTTGGCGCCGCATTCGGCCAGCGCAACAGAAACAGCTGCGACGATACCGCTACGATCCTTGCCAAGAACGCTGATAACGCACTTCATGTTCGAATCCTTTCACCCGCGCGACCGACGCGCTCGTTTCAGTATGCTTCCATAGTACCTGATTGTCATGCACCTTGTATTTTCAGGTGATGTTTCACGTGAAACATCCGCAGCCAGCGGCAAGCTGTTTCACGGCTTAGGCGACGAAATCCCAAATAACCTTCGCGAAGAAGATGACCAGGACGACGATGGTGATGGGTCGGGCGACCGCACCGCCGTTCTTCGAAAAGCTGTGGGAGCCCAGGTAGTTGCCCACGATGTTAAAGGCGCCAGCCACCAAGCCGAGAACCAACAACACCTGGCCATGCAGGAGGAACACCACCAGCGCCGTGACGTTGGTCGTAAGGTTGATGGCTTTCGTGATGCCGGCGGCGGATTTGAGCTTCAGATGGGCCACGCCGGTGAGCAGCAGCATCAGGAACGTGCCCGTCCCAGGACCGTAGAAGCCATCGTATACGCCCACGCAAAACGCCACCAAAGCGCAAAGCGACGCGGTGCGTTTCGGCGAAAGCGGCTCTTTGTCCTGCTTACCGAAGCTCTTCGACCTCATCACGTAGATGGCCGTGATCGGTAACACGGCCAGCAGGAACACGCGCAGGAAGGCGTCGCTGGTGATGAGGACCAGATTCGACCCGATGGTCGATCCGGCTACGGCGAGCACCACGCAAACGCCCGCCAACTTCCACTGGATGTAGCCCGATTTCGCATAATGCCAGGTGGCGATGGTGGTGCCCATGGTCGAGCTCATCTTGTTCGTTGCGATGGCGGCATGCGTGGGCAGGCCGGCGATCATATAGGCAGGCAGCGAGATCAAGCCGCCCCCGCCCGCGATGGCGTCAACGTATCCCGCCAGGAACACGAGCAGGCACACCAGCAGCATAGCCCCTGGGGCGATGCCGAACAGCTGTTGACATACGTCGACAACGGCTTCCATAACCAAGCCTTTGCGTTATCGGGTTTCGCGCAAGATGAGCGACATGGCCTCGGAGCGCGAGGCGCGGGCCGCATCGGTGCTGCCGGCGAACACGCCGCGCACCGCGCTGGTGACGGTATGGCTGCCGGGCTTCTTCACGCCGCGCATGCTCATGCACATGTGCTCGGCCTCAAGCACCACCACGACGCCCTGCGGATTCAGCTGCTCGACCAGGGTGTCGGCAATCTGCGAAGTCAAACGCTCCTGCACCTGCGGACGCTTCGCATACACTTCGACCAGGCGCGCCAGCTTCGACAAGCCGCACACACGGCCGTCGGCTGCCGGGATGTAGGCGATGTGGGCCTTGCCGAAGAACGGCACCAAGTGATGCTCGCACATGGAGTAGAAATAGATGTCGCGCACAAGCACCATTTCGCTGCAATGCTCATCGAACGTGGTGGCGAAATGCACAGCAGGGTCTTCCGTCAGGCCGGCGAACACCTCTTCGTACATACGGGCAACGCGTGCAGGAGTCTCCTTCAGACCCTCGCGGTCAGGATTCTCGCCCACGCCTTCCAAAATCATGCGAACGCCGGCTTCGATCTTTGCAGTATCCATACAGTTGTTTTCCTTCTAGCAGTACTGAATACAGGCTCGGCAGCTTGACTCCCAGCTGCCGCAGCCTCTCGTTTCGAACCCTAGCATGATACCACGCTCCACCAGCAGCTTCGCCAACCCCCATCCCAGACACATCGGGGCCAGACACTTCGGGCGAACAGATAGCGCTACGTCCCCGAAGTGTCAGGCCCAAGGCGTCGGAGTTAGTCCAGATCGAGCTCGAGACCGACGGGGCAGTGGTCGCTACCGAACACCTCGTTGTAGATGCTGGCGGCTTGGATGCGCGGGGCCAAAGCATCGCTAACCAAGAAATAGTCGATGCGCCACCCCGCGTTGTTCTTGCGTGCGTTGAAGCGGTAGCTCCACCAGGAGTACGCGCCAGCAAGATCGGGGTGCGTGCTGCGGAAGGTGTCGACGAACCCGGCGTCGAGCAGCTTGGTGAATTTCTCGCGTTCCTCATCGGAAAAGCCGGCGTTTCCGCGGTTGGGGCCGGGATTTTTCAGGTCGATCTCGTGGTGCGCCACGTTGAAATCACCGCAAGTGACAACGGGTTTCGGCTGCGCCGATTCACCAGGCTGGGTCAGCGGAAGCCATTGCGTGGGCAAATGCCCATCGCCCATGGGAGCCGATTCCGGAATCACGTCCGCGCCGTTCTTCCCTTCGCCAAGGCCCGCCTCCGAACGCAGCACCACGTTACCGTCGGCGCCGGCACGCTCCACCGGAACGCCGACCGGAAGCACTCCCTCTTCCAGGCCCTTGCAAAAGTCGCGGAACGCGTCATCCCATTCCATGCGATGATCTATGCGCGCCAGCTCGTTTTGCGCGTTCGGCGTGTAGACGCAAACGAACCAATACTCGGGAAACTCGCACGCCACGATGCGCCCCTCGTTATCCAAGTGGGGAAAGCCCAGGCCATGAAGCACCTGCAGCGGCTCTTCCTTCGTGAAAACCGCCGTACCGGAATAGCCCTTCTTCTCCGCATAGCTCCAAAACTCGCGATATTGCGGCAAATCCAGCGTCGCCTGGCCCGCCTGCAGCTTTGTTTCCTGCAGCGCGACCGCATCGGCATCGAACTGGCACACGATATCCTCGAAGCCCTTCTTCAAAACAGCTCGCAGGCCGTTCACGTTCCAAGAAATCATCCGCATAGGGAAGCGCCTCCTTCGCAGGCAAATTCGTTCCGAAACAGTATAAGAAGCTCGGCAATCGCGAGCAAACGCTTGCTTCGCACATGACGATCGAAGCAAAGCGGGCAGATACCGGCAGCCCCTGAACGGCCGCGATGCGAACAAGGATGCCGGCAAAACGACGATGGTTGCGTAAAGCCGCTGTTCAGTCAGCGCGGTGCCGTGCATTCATCCCCGAACCGGACACCTAACGACACGTCCCCTAGCTGTCACCCTAGCTGTTACCTGAACTGGACACCTAATGACACGTCCCCTAAGTGTCAGCTAGGCGTCAGGTGCGCAATGTTATTTGTGGTAAGGCTCGCCGTGGGAGATTTTTTGGGAGCGGTAGAGTTGCTCGAGCAGGACTACGCGCGCCAGGTTGTGGGGGAGCGTGATGGGGCCGAACGATAGGAGCTCGTTTGCGCGCTTGCGCACCTCATCGCTCACGCCGTCGGATCCGCCGATGACGAATGCGAAGTTGCTTTTCCCTTGCAGCATCAGGTTGTCAAGGCGCTTCGACAGCCCCTCGCTCGAACGTTCCTTGCCGTCGATGGCCAGCAGCACCACATGCGTGTCCGCACCAAGCTTCTCGATCTCAGTACAGATGGCTGCGCCCTCCTTATCACGCGCGCCATCCACGCCGCCGGCCTTGCGCGGGTCGATATCCGCAATTTCGCGCACTTGGGTTTTCGCGTACGGCTGCAGGCGCTTCAGATATTCCGCACAGGCATCCACCCAAAAGCGTTCTTTCAGCTTTCCAACCGCCACAACCGTGAACCTCATCCTTGCCCTTTCATAGCGCAACATAATATCGAGCAGAACAACCACTTGCCCATTCCAAGTCAAAACCATGTTAGCAAGGCATGCTCCCTAGAACAAAGGTTTGGCCCTCATTCAAAAGAAACATCCACCCTGGCAAACATGCCGGCATTCTCGCAAGAACATATGTGCAACAGTATCTGTACAACACCACGTTCCACCGGTCTTACACAAATATCCCCTCGACATCCATTCCGTATCCCGGTCTTCAAGGCCATCCCGCCTTACTCCACACGCTTTTTGTCCACTTGCCCAAAAAGTTACACGTTCGAAATATTAGGGTGTTTACAAGCCGTTACCCCACTGTTAAAGTTCATGCCACAATTTCATAGCGTCACCCCGTTGATATGTTCTGGATCGCAAGAAACAGGGCAAGCAGGGGCCTCTGGAGAATCCCAACCATGGGTGCCGAAGGGGCAAGGTGAAACGCAGGCCGCAAGACCTAACCGTAAACAGCTTCGATCAAGCTGCGACGGCGAACCGTTTCGCTGAAACTCTCAGGCAAAAGGACAGAGAAAAGTCAGTGACTTGTCGCAAACGTGAACGAAACTCAAACTCGGCGTTCACCAACACTTTTCCCTTTCCATAATCCCATACCCCAGAACCCCGCCGCTTTCGCTGAGCTCTCTTTCCGTGCATCCTCAGGGTCTCGCAGAGGTTGTATCGGTTCAGAGTTTTAGATAGGAGTGAGTTGTGGAAGGGTTTTTCGACGCCGTCAACACCGTGATCACCACCATTGACGACTTTGTATGGGGCGTACCGCTGATGGTGCTCATCCTGTTCGGAGGCATCCTGCTGACGGTACGTCTGGGCGGTCTGCAGTTCCGCCAACTGCCGCGAGCATTACGCTACATGGTCAAGAATGAAAAGGGCGGCTCCGGCGAAGTGACCAGCTTCGGCGCACTGTGCACCGCGCTTTCAGCAACCATCGGTACTGGCAACATCGTGGGCGTTGCAACCGCTGTCGTGGTCGGCGGCCCTGGTGCCATGTTCTGGATGTGGCTGGCAGCGCTGTTCGGCATGGCAACGAAGTACTCCGAGGGTCTGCTTGCCGTCAAGTTCCGCAGCATCGACGAGAACACCGGCCACGTGCTGGGCGGCCCGTTCTACTACATCGAGCGCGGCATGGGCAAGCGTCTGCCCAAGATCAGCTGGCGCTGGCTCGCTAAGATCTTCGCCTTCTTCGGCATGTGCGTAGGCCTGTTCGGCATCGGTACTTTCACCCAGGTGAACTCCATTAACACCGCCATCACGAACTTCTTCGATCCTGAAAAGGCCTTCACGATCAGCGTCCTCGGCATGGATTACTCCATCGCCACCGTCATCGGCGGTATCGTGGTTGCCGTGCTGGTCGGCCTGGTGGTCATCGGCGGCATCAAGCGCATCGCCAGCGTCTCCGAGCGCGTCATCCCCGTCATGGTCGTGCTCTACGTGGGCTTCTCCCTTGTCCTGCTGCTGACCAACCTGGATAAGATCCCCGGCGCATTCGTGGTCATCTTCCGTTCCGCTTTCGGCCTTGACGCCGCTGCCGGCGGCATGCTTGGCGCCATCTTCATCGCCATGCAGAAGGGTATCGCCCGCGGTATCTTCTCCAACGAGGCCGGCCTTGGTTCCGCACCTATCGCCGCTGCTGCCGCTCAGACGAAGGAGCCCGTCCGTCAGGGTCTGGTTTCCATGACCGGCACGTTCCTTGACACCATCGTGGTCTGCACCATGACCGGCCTTGCTCTGGTCATGACCGGCGCTTACCAAATTCCCGGCCTTGAGGGCGCTGGCGTCACCACCGCTGCTTTCCAGGCTGGCCTGCCGTTCATTTCTCCCACCGTCGTGTCGTTCGTGCTCATGGCATGCCTGGCTCTGTTCGGTTTCACCACCATCCTTGGCTGGGACTACTACGGCGAGCGCTGCCTTGAGTACTTCAGCAACGGCAGCATGAAGGCCGTGAAGGTTTACCGCTGGCTCTACATCGCCGCTGTGTTCATCGGCCCCTACATGACCGTTTCCGCCGTTTGGACCATCGCCGACATCTTCAACGCGTGCATGGCCGTGCCGAACATGATCGCCTTGATCGTCCTGTCCGGCGTGGTTGTCCGCGAAACGAAGGACTTCTTCAAGCGTCTGAACGACGCGGGCGGCAAGGAAGATGACATGGTTCCGCATGAGAATCATGACGACGTGCCGCCGATCGATTCTCTTACCGATCGCCTGGGCGCCAAAACCGCCCAGGAGGACCGCGCAGCAGCTGCACAAGGTTTCGCCACCGCATAGCAACTGCCTGCCCCTCATGCTGGCCCCGATGTTTCACGTGAAACATCGGGGCCTTTTTGTTTCTGTCAGAATGCTTCACGCGGACTTGCTGCGTAATCTTTAAGCGCCGCACCTATAAGCAAAGGGGAGTCCACGATCAAACTATGACCGCTCTTTACCTGCAAAACCAAGACCAAAGCGCGGTAAAAGCTTAGTCGAGGATTCTATACCCAAGTTCAATAAATGGTGTATAACCCTATCCCAAATACTATCGCCTTGTTTGGAACTCTAGCGTTGCTAAATCCCCTACACACCCCAAGCCTCTACAGTAAACCCCAAGCCAACTACCTCCAAAACCGCGGCAGTAACGTCATGCCATCTATCTGACGGCCCTCGTCGCCCCGTAAACGCCACGATGCACCATCCAGTTTTCTTCTCCTAGTTGAGAAGCATCGATGCCCGTAGCTAGCCAAGCGCCATAAAGGGCTTCGCCACCGAACCGCTTGTCGTAGTTTTCAGAACTCTACAGCGCGGCAATGTTCAACTGCTCAACTTGCTCGCGTGCACAAGAAAGGCCACCTTTCGGTGGCCTTTCAACATCTAATGTTTCACGTGAAACATTACTTCACACCTTCATGGGCAAGCGCATCTGCAACCTTACGAGCCGCAGCGGTGATGGACAGGTCGTTCACGTCCACCGTGATGCCGGCATACTGCTCGTACAACGGCAGACGCTCGTCGTACAGCTCCTTGAGGCTCATACCGATGCCACCCTTCAAAACAACGCCGCGCTCCTGCAGGTCGCTTAGACGATGCACCAGCTGGTCATAAGAGATCTTGAGATACACAACCGTGCCGATCTCCGCCAAGTGCTTCATAGCCTCATCGGAGTACACGGCGGAACCACCCGTGGCGATAACGCTGTTCTCCGCATCGATCTTGCTGAGAATCTCGTTCTCGACCTCGATGAAACCCTCAGGGCCGCATGCATCGATGATCTTCTGCAGCGTCTTGTCGCACTGGTTCTGGATGACGATGTCGGCGTCGATGAAGTCCTTCGTCATGATTTTCGCCAAAACGATGCCCAGCGTGGATTTACCCGAGCCGGGCATGCCGATAAGAACAACGTTGTTCTTCTCCGCCATGGTAAGCCCTCCTTGATCGGTCATGTACGTCCGAATTGTATCATGCCTGCTCATGCGTCAAGACAACGGTAACAAGCTGTTCTTATATAGCCTCCTCAACGGCGCCATCAGGCTGTTTGCGCTTCAACGGAAACGTCTCGCTGATGATGATGGCCACGAAGATCAAAAAGAAACCTATCAACAAGCGCAAGCTCAGCTGCTCGCCGTACAGCAGCACGCTGAACAGCACGCCGAACACCGATTCCAGGCTCAGGAACAACGATGCTTGCGCGGGAGGAATATGCGCCAACGCCACGTTCTGGATGCCGAACGCCACGATGGAAGCGAAAATGGCCAGAAACAGCAGCTGGCCGATGATGTCGGGCGTAAATACCGCAAACCCCGGAAACGTCTCAAAAGCCGCCCCCGACAGCAAGCCCATGCAACCTTCAGCGACAAACTGCACAGCCGTCAGGGCCAGCACGTCATAGAAGCGGGAAAGCTTCGAAACCAACACCATGTGCACGGCGAACAAGACCGCGCACAGCAGCGTCATCACCTCGCCAAAGCCCATGGTCATGCCACCCGACTGAACCGACACCAACCAAATACCCGCCAAGGCGAGCACGGCGGCTCCGATGTTGAACACCGTTGGGCGCCTATGGGCGACGATCCACCACAAGAAGGGGACGATCACGCAATACGTCGCCGTCAGAAACGCGTTGATGCCTGGAGTGGTGTGTTCCAAGCCAACGGTTTGCGTCCAGAACGCCAGGAAATCGGCAAGGCCGAGCACCGTGCCGGCAAGCACCATCTTGCCGCTGAACGCCTCGCGAACACGCTTCCAAAGAATGGCAGTCAACACGATGCCCGCAAACAGGAAGCGGAACCCCAACAGCCACGCTGGCGGAACGACCGCCACAACCCCCTTCATGGACACGAAGCTATAGCCCCAGATGATGGTTGCCACCACGATGGCAATCTTATACGCCCAAGCGGGCAATTCCTTCTTCATACAGCCTTCCCTTTGCCTTCTATCGCAGCTCGCTACCAGGGGCATAAAGAAACGCCAACCTACAGCCGCACAAAGCGGCGCAGATCGGCGTTTCATCTTCTCGACGGCTAGCGAGCTCCGCCGCCACCGCCACCGAAGCCGCCGCCACCGCCGCCGGAGAATCCGCCGCCACTTCCGCTGCCGCTCGATTCAGCTTGAATCGCCTCGTTAGCGGTCTTCACAGCTTGGTTGAACGACGAGGAAAGGAAGCTTCCCACATCAGGCATCCCAGCGTTCGCGCCGCTCTCGTAGGAGGTGTACCAACCCCACCAGGGCACGTAGGTATCTCCGTACATATGGTCGACCGCGAACAGCTGGGGCTGCGTCTTGCGAAGCTGCTCGATTGCCTGCTTCGCAACGCCGAACAGGTACGCATACACCATGAACTCGCCCCACACCTTCACGTCGGTGGGCGGACGCTCCTCAAGCGAGCTGAAGTCGCGCAGCCAATTGCGCAACGCCTTGCAGTACGCAACCAGGTTGTTGCCATCGATGCTGCGTCGCGTCATGTTGTTGCCGATGAACGCCAAGGCCGCAGCGGTTGGGACGGCGCACATCATCGGCATCATGTTGTCGGACATGAACCAAATCACCATGGCGATAACGAACAACGCAACAGCGATCGTCCACGTCCAACCGCGCAGGTTATTGCCCTTCTCCTCGAAGAAGCCGTGTTTATCCGTCTCCGCGGTCAGCACGCCTTGCCAATTCTTCACTGCGTTTACCAGCTGCTCCGAATGGTCCTCGCCATACTTCTTGATGCTACCGAACCACAACGAGTTCTGACCTGACGCCACCCTGTCGAACAGCAGATTGAACGTTGCCTTATCGATCGGGTCGCTCACGGCATCGACTTCCACCAACTTCGTGATATAGAAGTCGTTCACGGTCTTCATGCCGCCATGCTTCTTCGGTGCCATGTAAGAACCGGAATCAATGCGCACGGCGCCCGTCTGCGCCAGGTGCATGATCGTTGCCGTAAGGTCGTCGGTGCTTTCCCTGTTCCAACGCCACAGGCGGCCGATAACGGCCGGGTGCATGCCTTGACGCGGCACGTCGCGCCAATACTGCTCCGTGAAGTCCGGCTTGTGCTCTTTGCCGTGGCGGAAGAACATGACGATAGCCCAAACCAACGCCGCAACGCATACGGCCACGCATGCTGCGGAGAACGCCAACGACATCATGCGTTTGCTGTTCGCGGTATCCGCCCAAGCCTTCTCCTCTTTCAGGACCGTGTCCAGGCGCTGCTCGCCAGCATGCAGGCGCTGCGTGCTCAGTGACACGTTCGTCAGCCACTTGGAGGGGATACACACGCGCATCTCGGCATATTCGCCAGATTCCACGTGAGGAACCGTGCACGTGACAGACCCATCGGCGTTAACGGAAACACTGCCGCTGAGCGGGCCATGGCCCCACGCACGCACATTCTCGCCAGGATCGACCGTAACGCCCTGGGGAAGGGGAAGCTGAAGCGTAGCCGTCACGTTCTCGGAAGGAACCGCCCAGGCGGAGCCTAGATACTGCCAGTACACCTCAGAGACGTCATCGTAGACCTGCGCCATGTTGGTGATGGTGTAATCAAGCTCCACGACCACACGTTTGGGCTGGGACCCGAAGAATACGTACACGGTGTTCTTCGGGCTATCGACGGAATACGAATCCTTTCCCGGGCCACCTTCCTCGCGCCATTTCAGCTCGAACGGAACCTCGGGCATCGCCGACATGGACCCTTCGGTATCGTTTGACCCGTCGACGCTCATCATACGAACGCCGTTCACAGTGAACTCCGCGTTCGTGGGCAGCAGATTCAGCGTCCACCATACGGCGGAGAAAGAACCGTCGAAATCAAACGTACGCTGCTCAACCACGTGAAGCGTGCCGTCGGTTTCCAGCTGGGCTTGGATATTCACTTGCGGCATGGTGTACGACTTTGCGTAGGCTTTGCACGGCAAAACCGCCAACGCACAAGCGCAAGTAACAACCACTACAGCGACCGCAACCAACCATGCGGCGCGGCAACGCGCGCCATCCCGCTGGCTGCCTGGGAAATGAGGTGTCCTTGTGTATTGCATCGAGAATGCTCCTTGCAAGTTTTCGACAGTCAAGGTATTATATCTACCCGCACCTATTATAGCGTGGAGAAGTGACCGAGAGGCCGAAGGTGCTCGCCTGCTAAGTGAGTATGCCCCACAAGGGCATCTAGGGTTCGAATCCCTACTTCTCCGCCACCGGATACTTACGCGAACCCCCATCAGGGCCATCCTGGTGGGGGTCGTTTTTTGCATCCTAATATTACTTGTATTGATGCCAACTCCTGCAACCAGTTCGTTGTCACGACTCCCTAAACTTCGCAGGCGGTCTTGATCAATGTAGGGAATTCAGACAAGAACGCCTATAGAGGGCACCTTACCGTAAGCAACCACCTCAACGGCATGCTCTTTGAAAGATGCTCTCCCGCTCTTTCGAAAACCGTTTTCCCAACGCCTTCCCGCACCATAAAAAGGCGCCCGATTTCGGACGCCTTCGCGATCTATCTTCTTCCCCAGGGCCAGCGGCGCAAATGCTTCGCCTTCATCGGCTTCATCCGATACGAGGGGTTGTGCTTCAGGAACACGGCGCGGCATATCCGCGTGATCCCCAGCGCCACCAACGCCGTAACCATGAACGAAAGCGTTAAATCCAGCACATCGCCGTTGCTCTCCGATAGCGCATACAAGCTTGCCAAGCCGAAGAACGCGGCCAGCGCCACGTTCAGCACGGTGAAGGCCTTGATAAGAATCTCCTTCGCCCGCGCCGGCGAGTAGCGCCATGCCGCCACCACGTACACCACGCCGGCCACGAAAGCCAGCAATAGCAGCAACGGTACGATGCGCGTCAGCCTCGCAACCATGCTAGAACGTCACCTTCGGAGCGGCGGAGGCACCCTCTTCAGCGGCAAAGCTCGGGCGCTCCTTGAATCCCATCACGCCCGCAAAGAGCACGGCGGGAAACGTCTGGATGGCGGTGTTGTACTTCATCACCGTATCGTTGAAGCTCTGACGCATGTAGCTGATCTTGTCTTCGGTGTTCGACAGCTCGGCTTGCAATTGCTGGAAGTTGGCGTTCGCCTTCAAGTCGGGATAGGCTTCGGCCACCGCGAACAAGCTTTTGAGAGTCTCGGTAAGGTGGTTGTTGGCTCCCATGCGGCCCTCGGGAGTGCTTGCGCTCGCCACAGCCGCGCGAGCCTGCGTCACGGCGTCCAACGTAGCGCTCTCGTGCTGAGCGTAACCCTTCACGGTTTCCACCACGTTCGGGATAAGGTCCAAACGCCTCTGAAGCTGCACATCGATCTGCGCCCAAGCGTTGTCCACCATGTTGCGAAGCTTCACCAGCTTGTTATAGAGCGCGATGATGAACACGATGAGCACTACCGCTATCGCGACAAGGATGATTACCGCCGTCATGGCCTCCTCCTTCTACCGGTTGCCTGAATTACGCGACCTTGAAGATCGCGCTTTTTCACAAATCGCAGTCCGAGCCCCTTGCAAGGTCGAGGTCTCCCAAGACAAGGTGCCCCACCTTGGGTACAGCATAAACGACATCGCCACGCTGGAATCCCCTACGCTGCAAGGTTTGTCTAGCAATTCGTGGTAAGCGTCGCCTTGAAGGGACCGAACGTGGTGGTGCGGGCCCACCATCCCTTGGCCTGCGCGTCGGTTGCCACCTTTGCCGCCGATGCGAAGGAATCGCATACCGCGAACACCGCGGCGCCGCTGCCGGACATCATGGCATTGCATACGCCCGGCTGTTCCTGCAGCCATTCGCGCACGGTGCGGATTCCCGGATTCAGCTGCTCGCTGGCCTTCGCCATATTGTTCAGCAACGGCACGCTCATCGCATACTCCGCCGACTCCGCAGCTTCAGCATCCTTTGCCGAGATAGGCTGGGGGTCTTCGTCGAGCTTCTTGTACGACTCGGCGGTGGAAACGCCGCCTTCGGGCTTCACCAGCACCAGGAAATCATTCATCGGCTTGAGCGTGCGAACCAGATTCTCCCCGATACCGTCGTAAAGAGCGCACCCGCCTTGCAAGAAGAAGACCACGTCGGCGCCCAGCTGGGCGGCAACCTCTTTGATTCGCGGATCGAGAACGCTTTCGCCCCACAAAACCGCCGAACCCAACAGCGCCGCCGCCGCATCCGACGAACCGCCGCCCAAGCCTGCTTGGACAGGGATGCGCTTCTCAAGATGCACGCGCATCGTTTCCTCTTCGCCCAGCGTGCGACCGAACGCCTCCGCCAACTTCAAGATGGCCTTCACCACGATGTTGTCCTGCGGGTCGACATCCAAGGGAGCTAGCCCCTCGAAGCTGCGCGTGGTCAGCTTCACCGCTTCGCCGGTGCCTGGGATGATCTTCATGCGCAGCACGTCGTGCAGCATCAGCGCATGCATCGTCGTGGACACTTCATGGTATCCGTCATCGCGCACGCCCTTGACGTTCAGGTACAGGTTCACCTTCGCCGGGGCAACCAGCTTGAGCGAGCCCATGCCTGCGAACTCGCGCGCTTCCACGTCCTGGGCAACGCGGGCTATGTCGAGCATGTCCACGGACCCCTCCAATGTTTCACGTGAAACATTTTGTTTTTTATCTTGCTGCATCACTGCTGCTCCGTTCGTTTCTTTCGACGCGCCTTGAAGAAATCCCGCAATATGGTTGCGCATTCTTCGGACAGTACGCCGGCCTTTACATCGAATGTATGATTGAGGCGCTTATCCTCGTGAATGGAATACAGCGTACCCAATGCGCCCGCTTTCGGGTCGGGCGCACCGAACACGCAGCGGTCGACCCGAGCCTGGTGCATAAGGCCGGCGCACATGATGCACGGTTCCAACGTCACGTACACCGTACAGCCCGTAAGCCTCCATACACCGAGCTCGGCGGCCGCCACCTTCATGGCAACGAACTCCGCATGCCCTGCTGGATCTTGCTGCGTCTCGCGGATGTTGCATGCCCGCGCGATCACGCGAGGCTCTGCGAGGGGTCGACGCGTTGCTTTGTCGATAGGGTGGTACACAACAACGGCGCCGATGGGGACCTCTCCCATAGCCGCCGCACGTTGCGCCTCCTCAAGCGCCATGCGCATGTATTCTTCGTCATTCATAAGCATCATTATATGGTATCCTACCAACCTATATGGAGGAATGGCCGAGTGGTTGAAGGCGGCAGTCTTGAAAACTGTTGAGCCGCAAGGTTCCGTGGGTTCGAATCCTACTTCCTCCGCCAGAATGTTATCGCCCGGGTCGCCGGGCGTTTTTCTTTTTCTGAACCAAACCAGCCCCAGCTACCCATTTTAGTTTTATGTAACCTTCAACCCTTTCGCCTACTTACTCGCCCCAAAACAGCGCAAAAGCGCCCGGATGCGATCCGGGCGCTTTAACAGGGTTTTGCGTTGTGTTGGGCTTAGCGCTCGTCCATAGGGATATACGCACGCTTCTTGCTGTAGATCGACTTGTACGCGGGACGGATGATGCGCTTGCCCGAGACGATTTCCTCGAAGCGATGCGCAGCCCAACCCGACATGCGAGCGCAGGCGAACAGCGGGGTGAACAGATCCTCCGGAATGCCCAGCATGGAGTACACGAAGCCAGAGTACATGTCCACGTTCGCGCACATATCCTTTCTCGTGCCCTTCTCATTGAGGATCACCTCAGGTGCCAGGCGCTCGATCTTCTCGAGCAAACGGAATTCGGCTTCGAATTCCGTGCCTATGGCCAGCTTCTCGGCAAAGCGTTTGCAGATGACAGCGCGAGGGTCGGACAGCGTGTACACCGCATGGCCCATGCCGTAAACCAGACCGCTCTTGTCATAAGCCTGCTTGTTCACGATCTTAGCGAGATACGCCGCAACCTCGTCATCGTTCTCCCAATTGACGACGTTGTCTTTGATCTCCTTCTGCATGGCAAGAACCTGGTGGTTCGCGCCACCGTGCTTGCGGCCCTTCAGCGACCCGATCGCCGCCGCGTACGTGGAGTACGCGTCCGTATCGGCGGACGTTAACACGTGCGTGGTGAACGACGAGTTGTTGCCGCCGCCGTGCTCGGCATGCAGGCACAGCATGATATCGAGCATGCGCGCTTCCTCAGGCGTGAACTGCCTGTCGGGGCGCAGCATGGACAGAATGGTCTCCGCCGTGGACTGACCCGGGATGAAACGATGCATGATCATGGACTCGTTGTTGTAACGCGCGCGGATCGCGTAGTACGTCAGCACCATGATGCGGGGGAGACGGGAGATAAGGGAGATAGCGGTGCTGATTTCGTGCTGGACGGATCGATCCTCGGCGTTTTCGTCGTAGGCGTACAAAAGCAGGATGGTTCGAGCCAGCACGTTCATGATGTCGGGAGGGGTGTCGCGCATGATCATGGACGCAGTGAAACCATCAGGCAGCTCGCGCTGGGCATCGATGGTGGCGATATAGTCGGAAAGCTGCTGCTCCGTGGGAAGCTCGCCCATCAGCAGCAGATAGGATACTTCTTCGTAGTTGAACCGGCGATCTTTCGCGTCGACGCCCAGAAGGTCGTACAGGTCGTACCCGCGCAGGCGCAGCTCGCCTTCATCGGCGCGTTTCTCGCCATCGGACATGACGTAGCCATGCACGTTGGAGATACCCGTCAGACCCGCCAAAACACCGGTTCCGTCGGCATTGCGCAGGCCGCGCTTCACATCGTAGCGTTTGTACTTTTCAGCATCGATAGAATTGATGCTCTTGAAATTCTCGTACAGGTCGATTTTCTGCGTGCCGCCCATTACGCTCCCTTCCTTTCATGTCATTCATTCCCGCCGCTTCAAAACCAGCAATGCCCGCGCTGGGCGGGCATTGCTGGTTGTTGCTCAAACGATATGCTATTTTGCAGCGCCGATACGGCAGATGGTGGTGCCGCAGTCAGGGCACTTGCCCTTCGTGATAGGCTTGCCGTTCTTCGTGACGCCCTCAACGGGATCCTTCATGATCTTCTTCGCCTTGCATTTCACGCAATATGCCTCGATAGCCATAGTAAACCTCTCTAGTTGCCGTATAAGAGTGCAGGCGCCGTGAATCGGTGAATGCACTTTCAGTTCGTGCTCGTGCGGGCTGAAATTATAGGCCAGCGGCCGTCCAGTCTGATAACGAGCATGTTACAGGCCTTACATATTCTTCAACAACTCCATAAGAAAGTCCACGTTGGAGGCCAGTTTCTTCTCGTCGATGTTCTCGACGATATCGTCCTGCTGGCCGTACAGCGCGGGCTTGCCGCCTTCCATGCCCACCAGATGGGTAACCTGGCAGCCATGCTTCGCCGCATACGATGCAGCGCTTTCCTCGCTAAGCAGCGCACCGGTTGCCACCTTGATGCCGGTAGCCTGCGAGACCTTGCGGATGTAGCGCTTCATACGAGACGATGCCTTCGAGGGCTTCAGGAAACCCTCGCGCTCGACCATGGTCAGATCGCCGGCGCCGATAGCGTCGATATCGACGATGAACGCACCTCGCAGCTCGGACTGATGAGCTTCCAGGAACGCCTTCATGCCGGAATTCTGAGCAAGCTCGGAGCCCAAAGCCACGAACCACACTTCGGCATCGATGTCCGGGTTGCGGAACTGGTACACCTCGTTGAGCTCCTCGTTGAGCTCAACAGGCGTGGGCACCGCCGCCGCGGCCGCTTCGTCGGCAAGCTCCTCGGAGGACAGGTTGCTGTTCTCCATACGACGTGCGGAGTAAGCGCCGCCATGCCACGGACGGAAGCGGTTGGACCCGGACTGCTCGTCGTCTGCCACGTCGTTGACATTGAACGAATCATCGTACGCGACCCGCGAAGCCTCTTGGCCTGCCGCCTCGACGTCGATCGGCTGAGGCGTCCATGCCTGAGTTGCGCCGAGGTCGTCGCTCTGCAAAGCGGGCAGAGCCTGCGTAGCCCCAGGATACGCTGCAGCATTCTGATCGGCTTCGACAGCGTAATCACCCTGATACTCGCCCTGCTCGTAGTGCTCTTCCTGGAAGCTCTCCCAGCCGCCGCGCGCCTTTCCGGCGGCACGGGCCTCGAAGTTGTCGTCCACGTCAAGCCACTCCTGCGGCGTATCCTCTTCGTCGTCCTTGCGATGAAGGAACTTGTCGAACAGGCGGCGGAAGCGTGACTTGGGCATCTCCATGTAGCCAGGTCCCGCAAACGCACCCGTTTCGGTGAAGTGGTCGTCATAAGCAGAATCATCCGCATCGTCGACGTACATGTCCTCAGGATCCATGGTGCTGGCAAGCTCGCTGCTCACCGGAGCGAACGAGCCGGTTGCACCGGCGGTGCCAAAGCTTGCGGCAGCGCCCACGCCCGGCTGGGCCTGAGCAGCATCCGCTGCCTTGATCGAGCCGGACAGCGAAGGCAGGGATGCGAGCAGGGAAGACTTGGAATCCTTCTTCTCACCGGGTTCCCCAGCCTCTTCGCCCTCCTGCTCATGAGAGGCCTTGATATCGGAGGACCCAATGGAGGGAAGCAAGTTCAGCAAGCTGCGCGCCGCGGTCTTGCCGGCGGATTCGACGTCGGCAAGCGGAGCGCGCTGCTTCACTGCCGCCGCAACTGGGGCAGCAGGCGCAGTCGCGGAGACTTCCGGCAAGGTGACGGGAGCCACCGGGGCCACGGAGACATCCGGGATATCAAGCGGCTTGGCCTGCAGCTCCGGCACCGTCTCATCTGCGGACTCAGACGAGGGTGCGGGCATAGGCACCGCGGGAGCGTTTGCCGCATCGACACGACCGGCTTCGTTGATGGAAGCTCGCGTCACGTCGACGCGATTGCCCGAGCGAGGAGCATCGGATTGGCGGGACTGGGCCTCTTCCTGCACCTTGCGCGGATCCAGGAACGCCGGCATGGGAACGTCGCCCATCGGGGGGACATCCTCAAGATGGAGCTTCGTGACGTCGATCGGGGGAGTAGCCGCCGTGGCGAAGGGATCGGCAACCTCGGCAGGAGCGACAACCTGGGCCTGAACGGGCTCGGGCGCGGAAACCTGCGCGGGAGCAAACTGCGCGACGGGCTGCTGAGCGGCAGCCTGCTCGAGTGCGGGCTCTGCCACGGGAGCAGAAGCCTCGGGGACGGGAGCTGCAACCACGGCATCGTCCTGAGGCGATGCAGGCGCGGTCTCGTCAGCGGAAGGCGTCTCAACCTGCGCATCAAGCTGCACCGCCTGCTGAGATGCGGGGGCCTGGATAGCAGGCTGCTCTTGCACAGGTGCCTGCTGCATCTGCGAAGCCCGCTCAACCGCCGACACCGCATTCACGGAGACTTCGGAGGATGCGGCGTTCACGACCGGTTGCTCGGTTTCAGGCTGCACCGCGGGCTGCACGGGCGCGATGGTCGCCCACTGCGGAGCGCGAACCTCTCGGATAGTGTCGCGATCAATGTCGAAGGAGCGCTCGAGCTCATGCTCCACGATGTTGTTCGCCTTCGCGAAATGACCGGCGCTTTCGGCAACCGCGGCATCAAGGGCGCTAGCGTAACGGGAGCGCTGCGCCGGCTTCTCGGCGTTGCGGGGCTTCTTGGCCTTTTCCTGAGCGCGGGCATACCAATCAGGCACGCTTGCCTGCGCTGCGCGCTGTTGCTCCGCGGCGGCCTGCATCTGCTGGGCAGCAGCCTGCTGAGCCGCTGCTTGCTGAGCCGCTGCCTGCTGGGCCTCGAATTCCGCCTGCTGCATTGCCGCCTGCTGGGCCTCGAACTCTGCCTGAGCCTTTTCGGCTTCCTCTGCCTGCTGGGCCTCAAGAGCCTGCTGCTCCTGCTCTGCCGCAAGACGAGCCTGCTCGGCATCGCGGCGGGCGCTCTCGATGGCGCGCGCCTCCATGCGCTGCATTCGAGCTTCCTCTTCAGCTTCTTCGCGATCATGTCGCTCGATCTTCTGGAGATTGCGCTCAACCTCTTCAGCGGTCATGCCGTCGACGGGCTTGCCCGACAACGCCGAGATTGCAGCCTTGGCGGCAATGAGGCTCTCCTCATCCTCCATGGAGGAACGGGGGTGGGAGGAATACACGAACTCGGCGCCTTCAGGAACAAGGCCGCTCTCATACGCGGCCTCCGGTCCATGCATCAGGGCATCCTCGCGCTCGGCGATCTCGGCTTCGCTCACGCGGCCCGCGCCGATACGACGAGCCAGCTCAAGCAGGGCGGCAACGCCGGAAGCATTGCAGTTCGCACCCTCGTTGTAAGCAGCAGTCTGATGTAGCGCACCAAGAGCCAGCGGGATAGCAGTGAGCAGCATGGCGATAACGATCAGCAGCGTGAAGATCGTGGTAAGCGTACCTTCGGAAGAACCCAGTGCAACGCCCTTGATAAGTAGCAGCACGGGAAGGGCGACCATCGCACCGAAGGAGATCTTACCGACAAGCGGCATGACCTGCGCCGTGGGACCAGCAAGCTCGGCGCGCACCTTGCCGGTGTCATAGCGAGCCACCAGGATCACCTTTCGGCGACGAGCACCTTCGCCATCCTCAGGCGCTGCGGGGGCATACTTAGCCACAACGTTTTGGCTCACACCTTTTCCCAGAAGCTTCGAGATGATGGGCTTATCCAAATACTCCGCGGCGAACAAGCCGGCGGCCGCAAGGCATCCGATAACCCCGATGATGCTCAACACGGGCACAATCAACGACAGCAAGGAGAGCACCACAGCTGCGCCGCAGCAGATCATGCTAGGCAGATGAGGGTCGCCGACCCCATTGAAATCCTCGATGTTAGCAGGCAGACCTGCTTCCTTTTGGAATTGCTCGGTAATGTACAACGCAGCCTGCTGTTCCTCTTCGGTGCCAGCGGGACGGGCGCCGATTTCCTGTGACAGGTATGCGATATGCTCTTTAATATCCGGCATTTTTGTGCCTTTCGTTCCTCAATTACAGCAAGGCATATACGGGTTGCAGTATACGCTATTTGCCTTGCGCGCCCAAATAATCACGTATAACTGCATCACTAGTACCGGCAGCCGCGCGCTGTCCGGCATAGTTTCTGATAACCTCCGCCCACGTTGCGAAATATGCATCTTTGACCAATTGCTTCGGGTCACTTGGCAAGGCTGCAGCCATCGTCGCAGCCTCCTCTTCGGCAGCGTTATACGCATCGTTTCGCGCGATGGCCTCATCCTTATTTTTCGCGGTGAGGGCCTCGTCGGACTGCACCGCCAAGTCCATCGCTTCCATCCGCTTTTCCACATACTCGATCAGCGGTGAAACATCAGCGGTTGGGTAATCTGCTTGAAGCGCCTTGAGCTGACCCAGGCTCTTGGAAAACGTTTCCTTCGCTTCCAAGGTATGTTCTTTGGAAGCATCGACCTCGTTTCGTCCGGCCAGTTTCGTTGCCTCGCGAACCTGGGCATCCGCATCCAGCACCAGCTGCCACGCAGCGTCGCATTCCTTTGCCGCCTGCTCAGCATCTTCCGACGTCTCAACCAGCTGCATGCCTTGCGTTATCATGCCTTGACGCGCCGTTATCGATATCACCGTCTGATTGGCAACTTCGCGGACGGAAGGATCGGAAAGCTTTTCAGAGACGTTGCGCGCGCTCCCATCGGCATCGACCAGCAACTGTTTGGTTTGCTCGACGGAGGATAGGACATCTTGTCTCTTCCCTTCGCTTTCAGCTGCAAAGGGATCATCCACTATCGCGTCTATTTGCAAGATGGTCTCATCAGCTTCGGTAACCAGTCTCAGCGCATCCATAAGCTCGGATTCGTATCCTTGCTGCTCGGTGACCTGACAATGCCATGCCCAAACGCCAACGGATACGATTACCAACGAGGCGGCTATCACAACGGATACCGCAGCAATCCTTCCCTTGCGTCGACGTGCTTTTCTTCGAGCTATCTCTTGCTCGATAGACATGCGCTTAGCACCAGCCGGCGTTTGGGACGAAGCCTCTTCGCTATAACCTGATGCGTGGGTAGCCTTATTGCGTTGGGTTGCTTGCTTAGCGGATTTCCGTTTAAACCAGACTCCGCTTCGCCGCCTGCGAGCACCACTTTCGGCAGCATGCGAACCGGCCAACGCCCTATGGTTGGATGTTTCACGTGAAACATGTTCGCCTGTTTCACGTGAAACACTCTGAGTATCCGTATCTCTGCGATTGGCAAGCAAATCCCTCAGGCTGAATCGCTGAGTTGTTTCCTTATATTTAGCAGCATCGAGAACGCTGAACGATATCTCGTTGGACGTTCCGTGCGTCCTCTCTTTGATATGAGCTGCTCGGGCGATTTTATCGTCTCGTCTTCTCATATATGCCGCCAGGTTCAGCCTCGGTTCGTTGCCGCCAATTCAGCAACGATTTGAGCGGCGGGCAGCACCTTGATGTTGCTGCTTGGCAAGGAATTCAGGAACACCTTTCCGTAGCTCTTCGAAACCAACCTATGATCTGCGAGGATCAGCGCGCCAGTGTCATCGGCGCGACGAATCAATCGACCAGCCGCCTGCTTCACCTCAAGCACCGCCGCGGGCAGCACATAATGTCGCCAAGCTTGGTCATCGCGTTCCGCACGCTCGCAAGAGAGCGGATCGGTCGGTTTCATGAAGGGGAGCTTCGGGATGACGACGCCTTTCAGCGTTGCGCCCGGAGCGTCGAACCCTTCCCAGAAGCTTTTCAGCGCGAACAGCGACAAGTGCTCGTCAGCAAGGAAGTCATCACGCAGGCCCTTCACCGACACACCCCACTTCTGGCACACCAAGCGCAAATCATCGCTTTTCAGTTCAGGTTGAACATAGTCGAAGCAACGCTCCATCTCGCGACGGTTTGTGAACAGCGTGAGCATCGAACCTTGCTGCGCTTTATGCGCCTCAACAAGGAACTTTTGCAGGGTGGCCATATAGCTAGGCTCGTTCGGCTCGGGCATATCGGCCACAACGTACACCGTCATGTTCTTATCGAAGTCATAGCTGGAATCAAGCTGGCAGGTTTTGACCGGAGAGAACTCTCCTTGACCCAAGCCCATAGCGTTCGTGAAGCCATCAAAGCTCCCGTTGACAGACAGCGTTGCCGATGCGAACACCACCGAATGCGTAGATGCATAGAGCGTATCGTTCAGCTTTCCGCCGACGTTAACGGGCATACCTTGCAGCTTTTCGCCGACGCGGTCCTTCTTCCGGCACAGCGTTGCAGCGTACGCATAGCTTTCGTTGGGGTTCTCAAGGATCACCTGCACTGCATTGACCTGTTCCTTCAAGTCAATGGCCATCGCGGCTATCTCGCGTTGTATCGCGGCTGCGTTCTCGATGTCTTCAAGATATGCCACCAGATTCTGGCAAGCCGCGATCAGCTTCTCGGCAGATTCCCGCATCGCGACGCCCTTGTCCACGATATCGCCGAACGTGGCGGAACTCCGGATATCGCTGTTCACCCACAGCTCTACGATTTCGTAGCCGCGCCCATGTCGGTTCGTGTCGAAGAACAACAGGCCCTTCAAGCTGGCGCAGAAAGCCTCAGCGGTCTGACGATACGCTTCACCCGCACTCTTACCCTTTTGCGTGAGCGTATAGAACAGCGTTTCGCTTTCCTCTTTCGCGCCGTTCAGGACCACACGGCGCTCCGCGCGGGAGAACACGTTCCTACGAGCATCATCTACCGCTACTCGGCGCGCCTCTCGAAGGATATTCTCAGCATCAAGCTCGATGGAAAAAGCACGGCGCGCCTCGCTTTCGGCACCATGGGCCTCATCGACCGCCCAGTAGCGAACCGGCGGCAGCAGGCCGCCATCAGCGGCCATGTCGCAGAACAGCAGGCTATGATTGGTAACCAGGATATCCGCAGCTTCGGCACGCTTGCGCGCCCCGTGGACGAAGCACAGGTTGCCGAAGAACGGACACTTGCGGCGCAGGCATTCCTGGCTGCTCGTCGTGATCACCTTTCGCGGCAGCAAGCGATAGTCAAGCTTCAATCCGTCGATATCGTCGTATTCCGTTTGCTCGATAAACGAAAGCAGCGCCGCCATCGCAGGGGCCTGCGACAGCTCTTTGCCCTGAATCTCCTTCATCGCAGCGCCATCATCAACCACGCTGCGAATCTTGCGAAGGCAAGGATAGTGGGAGAATCCCTTCAACGGCGCACACGTCAAAGGCTTTGCATCGGAATCGGATGCGCGTAACGCCTTCGCAAGCGCGGGAACCTCTTTGAATACCAGCTGATCGAGCAAAGCATTCGTTTTGGTTGCCACGCCGACGGTGATGCCGTTCCTCTGCGCGGTAAGCGCCAAAGGAACCAGATACGCCATGGATTTTCCTACGCCGGTTCCGGCCTCAACCACAAGATTGTCCCCAGAAGCGAACGCATCACGCACCGAAGTGCTCATATCTCGCTGCTCGGCCCGCGGCTCGTAATTCTTATACAAGTTGCCCACAAGACCCTCTTGGCTGAAGGCTTTGGCAATCTCCTCGGCAGTGGGGTACTCCATGCTGCGCATAGGGTCGGAGGCGATCGCATCCGCATCAACCTTCGGCCTGTTCTCGATCTTGCGAAGACGATCGCGACGAATGGATTGCAGCGAGAACAAATCGAGCTGGCTCGTTGCCCACGAGAGTTGCCCCTCGTTTGTTTCACGTGAAACAATGTCGCGCGCAGAGCCTTCGACCAAGGCAGATTCATCGGACGTCATGTCAGCAGCATCACCGGAATGGTCGGCGAAGTACTGGAAAACAACCTGGGTTTCCCACTGCTCAGGCGTTGCAAGGGATGCGATTTTAGCCACAAGGGGCTTCGGCATGGCATCCACCGCAGCCAGCAGAATACGGAACACGGCACACGTAGCCGCAACGTCATCGTCTGCGCGATGCGTGGAAACCGGTGCTCCGAAGGTGCGAACCAGGTCGATAAGTCGATGAGATTTCAAGCGGGGAAGAGCAATGCGAGCAAGATCCAAGGAGTCAAGCCAGGTGTTCTCCAGCAAAGGATAGCCGCTTGGATGTCGCGTGGTGAAGGTGCGATCGAAGGCGGCATTATGGGCCACAAGCTTCGAATCACCAACGAACTCGGCCAGCTGCGCAAGCGCCTCTTCCGGAGAAGGAGCGTCGGCAACATCCTCATCGTGAATATTGGTCAGATGAGCAACATCTTCCGGAATAGGCTTTCCGGGGTTTACGAACGTCACAAACCAATCGACTATCTCGCCCTTATCCATGCGGGCGGCCGCAATCTGCGTCAACTCATCGTGATTGAACGAGAAGCCGGTTGTCTCGGTGTCTATAACGACGATATCGCGGTCAAGCTCACCATAATCGCTTTCTTTCGAAGCATCAGCAAGCGATGCATAGCGATCGACGATCGCCTGAGGGGCTCCATCACTGATATACGCGAGCAAATCACCACGCACGGCATATTCCTTATCTCCCACATGGATGCTTCCATGTTTGCTTCTATCACTTTGTAACCTTCTTATTGTAAGTCAGCCGGCATCAATGGATGCCGGCTATTCCGGTTCTTCGTTTGTGTTACGCTTTTTTCACTTCATTTCAGATAGGAGACCCTATGCTGCCTGATTGCTATTTCGGCGCATATGCCCGCTTTGACACTACTTCAAAGAAAGATGCGGCGATTCTGCTTGGATCGAATTGCATCATCGGCGACGTTTTCAATATCGAGTTCAAGCCCTTGGAAGGCCAAACACGCGCATGGGTCGTTAACGATTACGGCGATACTCTAGGCTACCTCGACGAGCAAACGTCCCATAAACTCAACTTGCTTGCCGCCAAAAACTGGGAAATGCATGCTGTCTTGTCGTTCGTCGCCTTCACCGATCAGCCGGAACCTGGTTTCTATTGGGGCGAAGTCGCGATCTTCTGCTACGACAAGGTACATCAATCGGATTTCGATACTTTTATGCGAACGACCATGAAATCGCTTGCGCAAGGCATACGCCCGCGTATCGACATCAAGAATCAAGGTGTGCAATCGATTCTTGATTCCCATGGAACCTGGCAGCCTTCGCAGCGAGCTGATATGCCCAAGGGCGACAGCCATACAGCCATCCTCAAGAAATCTCGGGGCTTTACCGACTTGATGGTTCAAAAGAGCAGGGAAGGGAACAAGGGCTGTTTTTTGATCAGCTGGGCATTCTTGCTAGCATTGGTCGCATTGGTGGTGTTCGGCTTAAAAAGCTGCGGGTTGTTCTAGATACACCCTTTCACTAAACTTCGTTGGCCAATGGCTTTCTTAAAGGATATTTCAAGGGTTCGCTCGACACTACGGAGTTCATCCTGTCATAGGACGACATAAAGTTTTTTGGAAGATTATTCGATCTCAAATCCCCGCATCGAGATCAACCTTCGAATCAACGGACGGCATGATGGCCTGCTCTACGAATAAGAGCCCATCCTCCGAATCAATCTTAACGCTATACAATCCGTTAGAGCATCACATGGTGCCAAGCTACAGCAAGAGGGGACTGACCCCGGAACACTTCCGGAATCAGCCCCCCCTCTGTTTGCCATGTATCCTTTGTCTAATGGCATCCATTTCTGTTTGCCACGTATTCTGTATCCAACGACATCCATTTCTCAGGGGTGCGCTGAATTGTTTTAGGTCGCCTGTTTATGAAAAGACGACTAATTCAATCGACTGCCCAACAAACTTGTTCCGCAAACCCGTTTATCGCACAGGCTCTTCCAAAGCGAGCTCGATAAGCTTGGTGCACAACTCGGGGAAGGTCATGCCTGCAGCACGAGCGGCATCGGGAAGAAGGGACGTTGCTGTCATGCCGGGAATGGTGTTCGTCTCCAACGCCCAGCAATCACCGTTGTCTTCCAAGATGAAGTCAGTGCGAGAGGTGCCGCTGCACGAGAGCGCTTTATGAGCGTTTTCCGCCTCGCGCTGCATAACCTTCGTCACATCGTCGGGGATGCGCGCAGGGCAGATATGCTGAGAGCCGCCCACGGCATACTTCGACTCAAAGTCATAGAAATCGCTCTTGGGAACGATTTCGATAACGGGCATAGCCTTCGGCTTATGGTTCCCCAGAACAGCGACAGTGAATTCACGACCCTTGATATAACGCTCGATAAGCACCTCATCATCGATATCGAGCGCTTTCTGCAAAGCCTCTTCGATGGCTTCCGCGCCCTCTACGATGAACACGCCGATAGCGCTGCCCTCGGTACCGGGCTTCACAACAACCTTCTCACCCATAGACGAGATGACCTGCTGGATATCAACCTTGTCACCCTTGTTAACCGTCAAGGACGGAGGAGTGGGGATACCCTCGCGCTCGTAGAAGACCTTTGCCTTCACCTTGTCCATGGCAAGCGCGCTCGACCACACGCCAGAGCACGTGTAAGGGATGCCGACGATATCGAGCAAACCCTGCACCGTACCGTCTTCGCCATATTTGCCATGCAGGCAGAGGAACGCCACGTCGAACGGTTCCTCGATCAAACGCTTCAGGTCTTCCTTGTTCGCCGGATCGATATCAGTGACGGAAAAACCCGCCGTCTCCAAAGCTTCGCGAGCACCCTTACCGGATGCCAAGGAAATTTCACGCTCGTTGCTTTTGCCGCCGCACAAAAGAGCAACACGACAAGAACGAGGATCGATACTTGAAGACATGACTCCTTCTTTCTCCTTTAGAGATCGTATTGCTGCAGTATAGCAAAACCCGCACACGGGCTTCACAGCATGCAAGGTAAGCGCTGATGTTTCACGTGAAACAGGTATAATGACCCGCATGAATACACCAATCAAAAACTTCACCCAAAGCGACCTGGCTTCCCTTATGAAGGAACTCGGTCAACCATCTTTTCGCGCAAAACAGCTTTACGAGTGGCTCTACAGCAAAGGCGCTCAAAGCTACGAAGACATGACCAACCTGCCCTCTAAACTTCGAACCCAGCTTTCCGAGGAGTATCCGTTATACGTGCCAAGCGTGCTAGAGGAGGCCGTTTCCAACGATGGCACCCATAAGCTGCTCCTGGAATACCACGACGACGTATGCGTTGAAACCGTTGCCATCCCATCGCGCAACGGCGACCGTCTTACGGTCTGCTTTTCCACGCAAGCCGGCTGCCCTATGGCGTGCTCGTTTTGCGCGACAGGGAAAGAAGGCCTTACACGCAATTTAACCGCAAGCGAGATTGTCGATCAGATCGTCACAGTACAGCGCCTTATGGGGCGTCGCGTGACCAATGTCGTCGGCATGGGACAGGGCGAACCACTGCTGAACTACGACAACGTCTTGAGCGCGCTACGTATCATCAACGACGAAAAAGGCTTGGGTATCGGAGCGCGTCACATCTGCATCTCCACGTGCGGCATCATTCCTGGAATCGACCGATTCACGGAAGAGCCCGAGCAGTTCACACTTGCCGTGTCCCTTCATGCAGCACGACAGGATGTACGCCTTGAGCTGATGCCGAAAACCAGCGGTTTCCCCTTGCCGAAGCTTAAGCAAAGCCTGCTGCGTTATATCGAGAAAACGAATCGTCGCGTCACGTTCGAATACATCATGATCGATGGTGTTAACGACACTGATGCGGACCTGACGGCGCTACTGGACTTCTGCAAGGGATTGCTTTGCCATATAAACCTGATTCCCATCAACTCGATCCCTGAATCACCGTATAAGCCAAGCGCTTCCAGAACCATCGACAAATGGATTGCCGAAACAGGCCGTCACGGGATAGAGACCACGTTGCGAGATTCCAGGGGATCCGATATCGCCGGCGCCTGCGGACAGCTGAAGAACACGTTCACGAACGGGCGATAGCAAGTGCGCTTATCAAGTGCGGGCCCCGCAAACGGTAGCAATTGCTGCCTTATCACGTTTGCAAAGGCAGCATAAACTGGTTTCATAGCCTCACAACCTCCCGATGCTTTCCTGGATATCATCGAAAGCATCGGGAGGTTTCCTTTTCGTAAACATGACCGCTCACTGAGAACAAAGGACGCGCTTCCCCGTAATGGCGCAAACCCCTAAATCGAAAGCGCGCGATATCTATCGGGTTATCAGATCGACAACTCAATATAGCTCGACTCATTCGGCGCTGGTGACGGCAACGAACGCATGATCACTCGTCAAATAAAAAACGAGCCGGCGATGAATGCGTGAACTGCCTCCCATTTCTTGGACATCGAGAAATGGGAGGTTTTTTATGCGCA